>Ga0307507_10004542_pt1 | contig 24377 bp, 9 predicted proteins | sample 7_EM_MG_FD_207223 | JGI IMG/M metagenome (GOLD analysis project Ga0307507, IMG submission 207223) | Populus trichocarpa ectomycorrhiza microbial communities from riparian zone in the Pacific Northwest, United States - 7_EM | ecosystem: Host-associated > Plants > Roots > Unclassified | place...
ATTTGGGGGCCAAAATGAGGCAAATCACTATATCTTAAAAACTACTGAACCATTTACTATGCAACTTTAATAGAGGCTGTAGAGCATATATAAAAGTCTAAATTTAAATTATTAAAATTTATTATTGAGTGGTTGTTAAGATATTAAAGTGTGATTTTTCCATTTTTTGGTGTGTTTTTGAAGTGATCAGCTCACCCATTTGACCAGCTTACCCGTGAAATACGTTATATATCTGTAATTAACGTCTTAATTGCCTTCCCTGGCCGCGTAATCAGTTTTTATAAGGAAGTAATGGCTAAATAGCGTATACGCGTGTTTCCTTCCTTCTGAATTGCGCTATTATAATAGAGTTATATCGGTAAGGTTACGGCTATTTACTAGAAGGGTATTAGAAGGTAAAGTATAGAGATATCTTGCTTATTAAGCTACTTCTTTTCCTCAACACCTTACTTCCTATTATTAACCTTTGTCCAATTTTGGACGTATCTTTAATATATTATTAAGATTTTCTTTTTTCCTATTATTAATTTAATATGCCTCTTCGTTCTCCTGCTAACTACTCTTCTAAGCCAATTCCTTAGCGTATTCTAGCCCTGCCGCTGTATATAGAACCCTAGCCTCCGCTAACCCACAACTAGTACTAGTCCTACCTAAATAACTTTATATATACGTCCTTAAAAGACTAAAAATCTAATAAGAAGATTCTAGATGCTTATAATAAGACCCACTATATAAGGTCTAACACCTTTAGTTCTTATAATCAATGTATGTGTACTAAGAGCGGCAGTTGCGTTAAGGTAAGCTTTCCTATCCTTAATAGATTTCCATTGCTAACTTTAAGCCTTAATAGCCTGGGCCTAAGTGGCGACGTTTCTTTAATATCCTCAACTACTATATCGCCCGGGCTCTATCTTATTCTAGCGCTAATACTAAACGTCTAGGTCGAATTTAAGACTATACTATAGCCATCTATACCACCTATAATTCCTAGTAAGCTAGCTAGTAACGCCTAATAAGGAAGTAAGGTTAGTATACTAAGGATAGGGTAAAGGATAAGGGTAATAAGAAGAAGGTTGCCGTCTACTATAAGAAGGAGTTCGCGTATACGCGTTAAGTTTTAAAAGAGTATAATATGATGCGGTATTAGGTAGGTTACCCTCCGGGTACCTAGTGGATAGGTGACTGATAGTTGCCGTAGTAAGGTCTTGGTGGTTCCGGACTATGTTAGCCAGCTAACGTCTCTGTTTATTCTGGGCTTAAGCATGTCTTTATTAACTATAAGCTAACGCCTTAAGAGCTTCGTTAGTATTAGTTTGGACCTAATATTGGTATTAAGCGTTTAAGAATCTCTGCTCTATCTACACCTTATCGTCCTACCCCTGTTTTTATGCCTACTCGTACACCTATAAAGGGATCTTATTCCTGTCAGCCATTGCTTGGAGGGCCGATAGATACTGATTCTGCTCCTAAAGATAAGGCATAGTGGCTTTTCAGATTAGGCATTTATGGTTTGGACTTATAGAATTTAGGATTGGTTCTTGTATATAGTAGCACTTGAGGATCTTAATTGGTCTCGGGAAGGCCTTATAAGGTATTTAGGAAGGTATAGGAACACTATTCCTAATATAAACTAATAAATAGGAATATAATTCTAGCAAAATACCCAATCAATTCTATACTATGTATGTAAAAAGGCTAAGGACCTGTCCTGCCTTAGGCCGTAGCCCTAATTAATCCTTATAGTTTCCAGAGCTTGTCTATTCTATATCCAATTTAACCTATTTATTCTTTAGGGCCTCTCTTGGCCTACCACAAGCTTTCTTTATAGGTTGCGATGACACCATAGTATTAGAGCGCTTTCTATAATTTATAGATTATGGACCTTAGTCCTAATATTCTTTTAGAATATCTTTATAATAATTAAGGTAATTCTCTGGTTCCTATATAGAGTCCTTAGTAGGCTAGCCTAGCTATTTAACTTTATATTAAAGCTTGTTCTTAATAGACTTATGGCGTAGTATAGCTTTAACCTCGTACCGCTCGCCCACTACTTTAGGGTGTTTAATTAGGCCTAGACGGAAGTTTTTTTCCGGCGGTGGTCTGTGCCATAGCTCTAGTAGATTTACGTAAAATACTAGATGCACATAGGTCATAGATAGGAGTAGCTAGAGACGGTAGGCTAGCTTACTAATTTGTTCCTTAATTTAGAAGGGACCTAGGTATCTTATATTAAGCTTCTTTAATAGTTAATAGGTCTTAATATTCATTAAACGTAATAGGACCTTATTGCCTACGCCGAAATACTTATCCTAGTGTTTGTGGTTGTACTAAAGTCTCTACTGCTCTTGCGTATCTTATAGGCTCTACTTTACATACTTCCATTACTCCTCCTATTCCTTAAGGTATCCTTATACTCTCTAGTGGATGTCTTTAGACTTCCCGGTAGGATCCTATAATTAGTTATACGGCCTTAGCCAGTAATTATTAGGTATACTATTAAACCCTAATAGTTGGACGCTATAGGCAATCTAGATTGGTGCAAACTAATACAATAAATATTACTTTAAGTTATAAGCGTACTCTACATATAGAAGTAGCTTACACCAATTATCTTGCTAGTAGTTTAAATACATTCACAGATAAGACTCCAGTTCCTAGTTCTGGCGTTCTATTTACCCATCTATCTATAGATAGAAAGCTATACTATAGTAGTGGTCTATCTTTAAATAAAAGTATAGATCCGACCAGTACTAGCTTATAAAGACGCTGCCCCTATTAGTGATAATAGAGTATAGCTAATCTACTTTAAGAAAGCATTTCTCCTTAATTAGGCTAGTAAGCGCTTATGCGTTAATTGTCTTATTAACGGGAAGGTATTAGACGTACTTTAAAAACCTATTAATAAGTACCAGGACCGAATTGTATGTTTATCCTTGCCCATCTTTTAAAGGTGGGAGATCCGTAATAAAGTCTATAGCGTAATGTTGCTATAGCTTACTAGTAGGGGGAACTAATTTAAGTAAACCCCATAGCTTATACCTTTGGATTTTGTATACTTAACACTTCTCGCAGTAGCTAATATACTCCTTTGCTTCCTGCTTAAGCTTTAGCTAGTAGTATTTACGTTAAAGTAATTCCACTATCTTGGCTTAACCATAGTAGCCGCCTAGAGGATTATTGTGATTCCTTATAAGGATCTTCTGTTATAGATTTACTTCTTATGGCACCTAAACCTTACCATATCTACATAGGAGGCCTATTGGGTCTAGTTCCCAATAGTAATACCTAGCAGCTTCCTTTCTATTACATTTCCGGTCTATTTCTGCATTAAAGATGGTATAGGAGGCATCCCTCCGTTGCACCTTATAGATAAGATCCATTAACCTTTTAGATGGTTCCTGGGTAAAAGCTGTTTCGCCTTATACTGCCCCAAGTACAAGACTAGATAGTACTATAGATCTTGTAACTTTTTAGTACGCGTGTGTTAGGAAGGCCGCTATAAGGTTAAAGTCCTTTAGTCTTTACAGGGCTCTGAGTTCTAATTACTCTTTAGCTTTACTATTAGTTTAAGGGGATAGCTTAGTAATTAGTAGTATATTACTAGGTTCCGAATTTATATTAGGGACGTCCTATCTAGGTATATTCGGACCCTTATTAGCCACGGACTAGGTACCAGCTAGAACGTTAGTAGAAGCCAATAGGGTTTGCACTGCCTAAGACTTAGTGTGGGAGGGTATGACCACTCTCAGATAGGAAAGCCACTGTTCTGTCGGTCTGTCGGTCGGTCGGTCAGTCGGTCGGTTGTAATCAGTTAGAAGTAATCAGTAAAGCAGTTAGTAAGAAGAGAAAGAAAGAATGTATTCTGGTAGGTCGTGATAATAAGAAGGAGGGAAGCCGAAGGCTTAATATATACAGGAAAATGCCAAGACACTAAGCATGGGACATTTTACCCCACCATATACCTCCCCCACTAAGAATGTTTTCCCCTAACGTTCTGTACCATAGAAGAATGGCTAAATAAAAGTAAAGTAAAAACAGAATAGAAAAAGGAAAGCATAAAATAGAATGTAGGAAACCTCTTTCTCCTAGTAAGATACCTATTAGATACGCACTGAAACAAATACACCTATTAGCTGTACTAATTGCCTATGCACTATACCCACTAGCGTTACTGGTTAAAAGCATAAATGCACGCACTAGCCTCCCTAATTACGTATGTACTACACCTACTAGCGGTACTAGTTAAAAGCGTAATTCTGCTGCTATCTATACTATACTTACCAGCGTTACTGGTTAAAAGCGTAACCTTATAGCCCTGCAAAACTGTTCTATAATATCCTTCCGTTATCTATAGCTAAGATCCAATCTTCCTACTAGTAGCCAGAACAGTAAACTAGAAATAATAACAGCAGCAGTAATAGTAATAGCAGTAATAGTAGTAACAGCAGTAACAGTAACGGTAGTAGAAACAGTAATAAAAGTAGATATTTAGCACAGTAAAATAAAACAGAATAGTCAGCGGTAGAACACTCGGTAGAAGAACTCGGTAACAGTTAGTAAGCAATAGGACATCCGGCAGTAGAACTTTTAGTAGCAGAAATCTTAATAGCAGCAGTTAGTTAAAATAGCAGTAGCAGAACAGTTAAAACAGTAACAGCAGTAGTAGTAGCCGTAGCAGCAACGACAGTAGAACAATCGGTCTAAATAGCGGTCAGTAGAAACAGCAGAACGGAACAGGTTAGTTAGAAGAGCTGAACGGCATAGCAGATCCAGCTGATTTAGCAGTAAATAGACCTAGCAGCGGTACAGATCTAGAACAGTAGAGACAGCAGTTGGTTAAGACAGCAAGGACGAAATAGCTGGATAAAACAGTGGCAGTAGCGGCAGTAGCAGCAGGGCAGTCGACCAAGGAAGCAGAGACTCTAGCTTGGTTTAATCGTTTAGTTGGTAACATCAAGACTCTACACCTAGCTCCGCGTCTAGCTGTGCATCTGGCTGTGCATTAGTAGCTCTGCATTGCATATTCTGCATACATATCTGCGTACATGCTATAACTGCTAGCCAAAGACTGCCTAACTAGTCGGCGACAACGTGCAGCAACTAATCATTTGGTTATTTAACTAAGGTAGAAAGTTAGCCCGGTTAAAGGCTCTAATTAAATACAGAGACAAGCGTTTAACTAATTAAGACTTAATAAGGCCCTAGCTTAACTTAAGGTATCTTCTGTATATATGACTAAGGCTTCGCATCTATAGATAACTAATTAACACTTCCGTGTAGACGTGCAATCAGTTAAGGCTCCACATCTGCCGTTTAATTAAAGCTTTGTATATATAGGCGTCCAGTTAAGCTGCCGTACTATTATCTAATTAAGGCTCTGCACCTATCTACTCCATATCCGCAGACTTTATGTATAACTCCGTGCGAGACTCCATATAAAGCTCCGCATCTATATCTATAGGAAAGATTACTCTGGTTAATCAGTCCATGGGCGTTAAGATGGGCGGCAATTAATTAATAAGGGAGGGTTAAAGAGAGAGGTTCCTATAGAGGCTCCAAAACATCAACTAGCGGTGCTTCTAATAATCTTCTGGCAGTATACTGGTTTCCTAATTAGGCCTAGTGCCTGTCTGTCTACTATTATAGGATCCTTAACTGCTAATCAAAGACGTCTGCCGGCAACAGTAACTAATTTAATTTAACTATAACAACATACAATCAACTAACATTTAAATAGGGCATTAGGTCAGCCCAACTAAAAGCTATAGTTAATCCAACTTAACTATAGAGACAGCATTTAATTAATTAAGATTTAACTAAGGCTCTGGCTTAACTCAAGGCATCTTCTGCTGTATATATGATTGAGACTCTATATCGTCTTATATACTCAATCAGGGCTTTGGATCTGTTAACGTTCAACTAAGGCTCTGCATCTATAGGCTTTATATCCACAGACAGTTAATCAAGACTCTGGCTATGCAGTTGTTCGGTTAAAGTTCTGCATCCATAGTTAATTAAGGCTCTTAGTGTCTACTAGACGTCTAATCCAGAGACCTATCTTAAGACTTCCTTTCTTATAAGCATAAACGGTAACTTCTAGAAGACCATTTCCGCAGGCCCGATACCCTTCTAGGACGTCTTTTATAGCTGCTTTCTTCCCTTCCAGAACCATCTTTGCTCTTGGCTTCTTTAGTATATCCTTAGGCTTTTACAGCTGCTTCTTTACCCCAGCTATTAGCAGTACGCTTGCGTATCCTTAATCTTCTTCCAGCTTAAGAGCCTTCTTAGGATTGTCTTCTGCTTCTAATCTCTTTGTTGTTCTCCTGCTAACTCCGCGCTTTATCTAAGTTGTCCTTTAGAACCATTCAGTGGCAGCTTCTTAGTTATTGTGACTACCTCCGTTGTATATCCCTTACCCTTATATCCATAACACAGTCCTTTATTAAGACAACCTCTAAGGAAAAGTGCTGGTTCCTATATGTCTAATTCCTGTTCCCCTTATAATCCTTAATAAGGTCCTTCACTAGCTTAGCCAGACACAGCTTAGCCCTGTCTTTAGTCGTATGAGAATGGCGTGGCGTCCGTTCTCATCATGCAGCTAGCGCAGTACTGAATTCGGATGGCAGTGACAATTATGCTACAATTAATTGTCATTCAAATAAGGAATAAGGTCGGCCCGGTTAAAGGCTCTAATTTGACGACATTCGACTGACTTAATTCAGTGACAGTGACGTGCTGGCATCGAGGCTCTGGCTTGATTCGGTTCTTCGACCGGTCGTGGCTTCTGTGCAGTCGTTCGATCAAGGCTCTGCGTCTGTCTCTGCGTCTGGCTCTGCGTCTGGCTCTGCGTCTGGCTCTGCGTCATACAATCGGCTCTGCATTCGTGCAATCAATTGAGGCTCTTGGTGCCGTTCTCATTGTGTAGCTGGCACATCATTGAATTCTAGGGGCGGTGTAGAGTTCTGCCGGCTCTATTACTGAATAGACCAATCAGGATTTTCCATGCCGGGCATGGAAAATCGCTATTGGCTCGGTGACAGGCGGTAAGCTAAACTGACATCTTTGTAGTAGGTCATCACGACTAACGCGTCGCGATCAAGAAAGTAAACAAGAAAAGGAGCTTTAGGAAATACAGTAATTAAGCAGACAAAATAGAAATCTTTTATACGGTCGTCACCTGCGTCCCCTCCCCCACCTCAGAACTTGACTGTCCCCTAGTCGAACATCCTACATCTGCGGCGGAGCCTGCGGCGGAGCCTGCGGCGGAGCCTGCTGCTGAGCCTGCTGCTGAGCCTGCTGGTTGATGACTGGCCTCAAGCGTCCGTCTCCATAACCGTCTCCAAGGGTCAGGCGGTTCTGATAGTAGTCCTCCCTAGCTTCAGCTGCCTTATCCGTAGGCCGTGACCTGATCTGGACGTAATCTCCTAATCACACATTCTTCTCCTGCGGTGGAGCCTACGGCTTGACGGTTGTCCTAGCTATACGGCTGTCTCTAGGGGTCGGGCGAGTCCGCGGATATTGCTAGCTAAACATTACTAAGTCCGTGGGCCGTACTTAATAGTAGTCCTCCCAGTTCATACGTTTCTTGTCACTATTCTTCAGTACTACTCCATTATAGAAAGCAGTAAAATCCATTCGTCCTATAGGGGCCTGTTACCGCATCTATTCTACCTTTAGCCTATCCAGGTCTATTCCCTAGTACATACAGAGCCAGTCCTTAATACCCTTTAGTCGTCCTTTATTACCAAGCCACAGAAGTACAGCTCCAGGTTAATTATATGTCCCAGCTACTAGTCTTCCTTAATTAGACAGATATATAAACCCCTGCTGAATAAGATCCTTTAGCCCTTAGCATTTAAACTTAGTAAAATAGTAACTTCCTCCGTATCTAGAACAGGTCCGCTAGCCTTATCTTCTTATGCCTTACTAACCTTATGCGTCCCATTACAGCTGTCCAAAGGCAGTAGAACCTTGCGGATATTAAAAATTGTACAGATATTAAAAGTCGTGCGGATATTAAAAGTCTTGCGGAGTAAAGGGAGCTCAGGTGCTGTTCTGCCAGTCTTTATATCCTAGTACTAGGCCGTATCCTTGCGCTAAGCCCTAAACTGCGGCCTAATCTAGCAGTGTTATAAACTTCCTTAGGTCCACCCAGATTTAATTAAGGAACGGCAATAACCATATAGCTGCCGCAAGCTCCATCTTAGTCAGTTTTAGACTCCTTAGTTAGCTTAGCATTTTATCCATTTCCTAATCTACAGTAGAGGGTAACTGCTGCTGTATTAAGGCTCCTCCATATACACCTAAGTCCAAAAGCCTTCCTTCTTTCCTACAGTCAAGCTCATCCCTTTGCTGCCATAGCTCCTATATAAGCTAGATATTTAGGGCTTCTTCTTCCAGAAGGACATCCATTCACTTAGCGCCCTCTACAGCCACTATCCTTAACTCTATGGCCTCCTTTAGTCTTTTAAACATAAGGGTACTAGGCTTGTCTACTATGGCTCCTATCTATTCCATTGCGTGCCTGCGGTATTTAATAGGGAGCCCTCACACAAACCACCACCCCTTCTCTTGCTCAGTAAGGTTTTCTGTAGCTACCGCTTTAGCTAAGATAGTAGTAAAGTCCTGCACGTAGTGACGTAGGTCGCCTAGCTGTTCTGCAGATTTTTGAACAAAAGCTTCTACAAAGTCTCTTATCTCTATGCGTTAATAGAAGTTGTCTGCTTAGTACTCAGCTCTAAGGCGGTTTACTAGTCCTTTCTATTCTCCTTAGTTAAACTCTGGCATTACCTAGATAGCTTCCGCGTATATATCCTCACAATAGTTAGGGAGATATGTAAGCCTATGTTCTTCGCCTACGCAATACCTTTAATACATGCCCTTGTAGTCTTTAATGAACCTTAAGATATTCTTTCTGTTAAACCATAGAACCCCTTGCCTAAAAGGATCTAGTATTGCTACCGTTGGAACAAACATGTGGTATACTTCCCTTGCTGCCTAAACAGGTACATACTGCGGCTGGTCTACTTACATGGCCATAGTCTTAATAGAGGATGTCCCAGATAACTGTCCTAGCGGGACCTTAACGGGTAAACGCTACAGTAGGTCTACTTATACGGCCATGTCCGTAATGGAAGGCACCTGCTTCTTAATATCTAAGGGGGCGTCTCCCTAAGAGAGCATAGAATCTCTATCTTCTACCACTGCCGGGTCTCGATACGTCCGTCTATTTTGGCCTATTATTACTCTACATGGTAGGGTGCTACTAAGCCTTAGGCTTCCACCTATATCTACTTCTTTATAGAACGCCTTTAGAGCCACTGCTGATACAATCTGGATAATTTAAAAGAAGATAAAGCTAAGCCAGAACAGGAGGCTTTTAAGGAGAGACCCGATCTCGTGTGCTTGTGACCTTACTTAGTACTGTCTCTGTTCTTAAAGGGCAGTACTAACTTCCTCTACCACTAGATCCTTTAAGTCTTATTTCCATTTAATTAACTAGTCCTTAGCTTATTATCTCTACATCCTTAATTAAGCTTTAGCCATGTCCGTGCGTAGGTAGTAGAAATATTAGGTACCTTCAGCCGCAGGTTAAAGTTGTCTAATTGGCTCACTGGTTTGCTTAACGTCCTTATACATAACTTTCTAAGACCTTTGCCACTCCTTGGCCTATGCGTCAAGTCTAGCTATCCTTTCTTTTCCGCAGTCTTTCTGTTTAGGGTCTACCTAGTTCCCCTTACTGTCCGATACTGCCTAGTTCTCTACTACCGTCTCGTCTACCTAGCTGGTCATTCTTCTACAGCTGGCCGTTCTTCTACAGCTGGTCGTCCTTCTATAGTTATAATATATTCTTGCGTGTCTCATATGTATATAGCACTAGACTTCTAATCTAAAGAGCTTGCCATTATCTTCACATGGAATGCCATAAAGTATATGGGAGGGTACGACCACTCTCAGATAGGAAAGCCACTATTCTGTCAGTCTGTCGGTCGGTCGGTCAATTAGTCAGTCATAATCAGTCAGAAGTAATCAGTAAAGCAGTCAGTAAAAAGAGAAAGAAAGAATGTATTCTAGTAGGTCGTGATGATAAGAAGGAGGGAAGCCGAAGGCTCAATATATACAGGAAAATGCCAAGACACTAAGCATGGGACATTTTACCCCACCACATTAGTACGTGGAGCTATAGGTGCTCAAGCATCCTATACCCAGAGCTTGTTCTGCAGTATAGGGAGTAAGATATCTATTATCTATTTTCCTTCTCCCGTTTTAAAGCCTTTAGTATAGTCTGGCCGTCATAACGGTCTATTAGCAGGGTTATTTTCCCCTAGTTTATATTTAATCTTAAAATTAAATCGCGCAAGCTCCTCTACCTATCTAGCTTATTAAGGTATAAGCTCCTTTATAGTTATAAAGTAGTGTAGATTATAATAATCTAAGAGTATACGAGTGGTATGGCTCGCGTGCTTAAGGTAGTATTACCACTGTTTAAAGCAGTCGACTATAGCCAGCAGTTCCTTATTATGGGTATAATACCTAACTTTAGGTCCCTAGAATTTTCTACTATAGAATACTACCAGTCTCTAGTAGAGCTGGGTAGCATCTAGATGCCTATTAGGTTGCAGTAGGATACCGGCGAGGGCAAAATTCAATATATTAGTAACCATTATTAGTAGCTAATCTGGGTCGAAATGCCGTAATAGTAGAGCTTCCGTAAACTTTATGTGTAGTTCCTAAAAGGCTTCCTAGATCTTTCCGGGCCATGTCTATAGTTTATACCATTTAGTTAGTCCCTTTTTAGTTTTCTTCCTTCCCGCCTTTAAGCTTTTTACTCCTTAAGCCAGGTCTTAGAAAGCTTTAGTAACGTGGTTAGATAGGTATTAGGCGACGTCTAAGTAGTTATAGATAAAGCGCCTATAGAAATTAGCAAAGCCTAGGAACACTTAAATATCCCAGTAGCTCTCTAGCTCTGGCCACTCTTAGATTATCTACACTTATACTAGGTCTATAACTACACCTATAGGCGTTATAATATAACCTAGGAACTCAACCTGCTTAGTATTAAAGATATACTTTAACGCCTTAGCGTAGAGGCCCTAATTATCCAAGCGTTCCAGCACTTCGTGGATATATTGCTTGTGCTAATCCTTATCTTCTAAGTAGATTAGAATGTTATCTAGATAGATAATATATATGCGGTTAACTAGTCCCCCTAAGGCTCTATAAATATATAATTAAAATGTTATAGGTGCATTAGCTAGCCCAAAAGGTATTACTATATACTTAAAGTGGCCGTATTAGGTTTTAAAAGCGGTGTTTTACTTATCCCCTTCTTTAATACGAAGCCTATAATAGGTGTCTTATAGATCCAGCTTTATAAAGATCTTCACCCTAGATAGTTAATCCAGCATTTTACTAACCAGTAGTAGTAGGTAACAGTTCTTAATTATAATCTTATTAAGACCGCGATAGTCTACATATAGCCTTATGGTTTTATCTAGTTTTAGGATAAAGAGGATCGGCGCGCCTACTGGCAACTTACTGGGCCGTATCTATCCCTTTTCCAGTAAGCCGTTAAGGTACTTCCGTAGGATCTTAAGCTCTTTATAAGAGAGGTTATAAATAGGAAGGTTTAGTGGTTATTTGCCTTCTTCCAGATTAATTATATAATTATATTCCAAGTTCTACTAAAGGACTTTTACTTGCCTGCCCGAAAATACCCTAAGTAAGTCTCTTAGGCCTAACGGAATATTTAATAGGTTAGGGTCACGCTTATCCTCTATATTATTATCGGGTAGGTCCTAGAGCTCCCTTAAGATACTTATAGGCAGTGTCGCGCGCTATAGTGGCTGTTTATATATGGTTGCTACTGTTTATTAAACAGTTTTATACGGTAGCTAGTAGAGGGTAGGGAACTCTTTAACATAACATTTAAGGTGTTATAGCATACTCTCTATATATTACTTAAGCCAGAGTAACCTATAGCGGTGGAAGTATCTCGTAAAATCTTTAAGATTGCTGCCTCCCTATAGTGTCTCTGCGACCTATCCAGTAGTTCCTTATAGGGTATCCGTTACGGAAAGGTTATCGCCTATACTAGGCTCTATACTATCTTGCTATAGAATAGGGGTTAGATCTAATACTCCTTTAGGTATAGAGCGTATACTATTTTTCCTAGAGCTATATCTTCTAGGATATCTTTTAAGCTTATTAGTGAAATACGCCCTTCCAATTCTTTATCGTTCCACTATTTAAAGGCTCCTGTCTTAAAGCGTATCTTAGGATCTACTTTTATAAGCTAAGGATATCTAAGAATAAGGTTATAGCCTACGAAGTCAGCCGCCTAGAAGGGTTGCGGGCTAACTACCTTAGTGCGGTTATGCATATCGGCCACTAATACTGTAAGCTTATAGGTACTATATAGTTTAATCTAATGCTTATCTAGGAACCCTATAATAGGTTTCCGCCACCTTAGTAACGGGATAAGCTTATACTCTTTTACCAAATCATATCATATAAGATTAATTTTAGCGCCACTATTATATAGTACTTAGAACTAACATACCTTGCCCGTAGGGAGTACCATTTCTAGCTTAATAGTAATATAGAGAGTCTCTCCTTCTATATCTTGCCCTAGTTATAGCCAGGAAAGGTCCGTAACTAAGGCTTTTCTTTTTTTAGATTGTTAGTGCGGTTATCGCCCTACTTATTTTTTTAGTTAGGTTTACCTCTAGAGAAGTTTTCTCTTAACTTTTTAAAGTATTCCTATAAGGGTGCTGGACGGGTATTAGGTTGGCCCTAGGAGTCTTTCCTATTGCTTAAGGTCCCTAACTTTAACTATTCCAGATTTCTCTTTAAGAATGGCTTCTTTGGAGCTTAGGTCTACCCTATATTACTACTAGAGTGCCCACGCTTCTAGTTACCCCCTAGCTTCTTACTAGAAGAGGTCTAGTTCCTTACTATATCCTTAGCATTTAGAACCACTTGTTTAAAATCTGTATATATAGTAATCCACAATAGGGCTCCCACGCGCTTTATTTCGTCACAAATTGCTAGCTTAATTTTAGCCTAGATAAATCCGATCTTCTTCTTCTTATAGATGCTACTATCCTTGTTTTTAAAGGGCTTTAGATTTATTAATTAAGCATAAGTTTTTATAAAGTTTATAAACTAGTGGAAATTGTGGCGGTTAAGCTATGTCCCATTCTAAAATAGTTCTGTATTATTATATTATATAATATACAGATCTTAAGTATATTTCTTTAGGAAGGTTTACAGCTACGGCTATATAATAATTTACTCTTTATTAAGCTAATTTAGTGCGATCTGGTTTAGGGATCGATCTTTAATCTTACTAATAATCTATTAAGTACACTCTTTGGTATCGTCTTATATTATTAATATCTTAAAGAAGTTATCTATTTCACGAACCCAATCGTCTAACTATTAGGCGTTAGGTCTATAGCGGAGTTCTAGACTACTGGAGGCCTTAGCTAATTAGTCTATGTCCTTTTTCCATTCACTATATAGATACCTCTCTAAGTCTTCCGCACCTCCTTAGGTAGGTACTAGGTAGCCCCTAGGAGGCCCTTAGCCTTAGCTAGGTTGTAAAAGATTTTATCCAGCCTAGATTAAGCTCTACTAGATCTGGACCTATCCCTAGAGGTTTCTAATATGTTTATTAGTGGCTCCTTCCTATATAGCTTCTAAGAGCCTTACAGCAGCTTCCTAATATCCTCCTTAGAGAAAATTGGTATAGGGCTCTTAACTTTCTAACCTTAGGCCTAGGGAAGCTCCGGCTATAGAGGTAGTATTAGCACTAGTAGCTAATACGGGTTTCCCTATAAGGCTTAAGTCTTAAGTTAGTAGTTAGGTTAGATTACCTAAAGGGGTAGGCCCGCTTAGCTTATAAGCAGTTTATATATTGCCACTATGCTAATTATAGGCCGGTGGTCTTCTAGGAGGGTTCCGGTTAGGTCCCTAATCAGGTATATTAGTATATTTCTCTAGCATTTCTAATTTAGGGGAAGATCTTAAGGTTACCTCTGGCGCTTAATCTTCTAATTAGCCTAAGTAGGGCCAGAGGGGTTCCAGTTACTTTCTAGCAGTATTATAACCGTTATAGAGGGTGCCTGCGTTTTCCTTAGCGTTGCCGGTAACCGTAAGTATACGAGAGTCTTTAAGCTCTTGGTGCATCTAGGTATTAGGGCTTATTCGGCCGTTTTACCTAGAGGTTTATATTATCGCAATCTCTCGCTATTAGAGGGACCTTTCTGCCTTAGCGCAACAGCTTTCTATAAGGTATTCATAAAGTTTCCGTTTAGGTTATCGCGAGATTTTAAGGGAGGATAGTAGATGTAAACAAAAAATATAAACAAATAATCTGGTCCTTAAAGCTAGCTGCCCTTCTAAATAGAGTAGGAAGGATTTAAATATAAGGGGACTTTATAGATAGGGGGCTATAAGGACACGATTATGGAACAGGATAGATTAGTAAGAGAGATGAATCCTTAAGGAGGTGAGGCCTTAGGGATCGTGGAGACTATATACTACGGGCACGTGCCTCCGGCACGTGACTAATAGACGTTTAAGGGGTGTTTGGGGGTTGTCCTAAGGGCAACCCAAGGTGACCGCAATAATATCCCTTACAAGATCCCTTAGCCTAAATAATAGCCCCCTATAATAACCTAGTAAGTTACCTATATATTATATATTACTTTACTAGCACCGACTTTACGCAGAGTCTTATACTGTAGTAAGAGGTAGTAGTAGCTACTTTAGCTAAAATGGCGTTTATAAAATACCTCCCTAAGTTACTAGTTAATTTTATTTATAGAGTATAAGAATGGGACGCCTTTATACACTCTATATATAATTATTTAACCTAAAAATAGGTTCCTGCTAGTAATAAGGACTATACCCTTAATAATTAAGGGCTTTTAAGGCAAAATAATAAGGTCTAAGTATTAAAGTATTGTTAGGTAACGTAGTTATCTTACTTATATATATTGTTCCGTATAGCCGTGCCTAGCATTAAGCTAGTCACTTGCTTACCTTTTAGGGTTTATGCCGTAGCTAAGTAGTACGGAGCCTATTACCTTATAATTATATACTACTATAATAGAAGATCCTTAAGCGGAATTATAGCAATTCTATAGGCGGCTATTATGGATTTAACTATATCTATAAGGTAATTACGCGGAAGTATACTTAGAATAGTCTTACTAAAGATCTCCACAAATACCTAAATAACTATAATACCTACTAAGGCTATAAATCGCGCTACTATAAACCCTATAGTAAGCTATAGCCTCTTTAGGTCACCACCTAAGCCTAACGGCATTATTTACTTAATTTTATTATAGATTTCCTTAAGTCTAAGACTTCTAATAGCGTAGAGTATAATTCCGTCCTTATCCTTATAGACCATTTTATAAAGCTAGTATACTACTATTTAGTATATAAGATAATTAATGCTATATAATTTATAAAACTTTTATATAGAGTCTTTATATAAATAGAGCCTCTAAATAATATCGTCTTTAATAGGGGTAGCGTATTTATAAGTAAGTACGGAGGTCGCTAATAAAGTTCTTGCACCTTCCTAATTAGGAAAGTATGCGACTGCGCACGCGCAATCACGGGTGCGTAGCTATCAGCCTACCTTACGTAAATTTAGACATGACCCCGCTACAACTGCGTAATTTTTAGCACTAATAAATTATAATAACTACTTCAATACTATTAATTATATAATAATTTTAATCTAGAATTTATATAAAGCTTGTAGAATTTTATATAAAAATAAAATTTTATTTATTTATTAATATACTAAAAGAGTTAGTAAATTACTTTCCTAATTAGGAAGGTGCAAGAACTTTTATTAGCGACCTCCATATTAAAGTACTATCCCTTAAACCGCTGGTTTGCGTCTAGAAGCTATTAATAAGGACTAGCTAATTAAGTGGCTATATCCTATATAGTTTTTGGTGTTCTTATATATGGTCCAACCCTTTATTAATAAGCTTTAGACACCAGCGGGTTAAGGGATATACTACTATCTCTGTATTTAGCGTAAGCTTAGTACTGCATTTTATCTATAAATAGATAGTTAGATAGAACGCTAAAACTAAAAGTTTAAGGTATATCTACGTATATTTACAAACTGGGAATAGTTTAATTAGGCCTCCTTACTTAATAAAGTAGCCTTTACCTACAACTCTAAGGTCAATACTATAATAAAATATTTCCCTATTAAGCTTACCTATAGCTAGTTACTAAACATCCTAGATAGAGTCCTAAACGGCGTTTAAAACGCCTAGTAAGGTAGGAAGGGGTTTAAGTTAATAAATATTAAACTTATAGAGACACATCTATAGCGCCTACGCCTTATATATAAGGTAGCAGTAGTATTAATAATATACGCCTAATAGCTTTAGATAAAATACTATAATTGTTACTATCTGGCTAAGTACTTCGCCATTAGTGCATAAGTCCTACTCTTTTCTAAGAATATCTATATAAAGCGTCCCTATAAGAAGCTTAATAGTAAGTTTATGTTAGGTGACGAAGTCACCTCGCCTATATATATTGTTCCGCACAGCCATGCCTGGCATCTTGCTAGTCACTCGCTTACCTTTTAGGGTTTGTGCCATGGGTGGGTAGTGTCACAACCTGCTTTATATTAAAGTTTTAATTTTTAAAAAAAAAGCCATTTTATTGCTACTAAAATTAAGAAAACGTGTTAAAAATTGTCTCGCTTGGGGGGGTGTCTTGTTTGGGGGGGTGGCACGTTAATAAACAAGGCCAGCGATAAAGGGACACCCCCTAATTGATATGCGGACACCCCCCAATTAATATACAGACACCCCCTCCTTAATTGGTTTAGTTCCTTCCCGATCAAGTTAGAATATTACGTGCGTTTAACTTATTTACATCTATATTACGAACAATTGTCGCGCGCCCATACCCAAAATATTACCTTATATTTGGCTTACCTATTACTACCTTTATTATGGCCCTTAACCCACCCCCCTAGAAGGTATACGACTTCCTAGAGCTTGCAATTAATAATATTAATAAGTTTATAAAAGGGCAAGGCTATATAGTTGCAACTTTTTGATCTAAAACTGACAAGTAAACGCCACCTACTATGCGTAAGATATGGCTTTAATATGCCAAAGGCCGCGCCTATACTAACACCTCTAGAGATTGTCTTACTAGCTCCCGTATAACAGAGTGTCCTTTTAAAGCTATATTAACGCGTATACTAATTAGATGGGGCTTAGAAGTAAAGGATCCTAATTATAATTACTTAGCAGCTGCTAACCTAATTGCTCTACCTTAACACTGTTAGCGTTTTTATAATATAAACAAGACAATTGCAGATATATTAGGTAGTAATATTAGGGCTACTAAAATACTTACAAATCTACTGAAGAAGGATATTATAATTAGTATTTAAGATATCTATAATAAATAAAAGTTAAACAAGAAGAGATTCCTTGGAGGCCTTACCCTAATTTAAGCATTAATTAAATCTTTTAATGAGCACGGTAGCAATAATCCTAAGTTAAAATACTACTTTATGTATAAGGAAGACGATAATAATTAAGTTAAATATCTATTCTTCGCTTATTTAGAATTAATTAAGTTCTTCTAAAAGAACCCTAATATTTTACTATTTAATTATACTTATAAAACAGAAGTTGATTATAGCTTTATAATTTAATAACTCTACCTTCTCTACTACTGCTATAATTTAACACCTAAAGTTGTAATTACGGATAAGGAACAGGCGCTTAAGAATGCACTATATATATACTTTCCTAGAGTCCCTTAGCTCCTTTTCCTGTAGTATATTGCTAAGAACGTTCTTACGTATATGTAAAGTAATTAGGTAATATAAGGAGACTTATCTAATAAGGAGAAGGGAAAGATTTAAGAGTATTATAATAAGTTTATAAAGCGCTAGGCAGACTACTATAGCTAAAATATATTAGAGAAGTTTATTATAGCCTAGAACCAACTTATAGAGGACTATAGCTATTAAGAATAGCTAATTAACTACTTAAAAGATAAGTAGTAGCTATACCGTAGAGTTTGTTGCCTACTATATAGATTTATATATACATTTTGGAAATAGGTAAGTTAAAAAGTTATACTATGTAATATATTAACCGTATAAAGCTAATTTAAATGTTCTTTAATCTAGAGTTATATTGCGACTTAAGGGCGCGTACGCTAAATTAAAGCGCTACCTTTAAGTTTCTACCGGGGATCTACTTAATATTGTATTGAATATTAAGAACTTTATTAAGAACGATATAAACAAATATATAGTAATAATAGCATACTATAAAGACAGCCTACCATATAATGTTCGCGAGCCTAAGTTTGAAGATATCTTATATAAAATAACGCTATAGGGCCTCTGCCACCTTATGGCCTAACTAAAGCTTATAAAGTCTGCTAATTACTAGTTAAATTATAGTGGCTCTTAGACTGCTATATACGGCCTTCCTTACTACTATATACTCTACTAACAGCTATATTAAAGCGCCACCTCTATACTTAAAATTGAGCTTACTAAAATTAATAAACATTGGTAGTTTAATCGCCCTTAGCTAGATCCTCCTACTAGCCCACCTATTAATCCTCTACTACTTATTTAAGAGCCTTTAATTATTAAGCGTTGCTATAGTTGCCTAGCTAGCTCTACAACTCCTAATTAGGTTAATATATTAACTCGCCGCGAGCTATTAGCATTTAAATAAAATACTGGATATACTGTGCGCGGACGCGGGTGTAGGCGTAGGCGTGGTCGTGGTTATAGACACGGGAGTGCCCGTAGAGGCAACCTATAGACATTAAGCAAAGGTGGCAGCACCTAAATTAGTTCGCGTAACGCCTTGTAAAGCACTATATAATCCAATTAATTAACTTAGGAGCAGGTGGGTAATATTTTAGGTAGTGGGAGTAGTGGTGGAAGTTAAGATACTACTATAAATAATTTATAAGGTGTCAGCAGTAAGGCTTATAAAGTGTAACCGACTACGGTACCCTGCCAAACCACCACTGTTTTACCTGCGTATCGCCTACGTATCACTTGCGTATCACGTTGTTTTAGTTACGTATTAGTCTCCCCTTTTATTTATTTCTATACCTTCCTCGTGTATATAGAGAGGCTCTAGAGCTACATTTTACAATTAAGTCGTTCACTCAATTTTCTCTACACTGCACTGTTACAGTTATGACCCCGGTTTGCACCACCTGCTAATTAATTAAATACTACCTCGTTTAAGAAGTCACTACTTCTACTACCTTTGCAGTGTCTTGAGCTTCTTCACCTATTAAACGAACGGATGATTAAATCTAACCGATGAACGTACTAGAACGAACTGACGAATCAAATTGTTAAAATAAGGTTTCGCCAAGATGCCAACCTAGACCCTGCCTAACCTATCAAAATTCTAAAAATGATGACTAATACGAGCGAATCTTTATCTAAAATTAACCTTATTCTTAACAAGCCATCTAATTAGATGCAATGGTTCTTTATTATTTAAGATACTGCTAAGACCAATAAGGTCTGGGAGTATATTGACCCATCTAAGACAAAAGACAAGCTTCCGAAGCTAGAACTACTAAAACAACCTATACTAAAAGACGTACTTCCTGCAGCTATATTAATAGCACAGCTAGACTAAACCCAGCTTACTGTATATAACCAGCTCTACGCTAAGTATAAGGACGACCTATGTATATACCAGAAGAAAGAACAGGCTATTAGTAATGTCAGCAACTATATCGTTTAATTGACATCGGCATCCTACCTTTCTCTCTTTAAAAACCTTAAAACGGTATATAAACGCCTTCAAGTGTTAAAGACTGTACTCGCCCCTACCATATTAGGTTAAAAGCATGACGTCCTAAATTAATACACGGCTCTTAAAGCCTACAACAAAAAACAGAGCATTGAAAAATGGTTGAATAGCTGGAGGAGCGTCTATAAGCTGGCAGAGGAATTGGAGCTTCCAGACGTATAGGGCTTTAGGCCTCACTATGATTTTGTATAAGCTATTAAAGCCATCTCTTCTAGTTTTGCAGGAGTACTGGAAGTAGACCTAATTAGAAAAGAATAAAAAAATAAAAAAGCCCCATCCATTATTAACCTTATTGAGGAATTTAAGGAGCACTACTGTATGCAGCAAGCATCGTCTACCTTAATTGCCAATAACTCTGCATTTGTAACCCTTTAAGGCAGCCCAAATTCCAATTCTAATTCCAATTTAGACCCTAACGGCAATTTAAATTCAAATTTAAAATGGCATAAGGAATGCATATGTGGTCTTATACATTGATTTAGTGACTACTACTACATTGCTGAGTATAAGCGCCCTTAAGAATGGAGACTAAGGACGGACATCTAAAAGAAGGTAGATGAAATAATCTTATCTACACCTTGGATTAAACGCGCCGTTAATTATATCTAAAAAAGAGGATAGGAAAATAATTAAAAGAACGTAGAATCTATAATTAATTTTGATTCTAAAACCCTAGCTTCTACCATACTGACTAGCTATGCTGCCGTGTTTAGTACTGGTTAAATTCCTTTTAAACTCCAGAACACCTGGATACTTGACCCTGGCGCAGATACCCATATCTGTAATAATAAAGAAGACTTTACCTTCTTATACCCAGCAGCAGAAGACGACTACCTGATTGCTGGCGGAAATTTTAAAAAAATTTAAGCTTATGGAACAGTAATGATTACTGTTAATACACCTACTGGGAAGTTAAAGATGAGGCTATCCTATGTAGCGCTAGTGCCTACTATATTTACAAATATTGTAGCGCTATTAAGAGCCACTGAGAACGACATCTATTTTAACTTAGGGCGAAACTTGCTATACTGTTTAGCAACTGGCGAAACAGTCTGCTATGTGAAGCGACTAGGGGGCCACTGGGCACTAATGCACAGAGAGCCTATAAATACCCTAGATTTGATAACTTAATTGACCTTCTTAACAGGAAGATTTTAGCTAAGCTGAATGGCCTGTAAACTAATTGGAGCTATAGCTACAAGATGGTATAAAATTCTTAGCTATGCAGGACCTGATGCTATTGCGCAGCTTCCTAAGTATGTTATTGGCGCAGAGCTGACTGATGAATAAGCACCGCTTAAAATTAAATATAAAACTTGCTTATTAGCAAAGTATACGCAGTAGATCTTTTAAAGATGAGAACATGAATTTCCAGCCACTTAACTATTTAAACGGCTAGCATTTGATATTATCTACCTTGGAGTACCAGGATATAACGGTGATAGATATGTTATATATTTCTACTGCATGTATTCTAAATTTAACTTTATGTTTACCTCTAAGAATAGGGATAAAGCTACCATCCTACTTACCATCTGTAAGACTTACTGCTTAATTAAAATATGATTCTACTAAGACGTTGTCTTCTTCTAGAGTGATAATGAACAAGTATTTAGATAAATGGAAGACACCCTAGATATGTGGTGTGTAGATAAGGGCATTACCTTTAAGTGCCGAGCACCGTATACTGAAGAACAGAATGGTGGAGCAGAATGATCTGGATGAACCCTTATGGAATGATTAAGATCTATGCAGCTGGAAGCGTCCTTACCCCTGTCTTTAGGACTAGAAGCTTTCCTTGCTGCTAGCTATGCCCTTAATTGAACGCCGAATGAGCAACTAGGATGGAAAACTCTGTATAAGGTCGCCTACGGCAAGCCGCTAATACTTACCCATATGCATGAATACGGTTGTAAGACCTATACGCTGAATAAATAAGTTAGAAAGGGAGACAAGCTAGCTCCTTATACATTAATTGGACACCTAGTTGGCTATGATTTAACTAATATCTATTGAATCTGGATTTTAAGTCTCCACAAGGTTATCTAAACTAGAGATGTTATATTTGATGAGACCTTGTTCTATGACCCTAAGGGTTAAAACATTGACTACCTACTGAGGGAAGCATTGGAAGACACTATCTAGATGATTAGTCTACTAGAACCTCTTAAAGATGAATTAGAGGACGAATTTATTTTATATAGACCTACCTTAAATGCAGACTAAATGACTATATTAAACGACTTAGCAGAGCTCCCTATAAAGGACATTGAATAGCTACTGACACCTAGCAGAATAGTATCTCCGGATCTGCTAGAAATAAACGCCACACTAGGAGGACTTTAAGATAATATCCTGGATACAATTGAAATAGGTTTTATCTAGTTAAGCAGTTTATTAGAACCGTTGAATATAGCTCCACGAGCTAATGAGGTCTTGGCCGATCCTTCTGCCAACCTTGTCCTACTAGAAGGCTCTAAATAAATTCAACGTCAAGCGTACGTAGTAGCACTAGCCAATATACCTACCCTATTTGGTTACTACGCTGGCTTTGCTATAGGACTAGTAAAGGACATTAACTAAACTAGATCCTCCCTGTATTAAGATAATCTTCTACTAGAACTAAGGAATCTAAAAGAGCTAAGAAAGTACCCTTTGACTACCGGCTTTTAAAAGGCTATGGAAAAAGAATACTACGACCTGAAACGCTGAGGGATATTTGAGACTGTACTAAAAGAAGAAGCAAGCAATGACTAGATCCTTCTACTGAAATGGGTCTTTAAATATAAGTTTGATAGTGACAGCTACCTATAAAGGCTAAAAGCTTGACTGTGCGTTTGTGGAGACCTGTAGATTACTAAGGAAGAGACCTATGCAGTAACCCTAGCTGCTTGAATATTCCGTGCCCTTATGGCTATAGCAGCCGCATTCGATTTGGAGATTTGACAGTATGATGCTGTGAACGCATTTACGAATGCAAGACTAGATAAGCCAGTCTACTGTTACTGCCTAGAAGGCTTTGATTAAAACGGACATATCTTAAAGCTACTTAGGGCACTATATGGATTGAAGGTCTTACCACTACTTTGGTACAAAGAGCTTATAAATATACTGGCCAAATTCGGATTAAAGCCTGTTCTAGGTATGAACTGCCTTTACACTGATAGACGACTTATTGTCTTCTTTTATGTAGACGATATTGCCGTCCTATTTGCTAAAAAGGACCTTTTAAAACTGGAAGAATTTGAAGCTAAACTACTACACTAATACGAGATCTGTGTACTAGGAGACCTATAGTGGTTCCTAGGAATTCGAATTAAACGAGATTGTGTAAGTAGAAAGCTCTGGCTCTGCCAAGATTCCTATATTGAAAAGATAGCCAATTGATTTAATATTTAACTAGGAAGATTTCTTAAGTTATTACTTCCTGCCAAAGAACTGACTCTGTCTGACCAGCAGACGAACCCTTAAAGAACTCTAGCCTATTAGCAACGAGTCGGTTCTCTTGCGCATCTTGCTGTATTTGGAAGGCCTGATATTGCCAAGACGTATTCTAAGCTGGCTGAATTCTTTACTAATCCAAATTAAAAGCACCTTGATGCATTAAACCAAGCCATTGCCTATTGCCTTGGAACAAAATCTACAGCTATTGAATACTCTGGCGAAGTATTTGGAGCATATGTCTACTTTAGAAACCCTAAGGGAGAAGACGTTACCTTTTACAGAGTATCTGACGCAGCATTTGTGGACTATAAAGACACCAGATGGAGCTCTTAAGGATACCTATTTATGCTATTTGGAGGACTGATTAACTGGAAGGCGACCCTATAGTAATTAGTGACTCGCTTGACTACTAAAGCGGAGCTTCTCTCCCTGTCTACGGCTGCTGTTGAGATTATTTGGTGGCAACGTTTCTTTGAGGCAATTGGTCTCAATTTAGAACGCGAATTTACCCTGCTATGCGACAATATGTAGACCGTACGACTCCTAAGACAGGATACACTAAAGCTTGACACCAAGCTTCGACATATTGACGTCCATTAGCACTGGCTCAGACAAGAGGTCCAAGACAAAAAGATTGATGTATAATGGGTCCCTATAGGCAAGATGCCTGCTGACGGCCTTACCAAAATTCTACCCCGTTAAAGGTACGAGGCGTGGATAAAGTAATTGAATTTGGTGGATATTTGACATTAAATTGCTACTGCATTATCTGACAAAGATTCTTGAACATCACCCTACTCCTAAATTGTATCTAAATTTCCTATTTTAGTATAGTTTTTACCTTTATTTGTTTTCTATAGCTTTGACTGCACCGTTAAATCTGGGGGGGTGTGTAACCAACTACGGTACCCTGCCAAACCACTACTGTTTTACCTGCGTATCGCCTACGTATCACTTGCGTATCACGTTGTTTTAGTTACGTATTAGTCTCCCCTTTCATTTATTTCTATACCTTCCTCGTGTATATAGAGAGGCTCTAGAGCTACATTT
>Ga0307507_10004543_pt1 | contig 24375 bp, 1 predicted proteins | sample 7_EM_MG_FD_207223 | JGI IMG/M metagenome (GOLD analysis project Ga0307507, IMG submission 207223) | Populus trichocarpa ectomycorrhiza microbial communities from riparian zone in the Pacific Northwest, United States - 7_EM | ecosystem: Host-associated > Plants > Roots > Unclassified | place...
TATATTAAATTATCTAAAATAATAATATTTATTTTACTAGCCTTATAAATAGCCTTAAAGTAGCTTTTATTTATTTAAAATATGCTATTAGTATAAAAGAGGTAAATATAATTATAGTTGCCAAATGTGTAGATTACTGGCAGGTTGCGCGCAGGCTGCGTGTCAAAAAAACACGACATAGGCTAGTCGGTCGAGTTGCCAAATACCCTCAACTGCGCGCCAATTGCGTCAACCACCAACCATTGAGGCCATTGGTAGGGTACCATATTTTGCCGATATAGGAGCCAAAAACATTACAAACTAAGAGAAAAGTTAAGCTGTATTACTTATTCTTAAGCAATAAGAAAGTTAGATTAGGTTACTTGTTTTTAAGCGATAAGAAAATTAAATTAGGTTACTTGTTTTTAAGTAATAAGAAATTTAAACTGGACCGCTCTTTCTTAAGCAGTGGAAAAGTCAAGTTTAGTTATCTGTTCTTAGCGCTTTATATATTATTTCTAAGTTAACACTTAAACTATATAACTAACCCACTTATCTAGATTAGATATTAGGTTTTATCCCTAATATAGGTTTTTCGGACTAACTAGATCTAGCATCTTTACCAGACCTTATTATATTCTATTTTATTAATAGATTTAGCAGTAATAGCTTGGGAGTATACGTATTAATCTTTATATAGGCTAGTTAAAAAGTGTTCTATAACTTATTTTAGTATACCTAGCTACTATAATTTTACTCCTCCCCTAAAAAACAACCTCTTTGCAGTTCTATACTAAACCAAGTTAAGTGTTAAATAATAGTGCCGGTATATAAAAGCTTAGAGATTAGCGTTATAAAATATAAATAATTTGTATATACAATTATATATGTATATTCTGAATGTAAAGGAGATATAGAAGAAGCAGAAATATAATAAGTTATTAAATTTAAGGGCAGGTAAGGACAAGAAGCCTTAAAACAAGTAAGGATAAAATAAATATTAAGGAATATAATAGCTTACCAGTAATTGCGGCAGTTAAAGGTCTTAAGAAGAGGTAGTAAGGCTAAGGGAGAGTAAGGTAAGCTTGTAGTAGAGGATAAGAAAGGAAGAAGGTTATAGAGTAAATATAGGCAACGCTAGCGAATGAGAAGCTCTACTAAAGAGTAAATAATCTATAAAGCCACGCTCTCTATAAAGGGAGGAGAGAAGGAAGCAGCAGTAGGTAAGACAAAGGATTTAAGCTTAATCTTAGACCTATAGCGGAATAGGAACTTAAGCAGGTTAGTAAAAATATTATTTTTAATAAAGGCATTTTTTTAAGATAGCGCTAATGATAAAATCAACCTACCTGAGCCCTATTACGCGTGCTCCTTACCGTGTGTCCTTTAATACCTTATACGCTTTATTAATTAACCCTTAATAATTAACCCTTAATACCTCTTATTAACCTTAATATTAAGCTCTAGAGCTAGTGGCTTCCAGATCTTACCTTAACTTCCTTTTCTTTGCCACCTTTAGCGTCTAGAAAGCTAAATAGCTTCCTACTATTACTTCTGGGACAATTAAGCCCATTAGTAGGTTAATAATTTACTTCTTTTTGCTCTTGTCTTAAATAAAGGTAAAAAGAACCCCTAACTCTTATGTAGACTTCTTTTTATAGTATATAACACCGTCTTTAATATTTCTGTAAAGCTTTGTCCTGCTTCCTAAAGTTCTATATTACCTTTAACGCTTATAAAAACTCTCCTTACAGCCATTATCTTACACTTATCTTACCTCCCTTGCGACTTTTACCTATCTCGGCTCTTACTAACCACCACTTACCTCCTAAGTCACTTCGCCCTCTATTTAAACCAGTTAAAGCAGCTTTTAACTATTAGCTATATACTATCCTCCCTCTAATTAAGCCTCCCGCAGTAGCTCCTCTTCTACCCTCTATTATAGCAGCTCTATAACGCGCGCTTTAAACAATATTAGCGAAGCTTCCCCTTACACACAAAACAATGGTTTAATTTAATACCGCCTATAAGGTAAGCGATTAGATACAGGGATGGGTTTCCATCTATAACCCGGTTAACCATACCCATTTTCGCAATATCTCGCCTTTTATGGATCTCGCAAACCTCTTAGACTTAGGTATGGGATTGGTATAGATAACTATTAAGGCGAAGCGCCGCGTGGGGTACTCTAAAGTTAGCCAAGACCTACGGGCTTAATGTTATATTGATGTATAATATACATAACGGAGATAATAGTTCCAGTCTTTGTTCTTTTTAGGACAAGTCTTTTATTATTATAGCGAAGTTAGAGGGAAAGTGGTGGCTAGATGCGTTATAAAAGGCTAAAGGTGCCACCCTAGCCAAAATAATAGACCTATTTATGGTCTAGAAGCTTTAGCAGATAATAAAGGTAAAGGAGTAGGTTCTGCAGAAGAAGTCTCCTTTAGAATTTCTGGGCTATAAAAATATAAAGGCGGCTGCGCTCCTTAGGGCCAGCAGTAAATAAGCTCTATAATTCCTCTATTGGCCTACTTTGCCATAGTTCTTCTTTTCTCTTTTCTTTTTCTTCTCTACTACTATAAGGGCATCTCCTTAGCCTTTACTGTCCTATCTTCTTCTGCTCTGGCCTTTTTATAGCTAATATACTTATTTTCCCTTTCTCTATTATAGGCGCTTTAAGCCTTACTTACTGCTGCGGATAAATCTGGCTGCTCTTTCTTATATAGAGAACTCTGCTTTATTAAATATAGCTCTAGAGCCTCTATATATATATATATTAAAAAGTCGTTATTAGCTTTATCTAATCTGCGACGGATTTAGCTAATTAATTAGAGCCTTAAACGTTAGTCACTTGACTAAGGACTTGTATAACTTCTAAAGTTTTAGGAATGGTAAGTGGCAGGGGTATGCGGCCGCAGCGCTTAGAAGCAGTTAGGTTATGTAATAAAGGCTTAGTTGGAGGACGTATTCCTATAGCTTAGGTTAAGGCTCTATACTTCTCCAAGCCACATTAAGTAAAGTTAAATAGCATTATGTTCCTGCGTACCGGCCCGCCAATTACACTATTCCTACGCCTCTAAGAGCGGTTTCCCGGCCGTTGACCTTCTTGTTATTAGCTGGTCAAAGTATACTTTTTAGATAAGGGGCACTGACTAGATTCTTGGTTGATTGCTTTATAAGTCTTAGAGATACTATAACGTGTTTTATTAGTCACCCGCCAAAATTAGTTATCCGCCAACCCTAAAAACCACCAAAAATTAGGAAAATCGCATTTTAATATCTCACTAACGGCTTTATAATAAATTCTAAAATTCCATAGCTAGCCTTTTATACCTATTTTAAGACTCCTGTTAAAGTTCTAGAATAATAAGCCTAGCCGTTATTAAGATATTGAGTTTTATTAAGTTTTGGCCTCTAATTTTAAGCTAAATTACTATTCCTCTAGAACTACTTAATGAATTACTTCCAAAGTTAGAGTAGAGTCTTAGAATATGCATAAAAGGTTAGCTGTAGAATTTTAGAATTTATTATAAAGCCGTTGTTAAGATATCAAAATGCGATTTTCCTAATTTTTGGTGGTTTTCGGGGTTGGCGGATAACTAATTTTGGCGGATAACTAATAAAACATATTAAAACCAATCTTGCGAATACACTACTATATAAAGCCCAGTAGATAAAAATACATTTCCTAAATTAATAGGATTTAGTATAAAGAGTAATTATATAATGCTTTAGCATATTTAAGATATCTTAGAATTATATAACTTTACCATTATTAGCATTAACAAAATGTCTTTTAGGAAATAATTTACCATCCTCTATTATTAGTGGAGGGAACTCTTCTAGTACATTAGATATTTATTTAATATTTTACGTATATTATAGAGGGCTTATATATACCAAAATTAGCTAAGAGCACTAAAGAATAATACTAAGAAATAATGGAAGAGGTATGTAATGCAATATTGTTGTATATCTGCAGTGGAGGCACGAAACCTAAAGGAACCTAACCATACTCTATATTGCTATAGTGCTTATCCCTTACATGGCTGCACCTATATAGCGATATTATAGTCTTTCTAGAGAACTTTAAACTTAAGTAAAACTAGTACCAGAAGATGTTTTTAAAGAGAAAATTCGGTTCTAGGTAATGCAGTTATTTAGGTAAAGCCGCTAAGGAGTTTAAGGAAGATTAGATGGTGGATAAATCTAAGGATGGAGAGTGGAACTAAACTCCTTATATTAATTTATCCCCCTTATTTCCTGTTATTCCCCTATTTATCTTTTCTATTAGTTTTCCAGCCTTCTTTAATTTATCTAGGAGAGTTACCTAGTTACGCCTCTACTTATAAACGCATTGTGAACCCGCCAGTAAGTATCTTAAGCAAGGTTTGTCGCTATTGCCATTATACTTAAGTTTCTTTAAGGAGCATTAAAAGCATAATCTTATTCTCCTTAGCACTTAAATTTATAAGTCTTAACTATAGCCGGCAACAGTCCTTGCCCTATAACAGCCCTTATATATCTTAAAGAGGTTACCTTAGGAGAAAGTTCTAGGGCATTTATTACAATAATAGGTCGGCTCTTTATCTATAAGAGTTAGGAATATGCGCTGCAGTTAAATAGAGTAGAGGCCTATAGGATTTTTAGTGTTGGTTTAAGTGCCCCACTTAAAGATAACTTTTTGTATAATTTTTATAGTTATATACATAAATTTCCTATATTAGTAGCTGCCTCTCTGTGGGTAAACTGTTAACTCTAGTAACTATAGGGCAGAGCATCCTTTTACTTACCTATTTCCATTCTATTACGGCAGTTGGTAGTTAAAAGTAGACGGCTAAGTTTATATATAATATTAAAGAAGTTTAAAATGCAGAAATATATAGAATTAAAGATATGGACCACTAAGAGAAGGCGGGATATAAAGTTTCCATATATTGACGTGGCGTTAATACCAATATTATATATAGAATGATCTGGCGTATTAACAATTAATATAGCAATATAAGCATTCCTAATATAGAACATTAGATCTCTCTCTATTTAAAGCATAAGATATCCTACTATTTTACGTTCTAGATAGTAGAAGAGTAGAATATAAAAAGTTAAAAAGATAGACTATTAGGGAGCGGACTGCTAAGTGGAACCTTTAGAAGTTTTAGAGGGTCTTATATCTAGGAAACGCTATATAAGTAGAAGGAGCGAGCAAGGAAAAGGGGCCACTTTAATTACCTATAATACTTATAGGGAACACGCGTTGTGCTTATTGCTATTATTTAGAGTATATATGCTTCTAAATTGTTTTGATTTTAAGACGGCTTATTTTCTTAAATAGGCAATAATCTTTAGGGATAAATCTAATTGGCTCCTACTAAGCCTATTAAATAATTATATTAAAGGCTTGCAGAATATAGAGAGTTGTAGAATAAGGCTTGGGTTATCTAACCTTGAGGGTCTCCTATAATTTGGCTTAGATTATATCTGGGATAATATTAAGAGGAAAGAAAGTAATGTTAGCTTCTTAATTAGCTCTTGTCTAAATTATAGCAGAATCCTAAATGGTTTAGTGGCTTATAGTAACTACTAAATCCCAGACGCCTTTGTACCGTAACTACCAAATTATAGACACCTTTATATTACGACTACTAAATTATAGACACTTCTGCACTGGGACCACTAAATTATAGATACTCTATACTATAAGCACTAATATAAAGAGCCCTATATTAAGATCTAATCCAATTATAATATGCGTACTAGATTTAATAGTATTAGTAATAAATCCTGGTAGCTTAAGATAGTAAAGGGGATATACTTATTGCCTATCTAGTGTTTGTCTAGAGGGCCCTATATAGTGTTGCATGATACAAGCTCTTGTGTAAATACTTTATCAATTCCTAGTACTCTTTGGTAGTAATAGGGATTTTAGGTACCCTGCTTTTCCAACGCTTAAAGTAATATACGCTCTTTTAATTAGTAATCCTTTTTATTTAAGAATAAAATGCTTAAATTTATTGCTGTTATTTAATATCCTTTAATATCCATTCCCTTTTGTTTGCTACTAGTAATATATAATTATATCCAGGTTTACTATAAGTGTTCTTATCTCTACTATATTGTAAGAGCTTAGTATATAAAATACTAGGAGACGCAAAAAAGATGTCTAGTAAACGTTATTGCAATATAAAAGTAAACACTTAAGCCATTAATGTATAACTAATTTTCTGTTATAGTAAATAGAGGCTTAATAAAAACTGCGGTATGCCTCTATAGGTCTATATAAAGGCCTAGGAAGCTTATATAAGAATTTCTTCTAGGTAACTATAAATATATATTAAACTAAGAGGCTTACTTAAATATGTATAAGAAGGCAAAGAAGGAAATAATTTAATAAACGCGAAGGGGGCTGCGTATTGCTAGTAAAGGGCGTATACAATTCTCTTCTTTGTAAATGCACTATAAATAAGCATTTAGGGTAGAGAAACTAAACTATCTCTAATAAAGCATTTGATGTTTTCTAAACCTAGCAATAAGTAATAGTTATATTATATATCCGGCCCAAACGAAACTTGCTTTAAAACGGCCCCTAAATAGTAAGACCTTAGATATAGGCTGGGTAAACCTTAGTATATATACTTATAACATTCTGCTAGCCGCCCATCCGTTAAATATATCTAATAGCTTTTAAATAGGATAGCGGTAAGTAGCTCTTTATACGCTATAAACGGTATATATATTAACATTTATAAAGAAACTAATTTATACGATAAATGCATCTATAAAAACATCTCTACCTTATCCCTGACGTTCTAAATACCAATATTTATTAAAGAGAAAAGATACCAACCCATAATACCGTTTATTTATATTATACAAAGATCTTACCATGCGAGTTAGTGTTTTAGAGGAGATGTTTAGGCTATTGCCTATAATATAAGTGGACGAAGCCGCCTTTATTAAGGCCGTTATTGGTTATATTCTCACCCTTAAGCATTATATAGGAGCTAAACATTTTCAATCCCCGAAGTTAAAAGGAGAGTAGGATTGTCCTATTAAAGATTGCAATAGAAATTACTAGCGTCTAGATTTATATTATAAGCATATTAAAACTTTAGAGGGGTTTAGGCATAAGATTCTAAGGTATTATCTTAACTAGGATATATGTCTACCGTATAGCTACCAATTTAACTCTTTTGCTGGTCTTCTTTAATATAAGTGGAAAGCTTATAGTATGAAAGCTTTATTACGGACTTAAATATTTATACTATTTATAATGTATATTAAGAAGAGTATGTTATAAGATTATATTATTTTAGAAATGCTTATAGAGATATAGACTCGCAACTAGTAGAGGCTAGTAGTTAAATAAAATAAATGGAAGACTCTACTATTTATACGCCTTATATAGACTCGCTAAAACCTAGCCTTAATGGCAGTGGCTAAGGAGAATCTATTTCTTTAAGCGCTAAAATAGGCCCCTTGACTTTAAAAGCTGAAGATAGCACTTAGATGCCCATCCCAACGTCTTTTATAGGAGGAGACTTTAAATTCACTATAGTACTAAGCACTGCGCTATATATAATTGAACCTAAAGCACGAGAAGGTAAAAGGGTGTTTAAGTTCTTTATAGCACTAAGTGCTACTAAAAAGGGTTTTGGATTTACTATAGATCTATATATTAATTTTTCTATTAAACCTAAAGCTAAAAGGGACTTTAAGTTAGGGTTACTAAGTGCCAATGCGGTTAGGTTTAGTGGAAATAGTACTAAAGGGGATTTTAGATATATGGCTTTGTATATAGAGTTTCCAGTAGGTAAACTAAGGGGTTATAGTAAAGGGATTTTTGAATTTAGTATGGAACCTTGCCCCGCTAACGTTCCCTTTATAGATATTATATTTGGAGCAAGCTAGGGTTAATAGGCACAGCTTTAGGACTTTTAGTAAAGAGATTGGATAAAATATATCTTAAATAACGCAAACTAGTTGCGTCTTGCTACCTATTAAGTGGGCTTATTCCTATTCTACATATAATAAATTACCATTACTTTCCCTTCTCTAATAGTAGGAGTTAGACTTAATTGTCTTAGCTACCTATTATAAATAATACTGATTTTAATAAGAACTGGCTTAATTAGTGGGCGTGATTATGTCAGATAATCTGTATTCTCTAAAGGCGTGGATCACGTGCATGAGTCACGTGCACGGAGCACGTGCATTGTAAATCTCCTCAGAGCCCCAGGGGCCCTGGGTCAATCAACAAGACATTAATTAACAATCAAGTCAAGATTATCAATCAATCAACCCATTTCATTAATGAACTGCTCTACACGAACTTCGTGACAGATTACTTATATATCCCCTCCATATACTTTAATAATGGATATTTTATTAGTCTCTTCTTTTTAAAGGGCTGGGTTATACTATATAATCTATCTCTGATTAGTATCTCCTCTAAGATAATAGTAACTAATAGCGATGATATTGTTATTATTAGCTAGCTGTTTCTAATCCGCTAATTATCCAATTATAAGTGTGGCATATTAAGGGAAATTATGTTCTTTAATATATGAGACTTAGAAACTACTGTCTCTAATAAAACTAATAAGGGCATTTATAAACTTTAAAGGTATTAGTAAGCAGGGCTTTTTTTCCTTAAAGGAAAGAAAACTGGTATAACATTGTTCTTATTAATTTACAGCCACTTTGGAATAGTATTAGCTGCATCTTTAAGGACTATAATACCTTAATCTTGTAGAAGCTTTAAAATAAGATAGGTAGAGTTCTTGTTAAATAGGTCTAGTGACTACTCTTCCTGGTGTCTATAGACTTTAAGGGTAAGGAAGCTTATGTCTTTAGCTTGGAGAAAATCTTAACCTTTATATAACGCGATTTAAATTTAGGGCTATTTGCTTTACTAATACTAAAAGAACTAGAAAACTAAATACGTAAATAAGAGCAAAATTTAATTAAGAAACAACCCATACCCTAATAAAGCTTTTATTTGTCTGACAATAAGGCGCTCCCTATATGTTATATATTTAGCAATATACTCTTAGTTCTTGTTACTATGTGCTAGGTGTATAACTACCTAGCATATTATATCCAACTACTGGAAAATATTTACGGCAAAGTTATTTATTACTGTTTGGAATAGCATTTTCTAGTAATTAGCTTAGTATTCCGTAATTATTTAGCCATATACATATTACTGACCTTATTTTAGTTCTATAGTGTGTCTAGTTAATTTAGGGTGTTAGTATAACGGAGGCTTAATAACTAAAAAGCACTAAATTTATTATTGCGTCTACTCTATATATATAAACTTAAAACGCAAGTTAGCCTAATAGTGCACCCAAAAAGGCGGACAGCTCTTATATATATAGGGCAACCATTAATAGAACTCAGCCTCTAAGCCTTACGCCTAACTTATAGGAAGGATTAGAGGTTAAGTGGGACTTGTTATATACTAATATATTTAGAAGAACAGTCCCTATTTCTAAGATCACTTACCTCTAATATAAATTGTCTCTTTTAATTTAACTGCTTAGGAGTAAGGCGGCAGCTCGTTTTTATATAACCTTTCCTACTTAATAGCAGCTATCCAACTATATCTCTAACTAGTATTAATTAGTGTTTCTTAAACGTTATAGAGTTTTATCCTAAGCGCCGGATTTAGTTATAACTTAGTGTTACTTTAATATTTGCTTATAGATTTTAATCCTTATTTATAATTACTGGCTTATTTAATCTTTAATTAAGAAATAACAACTACATCAAAGCTATGGATTTGGATTTAAATGTGCTTAGCTAAAAGAGGTGGTAATTACCACGTTAGCTGTAAGTGGCGGCTCTAATTTTTAGTATATCTATAATTTAGTGGTTGTGGTGCAAAGGCGTCTATAATTCGGTGGTTATAGTGCGGAGGCGTTTATAATTTGGTGGTCGCGGTGCACTATATCTAGGATTTAATAGTTACCATATAAAACGCCTCCCCTAGCCCCCCAAAGTCAGCCCGTCCCGCCTGCCCCAATATATCTATAGTCTTATACTAACTTTGTTTACCTTAGGAGATAGTATATAACCCCCTAGAAAAGCATTTCCAATATTATATTAGCTCTTCTATAAGTTGTAATAGGATATTTAAGGCTACTTTCCTATAAGTTCTAGTATCGTTAATATAGATATAAGGGCGGTAGGTTAACTAGGGCGAAGATACAGTTACCTTCTCCCTTTACCACTCTTAGTTATTTTGGTTGCAAAAAATACACAATTATTAGTTTGCCTACGCTATGTATTTCTATATATAGTTCTTTTGTTACTTTATACTATTCTATATTATACTTTATTAGTACTATAAGCTAAGCCACTTCTAGGAGCATCTTTTGCTTTAGGTGCTCCTCCTTTTTATTTTTCCTAAACTTGTTATTAGGCTTCTTATTTGGCAGTGTAAGAAGCTCTAGAAAGTCTACCCGCCCTAAGACTTATTATAGCTAATAACTTAGTTACTAGAGTCTTAATTATTGCTTATATTGGTTATCTAGGTTTATAAGGCCACTATATTAAAGGAATCCACTAATAGGGAACTAGGTTATAAGTCTATAAAACTCCTATAAGCAATACCGCTAAAGCCCCCGCCTAGCACATTAGGTACTTATTGTCGCCATTTTATTCCCTTCCCTACTCCAGCCTTCTAGTATAGTGCTATTATTCTTAACATTAAGCTAACTTTTAGTACGCGTTTTAACAGCTTTGGGAAGCGTCTTAGTATAGGTTCTATTTGCTGCAGCCTAACTTATTATAGAGTGGGAGTGGCGTACGCGTCTAGGCTGTAATATATCTTCCTAGGTTATAGTAAAACAAATCTAGTTAGATAAAGCATTATAAATAATTATACTTAGTGCAACTATTAGCTTTTTTCCAGCTATAGTAAGTTTAATTCTCCTTATCTTGTCCCAGAGGGATTATTACCTTTTAATAAGTAAATTATCTAACCTTATAAGCATGCATAAAAGTGTAATTTTTATAAATTTAATATTATTAATAAAAATAATATATTTTATATTTTATATTTTATATATATTTTATTAATATTAGTAAGCATAGGGGGTATTACAAAAAAGTTTACCAGTATCTTAAGTTAAGTTTATGCTAATCTAGCAATTTCGGCATTTAGCCGTATTTAGTTGCATTTTATAGCCATATGCTACACCGCTAATAATAATGCTGTAATTTGCGGCTAAACGCTATCTTAATAATAAAAGTGCTATAAGCTGCAGCTTAATACTCTCTTAGAAATAATAATGCTAAAAATATTTTAGTTGGCTAAGTTTACTATATACGCTATGCTACTACCTATAAGTTACTAGAAGACACGTCCCTTAGCCCGCATATATACCACTATACAATCATAACAGGTTTCGCTATGTGGCAGCTATATATAGTGTTTAGAACTATCTATAGTTATATTATACTCTTATAATCATTACTAGCATTATATAGTTTTAGTATCTTCCTTACCTTAGCCTACTTTTAAGCTTAAATCAGCCTTCTCCTTGTATACCAACTTCTACAGTAACAACGTAAATTTAGTTAACTTTAATATCCTCTACTCAATACTTAACTTCTAATTAGCTATAATAGTACCATAGTAGATATGCTTAGTCTATTCTTATTAATCTATCTAAGTAAACAGTTGCTTTACCTCCAAGAGCTTATGGCTTAGCTTAACTATAATAGTGTAATTTATGCGCTATAGGTTAATAAATAGCCTAATTAATACGAAGGTGCAAAGTAGGATCTACTTAGAGTTATTAGTATTAAAGGTTTGCCTAGCCTTAGCCTTTTTAATATTAGACATGCCGGCTATATAGCGGAGCACCTTATCTTTACCGTATTCTTTATATAGCCTATTAAACTAACAAGCTAGTATAAAAGGTAAGCGAGTAGTAATAACAATCTTATACACTAAACCGTCTATCCGTTTTTTAACATAAACGCAATTATAGATTTTTTTAGCTTTAAAGAACTTTATATTCTATTAAAAATAGCGGTTAAGTATATTAGTGAACTCCTTACTAAGTGGGTTAGTAGTCTACTTAGCAACAATTAGGTCTTTAAGTGTGTAACTCCAAGTTTTTAGGTGTTTATTATTGGACTTAATTATAATAGGGGCTTGCTAGTCCTAGTATTAAACAACCTAGGCTACACTCGCTACCGTTTTCGCGTTAGTATATAACTTAGCTTAAGTAAGTTTCGGTATCTTAGGTTTAGTATTTAGATTACTGCTATCTTCCTCCTATATAGCCAGAAGTTCCTTATATTAGCGCCTCTGCTCTATTCTTACTCAGTCCTCTATAGTTATAATTATAGCCGCCTTAGTATTATTAGGGCCGGCCTATAATATAACTAATTTAAGATAGCTGTTCTTTAGGATAAGCTTTTACTAGTTAAACCAGAGTGTTAACTCCCCTCTATATATCTAAAACGTTAGAATAACTATGCGGAAAAACGTAGCTAGTTCGCCAAATTTCTTATTTGCTATTGCTTTGGCTAGGTTAGTCTTCGCATCCTTATAAAGACGGCTAAATTCCTTCTTCTTTAGTTGGATGTTTTCTTCTTTAAGCTTAAGCAGTACTTTAAACTCTATTCCCTTTAACTTATCTGCTTCTTCCTACTTAGGCCTCTTTAATCCTACTATAATAAACCGCATTAGTTATATTGGGTTCCTATTATTAGGCATACTAGACGCACCCTATACAGCAGGGCTACGATTATATATAATGCGGTACTCCTTAACTATATCCTAAATAAATAATATTAAAACTCTACCAGTTGCGTCTAGGTGGCATTTATCCCAGAGGATACGCCTAACCTATATTATACTCTTTAACATCTAATGCAATCTAGGGGTTTGGCCATTTAGGTATTTCTACATACTAGTTTATGTAGTAATAAACTCGCGTATTAGTTATGTGGTAATACAATTTCGCGTAGTAATTAAAAGAAATTAGGTTAAGTATTTTAGCGCTAATAGTTCCATCATATTAGAGGTAGAGCAATAATTTTTCTTAAACCTGGCTTTACCCTATGGATGTAATAGGAAAGCCTTACTAACCAGATATATATTATTATCATTCTCCCATTATTCCTTATTAGTCTACTTAAGAGCCTTATAGATTTATAGCTATTTATCCTTTTTTAGTTTACTAAATATCTTAACTTTCTTATAGCTAGGGGTAAGAATTATAATCTGGGGTAGGTTAGGGCGCTTTATAATCGCGCCGTCTTATAACATTATACTTGCGTCCTTTAGGAATTCTAGCAGGCCTAAAGTCGGCGTAAGGACGACTAAGTAGCCTCGCTGTGGGTCTATAGGGTACAGCTTCTTAAAGTTGTCTTCGCAGTAGCATATAATCCGCTGCTTTGCTGCCTATGGGCATTTTATATCTAGCGGATATATCTTAGGTAGGTAGCGGGTTATATCCCTGGCAGCTTAGGCCTCTTAAACATCCATTACGTTCTAATAATAAAAGTAGTTTATTAGCCATTAAGTGATTATTTATATAGTCTTGCCCGCGCTGGGTTTATCTACACAGATACCGCCTCCTTTAATTGTCCTCTTTTACTTAAATGCCCAAGCTATATATACTACTTAGTATAGGCTAAATTTAAAGCCTAATGCGAGGCCCTAATTAGGGAGTTTAATTAGGGCGGTTTTAGAGAGTGCTTTTAATAAAACAAGTAAGAAATACTCTAAAGTAAGTAGAAAATCCGCCTCTATTATATACGCTAGTATACTGTCTAGGTTATCCTTCCTAGCCTTATAAAGCTAGACTAAGAAATTTTACTAGTTAAGTTCTTCCTCTGCGTCTACGTCTTAGTTATTATTATTAACTAAATCCTCGTCTTAGTTGTTATTATTAACTAAATCCTTATCTTAGTCGTTATTATTAACCAAATTCTTATCTTTATCTCTACTCTCCCCGTTTTTGGAGTTAGTATAATATAGAAACTAATTATTATATCCACCGGCACATTGCGGCAATTTACTATCCTCTATGGTAATATCTTAAGGGGTATTAACGGTTAGTAATACGGTAGTAGGGTTGTCTATTACATCGTCAGGCTAGTATATACCTTTAGGTTTAGTAATAGGTTGCGGCAATTTACTGTTATCTGCGGTGATTTCTCCAGTACCGCTGTTACTCGCTAATATAGGCTTATAGGCAGATGGGTTACGTCTTCCCTTTACTAATTGCCTTCTGCGTATAACTGGCTCGCTATTACTATTTTTTGTAAGGGTGCCTGCCGCTGATTCTAGCTAAGGGCGCTTCCTATATCTATTTAGGTTGGCTTTATAACTATTTAACTTCCTAGGCGCGGCTGGCTTGCTTTTATTATCCTCTGCTAGGGCACTTATTACTAATCTTAGTTAAGGCTACTTATTATATCTGCCTAATTTAGTCTTGCTATTATCTAATTTCTTATATCTAATAGGCTCGCCCTTGCTGTCTTCCTTAGAGCTATATGCTGCTAATTCTAAATAACTCCGCTTCTTACCTTCTCCTAGTTTACTCTTACCGCTAGCCTTACGCGGCGTTAGGACTTGCTAGCTATCTTTTATACTACGTCTATTACGTCCAGGCGCCTTGGATTTAATGGCTAATAATATATTATTAGTGGTAGTAACTTGGGAGTTTAAGCTAGGAGGTGAGAATAATGCTATAAATACGGCCTCCTTTATGCCATTTTTCGCCATTTCGCTAAGAGCTGTAATAAGTATGCCCTCTAACCGTATTATAAGGGTTTTATATCTCCACGGCGATATATAGATATTCTTTTTAGGCAGACTATTAATGTTAAGCTCTATATAGGCTTATAGTTCCTTCTATAGCTTGCCTAGAGCTATATATAGGTTTCCATTTATTAGATATAAGACTTAGACCACCCTAACTATTAACTTGCCCATTAAGCCTATAAATTGGATTTTAATCTTAATATCTCCTATATTAATTGCGTTGCTTACTACTAGGGTTGCTAGCTAAGGTAAAGGGATACTATATAGTAGGTTTACGGTAACGTCTATAGGCTATATCGCATATAGCAGCTGAGGTGGCGTTATCTTATCTTATAATTTGGTCTTTAGGGGTAACGTATATTTACGCAGAGGTAGGTTTTTTAATTTTTTAGAGGTACTTAGTACCCTCCTTGCGGAATTAGAATAAGCACTTTCTATAATTTTTAGGATTACCTACAGTTTCTAATCTGGTGGAGCATTGGTAAATTATAGGAGTTACTTATAAAACTCCTTAATATATCCTTCTTTTATTATTATAGAGTTGCTATAATATATTATGTGCTTAGGCTTAACTTTAATTACAACATCTTTAACTATCTCTTTTAGTCTATTATAGTTTTTAATACTTATTCCGAAGCCTTGGGCAATATCTATATCTTTAGTTAGCTTTAGGTTTGCCTTATACTACGCATCTAGCTTTACCTATAGTTGCGTTATTGTTAAGTCGCTTATTCGGTTAGGTATATGCAATATTACGGCATATATTAAGTAAAAGGTAACTATTAAAGTAGGGGGGCTTTGTGTGGTAGCTGGCTAGCGCTATGCTAGTATAACTCTAGTGTTAGATATAGTTAGAGATTAGTTATCGGAGAGATAAAAGGTAGGATAAGTGAGGTAAATAAAGGAGAGGTAAAGTAGTAGATCTTGCAATTACCTATATGTGCCCGCATAGAGGTAAAATTTGCTATTATTTGCTGCTACTAGTTAGGGTAAATATAACTAGACTTAGTACTATATAGTTAAATAAGGGCATAATTATATAACTTATAGGGACTACCCTACCTAGCCTATTTAGGGCTAAGTGGCGGTCTAGTACCGCTAAACTTTTACAGTTTTTAATATAAGCGATTTATTAAGTGCCTATAAAGGGGTGACTAGTTATTACGGTATAGTAGAATATAGGAGGTTGTGGGTGTTACTATATTTCTTATTATTATATAAAGTTGGTATATATACGCGCCGCTAGAGTTATAGGGCTGGCCTACGTCTATATATGCAGGCTCTATTACTGTGAAGTGTTTGCTATATAACAGGTAGTATTTCTAGTAGACGGTGATGTATTGTACTTATTATAGGCGTTACTATATTTCTTATCATTATATAAAGTCGGTAAATATACGCGCTACTAAAGTTAGAGGGCTGGCCTATATCTATGCATGCGAACTCTATCACTATAAAGTGCTTAGTATATAATAGGTAGTACTTCTAGTAGACGGCGACGTATTATACTTACTTCGTAATTACTAGTATTATTATTATACTACTACATAGCACTTAAGGCCCTACTAGGTAACTCTGTCTGGAATAATAATTATCTAATATATGGGTTTCTTTTACGTCTATGCTTAAATATCTAATACTTATTTAAATATATATCTATAGTAAAAGGTAGTAGGAGGTTTTGTATCCTATATTATAAGTTTATATAATTAATAGCATTTTATGGCATTTCATAGCATATTAGGGCATTTTAGGGCATTTTAGGATAGTAGATATATTGTATATACCTAGCATCCAGCCGCTTAGCAATATCAACTTATCTTACTATTTATCTATTTGGTGTTATATAAGAGGTTAGTGTTCTACTGTAGCATTTATTATATTAGAGTCTCTTATATTTAATATTTTTATTTTAAATCTGTCTAGAACTATATACAATTTTATAATATCCCGCTCCCCACCCAGTACTCCTATAAGAGATTGTTTAGCTAATAATACCTTATCTCTTACTAATTAAGAGGAAAAGACTTATACTTTCTAGCAGTGGCAGGCTATGCTTATTAGTGATATTTTTAACGGATTATAGTGTTTAAGTTTCTGTTTACCTAGAATATAATTAGCCTACCTATAGTAAAGTGCTTTTACTTTACTACTTACTTCTCTTTTTTCTTACCCTTCTATATATTTATATACTTATATTATAAACTATAAAGGCTTAATAGTACTAGACTATCGCCTGGCCTATATTAAGAGATAGGCTAGATAGGGTAGTCCCTATAACTTACACTATACCATATCTTCCTCTATAGGTTGGTCTTGTTACTATAGATTTACCCTTATACGCGTTTAACCTACAGAGTGTATAATTATATGCTTTGCCACCAAGGCCTTACTTATATAATTTTATTAGGGGGTGCCTTATTTCCTTACCTTTACTAATTAACCTAACTCTACTAACTACCCTCCCTTACCCTTACCCTACTAGCATCTAACTCTACAACTAGTGCCTCTGTAGATCTATCTAGGCTATAGAGCCTTATAACGTAGTAAGTTAGCTACCTTATCTTTAACCTTAGCTATATAATGGAGAATCTATATTTACTAATATGTTTATACAGACCACTACTTAATATAGCCTGCTACTAAAATAGATTTACCCACTAATTATTTTATAACTTGCGATGTTAACTATATCTATAATTATAAAAAGTTCGCTAAAGGCGTTGTAGTTTTTAAGATTGCCTTAACTGTGGTGGCTATAGGCTCTGGTATCTTGTAAGGTAACGGCAAGGGCTTTATGCTTGACGAGCCTCTTCTTCTAAAGCTTGGCAGTCTATACCTCTTAGCCAATAATGCTTTAAAATGCTATCTCTGTCTGTCTACCGGCTATATACGCGCTAATTATCCTCTTAAGAAAGCTTTTTAACTTTGTTACGGCTGTGGTAAGGCTGGTTATCTTAAAGCTAACTACCCTAACCCTATATGCAATAATTATATGGAAGCTGGTTATCTTAAAAGTAACTGTCCTTATATAACGTGCAATTAATATGGTGCTATAAGCTATAGAAAGCGAGACTATCCCTAGCTATTAGATAAAAAGAAGCGGACTTACTTAAACTATAACTCCTTAGACTATTAAACTGTCTTCTGTAGTTATGTATATAAGAACTATAGAGTTATAGGGCATAATATTAATAATTGCACAAGTGGACCTACTTTAATTTAGGTAATAGACGCTATAACCGCTCTGGGTAAGGTAGATGCACTAGTTACTACCGCTTTAAATGTAGCTACCACCTCTCTATCGCCTAAACCTCTTAATGCAGCTAGCTTCTATCCAGTGGTAAATAGCCTAATAAATAATCCAGACACCTATATAGAGGATAGCGATTCCGTAATAGCCAAACCTTTAAATATACTCTAGCTTTTAAACAACGACCACCTTATAGCTTAGTTTATTACGTAAATTATTAAAGAGCATATTATAGTATGTAGCATTACGTTCTAGGTGTCTTATAAAACTGGTAGAATACCTACTTATTGTTTATATAAGATGGCGTCTATCTAATTTACAGATGCTAACATCGCTAACAATGTTAAGGTTAGCACTACTAATACTGCTTCTTTGGTTACTTAATAACTATTATATTTAACCACGCTTAAGCATCTTACTTATATTCTCCTGTAAGATGCTATAACCCTACAACTTTACTATATTAGGTTTGTTGTTGCCTCTAATAAACTCATACTAGGTACGCGTATATTGCTTAGCAAGTACTTCTTCATTAACGGGGACTTTGGCCCGTTTATGCCGCAAATCTATAAAGCTTAGGATATACTGTTAAATAGTCCTGCGGTTATTATCCACTTCTTTACACCAGGCACTAAATGGCTTAATAGCTATATCATAAGCCTAAACGCAAGCCTATAATAGTAGAGTGTTAACAATCCTTTAGGTTGCTAGTAGAAGAACTATAATATAAATATCTAGCTTAGTATATAGCTCTTAGAAGGGGACCAACTATTATATAAAATCCCTATAAGGTATCAGTTTAATAGCGTTCTTAAGTATTTTACGGTCCAGTTCTATACCGCAGTTGCGAGCCTTAAGGCCATTAACCAGAACCCCTAGGTACCTACTATTATTTGTTTTATTACCTTCCTAGGTGGTATAGACTAAGTCTACAACACTGCTATCTAGATAGTTAATAGTCTTACCCTTTACACTAACTCTATTATTGATATCTTATTTTTAGGTAAAGATATAGATAGCCAGGCTAGCTAGAAAGGAGTTATTATTAATACTACTCCTTTTAGCTCCGGCTATAACTACTATACTTTTATCTTTTAATTATAGGTAGGTTACAAGTTTATACTAAACCCCGTATTCGCTCTAGAGCATATCCTAAGTAGCGACGACTTTATAATAGTTAATAACCTAAACAAGGCCCTAATTATGGCACAGGGTATTAATTATCTTATAACTAAGCGTGTCCCTAAGGTTAGAATCTCCTAAGAGATTAATACTCTACGCTACCTATAGCAAGAAGGTAATAGTTTCCATATTAAGCGCCAAATTGTGCTGTTTAACAACTTTATAGATCTCCCGCGTATTAATTACTTTAAGCTCGGACCCCCCGAACTCGGCGACCCCCTAAACTCGCTCGCCTCACCAAAATCAAGTCACCTATTTCCCCACCTTATTAATCCACCATTTCTTATTCAATATAGCTTAAAATAAATATACAGTATAAGAAGTTCTTATTAAATACGAAAATAATAGATATTTGTCTATCTAAAAAGCTGCGCGGGCTTATAACGTCCTAGATTCAATTTTAAGCAATTAATTATATAGAGAGCTTCTATAACGATTTATATACTAATATTAATAGCAACACAATTTCTAATATTTCTTATACTAGAGGAACTTTTGGAGCTCTTGCTGCACCTGGCCCAAAAAGACCAAACCAACCAAAAGAACCCTAAAAAACACCCTGATAATCCCCTAAGATACATGCATCACAGGGAAGGCACAGGTGGAACGATGGTGGTACGCAGTCGCACGTGACCGCCAGACCTATACCTAACAATGGCCCCACAACAACAACAAGGACGGGCAAATACTACACTAGAAAGCGGAAATACCCCAATTAAGAAGGCATCTAACAAAATATAAAGCCTATTAGACGCGTCTAGTATCCAGAACTATAGGGGAGCATCTATTAGCTATTACAAACTAATACAGCTAGTAGAATGGCTCCAGTCTAGCAAACTTTAGGCGCCCCTTCAGCAAACCCTTAATTAAATCCTCCAACAGCTAAACAAAATCGAAGATAAACAAAACCCCCCCCTATAGGTGAACCGCACCTGGGCTGCCGTTGCTGCGCTCCCATAGCATAGGGAACCTACCCCCCTAAAGACAATAACCGGGTATATAATTACAATATAACTAAATATAGAAAAGGCAGAGGAACTTAAGGGACAATTAGAAATAGAAGTTCTTATAGAGATTTGCAAGGAGGTCTATAACGCCGTTATAGTCCAATACCTTAGGAGTGGAGATATTAGAGTTACCCTAAAGAACCAATAGGCAAAGGAACAGGCTATAAGGGTAGGGGACAGGCTAGAAGAGCGTATTAGTATAAAAGTGCTTTGTGAAGATTACCTAGTTAAAGTCCTATTAGTTCCTATAAGCCTTAGGGTAGAAAGGGGACGCCAGGCGGATAATACAGCAACTATATAGGAGATAGTAAAACAAACAGAACGCCTTATACCAGGACTCGTAATTACCCAGATCTAATAGCTTTAACAGGAAAATACAAACCAAGCATATAATAAGAACAATAAGAGGATATAAGGGGCGCCAAAGACTCACCAGGGAAACAATAGACGAATATATAGCTCCCTTATTATTAGCGTACATACACTAGGAATACAAAAACTCTTTATCCAAAAAGGAATAATTATAAATGGCCTTATATATAACACAAGGCTCTATAACTATAGACTACATCTAGAACGATGTTATCGCTGTGCATAATAGGGACACACCCAATCCACATACGCAGTATAGGTGTGCTGCGGCTACTGTGCAGGCCCCTATAATATAAGATAATATATAAATTAAGACTAAACAAAATGCGCAAACTGTCACTAAAGCACATATAAGGCATGGGAGAGAGAAGACTGCATTAAATACAGGAGACAGAAGAAAAGGGCTTAATAGCTATAGGAACAACTGCACGCTAGGTTATATAAATGGAAATAATAGGTAATAAGCTAGGGGGACGCAGGTGTCTTCCTAGCATTTCCTACCTTTAACATTAGGGGGCTAAGCTAGCCATCCCAAGCCTTAACGGGCTAAAAGTAACACCGCGTAATATTACCAGACTAAACAGGGATATAAGGGACACATAGGACACAAGGGAGAGGACGCCCAGTAGGAAGACCCCTATAGACGGCTATAGTAAGTTTAAGGCCGGGATAATTAAGAATTAGATTTAATATAGCAAATATAATACACGCAGCTGGTTTATAAGGGGCATATAGCTAATCAGCAAGAACGGGGGAAGAACCAGAGGCAATAACAGACTTAGATTTAGAAAGGCTAGTAGGAATACAAGATATAGAAATGGAAAGCTCTACACAAAATAAGTAGTGGCTAGGGAGTAAACACAGGAGATAGAAGTTCTAAATATTTTAGAGAAAGTGGAAACAGAAGAAGTGAGGAGTAAAGAAAAGGCGAAGGACCCCCGCTAGGGGTCCGCCACTTGACCATTATATAGTACAACTGCGGTAATACGAACCACCGTCTAGTAAGGCCCCTACTAGACAGTCTAGACCCAGAGAAATACTATATATTCTTGCTATACAAGAGCCATATTATAATACCTATATATAATTAACATACTGCCCCTAAGGATTTTAGCTCCTATATAAACCAAAAGCAGCTACATATATATGCTTTATAATCAGCAAAAATATCAGCCTTGCCTTATAGTTATGGTAGGCAGTTAACCCAGATATTGCAGTTATAACTATCCAGATATACAGGGGACTAGTACAAATTATTAATATCTATAACCCTAGGGTTAAAGGGGTAGTATAGACAGAGAATATTATATCTATAATAAGCTTGCTAAAAACTAAATATACAGAGTCTATCCTACTAGAAGATATAAACCTCCACCACCTATAGTAGGGGGGTATCTATATTGCTGCCAATTAACAGGCAGAGTGCCTACTAAGAGCTATAGATAACGGGGGCCTTAAGCTAGCTACCCCCTTAGGTGCAATTACATGGCAATAGGGTACTACCAAAAGTACAATTAACCTTACAATTATGGACGAAAACCTATACTAGAGACTTAAAAGGTGCTCCCCTAAAGAAGAATGGGTACTTACCTTAGACTATATCCCTATCCAGATACAACTAGATCTAGACATTAAGGCGCAACTAAATGGCAAAAGATACGCAATAAGGAAGCTTAACATAAATAGCTTCCTTAATACAATTAAACAACAACTCTAAAACCTAGAAGAAATCCACCTAATACTAAACAAGCAAGGCTTATTAGCTACCCCTAAGAAAATTAATTAAAGACTAGAAAGGATTTAGGTAGTAATTAAAAGCGGGCTAAAAGAGCACTGCCTAGTTTCAAAACCGGGCCCCTATACGCGACACGCATGGTCCGCATAGTGCGCGGCCCTTATAGCCGGCCAACGATAAGCAAGGAGGAAATATACAAGCAGTCACAATTCTAAGGACAAGAGATGATATAAAGACATAAGAAACTAGCTAAAGAATACCCTAAGAAAAGAAGCAAGGAATAACTAGAGATGGTTTATAAACAAATATACTACTAATCTAAGTCTCCCCTATAACAAGGGCCTTTAGACCATAGCAAAATGGGTAAAGAAAAAGGCGGGATACTTAGTAGAAGATCCACACCTACTACCCCTATAAAGAGCAGGCGAACTATAGGCCATAAGTAATAATAACAAGAAGGCAAAGATCTTTATAAAAAGATTTTTCCCTTAACCAGCTCTAGCAGACCTTAGCAACATCACCAGTAAAACACTAGTAACTTGCCTAAGGGTCGACAGCGATATAATAACTAAAGAAATGGCCAGAACTATTAGCCGCCTCTTAAACAATACAGTACTAGGATTAGATGGGATCCTAAACAAAGCCCTAAAGACCTATAGACCACTTATAGCACCTTGGCTTATAGACGTAGCCAGAGCATGCTTTGTAATAGGCTACTACCTATAACTTGGAAGATCTATAACGACGGTTATCTTATAAAAAGAAGGTAAAGCAGACTACTTAATCCTAGGAAGCTACCGCCCTATTGCCTTAAAAAACACCCTAAGCAAGATCTTAGAAAAGGTTATAGCGGACTACATAGTAGATACGGCAGAGGAACACGCCCTACTACTATAAAGCCAAATGGGGGCAAGAAAGAATCGCTTAATGCTATCAGCACTTATACTACTCGCTGCTACCATTAAAACTGCATGGGCTATGCAAAAGGACTTTGTAATATTAATGCTTAGCCTAGATATTAGCGGCGCCTATAATAATGTACCCTATAAGCGTCTCCTATACATCCTTAGGGCAAAGGGCTTCCTAGAATAGATCATTTAATTTATTTAAGGATTTATAGGCTAGAAAGAAATATTACTAGTCTTTAGCGGATACTAGAGCCCCCCTATTACAGTCGTAATAGGAATACCATAAGGATCACCTCTGTTGCCTATACTCTTCCTCTTCTTTATAAGCAACCTGCTTAACACCTTTAAGGAAGGGGCGACCTAGGGGATAGGCTTTGTTAATAACACAAACCTAATTACATATAGGCCAATAGCCGTAGAGAACTGTAGGACACTAGAGAAAGCCTATAACACCTATATAGAATGGGCAAGACGACATAGAGTCCAATTCTTACTAGAGAAATACCAGCTAATCTATTTTATAAGAAAACGTAACCAATCTGCAGATCTTTAGCATATAATCCATATTTAAGGCTTTAGGGGTCAACTGGTTTAAGGCCTAAGGGTATTAGGAGTATAGGTAGACAGCAAGCTCCAGTGGAGCGTATATACGGTATAAGCGGCCCGTAAGGGCCAAGCATAGTATATTGCCATGTCCAGGATCGTTAATTCTATATAGGGTCCATGCTTCCAGAGGTCACGCCTACTATATATAGTAGTTGTCCGGCTAACCATAACGTATAGATCTAGCATTTGGGCCACTAGAGAAACTAAGAAAGGCCCCCCTAAACTACTCCTTAAACTACTCTAAAAGGTCTAAACAGCTTGCCTTAGGAGTATAACAGGCGGGTATAAGCGAACGGCCACAGCACTGCTTAAGAAGGAAGCCAATATTCCCCCTTTACAACTATATATTAAAGCCAATGCAATGTAAAGGGTGTAAAAGGAACGCAACTCTAACGTTATAAAGTATATCAAGACACGCCTAAACAAACTATAGAGGGACCCTAGGGTGCCCTATAGGAGAAGGAACTAATAACCCCAAAGTAGGGAAGATATATTAGGAAAACAGGTGGAGAAAGTAGAAGAAGAATAGTGCGGCG
>Ga0307507_10004544_pt1 | contig 24368 bp, 5 predicted proteins | sample 7_EM_MG_FD_207223 | JGI IMG/M metagenome (GOLD analysis project Ga0307507, IMG submission 207223) | Populus trichocarpa ectomycorrhiza microbial communities from riparian zone in the Pacific Northwest, United States - 7_EM | ecosystem: Host-associated > Plants > Roots > Unclassified | place...
TATAATGCACCCCCCAATATTAAATAAATAAATTTTCTATTAATATAGATTTATAGAGCTTGCGAAGCGCTTTAAAATGGTACTACTTTTATCTAAATATCTTAAGGATAAGTAATATTACATAGATATAAAGCTTATAAGAGCTCTGCAGAAGCTCCGTATAAAGCTCTACATAAGGCTCTAGTAAATACCTTTAGCTTTCCTACTAATTAGATATTTCCTTTCTACCTTTTTATTTATACTTCTCTTTATATAAAATACTATAAAATAAAATAAAAATAGGAAAAAAGAGAGGAGACCTAGTAGTTTAAATTTAGTAACTTTTATCTATTCCTTATCCTCCAGTTCTATAATCTAATCCTTACCCTCCAGTGCTCCTGCTGCCGCCGCTATAGGCTAAGAATTTTTATTGTATAATAAATATCGACCCCCATAATCTTGTTACTTGTAATTTCCATAGCACCCACCACAGAACCCTAGAAGACTCCGATACTTAGTAAAGGGGTAAGGGCCTACTAGACGACGTGGAGTCGCCGTATAAGCCTTATAGGGCTAGCGTTAATTAGCTTTCTGCTTTATATAAGTAATATAGGTTACTTATAATTGTATTTAGAGATCCATAGCTCTAAATTAGAATTATATTTATATATAAGGGCCTCCCTATCTACACCTGCCTCTCTAATACCCACCCCTACCTAAGCCTCTATATTAATCGCCGGTAAAGCTTCTACCCTCTTCTACTTATTCTAGAAGTAGTTAGTTATATAGGTATATTGTATAGAGAGGAGAGTTACTTATAGTATGGCAATATTACTAGAGAATCTCTTATATAACGGGATAAGAAGAATACTAGATAATTATAATTCCTAATTTTTAATAAAGGACAACGTTAGAAGGATTTAAACTTATAATCTATTTAGTTTAAAGTTAGTATATATTTACCTACGCTATCTATGCGCATTTAGTAGTCGCATTTGCCTAAAATGATTCTATATATATATCCTATACCCTTTAGTGCTTAGTGCTATATAATATATGCCTTCCCTTATACAACTCTCTAGCTACTATATAATAATAAAAACTATAAGAGAATACTTAGAATTTTATAAGTTGCCTAGTCCTTTACGCACTCTAATACCTTAAGTATTTATAGAGTAGTTCTTGTACAATTCTATAGAACGCGACGTTAAGAACCTAAAAATACTCTCTCTGGCTTATTACTTATTCTAGATATTAAGAGAACTTTAATTATAAGCTGTAAGAGTTATAGAAATCTTATACGCTAAAGAGGCTAATTTTACTATTAAATAGCTGTTATACGGCTATTAAGCGGAATTGGATTCTTATTAATATAGCTATTAAACTTATCTAGACTCTATAGACGAGTATGCTTTAAATAATACCAAAGATAAGCCTTATAGAAGGCAGAGAGGTTTTTTTTAGACTCTAAAGGCGACTTTTAAGTTTTCTTAGTTGCGTATAATATAGTTAAACCTAAAAGTATTGCTTTTTTACGGAATCTCTTTTAGAGCTTTTATACGCTAAAGAGCTTCTTTTCTTATTTAACGGTAATATAATTATTCCAATCTTTTAAGAAAGCTATATAATACTCTAGGTTAAGAACTTATGCCGCTAAATAGTAGGGAGAATTATCTAGCTTCTTAATGTACTTTATAAGCTTTTTCTTAGTATATTAGAGTTAAGGAGCTATAAACTTGTCCTTAGCCTTAGTAGCTATTACCTAGTAGGAAAGAATTAGCTAAAGAAATATTAAAAGTATTATATAATATACTAATACGGTCTATATTTGTCGGAACGTTAATCACGTGACGTAGTCACGAGACTACGAGGCGAGACTAGCTAATCTGACTCGGAGCAACCCCTGACTTCTAGAAAACAATCAACTACCAACTTCAACACCGCATACGTACCACTACAAGTGATATTCGTGCACGTTGATAATGCGAGTATACCGACACTGATTAGTAGACGTACAGATCAGGAAATACGCAATAGCAAAGCTCGAAACCACGCATTAGCTTAACTGCTAACGCGTCAGATCGCAGAGCTATCGCCCTATTTCAGTTGAAGGAGAAAACTACGTTACCCTCAAAGCTTAAGACCACGTATCAGCTTGCTGATACGTCAGATCGCCTAGAGAATCGTATCTTTACTTAGAGAGAGCTACTTTATCCTTAAAGCTCAAAACCACGTATCAGCTTGCTGATGCGTTAGATCGCCTAGAGGACCCTCAAAGCTCGAAACCACATATCAACTTAACTGTTGACGCGTCAGATCGCCTAGAGGACCGTATCTCTGCTAAGAATCGTCTATAGTGTCCAAGAACTGTAGATTCGTTGATAGGACACGTACACACCCAGAAGACACTACCCTTAAAGCTTGAGACCACGCATTAGCTTAACCGCCAACGCGTTAGATCGCCTAGAGGATCATATCTTTACTAAGAATCGTCTTCAGTCTTCAGTCTTTAAAAACTGTAGATTTATTAAGGGGACACGCAAACACCCTCACCTTAATACCCTCACCTCGACACCCTTATCCTTAACCACCCTTATACCTACCCTCTTAACCACCCTCATACTACCCTCATACCTATAACTATAGAACTAACGGAAAAAGAATGGGCCGCAATAGCCAGTAAATACGGATACGGAATTGATGTAAATAAGGCTATAAAAGACGAGCTGGTAGAGTTTGTAGAAATGATAATATATCTAATACAAGACCTTACGGACAACGACTTATGGTACATCTTTTAGGAGTAGTTCAAGGGGTTTACAGTAGAGAGCTTTAAGAAGATGCGTACAGATATTAGATCCAAGCTACGAAGACATCTCCTTAAGAGAGGTGTTTATGTAGGCAGACGCACTAGCAGAATTATTATATCTGAGCTGTTATTTAAAGTTACATAAGAAGAAGAGCAGCATTAGTAGACAAATAAGGACATTGTAGCAACTATTAAGGAGCTAGCAGAACCACTAGCTTTAAGAGCACTACGAAATAGGTTAAACCACACTCATAACGGTCTATCGGGTCAGCCTACAGCTATAGTTGCAATACTACCTAGGTCTGCTGCACCAACTGCTACTACCCTACCTAGTCCTCCTCCTGCCCGGTATCTTCACCCTAGTACTACCAGGGGTAGACTAAACCATACTCTTAATGGTTTAGCTATTAGCCCAGAATCAGTTCAGCCTATAGCTATAGCTACAACACTGCCCAGAACGCAGATACCTATCCCTACAACACCTTAACCACCTATTGCATCTATACCCTAGCAAGCTGCACCAACCGCCTCTACCCCCCCTCTAGTAACTGCTCCTACCCTACCTAGTGTTCCTACCCCACTACTAGCTACTCCGCCAATTCCACCAGCTATTCCAACTGCTGCACTACTAGTTATCCCGATTGCTGCACCGCCAGCTACTCTAGCTGCTGTACTACCAGCTACTCTAACTGCTACACCACCAGCTACTCTAATTACTGCCCCCGCTGCCCCCACTGCCCCTACTACCCCTCCCGGTCCTTAATCCTCCAATTACAACCAATTGCTATGGTCGAGAGAGCAGCAGCCGCAGCAACCGCAGCAGCTACATATATATATACCACCTAAACCGGCCGTGCCTAGTATGGAGCAAAGACCTAGGCAAGGACCTAGATACAGTAAGGAGGTAGCCATAATTGCAAAGATCTACACAGACAACCAGAAGGCTTGCTAGGGAATTCCTATCTATAGAGCTGCCGTCTTGAACCCTGGAGAAGACTTGTCTCAGTTAATTAACAAGTTGCAGTCAATCGTTATATAGAAGAAGGAGTACCCTAGTTAAGGAGTATACACTACCTTTACGGATCACCGCTACCACAATTAAGGTCAAGGCTGGAATAATAACCAGAATAACTAAAACCTTAGCCGTAAGGGATTCAAACAGTACGTAAGTACTATAGGCATTAATACGGAGGGGGTTCCAGTTAAAGCCTATAACTCTATTAGTATAGGTTAAATAAACAAACTATAAGGCATTGCCTGGGTGTATGGTAGGGAGTAGGCAATACCCTTATATAGGAGAAAGAGAGAGACGAACCAATGGGGGAGGAAGAAGGCTGCAAGCCTAAAGAGCTTATAGGGGGTGGCTAAGGCCTAGCCGAAGGCTACCCTTAGCAGCCCTAAGAGCTCCTAGGATATAGCTAAGATGGTATTATAGAACTACCCATAATACCTTATACACGCCTACCTGTTTGCACCACTAAGACACTAGTGTTTAATATCCGCAGTGTCTAATATCTGCAATATCTATAAGATCCGCAATACCCGCAATATCCGCAATATTCGCAATGTCCGCAATTCTCTACACTGATTCGAAGTCCTTATACAACTGTCTCGTCCAATAAGGAACTACGCAAGAGAAACGCTTAATAATTGATATTAATGGAGACACTAACCCTGCGGATGCTACGACAAAGGTTAAATTATAGGCCGTAGGGTGGGTTGAACGAACAGATTTAGCTTCAGCAGGTACGGACTTATACTATATAGAGCTAGCCGCCAAGGCGCTAGTAGCAGGTGAGCCAATAGCGATTTTCTATCCTGGGGATGGAAAATCCTAATTGGCTGGTTTAATGGTATGGCAGAATCCGACAGGTGGCGCGCTCTAGGATTAAAGGTGGAGCTATTGCGTATTATGGACGGAAGAGCTAGTTATTGCGTATACGCTACGAATAGTCTAGAAGTAGACTTGACTTTAGAGTGTAGATTAGCCTTCTTTTTAGAGTTGCTCTAGTGTCGGAATGTTAATCACGTGACATAGTCACGAGACTACGAGGCAAGACTAGCTAATCTGACTCGGAGCAACCCCTAACTTCTAGAAAACAATCAACTACTAACTTTAACACCGCATACGTACCACTACAAGTGATATTCGTGCACGTTAATAATGCGAGTATACCGACAATATTATATCCTTAAAAATATTAACTAATTTTAGAACCCTCTTTAGTATTATATAATCTCTTTAAAGAAATATAGTTACTTTATAAAAAGACTAAAGGAAATTATAAATCGTATAAAGATATATCTATTTACTTATTAAGAAAATATTATCTTCTAAAAAATCGTCCTTATAGTACTCTATATAGAGCTAAAGCCTAGCCTTTACTTTATCCTTTAAAGCCATATATAATATAAGAAACCAGCTATTTTACCTTATACGATTATTAAGAGGAATTATTTTACTAGCACGTTTAATAAACTATATTATATAGTTAGCTAAGCTGTGGATATAAATTATATAGTTATAAAGCTTTCCTATTAGCCCCATAATATTTTAAATATTTTGACCTCTTCTATAATTTTTATTTAATGCTAGCTCTAATTCTTTATCCTTCTTTTTCCTCTTATCTATTATTTTAGCTAGTAGCGGTACTTGTTATATAACTTCTTTTTCTTCCTTTTCTTCTTCTTTATCCTATCCCTTATCCTCTTTATTATATAAGTTTATAAGCCGCTTATCCTTTTTTAAACTAAATAGAAAGGCCTAAATAATAAGATTAATAATATACCCCTAACAGTGAATTCTTTAATATATTATAACCCAGTAAATTTTATACTTAAGGCTAAGCTATTAGCTAATCGTATAATAGAGGATATTATTTAATCCGGTATTATTGCCGATAAAAGCTTTAATCTTTATTTTAATACAATACTTAATAAGAACTAGATAAAGCGCCTTCTATTAATCTATACCACTTTAGCTAGATACTATATAAAGGGCAATTAAGGGGTTCCGATATTTATCCTAGATATTAATAAAGCTAGTATAGATTTTAAGAAGAAGGGTATAACTTAGAGAGGTCTAGATATCCATAGCAAGGTAAATATTTATTTTTATAGATTAAAGTACTTTTTATATAATATCTTAACTCTTAGTAAAGTATTTAAGAATCTAGGCTATAATTGTTAAGTAGTATATAGGGATAATTAAGGGTGCTTCTTAATTTAATGCCTTTATAAAAGTATAAAACTCTAGCCATTTTATATATAAGAAGGGAAGCCATTATATAATAATAAGATCTAAAAGTGCTTGCTTTATAGTATTTTAATATACTATACGCTTTAAAACTATACCCTTAAGACCTTAAACTTCTTTTACTAGAAGCTTTTAATATAGTTCTAAAAAAGTTCTCTTCTCCTAATCTTTTACTATTATACGCACCTAATTCTCTACTAGACTCTATTTAATATTATATTTTCTAAGATAGCCTTATAATCTAATAGTTAAGAAATAGTGTCCTTTTAGGTTTTAAGGACAGTATTTATAAAAGTAGCGTTTCTTTATACCAGATTTTTCTTCCTTTATTACTATATAAGTATATTTATAAATTAAGGAGACTTATCTTAAGGTCTGTGTTATATAAGTAGTTAGGATTAAACCAGTATTAGCTTTAGTCTTAACACCACTTAAAAGAGTAGAAAATGTATTAACTTTAAAGGAATTATTATTATTAAAGTTTTTAAAGTGAATTTTACTAATATTAGCTATATTTATAGCGTTGTACAATAGGGGGTAAAGGTTTAGTTTATAGTTAAAAATTTGCGAATATCTAGATATTATTCGGATATTATCTGATATCTAGGCTATCCTCAGATAGGACTATTATCCGCCCAACTAGATAGGATAATTTATCCTCCGCAGGCCTGTTAATATTTTAGTGTTCACATATAGGCTACATTTTTATAGTACCTTAATAGCGTATGGGGTAATATAATGGGACTAGCCTAGTTATAGTAGGAATGTTTTGGTGAAATACTTAATAGATAACTATCTAAAACTATCTATAACAGATATAAACTAAATAGGTAACTTGTTCTTAAACTTGGCCTAGAGGTATTACTAGGCATCCCTAATGGTTTAACTAAAGGGGTAGAGCATTTTAGCTTCTTTAGAGGTAAAATGTTTATGGTTAATACAGAGCTTTCCTTATATTTAGATCCTCTAATTTTTAAAGGTAGGGTCTATCCTATTAGATAGTAGTTAAGGGTTAAGGAGCTTAATAGACTTTAATTGTTTTATTATCATATCTATACTCTCTAGTATATTATATTTAGTTAAGTAAATGGGTTAACTAAGGCTTTATAAAGGGGAGGCTGGGCTATTTTATAGGATAGTAAGGATTTCTAGGATCTCCTTTAGAGTCTTTTATATACTTTAGGCTTAAAAACAATTAACCTTCTAACTAGCTATAAGGGCACGAATCTGCTTATATATATTTATAATATTATTGTTATCTTTAATTTCTAATCTTAACTAGATCTTATATTCCTCTTAGGTAGAAGTAGGTCTTTTAGATAAGCTTACTTTAGGTATTATTGTCAGCTTCCTAAGAATTGTTAGAATTATATAATTTAGTTTTAATTCTAGGGTTCTTTTAGGGGTATAGGTTAAGTATAGTCTGGCCTCTAAAAGCAGAATATTGTTAGGGCCTTCCTAGGCGTAGTAGTATAAGTTTTTTGGTATCTAAGTATAACGCGTTAACGTGTCGTTATAGATAAAGGTCTTTTTCTTAGGTGGGATATTATTAAGGCCTTCCCAGGCAATATAGGGAGAGCTTAGTATAATATAATGGCTTATATAAATGCCTCTAAACCAAAGCTTGTAGATTGCTATCTAATAAAAATACTAAGCTAAGGAGAAGGAAAGGTGGCTGTAAGGGCTTATATAAATAAATAGGTAGCGCGAGCCGCTAAGGCGCTAGTAGTAGACAAGCTAATAGTAGGCGAGCTAATAGTAAGAAATAGTATTAGACAGTACTAGATAGTACTAAATAGTATACCAAGTAGCAAAATATGGTAGAACTTAGTAGGTAATACGCTCTAGCACTATTACAGTTGCCTAATAGATTAACTCTAATTATATTTTAAGATTTACTATAAAAAAAGGAACTATTTAGGTAGGACTATAGTCCTTTAAATATATAGACTGCGCCTAAGAAATACTAAGTATATAAGGTATGTAAGGTATATTTAGTATATAACGTTCCTTATAAATCCTATAGATTCTATATTCTAAAATAGTAACATAATCTATTATATAACTTAGTTACCCCCTATTCTATAGTTTAACTAGTTTTAGTACCTCTTATGCTTTTACTACTAGTCTATTTATATCCTCTTTTAGTAGCCGTACTGTTACGGCACTGGCAAATTGCCGTTAGATTGCGGCAAGTTGCCATTATATAACTAGAAGATTGTATATAACTTTAAGCGGTGCTTCCGTTCTTCTTGTTTCCTTTCTTTAGCTTTAGATCCTCGTTTATAGACAATCCAATCATACAGGCTTGCGCGACCCTCTTGCTATACTCGTGCCTTAATTAACTAAGTTGCTAATATTATCCAAAGCTCATCACCACTTTCTTTTCCTAAAAAGGAACTTAAATATATCTATAAGACTACAAACCAAACAAGAAAACAGAATAGGACCCTAAGGACATTACTAGAACCAAAAGAATATGAATAGAATATAAAACCTAAAAAATAGGACACGCATAGACCAGAACTCTAGAAAATAAACAAATACTAGAAATTACCTAGTACCCCTACTACTATGCTAAGAAATATAGTAGCTAGTAAAGCTGCTGTAGGACCTGCAAATACCTCTAATAGTAAAACAGTTGCCGTCTTAACCCCCTAGGAAGAGCTTATAGCAGCTAATACTAAAATTAAATAGCTCCAAGAGCTGCTTAAAACTAGAGATACCCCTATACCTAGTAATAAGTCATTAAATACCTAGAGGCTTACTATAGTCCTTAAGGCCCTAGCCTAATGTATAGTAATAGCATTGTTACAATCTGTGAAGGTTATAGACCCCCTATTATTTACAAATGGAACCAACCCTATATTTAACAACTAGAAGCTTTAACTATAGGATAAGTTTAAAGTTAATGCGGACCACTTTCCTAACACCTAAGCTAAAATGGTATACGTCTTTGGCCGTACTGGCGGTAATATATAGACATACCTATATCTGCGATACGCCTAGGACTTAGCAGACCCCTTCCTCTCTAAAGAAGAGATAATTAACTACCTATCTTCTATTTATAAGGACCCCTTTAAAGTACAGAACGCCCGGCTTAATTATAAAAGCCTAAATATAAAAACAATAGAGACTTTCTTAGCCTTTTAGACCCGCTTTCTACACTTAGCTAGATAGGCTTAAATCCCCTAGGAAGATCTAATGCCAGACCTCTTTGACAAGCTTACACTAGACCTATAGCGCGCTGTGCTACTAGTTTATACTACCGTATAGACGCTTAAGGAACTTATAGACTAATGCCTAGCTATTAACTAGGGCCTCTATTAAATTAAGGCCTATATTAAGTGGTATAAGACTAGAAGCTCTGCTAACTAGAATATAAGTACTACCAGAACGGGCCGCAGCGCCCTAGTAAGATCTATAACCCCTATAGCACCGGCCATATAGCCCGCTACTAATTTAGCAGCTAGTTATATAGCTAGTCCTACTATAGGTCTAGCGAATGCTCGGCCTATATATAGCAACCCCTGTATATAGGCCTTTAGTAATTAGGGAGCTTGCTTCTCTTACGGCCAGAAGGGCTATATTATAAAGGATTGCCTAATAAATATAAAGGTGGGCAAGGTTCTGTTAATCTAGGAGGATAGTATAGAGTTAGAAAAAGAGGAACCCTAGAGGAAGACTCCTCTCTAGGGTTAAAAGGGATTAATATATTATATATTAATCTGGGTCGGCTAGTTAGTAAAAAAAGCTACACTATCCCTTATACTTTATTCCGTAATAGATATTAAGTTTTAACCTCTGCTTTAGCTAACTCTAGAGCAAGTGCCTTTGCCTTAATAGACACCCAGTATGCTATAAAGCTGGCTAATTTTCTAAATGCACCCCTTAAAGAACTGCCCAAACTAATTCCTATTCGCGGGTATAACGGATAAATAGGGCTACCTATTACAATAATCTTGCGGATTTACCTCTGTATTAACGGACAAAGGCAGTATAATATCCCTTACTTATTACGGACCTAGGAAGCCACAATATAATTTTAAGAAGAAAATGGCTAGCCTATTTAGGCTTATAGCTTAACATATAGAGTAGACGGCTTATCTAGCCCAAAACCCTACCCCTAACCCCTTCCTTTATAAAAGAAATCAGCATTACAATAGAAAACCTTATGCGGCTATAGGTAGACACCGTTTACTAGGCTAACGCTATACATAGAGACTAGGCCTTTAAGAAAGATATACAGCTTAATCCGCAATGGGTCCGCATACTACGCCGCCCCCAGACTACTAATATCGCGCCACCAATACTAAAAACCCAGAAAGTTAGTAATAAGCCAGCTGGCTTAGGCCCTATATAGCTATAAAGAATAGTAAGGAATATTAGACGCTATACTAAATATATAGACTAGAAAGATAACTTACAGAAGATAAATAGGAGCTAAGGAGGGTTGTAAACCCTTAGCCGCAAAATATGGTCCGCGGAATATCCGTAAAAAAACCTATAAACCTCCCACCAGTTAATATCTGCTGTATTAGTGCCATAGGGTTCTACCAGAACTTAAAACGGCCTAATACCATTGCCTTTATAACTAGCTTATATAAAATTAACCAGATAATTAAAGATAAGGAAGCCCTGGCCTGTAACCAGCTTAGTAGGGAAAGTAAGCTTATAGATAAAAAGCTAGTAGAACAGAAACTACCCTACCAATACTAGGAATTTAAGGATGTATTCTTTAAGGCAGTATCTAATATACTCCTGCCTTACTGACTATACAACTATAAGATTAAAATTAAGCCAGATAAAGAAAATACCCTTAGCTATAGCCCCCTCCGCTAGTAATCTACTAACAAGCTATAGGCCACTAAGTAGTATATTATTAATAACCTTAATAAGGGCTTTATTAAGCCTAGCTAGGTCCCCTTTGCCTTACCTATCCTCTTTATAAAAAAGCTAAATGGCGGACTCTATTTCTGTATTAACTACTATAAACTAAACTATATAATCTGTAAAGACCAATATCTACTGCCCTTACTTAAAGAAACACTGGCCCATATAAGTAAGGCTAAGATTTTTACAAAGCTTAATATCTACTAGGCTTTTTACCAAATTAGAATAGACCCTAGATTTATGGATTTTACTATATTTTAGATCCGCTACAGATTATATAAATACAAAGTACTACCTTTTAGACTAACTAACGGACCGGCTACGTACCAACGGTATATAAATGATATACTCTTTAACTACCTTAATAACTTCTGCACAGCCTACCTAGATAATATTATAATTTACTCTAAGAATAAACTGGAACATAAGAAATATATCTGTAAAGTCCTATAATAACTCCGCGAAGCTGGTCTCCAGGCCAATATTAGGAAGTTAGAATTTAGTGTTAAGCGCACTAAGTACCTAGGGTTTATTATTAGTACGGACGGAATTAAGGCAGACCTAGAAAAAACGACTATAATTAACTAGTGGGCACCCCCACGGACTATAAAGGGGGTATAATTATTTTTAGGTTTCTGTAACTTCTACTAACACTTTATTAAGGACTATAGCAGGATCTCCTGGCCTCTTAACCATCTTACTAGGAAAGACCAGCCCTTCTATTTTAACGCTATATATAGGCAGGCCTTTAATAAGCTTAAAAAACGGCTAGTATTAGCTCCCCTACTTGCCCATTTTAACCCAGAGCAGCCCTTAATACTAGAAACTAATACCTTAAATAGCGTAATAGCTGGTATCTTTTCCTAGAAGCAACCGGACGGAGAATAGTACCCTATTATATACTATTTAAAGACTATAATAGATGCCGAGCTAAACTACCACATCCATAATAAAGAAATGCTAGCTATTATCTCTAGCTTTTAGCACTAGCGTATATAGCTAGAAAGGACCCCTAAGCCTATTAAGGTGGTTTCGGATTATAAGGCCTTAGAATACTTTATAACAATAAAGGCCCTTACAGCCCAGCAGGCATGCTAGGTAGATATCCTATCTTAGTTCCACTTCCTAATTATATATAGGCCAGGCATAACTAACTGTATAGACGCCCTTATAAGGCGTAAACAAGACCTAAATAACTAGGTAGCCGTAAAGATTATATTATAGACCTAGATACTACTATAACTAAAGTACCTTAACCCCTAAATATAGGCAGAACTAAATATAGACCCCACAAAGGCCGAGATATGCCCTATTAATACTATAGAACTTAACCTTATTAATAAGCTACTGTAAGTAAATTATACGGCCCCTTCTCTATAGGAGTACTATAAAAAGACAAAGGACATTACTAGCCCATAGTCCCTTAAAAATGGATTACTTAAGTATTAGGAGCGGCTAGTAGTAGCAGAGGAGCAGAACTTACGGACTTGACTTATTGCCAAAGCACATGCCTAGGTCTCTACGGCCTACCCTAGAAAAAATAAGACCTATAGGATTATTAGCAACTGCTACTACTAGCCCAGAATGGTTATAGATATTAACCGTTATGTATAGAACTGCGACAGCTGCCGTAGATCTATAATCCCACAAGACAAGACCCTAGGACTATTAAAACCACTCCTAATACTAGAGCGCCCCTAGCAGCATATTTTTATAGATTTCTATAAGTTACCTACGGACCGTAGCGGATATAATATGGCTATAGTTATAGTTAACTGCTTTAGTAAACGCCCGTTCTTAATCCCTTATTATAAGAATATTAATGCTAAAGAGGCGGCCTAACTATATATCTACTACGTCTACCGAATTTACGAACTACTAGATATTATTATATCTAATTATAGGCCGTAATTTATATTAGCTTTCTGGAATAAGTTTACCCAGATCTTAGGTATTAAGCTAAAGCTCTCTATAGCATACTACCCCCAAACAGACGGTTAGACGGAGATTGTAAATTAATATTTAGACTAAAGACTTTGGCCCTTTATTAACTACTTCTAAGATAACTAGGCTAAACTACTACCCCTAATAGACTATACTCAGGCAACCTTACCCTATAACTCTATAGAGTTTGCACCTATTTAGCTAGAAATGGGCTACTTACCCCATATAAGCTTTAACTAGGAAAGACCAGAAGGACCTTAGACTATACGCAAAAAACTATCTTATAAGGAAGCCTAGCAGTACGCTAAGCGCTTAGAAGAAGCCTGGATAGTAGCCTATATAAACCTAGAAAAGGCCTAGAAATTAATGGAACAGTAGGCAAATAAGCATAGGCGTAAGCCTAACTTTAATATAGGTGATAAGGTCTAGGTTATAACAAAGAACTAGAGGACAGAGCGGCCTAGCCGTAAGCTAGACTATTAAATGGCAGGACTGTATAAAGTTCTTAAAAAGAGAGGCAACTTATATAAAGTAAAGCTCCCAGATTCAATTAAGGTCCACCCTAAATTCTTACTAGATAAGCTATGGAAAGCTATAAACAACCTATTACCTAAATAAAAGAATAAACCGCCCCTACCGATTTAAGTTAATGGCGACGATAAATAGGAAATTAAAGAAATACTAGCCTATAAACTTATACGGGGAACACTAAAGTACCGTATAAGTTAGAAAGGATATAATCTAGACCCTACCTAGTACCCTACATGGAATTTTATAGGTAGCCCCTATAAGTTATAAGAGTTCTATAGCTGTTATTTTAATAAACCTAGACTGCTAAAGTACTTAAATAAGTAGATAGAGTGCTAGTATAGCAAAGATAATAAATTACTAGTAGAGTATAAAGATAAGAATGCCCCGTGGGGGTAATATAGATATACAAAGCCTAAGGGCAGGCTTTTTTTTAGAGGGGGGGTAATGTTATAGCACTGGCAAATTGCCGTCAGATTGCGGTAAGTTGCTATTATATGACCAGAAGATTGTATATAACTTTAAGCGGTGCTTCCGCTCTTCTTATTTCCTTTCTTTAGCTTTAGATCCTCGTTTATAGACAATCCAATTATACAGGCTTGCGCGACCCTCTTGCCGTGCTCGTGCCTCGATTGACTGAGTCGCTAATACGTACTACTGCTAATATAAGGTCCGTAATACTATCTCCCTCTTTATATTCGCCCTTAAAGATATCTTATATTTTTAAGTTATTTACTAGATATATAGCATTCCTATCTTTAATTTAGTAACCTTTATTATTCTTAATACCTCCTATTAGATTCTTTGCGTCTAATTATTATACGCGTATAATTTTAATAATTTCTTTACTAGGTAAAATTATGCCTTTTTACTCTTACTATACTAAGAAGAAGTTAGTATATATTATAATTGCGGCTCTATCTAGTTACTAACCTTCTTCTTATACTAAATATATAAAATTAAATATGTGGTTGTTTTGCGATATCCGATCTATTTCTAATGCTAAGTATATACGTCTTATTATTCTCTATAGGCATTTAGTACCTTATCTAATTTATCTTAGGGTTTTAGATTTAGTCCGCTACTAAGAAGCTTAATAGTAAGCTATTAGCTACCTTTAAAGAACTGCGCTATACTTATATAGCAGAATTAGAAGCTACCTCTATTAATTTTACTACCTCTATTTATAAATAAAAGGCCCTAAAGAATTAAATAAACGCCTTTGCTTAGCTAGTCTATCTTTAGAAGGGTTATAAGAAGGTTTAGTTAAAGGAACTTAATTTTACTAAATAGGGTCTTTATAAAATATAAGAAAATAAAAAAAAGGATTTATATTTATTAGGGATAGAAACAACTCTAAGTAATATAGCAATTGCTTTTCCTAGGTCCCCCTAGGTAACTTATTCTTTAGTAATTCTTCTTTATTAATACTGCCTAGCCTAATATCTTTTAATACTCCTATACCTTTTTTATAGTATTTTTTAGGTTATCTAGTAGCTCCTAGGTAGTCTTATTATAGCCTATCCACTTAACCTTATACTATATTTTATTATTAATATCCTTATAACTAATAATCTTTAAAACTTCCTATTTATCTTTCTCTTATCCTCTATATATATCTACTTTATAAACTAGTAGCTTAACATTCCTGTATACTGGCTCTAGTATTATAATATACTATATAGGGTAGATCTTTATCTTTTTTAGTAAGTTAAGTCTATATATAACTTCTAAAATCTTTGCTTTAATTATAAATAGCCCTAATCTAATATAGTCCAATTTTTTACTTGGTTATTAACTCTTAAAATTTTTATATAGTAGCTATACTTTATCTCCCTCCTTAAGATCTAGTCCCTTAGATCTCTTAGCATTATAGTAATTTTTTTATTCTTACCTATACTGATTTAGCTATTTCCTTAAGGTGTATATAAAGATTTATTAAGCTCTCCATTCTTTGCTTAGCTATACTATTTATCTTTTTTACTTATTGTGGCGATAATAATGTTCTTGGTTTATATCCGTAGTTTGCCTTAAAGGGTAATATACCTATCCCTTCTTATAGTGTTATATTATATATAAACTGCATAACTAGTAGTAATAAGACCTAATTATTCTGTATATAATTAATATAATGCCTTAAATACTATTCTAACATTTAGTTTAGTCTCTCTATTTAACTATCCGTTTATAAGTAATCTGCTATTAATATTACTATATAAACCCCTTATTCCGCTAAAAAATACCTCCTAAAATACTACTATAATTTTAGATTCCTATCTAATATAACCTTTATTAGTGCTCTATATCTTATAAATACCTTTTTAATATAGATTTTAGCTATATTTTCCACTAAGATTTCTTCTATATATACTATAAAGTAGCCTTACTTAGTTAACTTATCTACTATTACTAGGATTATATTATAATCCTATCTAGTAATAGGGTTTTTTAACTTTAGTAACTTTATAATAAAGTCCTATAATATAACCTCTTATAGTCTTTCTAGTATTTTAATAGATTATAGCCCTCTATATAGCTTATGCCTTATTGGTTTATTTCTTTAATAATCTAAACATTCCTTTATAGTTTATCTTACTAATCCCTAGATTTTATTAATAATATACTCCTCTTAGAGTCTTAACACTAAGCCTATAGCTCTGTTATATCCTTATATTATTCCCTTATAAAATTCTTTAATAAACTCTTTTGCTATTAATATAGTCCTTATATCCTAGGTTCTCTTTCTATACTTTCTAGATTTTCTATAACTATACACTCTTTAGTACCTTATAGGTCTTTTCCTCTCTAGTTGCTATAATCTTAGGATAATTATACTTAATTAATCTATTCTTATCTTTATGTAATATAGCATCTAATAGTTTCTTATTGTTCTATAGTTCTGCCTTTTTACTAAGTATATCTACTTTTATATTTTTAGTACTCTTAGTATACTAAATTTTAAAGTAATATTCTATAAGTATTTCCGCCTATCTAACTTATCTATAATTAAGTTCTTTTGTTATTAGGAACCCCGTTAGGTTCTTATAGTCTATTTTAACTATAAATAGTTTCTCTATACCTTATAAAAATGCTCTCTACTCCTTAAGTGCTATAACTATGCCTAGTAACTCTTTATTATAGATATTATAGTTTAGTTCTAGTAGTATTATCTTCCAACTATAGTATATTACTAGATGCTATACATCCTAATACTTTTATAGTAAGTATACTCCTAATATAAAGTCTAATACGTCCGTCTTTACAACCATATCTAGCCTTAGTTAGTAGATTTTAAGGATTAGATTCTAGGTAAATAACTCCTTAAGTTCCTTAAATAGCTTCCTCTATTATAGAACACCTCTATAACACCTTATATATATCTACCTATTTCCACCGACTTAGCAAAAAAAGACCAACCGTGAGATAGTAATCTGCTGGCAATCTATAGCAATCTAACAGCAATTTGCCACATTCTGCTATATTCTGCTAAGTCCACCAAATCCTACTAAGTTCTACTAGGACTGCTCCTTAAATCCTATTCTGCTCTATATATATATTAACTAAGTAACCAAACTAATAATATATACCCTTTCTTCCCATTTCCTTACCTTCTCTCCTTACATAATGTCTTAATTTTATTATATAGTTTATATATATAGCTTAATAATATCTACTTTGCTATATATTATCGTCGCTTATACTTACTCTATAATACTATATTACGTTAAACTATATACTCTATCCTGCCCTAACTAACATGCAGAATAACCTAGAAACCCCCTTATCTATAAACAATCTATACGCCCTATTTACTAAATAAATAAGAGGTCTCTAAGAGGCTTTTACAGACGCTCTTACCTAATAAGAAGCTTAATATTACAAGATAATCCAATCCCTAAAAAAAGAAGTTAAAGAGATTTACTATAACCTACTATCTGCTACACTATCGCCCCTACCTATCCCTACTAGCATTAACCTATAAATACTAAGTAAGAAGAATATATCTGAAACTAACTCCTTAACCCCAAATTCGCTAGTTAATGCCCCTAAAAAAAGTTATCTAAATGCCTCCCTAATCCTTCTGCCTATTTTAGTAAGAGGAGTAAGTTACGCTCTTTCCTTAACCAACTTTAGAACAAGCTAAACAGTAATATTAATCACTACCCTAACCCTAATAGTTAACTTCATTACACTATAAGCCGCCTAAAAAGAGATACTGTGGATACTGTATACCCATTCCAACCAAGTATAGTAAAAGAACTAGTTACTATACTAAAAGCATTTTATAGTGACCCTAACTAAGTCACTATATTATAAAGGAAACTAAATAAGATAATATAGGGTTCTAAAAACTTCCTATTATACTTTACTAAATTCCACTACTATACTAAAGAGACTAAATAGAATAAACCTGCCTTAATTAATTGCCTAGTAGAATCCCTAAACCTTAAACTAAAAGCATCTCTTATAGGAGTTAAACTGCTAGGTACCATTACTACCTACGCTAATATTATTAATGGCCTATATAACAACTTACTATACCTTACCCCAAAATATATATCTTAATACTCTACCCCCTAACTATCTAAGACCCACAAGGATTTAGACGCTATAGATATTAACACTAGAACCCTTTTCTATACCCTAAAAGAATCTATTAAATAAGAGTGACGCATTAAATACAGCCTCTGTTTTAAGTGTAAAAGTAATACGTATATCTCTAGCTACTGCTCCATCCCTTTTTAAAAGAATTTATAAATAGCTAGTACTAGTAGCCGTTCACCACACTAATCCTCTAGTTATTATCCCTAATCTTTACCTAGTTCTAGCCCTATATCTAGTAAGCACTACTTATAAGAACAAAGTTATAACTAACATTCTATAGGAACCCCTACCTACTTACCACTAAAAGGTATATCCTAGAGTTAAGTCGCTCTCTAGGACAGCTATATTATAGGATCTTATTAAATGCATTAAATATTATAAACCCTAACTCTTAGGATTATAGTATAACCATTAACTACTATCTTTAGTAAAAAAGTTAATAGGCTAATACTTAAGTCCTAATTAACACAGGAGCTAGCAGTATAGGATTTATTAATAAGATCTTTATATAAGATAATAAGTTTACCCTATATTACGGAACCCGACCATAGGGGCCTCCATAGGAGAACCCCATACTCTCGCGTACATCTCACGTATAGCTTATGTCAGCTACGCGAGGGTATATTACCTCCTTACGCCCTCGACCCTTATAATTAATCGCGTAACGTCTTATAAACTCCCTGAATATATACACTTTGTAGCCATTGCCTATATTCTATAACATTATATTGCGCCTTTTTCTTTACTAACGCTTAGCCTATAACTAATTCTACATCTCTATAATACCGTAGACGCTGCCAGAAGCAGTATGTCCACGAGTTACCTCACTTTATACTCCTAAAGAATTAATAATAGTAAAACAAAATTCCTTACTAGCCACTATGTTAAACTTAAAGAACAACCTAATACCTATATTAAAACCACGACACCAATTAGTCCTAGGAGGATTTAATTTATTGGCCCTAGCCTTAACCCCTAAAGGGAAGCCTAGTGGCTTAAAAAACTATAATAACTATAAGGGGGACATTAATAATGTCTTATCCTTTATTAACTATATAACTACGGATAAACAAGCTAAAGGGCTACTACTTATTAAGATTGAGATATAAGACGCCGAGATATTTATAAAAATGGTAGTATAAGAACCTAATAAATACTACCGCCTTCTATAGAACTACTATCTAAAGCTTATATAAGCTGAGATGCATACTGCCTAAGATTATAATATTATTTAAGACCTATAAGCTTATAAGGCGCTCGCTAATAACATATACTAAGAGATTAAAGATAACCTCTGCGCGTCTAAACATAATGTCTAATAATTAAAGAAGGCCAAGATTATACTTATTACTATAGTTACTAAAGGAGAGGGTATAATTAAATACCTATAATCTTAGCTTAATAAGTATATTTGTAACAATACTAGATATCTCTCCACTGTATATAACGCCACCTAAGTCTCTACGCCCCTAGCAACCTTACCTACTTAATACTTAATAGAAGGTTGGCGCTAAGCAGCTTCACCTAATAGGAACCCTTACTATAGCAGCGGCGACAATAAAAGCCATAATAATTAAACCTAAACTACTACTATAGGGTCTAATATACGCTACCCTAATCCCCTAATCTTTAAGGGTAACTATAAGGAATATAGCTACTAGAAGATATAAACCTATAAGAAACTAACCTAGAGCACCTACCTTTTCCCCACAGAAGATACTAAGATTGGCTATATTATTAGACAAATAAAGGGCATCCTGTTTAATAGGCTTTTCGTTTAATAAGAGACTAGCAGTCTCTAAAAGTGGCAGTCCTACTAGGAAATCCTTAATAACCTTAACTAAATATACCACGACTATAACCTAGTAGCTACTAGTTAAGCTAAACCATACACCTTAAAGATAAGTCCTATTAAATTATTTAACAAGTTCTATATTAAATTCTAGGAATATACTAGAGTCCTTACCTAAGACAACGCTAAAGGCCAGGAAGATCTCCTTAAAAAAGTCACTTATTACCTTAGTTACGCAGCCGCTAGCCACAACTATAACAATGTTTATAATATAGTAGCAGCCCTATAGAAGATTAAACGACGGCTAAACTAGATTACTACTGCAAACCCCTACCTAAAGACCTCCCTATAGAAGCCCTCTGGACCTACTAAACCACTAACACCTACTACCCTAAGTAACACTACTGGTCCTAATATTAACCTCTCTATATTAGCCTTCCTAAAGAAGCTACTAGACAGAGAGCGCAAGCTACTCTAGAAGCTAAGGCGTTACTATAAATACTATTAAGAAGGCTGTTATAGCTATAGCCCAAACTACCTAATAGCTAGGTTTAGCAGCTGCTATTAAATACCTAACCCTATGCCCTAGATACTAAATATATTACTACGCGCCACTACCGTATAAGATAAAGATGCAGTAACGGTAGTAGAATTAGATACGGAAATGGAAAATGCAAAGTCCTAGCCCTAAGTTATAGGTTAGGACACTCCAACAATAAAGGGATCTACATATTAGTTTACTTAATAGATAGCTTAATAAGAATAGAAAGATAGAAGTAAATAGTCTTACCTATAGAGGGAACTACTGCTAAGAAACAATATAAAACCTATTCTATAATTAACTGCAGAGCTACTAATAAATTTATAAATACCTAATTTATGCGCACTTATAACCTACCTACCTTACCCCTTGCTAAAGCCCACGCCCTATAACTCGCTAACAGTAGTTGTACTATATAAAAGATTACCTATATAGCATAACTCTACCTAAATATAAACAGACACTAGGAGGAGCTCTAGGCCTATATTAAACCACTTATAAACTACCCTATTATCCTTAGAATAAACTAGCTTAAACAATACAACCCTACTATTAACTGGTAAAAGAGAGAAGTAACCTTTAACTCTAAATACTATAGAGAGACTTGCCTAGGGTATAGCCTAGCCGCCTCTATCTACTCCCTAGGATATTAACCTAAGGAAACCCTTATTACCCTACTTATAACTAACTGCCACTACGTAAGCGCCATGGCCTTTTACTACATAGCATATAGGAAAGGCTAGACCGTTGCCGCAGCCTCCCAATTATAACTATATAAGCTTAATAAAGATTAGGACTATGTCCTCTATAGTAATAGGATAGATATAGTTAACCTCCTAGAAAATAATTCCCCCATAAAACTCTATAGACTTTTACCCTTAGACTTTAAGAAGTTTATAAAGCTTAAAAAAGGACTTACTAATAAGGAACTCCGTAAGCTCCTCCCTAAGAGATATTATAACTTTATTAATATATGCTTATAAAAGAGCGCAGATATACTCCCCCTATATTAACCTAACAACTATACCATTAATATTAAATAAGGAAAAACGCTGCCCTATAAGAGACCCTACCTAATATTAAAAGATAAACTCCTAGTTATTAAAAAGTATATTAATAAGCACCTTAATAAAGGGTTTATTTATCCTAGTATATCCCTAGCAGCCACCTCTATTCTCCTTACTAAAAAGCTAGAAGGAGGTATTTAATTCTGCATTAACTACAGAGGACTTAACGCTATTATAATTAAAAACTAATACCCTATACCGCTTATATATGAGACCCTTAAACGGCTTAGCCAAGCCAAAATCTATACTAAACTTAATATTATTACCGCCTTTAACCGCCTCTAAATATAAGAAAGTAATAAATAGAAAACTATATTTGTATTGCGCTTTAGCCAATTTAAATACACTATTATACCTTTTAGTATATATAACGGCCCAGGCAGCTTCTAAAGCTATATTAATAATGCTTTATAGGACTACCTTAATAACTTCTACTCCGTGTACCTAGACAATATACTTATTTACAGTAATAACCCTTCTAAGTATACTAAGCACGTTTAAAAGGTCCTACAGCGCCTTAGAGATGTAGGACTTTATATTAATTTAAAGAAGTGCAAATTCTTAGTTATAGAAGTAAAATACCTTAGACTAATTGTTACTACTAAAGGTGTCTATATAGACCCTAAAAAAGTATATATAATTACCAGATAGCAAACCCTTACCTATATTAAGGACGTATAAGCCTTCCTTAGTTTTGCCAACTTCTATTAGAAATTTATATATAACTTCTTAGGTATTATAGCACTACTTATAGCAATAATATAAATAAAGGGCCTTTCTGTAAAAGGAAGAAAAATATATCTATATTTTATCTGGACGCCTAAATATAAAAAGGCGTTCTAAGACTTAAAAGATGTGTTTACTAAAGCACCTATCCTAGCTTACTTTATACTAGGATAATAACTTTATTTTAAGACTAACTCCTTAGACCATATTAATATAGGTATTCTTTCCTAGATAGGTAATAACAGTCTCCTCTACCTAGTTATATTTTACTTATCTAAGCTTATACTATAAGAATATAACTATAAGATCTATAATAAGGAACTCCTCACAATTATATAAACATTTAAGGGATTCTAATTAGAACTTTCCTTAGTAGAACCTAACTAGCTAATTAAGGTCCTTATAGATTATCGCAATCTTAAGTACTTTATAACTATAAAATAACTAAACTAACGCTAAGCACGTTAGAACGAGTTCCTCTCTAGTTTTAACTTTAAAATTATATATAGGCTAGGAGTATAAGGTACTAAGCCTAATAGCCTAATACGCCATTTGCAAGACCTTCCTTAGTTAGAAGATAACCCTTATAATTAATTCCAATAACAAATAATCCTAAAAGCATAAAACTTAGCCCTAGGTATACTACCCAAGACAGAACTAACTACCCCTTAGCTTTATACTATAGAACTAAAGTTACCCCCTAAAATTAACGAACTTATTACTATAGTATATAACACCCCTATTAACCCATTACTATATTAACTAATTACCGCAAAGATCGCCAGTACCTATATACTGCCTATTAACCTCTAAAGCTTAGGCTAGATTAATATAGCAGCCTTAGAAGTAAAAGAGAACAGGCTCTATTATAGAGGCCGTCTATTTATCCCTAACTTAGAAGACCTATAACAGCAACTAATCTAAATGGCCTATAACCTCTAATTAAGCAGCTACCCAGGCAAAGAAGAAACCTATAAGCTTCTTAGCTAATACTACTTCTAGCCTAAAATAATAGACTTAGTTAAACGCTTTATAAGCGCCTACTACAGCTATAAATATGCTAAAGCATTTTATATAAAGTACTAAGGACTACTATACCCTCTACTAGTACCTATACAATAATAGGCAGATATTGCTATAGATTTTATTATTAACCTACTGCCTTGTAAATAATATAGCTAAACTTATAAGAACATCCTTATAATAATATGCCAACTTATAAAAGAACGCCACTATGTCCTAACTAAAGGCGTAGCTGTAAGTGACGTTGCTAATACCTTCCTCTATAAAGTCTACCAACTATATAGGTTACCTAACTCTATCACGTCTAACTAAGGCACGTAATTTAACTCTAATATATAGAGGCGGATCTGCCAACGCCTTAGTATCTCTATTAAGATGTCTATATCCTTTTACTATAAAACTATAGGATAACTGGAAAACGCTAATGCTAGTATAAAGGCGTACTTATAATAGGTAGTCGCCTATAGTTAGGATAACTAGGTAGACTACCTTTCGCTAGGTAAATTTACAGTAAATAACTATGTCTGAGCCATTATAGAACTTACCCTGTTCTTTACAAATAAAGGATATTACCTATAATCTAGTATAAAGCTACCAAAGCCTATTAATAAGAAACTGCTATATAGAAAATACCTTAATATACTACTTGCTGATTAATATACAGACTATATAAAAGACCTACTTAACTACTATAAAGAAGAGATGGCCTAGGCCTAAGTAAAATAAGCTTACTTTACTAACCGCTATAGAATACTACTACCTAAGATACATGTTAGCGACTGGGTATAGTTAGATACACATAATATCTCCATATAGATACCTATAAAGTTACTTAATTATAAGAACCTTAGCTCCTACTAAATTAAACAAGTTATTAATAGAGGAGCTATATATTATTATTCATTGCTTAACGTCCGATTCGGATCCCTGTTGGGCCCACGCGGACTACTCCTTATATACATATGGGGAGAAAACTCTATTTGAGAAAACCCCGTGATCCGTCTCCCCGCCTTTTGGGGCTCGCTTGCGAGTCGCCTGCGAGTCACCAGTGGTGCTCTACTACCTTACTTTTTAACCTCCTTGGGAACCACTGCTGCCGTAACAAACCTACGGACGCGCTAGTATCACACACTGTACTCTACTCCTGTAGAGTTATTAGGGGGCGCCTATTACTCGCCCCTTTGCCTTCCATTGCTATTTCCTTT
>Ga0307507_10004545_pt1 | contig 24366 bp, 17 predicted proteins | sample 7_EM_MG_FD_207223 | JGI IMG/M metagenome (GOLD analysis project Ga0307507, IMG submission 207223) | Populus trichocarpa ectomycorrhiza microbial communities from riparian zone in the Pacific Northwest, United States - 7_EM | ecosystem: Host-associated > Plants > Roots > Unclassified | place...
GGCAAGCCTCTCACCTAGCTAGCCTACTTACTCCCCTTTCTTTCTCTTCCTCCTCTCGCAGGAGCTCCTCCGCATAGTGGAACTGCGGTAGGACCCGCAGTTGTAGGAACCATCTTGCGAGCCGTTTGTCATATATATTAATAATATATTAATTATTGGCAAAGATAAGGCCAAGATTAAGACCCTAAAGATAAGTTTAATAAGAAGATTTAAAATGGAGGACTTAGGCCCTATAGAATACTTTATAGGGGTAAGAATAACTTAAAATAGAAAGGAAGGGACAATTACCCTATGCTAGGATGCATATATCAGCAAGATCCTTAAACGATATAACATAGAGAATTGTTATCTAGTTAATATGCTAATAGCAGCTAGAGCTACTAAATTTATAGTACCCTTTAACGGATAGGTAATGGTTAAAGATATTAAGCTTTACGGATTAAAGATCGGCTCCCTAATATATCTGGTAATCCAAACTAGACCGGATATTGCATATAGAGTCTCTATACTATCACGATTCCTATTAAACCCCTTTTCACAGTATATAAAAGCTGTAGATTGGATACTTTAATACCTGCAAGGTATAAAGCTCCTAGGAATTAAATACTAGGGGTGCGCAAATAATCCAAAGACACTCCTTTGCGGATATTGCGATGCGGATTTTGCAGGTAATAAGTTAATGTGGAAGTCCGTCTTAGGGAATATATACTTCTTTACCGGTAGAGTTGTATTATACTTATTAAAGAGATAACAGATAGTAGCACAGTCTACTATTAAGGTAGAGTATTATGCTCTGGCTAAAGCTATATCTAAAGCACTTTGGCTAAAGCAGATTATGGGCCAAATAATATACTTAGGTGCGGATATTAAGTTAGTATATCTATATAGCGACAACTAAGGCTCCTTAAGCTTGGCTAAGAACCCTAAGTTTTATTAATGGACGAAGCATATTAATATTAAACACCACTTTATTTAAGAGCACGTTATAAAGGGAATAGTTAATCTGTGGTATACTGCAAGTTTGGAGATAGCAGCTAATGGTCTAACTAAGCCTCTTTTGGCCGTAAGTTATGTGAAGTTTATAAAGCAGCTAAGGATAAAGGTTATTAAGATTGATTGAACCTATCTAGAGTATTAAGTTAGTTAAATATAAAGGGGTGTGTTAGTCGTTGTCTGTAACTAACTGGTTATGGGTAGTTACGTGCACTGGTTACATAAGCTAAGCGAGTATAAAATCCACCAAAATCCACCTGTAGAATAGTAGCATCAATAACAACAATCTCATCAATGCATCTTAATATACGTATTTGATTCCCTTACACCTCTGCTGCACCTTGTTAAGTACCAGCCTCGACAGTCTAGTTTAACCTAGATATTCTATATTAGCATAACTTTAGCGCTACTATATAGGGTTAAATTCTCTAGAGTATTACACTAATTGGGAGTAACCTTTTATATACCTATATTAGTGTTAACTAACTTAATAGCTACTACTGGCTATAAAAGATCGCAAAGCTACGTAGTATTATATTTACCTATAGCAGCGCGTATACCATATAGCCAAGTTACGTTATTAAAGCCCACAACCTTATTAGTAGGTAGACCCTGCTTATACCTAGTTAGAAGAAGCTTCTAGGTTAAATCACTTATAGAATTACTATATAGCTCCGCGAGGGCGGTCCTAAATGCAGTACTTTTAGGGTTATTACCGCCCTGCCGTATAACTTAATCTAGGATAGTAGTTTGGTTAATCGCCTTATAGGCTCCCTTTTTATAGCTAGCGAGCTCTAATAGGCTAGTAGGTAGATTGTTATATAAGGCCGCCTAACCTACAGGGGGAAGCTAATATAAATCGCCTACTAGTAAAATATTTAAGCCTCTAAAGTAGTTATTATTATATATAGAGTAGATCTAATAGAGGCGGCGATTAATTTAGGCTAGATATACTTGCCTAATTATATATTTCTTATTAAGGATAAGATAGTAAATATCCTTAAAAGCTTGTTATAGAGGCATAAGACTAGTAGCAGGCAATTTCTTAAAGGGGTGATTTACCGGTAGCTTTAATAGATTATATATAGTCCTACCATTAATATTAAAAGCAGCTACCCTAGTAGGGGCGGCTTAAGCTAATGGCGATAGCTTACTATTAGCCCTTGCCATAGTATAGAGCGTAGTAGAGAAAACAGTAATAAGATATAATTTGCCGGTTCCTGCCTCTCTATTAATATTAATCCGTAATAAGGGGGGGGGCTAAGGCCCACTTAGATCTGCCTATAGTAATTAACTATAGCGTTATAAATATAACGCTAGCCTGGCTATAAGGAAAATAGAGTTGCTATTTAAAATAGGCGGCTCTATAGTAGAGGCTATAACCGTACTTCCTGCCAATAAGTCCTCTTATTAAGCTGCGGGTACATACCCCAATATATACCCCAATAGTAGTTATAATTAGTAGTAACTCTTTAATTAACGTCTGATACAGATCCTACTGGCCCACGCAGACTACTCCGCACAGGGGGGAAAACTTATATATTTACAGGAAGAAAACCCCTGCAGTTAGGGGAGGAAAAACCCTATAAGCAGCCTCAGTAGGATAAAAAACCCCAATTTGCCATGTTTGCATGTAGCTGCGGCCCTGCGGGCCTACAGCACGTCCTCCTCCTTAGATGTTTTGAACTCCTTGGGAACCACTGCTTCCTTCTCTAGCTTATCCAAAGCTAGGGTTCACTATGTCCTAGCTAGGCCTTACCAATTAATCGCCGTGTATTTATTGCTTCTCCCATATCTTAACCGTCCCCTATATGCTATCTCTTGTTAACCATTGCTATTGCCATATACGCCTTACCTCCCCCCCCCCCCTAGAGCCATTAAAGGCGTAAGGGGGATTCATCCGTTCTAACTACCGTAATACTAAGCAGCGGGATATATTGTATTGGGTATCTTTTATGCCTAGGCCCTAGCTAGGCCCTTTTAAAGGGTCACTACTCTGTTAAAAGAAGATAAGGAAAACCATAGGTTGTAATCTAGGCTGCCAGCAGTATTATGGCAGTAAAATGGCGAGTGACCGTATGCTCCGTAGGCGATCGCTCTAGGGGTTAAGAGGGGCCGTATATTTGCTCGTTCGTTTGTTTATTCGCGCGTTCACTCATTCGTTAATGTAAGGTCGTTAATGCTTTTAATTAGGGGTTGGGGGATGTTATCGAGTACTGTCCATCCATATTGGATCGTATAGGTGCCCTGGATAGGAGAACAGCGTAGTAGTCGTTGTATTGTAGAGGGCCAATAGTGGTGGTTTTCAAGATCTCACGATCCGATATTTTTTTACCACCGCCCTTAACGCCCACAACCACCACCAGGTCCTGTCCGCACGCTATACGACGTCTCTGCGTTGGCTCTAGATCTGAACTTCAAAGACCTAGGTTTGTAGCCGTCACCACGTACAGGTGCAGAGTCCGGTTTCGACGGCCTAGTAGTTATAATTAAGCTCCCTATTACCAAGCCTATTAGAATCCTTAATCTTAACTCTATTAGTGTTTTAAACATAGGCATATAGGGCCTTAAAGGACTAATATAGCTCCAAGTTATCTACAAAATCGCCCTTAAACTTATTAATATTATTAGCAGTTTTATAAGATTCCTTTAGTTTCCAATTATAGAAGTAGTTAAATAGGTGCTAATAAGAGTTAACGCAAGCCTAATAGGAAGCCATATAATTAGGGGCCCTAAATCTATTAGTATAAGTAGCTATATCCTTATACTCCCTCTATGGGTAATAAAGGATAAGCTTTACACGGCAGAACTTAGGATACTACAGATAGGAAGGATTGCCCTTATATCGCGGAAAGTACAATATAACTTAAGGCCTTGCTTTTGGTTGGCGCTTATAAGTAAAGTAATTAAAATAGAGTAGAAAATTGAGGAAAGTAACGTCCTCTATACTATCTAGGCGGCGCTTATATTTCTTCTAGTTAGACAGTCCGTGCCCTTATAGTTGCCTATCCTTAAGCTTATATATAGCGCTCTAATTATCCTCCTAGTGGTAGTCTAAAGTTACTATATTCCTAGAGCCTTTATAAAGGGAAATATTAAGAAGTAGATGGTATACCTCCTACGCTAACTAATTACATTTAGTAATAAGCTTATTTATAAACCTGGCCACTACTAGACTAAAGGCATAGAGGCTATTAGCGTGCGGCTATACTAATTAGAGTAACTCCTAGTAGGAAGTTAATTTCTTCTCTTTTTTACTGCAATATTTGCCTATATAGTTAACTATTACTAATATGCTTATAGTGGGTGACGTATTAATATTTACCATTTACGCCAATATTACAGCTGTATTATAACTATTAAGAAGTTTATTATTATGCTGCGGACAGAACGTCTAGTAATATAGATTTTAATCCTTTAATACAGCGGCCTTATTATAGAGAGTGTGTGGAAAATAGAAGCGGCACTCCTTTACTCTAGTAGAGCCTTTTAAGCAGTAAGATTTGGTATAGTTATGGTGCCGTTAAAATTAATTAAGGTAGGTAATAAGAAGCTTACTAGTATTAACCTGTTCTTTATAGCTAAGAGTAGAAGAATATTGGAGATTGGGAGGCCTAAATTAATTAGGATTTATTATAAATATAAAAGTAGTCTAGTACTTAGCAAAAGTCGTCCTTAATTTACTAGATAACAGATCTAGCCTTAGGGCTGTTAAACTCTATAAAAAGCTATATATATAGCTGCTACCTTATAGCTGCTATTTATATTAGGACCAAAAGTCTATACTATTAAATAGATCTATAAGTATGTGCTTCCTAAACAGATTAAAGCGGCAATATAGCTAGTAAGTAGCAATATACGGATTATTATTAAGATTTTAAGAAGCAATCTGGTAGCGCTAACCCTTATTAATAGCCTTATACTGATTAAATAGAGGCATATAAGAGTATAGGTTATGCCAATATAGATTAGTAGCGTTAAGTATAAAGAATAGAGACCCGCTTTTAATATTTTAAGTATAAGCTATAAGCTTATTTCTCTTCTACCTCTAGTAAGGTCTAGTGCCCTTAAGGTTCCATACATACTATATAATCTTATTTAGTAACTAGTTACCCCTATTACTATTTATAAGATTACTAAGCTTATCTAAAAATAGACTATTCTTATTTAATTGGCTATAAAGAAAGCGGGTAGCGTTAAGGGCTTGCTCTCTTATAATCCAATTAAACACATAGTAGTAAAATAAGGGGTAGCGGCCAAACTAACCGTCCTAATACTTAAGCATATACTTGGCGTACGCAGCCAGGGTAACTATATGGCTTTATAGTATATTAAAATTGGCTTTGTCATAAGGAAACAGAGCAGGAAAGGCGCCGCGCATAATAAAACTAGCTAATTGCTAAGAGATAGGTGTCTGCCATATAGTAGGAACCTTTAGGCCCACTTATAGGCCTTATTAATATTAAACCTCGCAACTTAAAAGCTCTAATTTATTAAGGTTAGGTACTAGATTAGGAACTAAAGTATCTAATATATTATTATTAAATTTGCTATCTAGTATATTACTATCAAGCTTAGTAGGTAGAGGGTTAACAGCAGGACGTTATATAGGAGCAGTAGAGTAAGCTATTAGGCCACTAGAATTAAACTCTAACTTATTAATATAAGGTAGCTAATCTAATATAGAGCCATTTTTGGGTAAGCTAGTAAGTTAGGTGCTATATATTTTAACATCGCGATAATTAAGATAATTGGCCTTTAGAAAGTAGAGCTATAGTAATATAGTAGAGCGCCTTACAGTATACTGCTTGGTAAACCATTAACTTAGGTATTTGCTACTATCTACTGCCATAGGCCCTACGACTAGTATATTAAGTTCAGTAGGTAGCCATGGTAGCTACCTTTAAGTCTTTAGTATATTCTAGCTAAAGTAGTAGACGTAGCCAGTATAGCAATATTGCTGGCCATATATACGCATAACTTGCAGATAAATGTATACACACATAATTAAAGGCTCCTCTACCGCGGTAAGTATAGACAGGAAGCCAGGAATAGGCCCTAGATTAAGCCTATTGCTTTTACTAAATAGGAAAGAAAGGGTTAAATCCTTAAGGCTATCGGCGTCCTTAATATAGGCTTTATATATACCTATATTATTACCCTCTATAGCTAGGCCTATTTAGAACTACCACTCCTTATAATAACTGCACGTCTTTATACATTTAGCCCATAGTATACTTCTAAACTTCTTAATTCGCTCCTAATTAATAGCTAAAATAGGTAGTAGTGTAGCTGTAGTTAGAGTAGGTATAGGAGCTAGTTCTGGTAAGGACGTATTTGGGCTATCTAAGGTGCCTCTTCTACTATATAGAGCTTTATCTATAGTATATAGCGGAGGAGTAGGTAAGTAAGCCTTACCCTACCAATGCCATTTTAGGAATATCTTAACTATTCTAGCCGCGAGGCAGGAAGGTGTTCTTAGTATTATTTTTAAGTGGAGCAGTTCGCTAGCGCCTTATAGAACAATTCTTAGTAGTAGAACCTAACTCTATAAAAGCTCTCTACTTATTTAAATTATATTTAAAGATCTGGAAAAGTAAGTAGAAGTAAAAGTAATATATAGGGAAGACGTGCCTTTAACCGATATAACTAATATAGCTTTAAAAGCTTTTTTAAAGGGCCGTCTTTGTAAGAGTATATATATTAGGTCCCGCCGCGCTTGCGACAAGTTCGCAAGCACTCTCAGTCTTTTTGGCCGTATGGCGACGTGGAGGCGGGCCACGTTACAGTCTTTAATAAAGTTAAAGCGGGGCTTATAGATATGGCAATTGCTATACCTAATTACAGTAGGATCTGCCATATTTATAATATATATAGTGGTATTAATAGAGGTATTAACAAAACGGAAGGCGCAATATAATATTTTGACGTTTATAATATTTTGATGTTTATTATATGGATTCTACCACAACTTACTACGCGCACTTTTTTTCCAACTAATTAAAAGCCAGCTTGGCAAAGTTTAAAATCTAGGACCTAAAAATATAGACCACTTATACCTCGGGTTAATAAAATACTAAAAATCGACTTTATATAGACTTTATTATATATATTTATAGCTTTAATACTTCTACTAACAACGTAATGACTTATAATGGCTTTTACTAATTATTTACTACTAAATTAGTATTTTGGCAAATTTTGTTGTTTAAAATAGTTATAACCTAGGGTATAGTTAAAACCTCATTACCTACGTTATGTATAGCCTATTGTATAACCAGCTTTCCCCCCCCCCCTTTTTTAAATAAAAAAAAGTAGATTTCGCTTTGGTACGCGGGCTCGCTAAATCGCCACCAACTGTATATAGTAATTGTAGCGAACGCATGTGCCTGCACGCAAGGACCTTTTTGGTTGCCATGGAGAATCGCCTTGGTTGGCCAGGAGAACCAAATTGAAGACGTACGCTTCTTCCTCTCCCCCTTAACTCTGCCTCCGTTGTGGCCGCCAAAACACGAATACAACGCTGTCTCTTCAATTGCCGATGAAATTTGGCAATATTGTAACGGGTGGAAACCTCACGATATTTCACAAAGATCACGACACTGCGGAGGAAGGCTGGTCGCAAATCTGCCAGAAGTAAAGTTCTTGCAGCCAAGCATACGGCTTCGCTACAATTACTATGTACAGTTGGTGGCGATTTGGCGAGCCCGCGTACGAATTGTTTTGGTTGGCCAGGGGAATTAAATTAAAGCAATTCAGAACTTGCCTAACGTACGCTTCCTCTTTCTTCCCCCCTTTTTGCCTATGCCTATCTCTGCAGAGAGGTCAATAAAAGTTGGCAATATTGTATAGGTGGAAACCTTACGATATTAACAAAGATTATAACGATGTGGAGGGAAGCTGATCACAAACAGAGGCGTTCGCTATGATTGCCTATGGAAATCAAGCAAACTTAAATACGCGAGCCGAATTGCATTTCGCCAGAAGGGGGGGTGAAGCTGGTCGTGCCCAGAGCTGTATTAATCAGGCCAATCCGACAGCTCTAATTAAGAGGCCAATCTGGCCGTCTTAAGGGTGTTCGGTTGCAATAAGGAACTTTTTGAATAAGAGGTTGCTCCGTGCTTTGACCGGCGTCAACTAGTAGATATTAAGCGGCGGTTAATATAGTATCCGTGCTTAACATGAAATGAAGCCGGGTGTTCGGTTGATCGCTCTGTAAGGCCTTGGATAAGGCTTAAGATTTGCAACATCCTCTGCCTACATTATTTACCCTACAGGGTCTACAGCTGCCGCAGCAATATCGTCGAGGATGAGGGTGGTAATGCTATACTTGGTGGGGTGGGCGATTGGGCGCACGTACGAGCAGAGCTCCTTATTGAATATGGAAGATGAGGGGTGGCAGAAGGCTCCTTATTGAAAAGGAGCCAAGAGCTTCATTTCTCCTACTATTTACGGTATGGCGTGCAAATTTGACGCGCTTGCCGATAAGGAGGAGCTCCTTATTCAAAAGTCACCATCTCTACCGAACACCCCGCCTCTAGTTCAGATCCGAGCTCCTGATCGCCTCCAAAAAGTCGCCTCCTTAAGCAATAAGGAGGTGCAACCGAACACTCCCTAAACCTTAACGATCCAGACGTCGGACGACTAACCGCTGTGCTTCATTGCTTATTTCGTATGTCATCTTGTACGATGCAAAGCCTATCCACCCAAAGGTATTTTTTCTGTAAGTGGGGGCATATTGCATGCGGCTCGAGTTCGAGCGCCATCATGCTTCAATTCAGTAATACTTGCATTCGTTGCAAGCAGTTTGTGCTGATCTAGGTTGACTCCCCAGACATAGCTAAGAACCGCGGATCCGCACCCTGGCGGAGCCACAATCACTCTCCGCCTTTCAACGTATCACGCGGAACTCAGGGGGCAACGAGACAGAAGGTGCATGCCGCATTCCTTCGTAGGTTTCACCAGAGCTAGGTTCGTGCAGCCAGCTACGCACTAGATTCCAATCAACAGTTGGGCCTCTCACTGGTGCTCGAAGACCGACTTCCGAGGATGAAATGATCAATTAGACCCAAGGGGAGGTATCAGGAATTTTGACATCCAATGGCACGAAGTTGTCGCCAATGGAAGAATCCCAGCTCCGCTCATCCGCATCTTCAAATATGAAATTGTGCACCCAGGATACTAGCTTGTGAGAGGTTCACACGATCGACATGCAGCGATTTGATGGGCCTTTGGTGAGTAAGGCGAACCCGAAGATCTGATATATCGTCTTCGGGAATACTGAGTAGTTCAGTCTGTAGAGTGACAGCATGCGAAATCAAATGACACAATGAACAAGGACGACTCCGCATGTCAGTCATGCTCGAGCTTAGGTATGTTTACACTCACCGCCTTATTAAGCATAGTGTGAGCGCCAGAAAGCGCACCAGAAAAGATGAAACTTTGGATGTTTCTCAAGTACGGCTAAAGAGACGCTGTAGCGATTAAATCGTCAGGGGGTACTTCATTGATTAAATTCTAGAATAGAGAGGTCTCCTTTGCCAATCATATCCTTCCTATTTGCTTGAATGCATTCATGTATTCCAGACCACTCACTCACAAATATCCTGCGGAACAAAGGTCATACATATTCACCTTCCCATGCTACCTTCCTCCCTCTTTACCCTAAAAAATGCCAGCTTCGCGAACCGCCCCAGACTTGCCCAAAAGTGCCTCCCAGCAGGATGCTCTACTATTCTCTCCAGCAACCTTACCACTGAAACCCTCACATCCGCTCTGGGATGGAACAAACCTAAGCTAATATAAAAAAGCCCGCTGTTACTCTCCGGAACAACCGTTAGTAGCTGAAGTATTGTGTCGTACTGCAGCTGCTCGCTTGGAGGACGTGGTGGGGATATTTCTAAAGAAGCATCAAGGCCCATAGCACCTATACCGCTGGTGGAAAGGTCGGCTTCAGAATCCGCAAGGCCGGTCGAGGGAGCGCCTGATCTAGCTTCTTCGACTGCACGCGAGAATGACAGGTAAATGGCTGCACTCTGTTCGTGACTTAGCCTTAGCATACGCAACCGGTCATGCTGATGCAAGAAATCGATCCCGCGTACTGGCCGCTTAGTCCAACGCCTTGCTAAATCTTGCACAAAGCTGTAATAACTTCTTGTACTTCTCCAGCCTTCAACACGATGTACATTCGCTGCTAACTCTCGCATCCTGGAGCTCTCATCTCCCCATACAAAACCATGCCCTTGCACACCATAAGCTCCGGCATCAGTTTCATGAGCACCTATGTAGAGCGCTGACGCGCCATAAACACACTCTTCAAATGCGGCAGCAATCCGAGTAAACTTTTGTACCCAGAAACGCCATTTTGAACGGATAGCGGCCTCCCCATGTCGGTTAGCCATGCTCTGTAGTAAACTCTCCATAAACTGCGAGTCTGCTGTCGGATCGGCGTTTGCATTCTTGCTATCCCCTCCTCCAGTCACTGCGCCAGCCATTTGTGCCCCTAGCGAGGCCCCTGTACCGGTACTGGAATTGTTCAGTGAGAGCCCACCTTGCTGTTGTTGCTGGAAATAAAGGAGGCCTTCAGTTACGGGCGCACCTTCGATACGGTGGCTGATCTTCATGCGGCCAGTAGGTAAATCACAGAGCAGGTCCCACCACTCAGGTTTATGTGCAAAGGCAGGGTTGGTCACTCCAGCGATAAAGCCAGGGACCTTCAGAAGGTCATCGATCTTGGTGAGATCAGTGTACGGGAACGCATGCCGAGTGAATCCACGTAAGAGTCCTCCGGACGCAAGTGCACAGGCTGCTAGAACAGCTTCGGCGACTTCCCCAGACGGTCGGTTATGTCCGAGGAAGACAATACGCTTTTGAGTAAGTAAAGCGTTGACAAGTACTATAATGGGATGAGTATAGGCACCACTCGTGGTCAGGTGCGGATGCAAGGCGAAGGGCTGAGGTGACGTAGAATGGGGTGCCGAGAAAGTTTGTATTAGTTTAATAAGGGAGAAGTCACCAACTGTTTCAGGACAGATGGCTGTCGGAACCTTGATAGGGATAGGAATGCCATTGTACAAGACGCGTGATTCGAATTCGTGCGTATCTCGTGGGAGTGTGTAACGTTGGGTATTTGGACGCACTGGAGACATGTTGGAGGATGTGGACGAAGGGAGAGAGTTTCGCTCGGCGTCCTCAGCCATACGCTGCTGAATCATTTGTTCAAATTTCTCAATGAACATATCTTTTGCGTCGCTGGCTTGCAAAATGAAACCTTCGAGGAGGGAAAGTCGAGGCATGAGCGATAGGTCCATGGAATTAACAGCATTGTACAGCGAAGTGAGCGTTTCAGGAACAGGCACCCGGAAGTACTCCTCAAGTGCTAAGAGAAGAAGAGGCTAAAACTTGTTAGTATCATCACCTCACCATATTGGGGACTTGAGGAAACAATACCTTGTATATATGTAAGAAAGAATGTCTTGTACATATTGCCATTGCCTTTACGACCGCACCTCTGGGACGAGACATGAGCATATAATTTTGAGACCAAATGGCATCGAACGAACCTTTTTGCTGTATTATCTTGCTTGGTATTCACAAGGTTTAAAACATAAATCAGTGGGGGCCCCTCGATGCCTTCATCATCATCGCTTTCCTCTTCTTCCTCACCGAAGTCATCGTCAGTCTCATCCGCCTCTTCAGGATCTCCGTCCCCCTCATCTTGCGATTCCAGCTCGGCACTTGTATCGTCACCCTCTTGGCCGTCCTTCTTCCGCCGTCTACGTCTTCTTCTTTCTCTACGTTCTTCCTTGGCCTCCTCCTCGGCGCTGGTGTCCTTGTGTAAAAAGAAAATCGTCCAATCCTGACTCCGCACATGGGCCTGATCTGGCAGCATGAGTTCCGCAAGCATGTGTTCGTCTCCACTAATTGGAGCCGGATATTGGTGTTCCATGACCGACCCGCGGTCAATATCGAATGAAGCAACCAGTATATACTCGACGTGATTCTCAGGAGAATTGGAAGGGTATTGAGAGCGTATTTTACGGTTACTCTCTTGCTGGTTTGCGGTGCGTGTGGCAGAGAGAGACGAGCGCCGAGAGTGATTTGGGGAGGAATTAGGTGAGCCAGCCGACTCCCGGACTGTTACAGGCTGTGGGGAACGTGCTGATTTATTGTTTCTCGTTGATAAGGAGGGGGACCGCGAGGTAGGGAAGGAGGAGAAGGAGGATTGGCGTTGGAGGACATTCTGCGCAGCAGTGACGCCATTGGTCGCGGGGCGTTGAGCAACGACTGAGGCCATTATGAAAGCAGAGAACGCGATCAGAATCACCAGGACCCTGATGGATGGGATGAGGCCAGCTTTGGCTCCGTAAGGTGGAAGGGATCTTCTTGGTGTGGGTTCTAAAGGCCCCACAGAGCATTGACTAGAGATGGGACTGCGTGTGAGGTACTGCCTAGGTAAGATAGATAGTATATAAGAATACGCCTTCACTTGGGAATATCATGGAGGCATAGCCAAACGCTCTTTCCTCACGCAAACCCGCCGAGGACGATTGTAACGGGGATGGCGTGGAGAAGCGAAGAATGAATTACAGGCAAAACCCTTTATTACGATAACGGGTATATAACGATATATTTTGTATTACGATCTACACGCCCTGATTAAGACTTTTTTAGTGTAATTAATAATTATCTGACTTTCGACGGTAGGTATATCTAGCCCGTAAGGAGAAAATCTATACCTTTTAGGCTTTAAAGTACACTTTCATTAGGTTTTTGCTGCTTATTCACCCCACACCTGACTCTCGATACAACAATACCATTCGTATTACGATACATTTAGCGCCAAAACCCATATCGTACACGCGAGGCGGATCAGAGCTAGCCTAAAACGGAAATATGTTTCTCGAAGTCTTCCAAGGACGGCTGCAAAACTCAACACCACCACGAGCGTTGTCTCCAACCTCCGGAAGGAAGTCTACAACGCGCTTTCTCCGTATAACAGCCTATGAAACGAGAATACGGCTTCAATTTGGAACATGGTTAGTTACCCGCTTTTCCTCTAACCACTGCCAACTCACTATCCTTCAGTCATCGACACCGACGCCCTATAAGCCGTCCCCTCTTTCCTTCAACAGCCCGCGCACATCACCTTTCCGACGCCCCAAATCCCCTCTTGCACCATCTCCATCAACTGTTCGCGCGACCACACCCACAAGTTCGCCTGTTAAACCGTCCACACCATCAAACCTTTCTCCAGAGAAGACCTCGCAAACTCCCTTTCGCCACGCTACCACCTCAAGTGCTTCCAATAATCCACCGCCAGCATGGCTTACAACCCGTGGTACAACAACGACACCCGAAGTTCCCACTTCTCCAACACGCTCTGGCACTGCCGCGCCTACCGCCAGCCCTAATTACCCTAACCCTTCCCGAGCCTCGGCCACCACGCCTACAAACACACATGCACCGCGCCAATCATCGCTCACTCTCGCTACCAACGGCGATCCACTCACTCAGATTCCGCCCGCTCTCCTCCATAGCATGCGCGAGTCTTTTAGCGTGCTCGATCGCTCTAACGTTGGTGCTATCACGGCGGCCGACGTTGCGGACATGCTCTCTCAGCTTGGCCTTGACAGTTCGCCCTCCTCTCTCTCGACTTACTTCCCTAGCAGTCAAACCATGAACCTAGCAACATATCTCCACACACTGTCGGCTCTCCTTGCTCCACTTTCCCAGCCTTCCGAACTTAATGCAGCATTTGCAGCTTTTGATGATGACGATTCTGGTCAGATTGATCTAGTGGAACTGAAGGATGCGTTACTGCACACTGTGCCAGAGGCCGGTGAGAAGAGATTGACGGAAAGGGAGATCGAGAAAGTAGTTGAGGGGTTTAGCAGCAGGAGAACCTTTGGAAAGGGAAGCAGGAATATAGGCGGGGCAGGGCGTGGGGAAGTATTCCGATATGGGGAGTTTATGGCTAGTGTGAACGGGGGTGGACTCGGTGGAGAGAACGGAAAAGGTGTAGATGGGGTTTAGGCGAGGTGATGAGGTTTAACAAGGTTGAGGTATGGGAGGATCATTGGAGCCGGGGTTGGTTAGTAACAGAAACCAACCGGGTTTTATGGCGTTTCTTTTGGTGTTTGGGCCTCAGAGACGGGGCTTTTTGTGTATTTTAGGGATGCCAGGATTTATCTGGCGTAGTACTGGTTCTGTGAGAGGGTTATCTAGCTGCACCTCGTCAGATAAAGAATAGCAGGGATAGCTAGCAAAATAATATAGAGCCCAAAATGCTCTTCTAAATTACCCGTATCAATCATCCTCACCGGCCTTGCGAGATTCAAGCTAATGTATGTTACGGTATTAGCATTTATCGAACAAATTCCAACACCAGTCAAAACTCCCACAAGGAATAGGCTCTTGTCCTGTCTAAGAATTGCACAAGAACTTTTAGAAGCCATTCATAACTTTAGCCGTGCATAACTCCAGCAGCGACGACTCGCCAAGCGAGATTTGGTGCAATTGCTGCCTACAGTCGCTTCGGAAAAAGACGATCAAATAGAAATGGACCGTGGTAGATCGACACCCCCTAATTGATATTCGCACACCCCCCAATTGATATTCGCACACCCCCCTTGATTTGGCTTAGCTCCTGCCACATCTAGTTAGAACTCACGTGTGTTTGGCTCGTATGCATCCGCATCAGTGCAACTGTCGCGCGCCCCAAAACATCACCTCGCATTTGCCTTACCTCTCCCTACCTCTACTATGGCTCTCAACCCACCCCCCCACAAGGTGTACGACTTTCCAGAGCTTGCAATTGATAATATTAACGAGTTTGCAAAAGGGCAAGGCTATGCGGTTACGAAATTCCGATCTAAAACCGACAAGCAGATACCACCAACTATACGAAAGATTTGGCTTGGGTATGCTAAAAGTCGCGCCTATATTAATACCTCCAGAACGCGCTTTACAAGCTCCCGCATAACAGAGTATCCTTTTAAGGCTATATTAACGCGTACACTAATTGGATAAAGCTTAGAAGTAAAGAATCCTAATCATAATTATATAGCAGCTATTTACCCAACTGCTCTACCGCAACACTGTTAGCAGACTTATAATATAAATAAGACGATTGCTAATATGTCAGGTAGTAGTATTGGGGCTAATAAAATACTTATAAATCTGCTAAAGAAAGACGTTATAATTACTATTTAAGATATCTACAATGAATAAAAGGAAATTAAGAAGAGAATCCTTAAAGGCCTTACCCCTACTTAAGCCTTAATTAAAGCACTGGGCGAGCATGGTGGCGATAATCCTAAATTAAAATACTATTTCGCCCATAAGGAAGACAATCACAATCATATTAAATATTTATTCTTTGCTTATCTAGAATTAATTAAGTTCTTATAGAAGAACCCTAACGTTTTATTACTTAATTGCACCTACAAAACAAACAAGTTTAAGATGCCCTTTCTACATATAGTAGGGGTCAGTAATAATGGGCATAACTTTAAGCTTGCTTATTACTTCCTACCTAGTAAAATAAAAGCTAATTACAGCTTTGCAATTTAACAGCTTTATCTTCTCTACTGCCGTCATAATTTAAAGCCTAAAGTTCTAATTATAGATAAGGAATAGGCTCTTAAGAACGCACTGCGCATATACTTCCCTAGTGTCCCTCAGCTTCTTTGCCTATGGTATGTTAATAAGAACGTTCTTACGCACGCGCAGAGTAATTAGGTGATAGACGGAAGCTCCTCCAATGAAGAGAAGGGAAAGGTTTAAGAGCATCGCGATAACTTCATGAAACGCTAGGCAAGTTGCCACAGCTAAAATATGTCAGAGAAGTTTACTACAGCCTGGCATAAGCTTATGGAAGACTACCGCAATTAGGAAGAGCTTATCGACTACTTATAAGATAAGTGGTGGCTATATTATAGAGAGTTTATTACCTGCTATATAGATCTATTTATGCATTTTGGAAATTGGTAAGTTAAAATATAGCATTAAGTAGAGTATTTATATAACGTCTTCCTAGTGTCTTATCGCGACTTAAGGGCGCCCATGCTAAATTAAAGCGCTTCCTTTAAGTCTCTACCGGTAATCTACTTAATGTTATATTAAATATTAAGAACCTAATTAAGAACAATATAAATAAGTATATAAAGACTCTGGCACGCCACTAAGATTGCCTACTATATAACGTTCGCGAACCGGAGTTTAGTGATATCCTATATTAAGTAACACCCTAGGGCCTCTGTTATCTTAAATACCAATTAACTCTAGTAAAGTCACCTAAATATCAGCCAATCTGTAGTGGCGCATGGACTGTAGTATACAGCCTTCCTTGCTGCTATACTCTCTATAGGCAGTTGCACCGAAGCTCTACCTTAGTACTAAAAATACAGCTTACCGAAATCGACGTACACTGGTAGTTCAATCGCCCTCTACTAGGTCCTCCTACTGGCCCACCTATTAATCCTTTACTTCTTATACAAGAGCCTCTAACTGTTAAGCGTCGCCGCGGCCGCCCGGTGGGCTCTTGCATTGATACATTAGCTTGTCGCGAGCCATCTGCATTCAAGCTAAATACTGGATACACTACGCGCGGTTGTGGGCGTAGGCGTGGGCGCGGGCGCGGTTGTACTCGCGGAGGTAGCTCACAGACACTAAGCAGAGGTAGTAGCACTCAAATTGGCTCAAGCCAGGCCTTACAAGCCACTGCGCAATCTAATCAATTGACTCAGGAGCAAGTACGTAGTAGTATAGGTAGTGAGTACGGTGGTGGAAGTCAAGATACTACTGCAAGTGCAGTGCCAAGTGTTGGCGGCAATATTTAACAGGCTTATAGAAGTTGGGAGGCCTTGCCCTTTTAGTAGGACTATGCTGAGGGGTCCTTTGGTGTATTCCGACTTTAATTTGAACTCTACTACTTGTATAATAATTAAAATTAAGACTTGATTGAGGTGGTGCAGTCATAAAAGTTGCATTTTAAAAGTTTTGATTTTTGCGATGTGGATGCATACAAGCCAAACACACGTGAGTTCTAACTAGATGTGGCAGGAGCTAAGCCAAATCAAGGGGGGTGTGCGAATATCAATTAGGGGGTGTCGATCTACTACAGTCCATAGAAATTTACTAAATCCTTACCTGTGTAACGAAACCTTGTAGTAGGAACTACGATGGGTCCTATTATTAGGCTAGGTATATAGGTAAAAACAGTATTAACAACGTAATAATAACTGGTGGAGTAGTTGCCTAATAGATTAACTCTAATTATATTCTAAGATTTACTACAAAGAGAGAACTATCTACGGTAGGGACTAAGGTCCTTTAAATATATAACCATACTCCTAAGAAATCCTCTTTTATACGTAAGGTATGTGTTATACGTATTATACGCGGGCGTACACTATATATACTCTATACACTGCGTATAATATTATGTAACTTGCTTACAATTTCTTATTATATAGTTCTACCGGCTCTATTTTAGACTGTGCCTATATTAACTAACTAGCTTCCTGCAACTCTTCCCCAAGTAGTTATAATATTGTACTTAAAGCGTCTGTAATATTATCTCCCTCCTCTTTATTTTTGTTTTTAAAGATTCCTAATATCTCCAAGTTATCTACTAGAGGTGTAATATCCGTTTAATTAGTCTAGTTAATATCCCTACTTATTATACCTAAAGCTTCTTCTTCTTTATAAGCGCAATGTTATGCTTGCACTATAGCTGCTATACTATTACTTAGTGAGATAATGTCGTCTCTATATTCTTATTATATAAAAGCGGGGTTAGTATATGTTTTAATAGTAAGTCCCTTATCTTAATAACCCTTGTTTTACTTAAAGTGCACTAAAGTAAATATTTAATTGTTTTATGACGTTTACTTTGTTTTTAACGCTAAATATATACGTCCTATAACTCTTAATAGTCTTTAAGTTCCCTAAGTAACTTATTATAGAGTCTTATATTTAATCTGCCGCTGCAAAGCTTAAGTCTAAGTTGGCTGCCATATGCGCCAAACTCTACCGTTCTGCTAAAGAGACCGCTTGGGCCCTTAAGGCTTAACGTCGCTCCTTTAAGTCTTAGTAGGTTATGTTTACTTAGTTAACCCATCTTAAGAAGGTTCGTAAGAAGGTTTATTTTAAGGAGTAGGTACTAGTTTAACAAGGTTTTAATAAGTTAGGTAATAAAAGGGCTAGCTCTCCTCCTATAAGAGAAACAACTCTAAGTAGCTTAGTAATTGCTCCTCTTAGGTCCCCCTTAGGCGACTTATTTTTTAGCAATTTTTTCTTGTTAATATTACCTAACCTGCTCTCTTTTAATACTCCTATATCTTTTCTATAGCATTCTTTAGGTTGCTTAGTAGTTCCTAGGTAGTCTTACTATAGCCTATTTACTTTACTTTATACTATATTTCGTTATCTACGTCCTCATAACTAATGATTTTTAAAACTTGCTATTTGTCTTCTTCTTGTCCTCTATATATGTCTGCCTTATAAACTAGTAGCTTAATATTCCCGTATACTGGCTCTAGCATTGCAATATATTATATAGGGTAAATCTTTATTTTAACTAGTAGGTTTAACTTATACATAACTAATAAAATTCTTTATATAATTTTAAAAGGTCCTAGTCTAACGTAGTCTAATTTCTTACTTAGTTGTTAACTCTTAAAATTTTTGTATAGTAGCTATACTTTATCTCCCTCCTTAAGATCTGGTCCCTTAGATCTCTTAGCATTATAGTACCTTTTTATCCTTTACTATACTAGCCTGGCTGTTTCCGTGAGGTTTATATAAAGATTTATTAACATCTCCATTCTTTGTTTAGCTGTGCTACTTATTTTCTTCACTTAATGTAGTAATAACGACATTCTTAGCTTGTATCCGTAATTTGCCTTAAATAGTAATATCCCCATTCCTTTTTATAGTGTTGTATTGTATGCAAACTATATAATTGGTAATAACAATACCCAATTGTTCTATACATAATTAATATAGTGCCTTAGATATTGTTCTAGTGTCTAGTTTAGTTTTTCCGTTTATCCGTCCGTCTGCGGATAATACGCTGTAGAGGTTACTACGCAAACTCCCTATTCTGCTAGAAATACTTTCTAAAACACTACTATAAATCTTAGATCTCTATCCGATATGATTTTGTCTAGTGCTCTATGTCTTATAAATACTTCCCTTATATAGATCCTAGCGACGTCTTCTACTAATATCTCTTTAGTGCATGCTATAAAGTATCCCTACTTTGTTAGCTTGTCCACTATTACTAAAATCGCGTTATAATCTTGTCCTGTAATAGGATCCTTTGACTTTAGTAACTTAATAATAAAGTCCTATAATATAACTTCCTATAGTCTTCCTGGTATTTTAATAGGTTGTAGCCCTCTATACAGCTTATACCTTGTTGGTTTATTCCTTTAGCAATCTAAACATTTCTTTATAACTTATCTTGCTAGTTTCTAGATTCCTTAAATAATATACTCCTTTTAGAGTCTTAATACTAAGCCTATAGCTCTATTATATCCTTATATTATTCCCTTGTGGAATTCCTTAATAAACTCCTCTATAATAGACTTAGGCATATACGTTACTTCTCTATTTTTATATTGCTCTAAGTCTGGATCTTCTACCTATGCTTTTTAGATCTTCTGTGTCTAATTACTTCCTAGTAACTTATAGATCTGACTTTCCTTAGTTACTATAATCTTTAGATAATTATACCTAATTAATCCATCTTAATTCCTTTGCAATAAAGCTCCTAATAGCTTTTTGTTACTTTGTAGTTTAGCTTCTCTACTTAAAGCGTCTGCTCGTGCATTATCTGTACCCTTAGTATACTAAATTTTAAAATGGTATTCTGTAAGCATTTCCGCCTATTTAACCTGTCTTTGGTTGAGTTTCTTTGTTATTAGGAATCCTATAAGGTTTTTATAGTCCATCCTAACTATAAATGGTTTCTCTATACCTTGTAAGAATGCTCTTTATTTCTTAAGTGCTGTAACTATACCTAACAACTCCTTATTATAGATGTTATAGTTTAACTCTAGTAGTGTTATCTTCCAACTATAGTATGCTACTGGATACTATGCGTCCTAGTGCCTCTGTAGTAAGTATACTCCTAGTGTAAAGTCTAATGCGTCTGTCTTAACAACCGTGTCTAACTTTGGTTAATAGATCTTAAGGACTGGCTTTTAGGTAAACAACTCTTTAAGTTCTTAGAATAGCTTCTTCTACTTACTACCTTAAACCCACGGTTCCTCCTTCTTTATTAGCCTTGTAAATGGCTTAATACTTTTTAACCATTGTACCATAAACCTCCTATAGTAGTTATAAAACCCTAGAAATAACCTTAACTGCGTAATATTCTCTGGTTCTTGCCAACTTACTATAGCTTTGATTTTCTTTAGGTCTATACTAATCTTTCCTAGTTTAATAATAAATCCTATAAAATTAGTTTTCCTTATAAAGAACTTGTATTTCTTAATTGCTACTGGCATCTATTTTTCCTATAGTCTCTTTAAGACCTATTTAATGTGTTCTCTATATTCTTCTTTACTTTTTAAGTAGATAATAATGTTATTAAGATATACTATAACAAACTTATCTAGGTGTTCTTCTAATATACTATTAATTTACTTCTAGAATGTTACTGGTGCGTTTATAAGCCTAAATTGTATAACTAATAGCTTGTATAGTCCTTCCTTTAACCTAAAGGCTGCCTTCTATTTGTCGCCTTTCTTAATCCTAATCTAATGGTATACCCACCTTAGATCTATCTTTATAAAGATCTTTACGTTGCCTATCCTGTCTTGGATTTTACTAATTAAGGGTAAAGGATACCTATCCTTTCTAGTAATACTGTTTAACTATCTATAGTCTATATACATCCTGAGTTTTCCGTTTTTCTTTAGGATAAATAGTACTAGATATTTTACTAATAACTATAATAATCTAATATATCCCTTACGTAAGTTCTCCTAGATAAACTCTTTAAGCGCTACTAACTCTGTTTTAATAAGCTTATAGATTAGAAAGAACTTTAGACTTATTTTCTCTTTTAACTCTATCTTATAGTCCTATGCTATATACTCTAACAGCTTTTTACTTTCTGGTAACCATAACTTCTTACCATACTTATGGTATCTCTTTGGTATATAACTTAAGCCTTGCTTAGTCTCTTTATATATTGCTCTAACTTAGTACCATACCAACTTAGTTTACTGTTGCACTTTATACTGTTAAGTATCTCTAATATTAACCTAACCTATAACCCAATTAATCTTTAAATTGTACTTCTATAACTAAGGCATTCCTAGTATTGCCTTGTCCTGTCTTAATGGTAGGATATTAAAAGATATTCTAACCTATCTCCCCTTAATAGTTAACTAAATAGGTCCTGTTTTAAAATTAATAATGCCTCCTCTATAGGCTATCTAATCTCCTAAAATTATTATAAGTAGATATGGGTATTCCCTCTATCTATATAGTAACCCCATCCTCTCTACCGCTTTTGGTGATATGTGGTTCCTAGTTGCTCTACTATCTACTAACACTTTAAACTACTAATCTTGCTACTTAACTTATAAGTTTAGGTATTGTCCTTAAATTCCTTTAAAGGTCTAAGGCTTTAATACTAGTTTCCTTTGGTTCTATACACCTCCCCTTTTCCTAACTCTTGGCTGCTAGATCCTACTTATACTTAGTCTAACTTTAGCTAATACTTAGTTTGTTTCTTTTCCTCTATATACTATAGATAAGTGTTCTCTAGGCACTTTTACCACTGTTATCTATCTAGGTATTCTTCTATAAGAAATCTTCTTAGTTAAAGTATTAAGTCTCCTTAACCTTATATTTCTACTAGGTGCTATCTATATATATACTTAGTATTCTTAAACCGCCTTTCCTTGGGTGCCTAATATATTCTTACTAGGTACTTCTAGTTCTTATCTTTTAGTGCCCTATATATATTATATGTATCCTCCACACAAGCTATCCACAATAGTGTATAATATGCTGTATATTTTGGGTTAACTCTTAGTTTATCTTTATCCTTAAGTTTAAACCTATACCTAGTTAACCTAACCACTAGTATCTCTGCTGCGGGTATTAAGATTTATTGTTTACTTCTTTAGTCCCTAGATCCCTCTTCTAGGTTCCTTAACATTATAATTAACGCTCCTTTAATATAACTCATGTGTTTCTCTATAATGGGTTAGTCTTAGACAACTTTTTTATCTAGCTATATATAAAAGTCTTCCCACTTATTATTATATTGTTGCCTATACCACTTTCCATACAACTGGTTTAGTGTGTATGGTCTATCTATTAGAAAGTACCTTATTATTACTATATTATAACATTCTTTAGTATGTCTTTCTTTAAACCTAGTTAGGATATCTAGATCCTTTTTTTATTCTAGTTTATCTAACCATTTTGCCCTAGGTGTCCCTGCACTTAGCCTATTAGTAACTCTTTATATAGGTGCTCTGTCCCTTATATAACCTAGTATAGCTAACCTCTTATCTAGCTTTTGCTCTTGCTATATAATAATTCTTGTTCTAAACTTATTTATAGTTTCTTGTTTTCTGCGTCTTGCAGCTAGATCTTTATAGTTACCTTACTTCTTAATCCGGGTATTAACTATTTAATCTTTAGGCTAAATACTATATTTACCTAGGATTACTAACGTTCTTATTTATTTCTTAAACTTGTAGTTCTTAAACTTGCGTCCTATACTTATTCGTTTATCTATAAACTAAGTAGCTGCCCTTTCCTACCGGTTTTCGTCCGTTGTGGGTCCTTAGGTGTGTCTTATCTTATCTTAAGAATCTTAAGCTTCTTGTATCTCTTCTTAAGAATCTTAAGCCTGTGGCCTTTTGCCTTTATTAAGTAATAAGCTAGCACTAGTAGTTGTCTACTTGCTTAGTTTCCTTTAAACATTACTCCTTTTATCTTATAAAGCGATGGAAATTATATCTAATAGTATTATAATACCCGTTACTAAACCCTATTCTATAATAGTCTTAGTTTCTACTTCTATTTTAACTTCTCTAAGGTCTACATGCTTCTAGTAAGCTGCCTTTATTGCCTTATTATTGGTAAATGCTTTGCCTGTGTTAAACTTATCGTCTTTAATGTCTAATCTATAAGCTAGTTCGTTAGTTCCTCTAAATTTAAATAATAATGGCTCCTATAGCCAATAGCTTACGCTATACTTAGCGTCCTTATAAATTTAGTATACGTTGTTATAACAAAACGCAAAACTGTTAATTAGACATTCTTTTATTTCTTATAGTATACCATTATCCCTCTATATATACGTGCCGTCTGCTAGTCTAGTTTCCTTTACTGCGTAATTACTCTAACCACCTCTATAGTCTCTGGCAAAATGACCTTGTTTTCCGCACATCGGGAAAATATTCGCAGGATGAGATTTAAGTAGACTTTGATTTTCGCGTTTCGTATAATTAACATGCAATTTAACCAACTCGACACGCAATTAACTAACTTAACACGCAATTAACCAACTTAATATGCAATTTAACTAACTTAACATGTAATTGACTAACTTAACACGCAATTCAACTAACTTAATATGCAATTAACTAACTTAACACGCAATTCGACTAACTTAATATACAATTAACTAACTTAACAACTTTAAAAGCTAACTATATATTTCTTAACACGCAATTAACCTACTTAGCAACTTTAAAAGTTAAATAACACGCAGTTAACCTACTTAACAACTTTAAAAGCTAACTATATGTTCTTTAACACACAGTTAACCTACTTAGCAACTTTAAAAGGTAACTATATATTTCTTAATATGCAATTAAGGTAAAGTTATATGCTATATATTTAACTATTATATATTATCTAATATAATCTTATACAATCTTATATAGTTTTATTACTTGGAGGCTCTGCACAAGGCTCTGTATGAGGCTCTACACGAAGCTCTACACGAAGCTCTACACAAAGCTCTACACGAAGCTCTGCGTACAAAGGCTCTGCACGAAGCTCTGCGCATAGAGGCTCTGTACGACGCTCTGTACACAGAGGCTCTGCACGAAGCTCTGCGCATAGAGGCTCTGTACGACGCTCTGCACGACGCTCTGCACGACGCTCTGCACGAAGCTCTGCACGAAGCTCTGCACGAAGCTCTGCACGACGCTCTGCACGAAGCTCTGCACGAAGCTCTGCACGAAGCTCTGCACGAAGCTCTGCACGAAGCTCTGCACGAAGCTCTGCACGAAGCTCTGCACGAAGCTCTGCACGAAGCTCTGCATGAGGCTCTGCGCGAAGCTCTGCATACGGAGGCTCTACACGAAGCTCTACACGAAGCTC
>Ga0307507_10004546_pt1 | contig 24366 bp, 25 predicted proteins | sample 7_EM_MG_FD_207223 | JGI IMG/M metagenome (GOLD analysis project Ga0307507, IMG submission 207223) | Populus trichocarpa ectomycorrhiza microbial communities from riparian zone in the Pacific Northwest, United States - 7_EM | ecosystem: Host-associated > Plants > Roots > Unclassified | place...
GAGGGATGAAGTGTAGCGGATGAAAGTGGTGCCGTTTCGTGTGACTCCGGGAATGGGAAAATATGTATGTGGTGAGCAGCTGAGAATAACGAACCTCCAACAATCAACTCTCATTCTTATCGTCTACTTCTTCGTTCGCTTCTTAGATACAAATCTATTCTCTCTTTCTCGCTCGCATAGTTGCTCCTGTACGCAAGTGAATACCACGGCAGTCACCAGTTCGCCCTAAAACTTCACAGCTAGTACTTGTCTGGGCTTAGAAAATGGTATAATCATATGCCCCGGGAATGAGTTTCACCTCTGCAGGGCGCTTACATAATCCAATTTTTTCTTTGACATCGCTTAAGTAGCAATCCCGCAACTCCATTCTAACACCTCTCCTCTCTTCGCTCAAAACCTCCTTTTCTTCCTCTACAACAAATATCATCAACCAACCATACTCAAAAACCCGTCCTGTCCAACAGCGTGAGCAACAAACGGTGGAAGATGCCTTAGTATGCCCCCGATGATGGTAATAGCTACTTTAATATTACCCCTTTCTAATTATGTGTGGAACAACAGCACTGTCCCTGATGATCGATCTCGACTCTTATCCCTGCTATCACCCTTAGAGCACGGCTTAGAGCATGCGGAAATTCAAGAGGACCGTGTCAAAGGGGTCGGAGAATGGCTGATTCAAACTGAGGAATTTAGAAGATGGAGCGGATTCGAAGGGGAAAGTGGAGGCGATGAGGCAGTTCTGTTTGGCTACGGAGGTCCGGGGGTAGGCAAAACATTTATCAGGTAAAAAGAGCTATTCACTGGGGAAAGAAGAGAGCTCGTGCTAACCGGCTACGATGATAGTTCGCTCATAGTAGACAGGCTGCGCGATCAGGCTAGACAAAACACTGCCGTTACATCTTTTTATTTCGAATTCGCAGTCCGAAAGGGGCTCACTGCCACGGCGGTGTTAGGTTCAATACTGAAGCAGATGGTCAACGAAATCAAAATCTTACCCGAGAATATATCGCGGGGCTTGAAAGAGCAGATGAACACCATTCATGAACATGGACCAGAACTCGCCAATATCGTGAAGATTCTACAGCTCATCACATCTTCACAGCTCACATTCATGTGCATTGACGGCCTTGACGAATGTGTGGGAGCCCAACGAGTAAAGATTCTTGATTCATTGAAACGAATCCTTGAAAAGTCCCCGCGCACGCGAATATTCATCACCGGGAGACCCCAAATTCGGGCTGAGATCGAAGAGCATCTTGCTGGACGGGTGATAAGCGTATCGGTATGCCCTAGCAAAGATGATATCATCACATACCTTCATGCTAGACTAGCCGAGGACGAAACGCCAGATGCCATGGACGAGAGTCTGGAGACCGACATTCTAGAGAAGATTCCAGAAAATATATCGGGAATGTGAGTACCGCCAATGCTGCTGAAAATATTGCCCCACATTATCCACTAATAGATATATTTAGGTTTCTACTTGCTTCCTTAAGTATCGAAGCAATATTGTATGAAACGACAATAAATCTGAGACAAGAAAGGCTCGGCAAAATGAATGATGGATTGGGATTGGAAGATGCTTACGGTGCAGTGATAGAACGGATAAAGGCTCAGGATGAGAGTGAATCAAGACTCGGGATGAAAGCTTTGATGTGGATCAGTCATGCGGAACGGCCGTTGAATGCAGATGAGCTCTGCCTTGCCTTAGCAATCGAGCCGGGCTCCACGGATTTCAATACTAACAACGTCCCTTCAATCTTAAAATTGCTGGATTGTTGTCAAGGGCTTATTACTGTGGATAAAGACCCATCGATTGTGCGATTGATTCACTCTACCCTCCTGGAATATCTTACTATCCGTCCCGATATTTGCATGAGACCTCACTCGGCAATAGCAGAAACATGCTTAACTTATTTAAATTCCCAACAAGTCAAGACCCTTTCAACCGACCCCTCTCCTGACTTAAAACCCCTGAAAAGATCTTTCCTAGAATACTGTTCTCTGAACTGGGGAATTCATTCGAAAAGAGAACTCTCAGACCTCTCCAAATCACTTGCGCTCCAAATGTTTCAGGAGTACGATGGCCATATATCCGTCAAATTGCTTTTTAGGCAACTAAGATGTTTTCGCTTTCATGGTTTTGATGAAGGTTCCAAGTTCAGTGGACTAGACTGCGCATCATTCTTTGGAATTGTGGGACTTGTAACTGCCATGATAGGGATCAGATGCCATGGTATTAACAAAGGCCACTTCTGGGGGAATACTCCGCTCGCATGGGCTGCTTACAATGGGCATGAGGAGGTGGTGAAAGTACTACTTGATGCACGGGCCAGCCCTGACAAGCAAAATGAGGACCACGAAACACCGCTCTCGCATGCTTCTCGCAACGGACATGAGGGAGTGGTGAGGATATTACTCGCACTAGGGAAGGTGAACCCTAACCATCGAGGTCATTGCGGCACATCACCGCTCAGGTATGCCGCTCAGAATGGACATCGGCAAATAGTAAAATTGTTACTCAAGCAGAAAGAGATCAATCCCGAGCCAAGATATGGCGGCCAATCACCGCTTGGGGATGCCGCTCTGGCGGGACATGAGGGAATTGTCAAAACACTACTAAAACGCAAAGACGTTAACCCCGACAGACCCGGTGATGACAGAAGACCACTTTCGTATGCGGCCCAGAATGGGAATGAGGGAGTGGTGAAAATCCTACTTCAGCAGCAAGCCGTCTGCCCTGACAAGCCATGTCGTCAGTACGGCAGAACACCGCTTTCGTATGCTGCCGAGAGCGGGCATGACGGAGTGGTGGAAAGACTGCTCATGCGGGAAGAGGTCAACCCGGACAGGTTAGATAAGGCTGGCCGAACACCCCTCTCGTATGCCGCTTGGTGTGGACGTGAGGAAGTGGTCAGAATATTACTCAACCAGGAGGGGGTCAACCCCAACAAGCCATCTTATGAGGGCCAAACACCGCTCTCGTATGCCGCTCGGAAAGGACATGAAGGAGTAGTGAAAATTCTACTTGAGCAGAAGGAGGTCAATCCCGACAAATCAGATAATCATGCCAAAACGCCGCTCTTGTATGCTGCCCTAGAAGGACATCTGGGAGTGGTTAAGCGATTACTCGGGCGGAAAGAGGTCAATCCCGACACCCAAGATTACACTGGCCAAACACCCCTAGCATATGCAGCTGAGAAAGGATATGTGGAGATGGTAAAGATTCTTCTCACACGGACAGAGGTCGACCCAAACAAACAAAATAATTATGGCAGAACACCGCTCTTGCAGGCTACCTCCAATGGGTATGAGGATATTGTGAATGCACTACTTGAGCGAGAAGAGGTCAACCCCGACATGCAAGATAATATCGGCAAAACACCGCTCTCGTATGCCGCTTCACATGGGCATGAGGGACTGGTAAAAATACTCCTTGAGCGGGAGGAGGTCAACCCGGACAAGCAAGATAATGAAGGACAAACACCCCTTTTTGCTGCTGCTAGGTGGGGGCGTGATGGTGTGGTGAAGATGCTCCTAGCGCGAGAAGATGTAACCCCCAATAAACCTGACGATCAGGGCCAGACACCTCTCATGTTAGCATACGCGAATCGCCATAAGAAGGTGATAGAGCTTCTAGAGCCTCAGGAAGCTGTCGATCCAGAGCCGAAAGCGAAGCGCCCGAGACACCACCTTGCAGCAGTCCTATGAGAGGTGAATGCCTATATACGCTATCACCCCCATCTGCAGCTCCTTGTCTGGCTTTGCGAGGTGGGCATTTCTAAGCGTCTGTTTACAAAGCACGGTGGAGCTTAAACGATGGGGTAAAATAGTTCTCTTGTTCATAGAATTTTCGGCTTTTAACTTTCAGTGCCCCTTTATTGTACCTAATCACCCCCTCGCCGTCAACCCTTGCCCAGGCCTTTCATTTTCTTGCAAAATTGTCTTTTTTCCGTAACTCTCATATCACCCTCTCTCCTGTGCTACAGATAATCTGTATATACTACTTTCCCCAGAGAGAATAAAGGTGCTATTAAATAGGGGTCGCATTATTATGGAGGACGTGAGACAGGCCTACCGAACCCGCTTTTCACAAATCCCCTCTCTCCGATTTTCTTCTTCATGGTCCATGTGATAACGTGAATTACACCAACTGAGCAACATGCAAGACAAAATTTAATTTCTAACTTGGTAGGTATTCAGGGATTCCAAGGCTCTCTGGATAATACCGCGTTAGTGCCCCCGAATTCCGAGCAGCCTAATGGCATGCCTTGCGGATAAGCAGCAAACCACATCCCGGGAATGTTTAAAGATTGTGAACACAACAATGACAGAGTCCTGTCCGAATTTTGGTGTGAACGAATTGGGAAAAGATATGGTTGGTCTTTCTACTCCCGGACAAGGGGTCCCCGGTGAGGAACTAAACGAGCCACCGCATGGTACGACCCCATCCAGTAGACAATTGGAAGCGTGAAGTGGGCTGCTAAAGCGTCTTATTATTCTTGATATTTTTTTCTTTTTCTTTCTTCTTCCTTCTTCCTTCTTCTTGGTTCCTTTTGCTTTTTTAATCAATCATAGATACGAGAATATGATGGCAGTGGTTACAAGTACCAGGAGATATGTTTTCGTAGACCCACTTTGTGACCTCACCAATTGTCTGATGTTTTTTGCTGGTCAGCCACTTTGGTGTGTGCGAAAACATATCCCCGGTACTTGTAAGTTTGAAGTAGTCTGGTGCTCTGGTCAGATATAGTGTCATGCTAACTAGCTCACGTGCATTTCGAACGCGTGTGGTTAGGGCTCTATTACCCACCAAGACGGAATCCGCCATCCACTCTGAATTTATGGAGTCAAAACGAATGATATTTCATGATTCAACTTTAAGGAATCTTAGGTTAGAATTATTAAATTTATCTCTCGAAGATGGGAGCAATACAGAGGTCTTCGATAGGGTATCCCTGTCAGATTCAGCCCTGCCATTACAAATTATCACTCTCTTGCCTTTTTTTATATTCGCTAAGCTGCCCGCCCTGTCGCACTTGGGCCACATGATAACACTAAGCCTTAGCACGATTTCCACTATCATCAAATAATGTGGTATGGTGCCGGATAACCGAGACCTGCCCTCGCGGCCAACTTGATCCAGAGTTTCTAGATTAGCAATAGTTTCTTCTTGAGAAGGCACAATAAAATTTCCTCTGGTGAAATTGTTTAAATAATTAATTAGAACTAGTCCATCGTTTTGGATTTCACATAAGGTCATACAGGAAGTCATTGCTATGGTTAGAGTTAGAATTGAGGATGTTGTTCAACTTTATCAAACAGCCCTCTGCAACCGGATTCCAATAAACAATTTTGGACTCATCAATGAAATGAAAATAAAATAAAGCCCATTGGAGGCTTTGAAAAGGGATTATCTATATAATTACCAGAGGAATTATTTTAAAAGTCTTTTCTTGACTGCCAATAATTCAGCATGCCGGTGGAGGGCAGAGTTTGATTGTCCGGCACTATATCAAAGTAGGATAAAGTCCCTGGAACAAAGGTGTAAAAAATAAAGGAGGTTATTGTTTAAAAAATTACATACAAATCCTAAGCCAAGCTCAGAGAAGACTTCTTTGTAAGCGTATCACAGAGTAAATGAGATCCAACACACTTAGCATATATATATGGGGTTGGTATCGTAAGGAAAAGGCCAATCTTTCTTTGGGGTTCATGTATCTGGGCAAGGAGATTGGGCGTCTGGCGGAGATGTGTTTTGGGCACTAAACTAGCTTGGGCTTGGGAGTGGGCGCCTGGCTGACATCATCGCTAAGTGAAATGAATGAATGATTGCGGAATTATGATACTTATGATACGGTTAAACACAAGCAGGTAGGGGACACAATGAAATTTTATGAGACGAAATATCACTATCAACAGACAAGCTTGAGCGAAGAGAAATGGAAAAAGATATCGATTGAGAACATATACTTTTGGTGACCTGGAGGTCTAACAACTGGGAAAGGTACGGCCCTTAAATACAAAAAACAATCCAGACTCTTCTAGAAGTCTGCTAACTATGATCACATCATTCCTACAGTCTTCATTGTTCTCCGTATATCCCCACTTCCCCTCACCGCTCCTTACCCCGCTTTCCCCCACTTCGGCCCCACTCCTCAGATTCCTCACTGCGAGGTTGACACTACGGTAAGTGTTCCGACATCGTTCTCGTATAGTTCCGGACATCTAAAACCGACCCTCGTATTCACTTTTTGCTGGATTTGAATAGGGTTGTTTTTGTAATAAAAAGTATATCTCTTGGCATTCCTTGGCATTCATTGGCATGTTATGTATAAAACCTTGGCGTCCATCACAGAATATCACTCGAATTGCCCATCTGGGCCTGATCTTGGCTGTTCACTTTTTTTTCTCCCTATACAAAATTTGAGTCCTATTTTCATCTACCGCCTGCCCTCACCTTGCACTTAATTAATAAAACAAATCCATAGTTCTATTCTCACACTCTTCCTCTTCATTTCTATACTCTTATTTTCTTCATTACATCAATCTTGTGTTGTTGTCGTTCAAGTCTTGTTCTCTTCTTTTGTCGTTACCTTGAGGGTTGGTTTCACGCGTCCGGAACAGTATTCGCTAAGCGGTGATGACCCGGAACTAGGAAGTGAGCGCCGGTGATGCACTATCGGAGTGAGTGCCGGTGATTTACAACACGCAAGGCTGAAGGAGCTAGGCATATTAAAAAGGATATTCCTCTGTGAGTCAAGCGGACACGTTACTATGAATGCCATCTTTGCTTTGCTGATACCTTGAACCTATTCATAACCAACCACTTGGCCTCACCTCAAGTTACCAAAATTAGCGCGAATGAAAGTCACAGTAACGTGTTCACTTGACTCATTCGGTTGCTATCTATGATGTGCGGATACTTTAAACCTATTCAAAACTAATGACCACCCGAAGCTTAATCCAAGTTCTTCTTCGACACAGCTTAAGTAGCAATACCCGCAACTCCACTCTAACCCATCTCCTTTCTTTGTCTAAAGCTTCTTTTCTTCCTCTACTACAAACATCATCAACCGACCATACTCAATAACCAGCCCAGTCCAACAGTATGAGGAATAAACGGAGGAAGATGCCTTAGTATGCTCCCATGATGGTAACAGCTACTTTAATTTTACCCCCTTCTAATTATGTCTGGAACAACAGCACCCCCCCCGAGTATGTATCTCGATTCTTAAGCATGTTAGCACCCTTAAAGCACGGCTTACAGCATCTGGATATTCAAGAAGGCCGTGTCAATGGGGTCGGAGAATGGCTCATACAAACCGAGGAATTTAGAAGATGGAGCGAATTCGAAGGAAAAGGTGGAGGTGATGAGGCAGTTCTGTTTTGTTACGGAGGTCTGGGGGTTGGCAAAACATTTATCAGGTAATAATTATAATTCGCAAGGGAGAGAAGAGGGCTTGTGATAACCGGCTGCGCGATGAGGCTAAGGGACAAAACATGGCCGTTACATCTTTTTACTTCGACTTCGCAGTCCGAAAGGAGCTCACTGCCACCGCTATACTAGGTTCAATGTTGAAGGAGATGATCAACGCAATGGAGATCTTTCCAAAGGAAATATCACGGGGTATAGAAGAGAAGGGACCCACCGTTACTAAATGGAGACCGGAACTAGCTGATATCGTGGAGATTCTACAACTCATCACATCTTCACAGCCCACATTTATGTGCATTGACGGCCTTGACGAATGTGTGGGAGCCCAACGAGTCAGGATTCTTGATTCGTTAGAACTGATCCTTAAAAAAGCCCCAGGTACGCGAATATTCATGACTGGGAGACCCCATTTTCGAGCTGAAATCGAAGAACGTCTTGCTGGACGAGTGGTAAGTGTCCCTGCGGGTCCTAACAAAGACGATATCATCACATACCTTCGTGCTAGGCTAGCCGAGGACGAAACGCCAGATGCCATGGAGGGGAGCCTAGAGGCCGACATTCTAGAGAAAATTCCAGAAAATATATCGGGAATGTGAGTAGGGCCAATGGTTCTGATAATCCTGCCTTACACTATCGAGTGTTCTTTTTACCTACACCAATAACCCCCCTTCCGGGCCATTTTCTTACCATGACAAAGAGGATTTACCCTTTACGACTTGGTCAACAGATAAGGAAATATGAACTATGATTGGTCGAGCGCGCAAAAAAAAAAAAAAAGCTGGCCCTAAACCGAATTGTAATTAACCAATCCCACTATGGAGCACACGAACTCATTTGTTTGCCCTTTCCCGGCGCATGGTGTTCAATCCTTAAATTCGTAATAAATACTAATAAATATATTTAGGCTTCTACTCGCTTCCTTAAGTATCGAAGCAATCTTACATGAAACGACAATAAATCTGAGACAAGAAAGGTTCCGTAAAATGACAGATGAATTGGGGTTGGGCGATGCCTACGGTGCGGCGATAGACCGGATAAAGGCGCAGGATGATAATGAATCCAGACTGGGGATGAGAGCATTGATGTGGATTAGTCATGTTAAACGGCCATTGACGGTGGATGAGCTTTGCCTTGCCCTAGCAATCGAGCCGGGCTCTACCAATTTCAATGCTGACAATGTCCCTTCCATTTTGACATTGCTGAGCTGTTGTGAAGGGCTTATTACTATGGATAAGGATCCACCAACTGTGCGACTGATTCACTCTTCCCTCCAGGGGTATCTTTCTACCCGGCCCGATATTTTCACTGCACCTCACTCGGCAATAGCCGAAACCTGCTTAACCTATTTGAATTCCGAACGAGTAAAAGCCCTTCCAACCAACGCCTCTCCCGATACCCAGAAAATGCCCTTCCTTGAATACAGTTCTCTGTACTGGGGAATTCATGCGAAAAGGGAACTCTCAGACTACTCCAAGTACCTTGCGCTCAAGATGTTTCGGGAGTGCCGTAGCCACATATCCCTCAATTTGCTTTTGAGGCAAATAGGGTGTCTTCGCTTCCGGCATGTTGGGGCCGATTCCAAGTTCAATGGACTAGAATGTGTATCTTGCTTTGGAATAATGGAGCTTGCAACTACCCTAATAGAGATGCGACGCTATGATATCAACAAAGGGAACTTCCGTGGATATACTCCGCTTATATTGGCTGCTCACAATGGGCATGAGGAAGTGGTGAAAATCCTGCTTGATGTACGGGCCAGTCCCGACAAAAAAGATGAGCAGGTCGAAACACCACTCTCGCATGCTGCTTGCAATGGACATGCTGGAGTGGTGAAAATACTTCTCGAGCGGGACGATGTCGACCCTAACCACGAAGGTAGATGGCACACACCGCTCAGGTCTGCCGCTCTGAATGGGCATGAAGGGGTGGTGAAAGAGCTTCTTCGGCTGCAAGCGGTCTGCCCGGACAAGCCATCTTTCGGAGGAAGAACAGCGGTCTCGTATGCTGCCGAGAGGGGGTATGATGGAGTGGTGGAAAGACTGCTCGAGCGAGAAGACGTCAACCCGGACAAGTTAGATAAGAGGGGCCGAACACCGCTCTCGTATGCCGCTTGGTGTGGACGTCAGAGGGTGGTAAAAATATTACTCGGACAGGAAGGGGTCAACCCCAACAAACCATGTTATGAGGGCCAAACACCGCTCTCCTATGCCGCTCAGAAAGGACATGAGGGAGCGGTGAAAATACTACTCGGGCAGCGAGGTGTCAATCCCGACCAGCCAGATCGTCAGGGAAAAACGCCGCTCTTACACGCTGCTCTGGAAGGACACCTGGGAGTGGTGAAAATACTACTCGGGCGGGAAGAGGTCAATCCCGATACGCAAGATGATACAGGCCAAACACCACTTGCATATGCAGCAACAAAAGGACATGCGGAGGTGGTAAAGATTCTGCTCGGACGGGCAGAGGTCAACCCAGACAAGCTAAGTATTTATGGCAGAACACCTCTTTGGCATGCAGCTTCCAATGGGCATGAGGAAGTAGTGGAAATTCTTCTTAGGCGGGAAGAGGTCAACCCGGATAGGCAAGATAACGAAGGGGAAACACCGCTTTTTATTGCTGCTCAACGGGGGCGTGATAGTGTGGTGAAGGTGCTCCTTGCGCGAAAGGATGTAACCCCCGACAAGCTTAACGATCAGGGCCGAACACCTCTCAAGGCAGCCTGGGGTCATAAAAGGGTGATAGAGCTTCTAGATCCTCAGGCAGCGGTCGACCCAGGGCCGAAACTGAAGTGCCGGAAACACCACCGTGTTGCTGTTAAAAATCACGAAGCTTAGATACCTGCAAGGGGACTGGACCACCGAAAGCTAATACTGAGGGCCCGAGGCGATGATCGTATGAAGATGGTCTGTGGATATCGGAGTTGGAGCCTAGGTGGGCATGGTTGAAGGGTTAGCCGCAGCGGAGATGTTTGGAGGGTTTTAGGAACTGCACTAGGGGGGGTCCGACGTTTGGGGCTAAAGTATACTCAGAGATGGAATATTGCTAATCACCGGCGCTCACCGATCACCGCTTATCACTCCTACGGTATTGGTAATCGATTTCGAAGATAGAAGATGCTAGAAGTTCTCGGAGGATCCAACGTGGAGTCTAGACCTGGTGAAGGCAGCGAGAAGAGGGGTAGGACATGTAGCAAAGAAGAGAAGATGAGCGGGGTATGAGGGGTAAGCGGGGTAAGACCATGGCCTGAGAAGGGAGGGAAATGGCATGATACCTGCGCATGGGTAGCTATTGTTTTGTGTATTTAAGAGTTTCGTTTACTCCCAAATTATTGAACCGCAAGTCACTGAATATTGTCAACGTTTTTGATATACTTCCGTCTTCCTTTATTTTTTTGAAATCAGCGTTCACGTATACGATCAGTATTTATATACAAAATTATAAGATGGAACACAACGGATGTCGCACTCACTACAACGATTGGGAAACAACGGACAGTATCAGCAGCGTTAAGGATTGCGGTAGCTGAAAGGAATCATGTAAGAGGATGAGACGACTGAAGAGAAGGATTGGAGGCGGGTTTGAGAGGGCGGTTTGAAGGAGTCCCTTGGGAGGAGCGAAAGGTTGTAGGAAAGGAAAATGCAAGGATGGAAAATGGTTTTTCTGTAGAGTTGATCTTGTGTATATAGAGGAGCGAGGTAGAACAATAAGGACCTCAAGACTCTCTAGTTCTCATATCCTATTTACTTTAGTTGCAAGCCTATGATAGGGGAATGCGCATATAAGTTGTCACGCCAATCTAAAACTCCATGGCTGTCTTTGCGAGGTGGGAATTTCTAAGCCTCTGTTTACAAAGCACGGCGGAGCCTAGACAATGGGGTGAAATAGTTCTCTTGTTCAGAGAAGGTTTAGTTTTTTGCTTCTAGTTTCCCTTGATTCTGTTTAATTTTCCTCTTGTTGTAGCCTCTCCTCCTTGCGTTTCATTTTCTTGTAGAATTTCCTTCTTCCCTAACTCTACCATCACCCTCTCTCCCGTATTACAGATAATTTATATATACTACTGTTTTTAGAGAGAGTCAAGGCGGTGTCTAATAAGGGCCGCATCAGTATGGAGGGCGGGAGAGACCGGCCTACCGAACCTACTTTTCACACCACCCCTCTCTCCCATTCCGTTCTTGGCCCACGTGATAATGTGAATTACACCAACTGAGAAACAAGCCAGACAAAATCCACCACCTTACTTGGTGGGTAATGAGCGATTTCAAAACTCTCAATAAAAGCCGCGTTTGTGCCACCCAATGCCGAACAGCTCAACAGGATACCTTGCGGATAAGCAGCAAAGATCATCCCGGGAAGGTTAAATGATACAGTACCATTCCAATTTGGTCACCCAACGAGACTCTGCCTTTCTCGCGCGCCTGAGAACATCATCAACCATACTCCGTAACTGCTCTTCCACACTGCGAGAATTAAATACCAGAAGATGGCACATTATACATCGACCGATAATGAACAACTTCTCCAATAATCAGAACTATTTCAATGTGCCGAACAACTATATTGGTATGGATGATCGATCTCAACTCCTATCTTGGTTATCATCTCTGGAGCCTAGCTTACGGCATCGGGACGTTCAGGAGCGCCGTATCAGTAATGTTGGGGAATGGCTCATACTTAGTGGGGAATTCAGGAGACGGTGCGGGCCGACTGGGGAAGGTGAAGGTGATAGTGCAGTTCTATTTTGCTATGGGCATCCGGGGGTTGGCAAAACTTTCATTAGGTAAAGAGGGTTACTCTTTGGAGAGAGGCGGGGTTCTGCTAACAAGGCACGATGACAGTTCGCTAGTAGTGGATAGGTTGTGTAGCCAGGCTAGAGAACGAAACACCGTTGTTATGTGTTTTTACTTCGACTTTGCGGCCAGAAAGAAGCAGTCTGCGACTAATATGTTGGGCTCATTGGTGAAACAGATGGTTAGCGGGATGGAGAGGATTCCGGATGAAATATCAACTGCCTTTCAGGAGCAGAAGAGAACCATTGGTGGATGCGGACCAAAACTTATTGATCTCCTGAAGATGCTACAAACCATCACGTCTTCCAAGCCCACATTTATCTGTATTGATGCCCTCGATGAATGTGTGGGAGTGCAACGAGTCAAGGTCCTTGATTCGGTGAAACAAATCCTTGAGAGTTCCCCAGAGACTCGAATATTCGTGACAGGCAGGCCTCATATTCGGGCTGAGATGGAAAAACGCCTTCCTGGCGTGGTGAGTGTATTGGTATGTCCACCCAAAGACGATATCACCGAATGCCTACGGGTCAGACTGGGCGAGGACGAAACGCCTGAAGCCATGAATGCAAGTCTAGAGGCAGAAATTTTAATCATGATTCCGAACAATATATCAGAATTGTGCCCAGGGGCAATGATGCATGGAATCCCATCCTAGACGTTCCGCTAATAGCTATCTCTAGATTTCTACTCGTTTCCCTAAATCTCGACTCAATCCTTCAAGAATCAAGAATATATCGGAGACGAGAACGGCTTAGGAAAATTGGCGATGGATTAGGGTCGGCAGATGCCTACAGTGTAACAATAGAACGAATAAAGTCGCAGGGTGAGGGCAACTGGTGTCTCGCAATGGATGCTTTGATATGGGTCAGTCATGCGGAACGGCCGCTGATGGCGGATGAACTCTGCCATGCCCTCGCAGTTGAGCTAGGCTCGAGGAATTTCAATTCCGACAACGTTCCTTCGATATCGACATTAATTAGCTGCTGTCAAGGGCTGGTTACTGTGGATAAGGAGGCATCAACTGTACGGCTTATTCATTTTACTCTCAAAGAGTATCTTTCAGCTCGTCCCGACATTTTCAGTAGACCTCACTCGACAATAGCAGAGATCTGCCTAACAAATCTGAATTCGAAAGAGGTCAAGGCCTTGTCTAGCACCCTTTTCTAATTTTTCTGGGATATATACCAATCGTGTTTGTGATAGCTAGTTCAAAGAGAAGACTAAAGTGTATAAGAGATAGACAAAACGTTCGGTGACTTCCATTCCAACAATCGAGGGTGAAGAGAAAATCTTAAGTACAAAAAGAATGACTACTCTCAAATGACCATCATACGATTTCGACCTGTTCTCACGCCATCTAGTTACCCCTCATGCGCTACTTTGCTTCCCCGCTTTGCAACGTGTACTACCCCACTATGCTACGTGTTCTAACCCCTCTTTGCGCATCCTTCTCCGCGTTCCAGACCCAACAGACTATTCACCGTGATTCTTCTAACATCTTTGGCTTTCTGGCGTGGGGGTTGTGTGCGGTGAGAAATCAAGGGTGAGCGCCGGTGATTCACAATACCACCTTTCACCGGTGCTCCCATCCCAATCCGCATCTTGCTGATCGTTGCTTGTAGGCAGGCCAAGCTTATTGTCATTAATATGGGCTGAGTATTGGAGAAGGAAGGCTGAGTGATTGATAAGACCCAGGCCGATACTGTGTTTAATAAAAGCGGGCTGGGGTAAGGGTTTGGTAAACACGTCGGCCGTCATATCGGTGGTCGGGCAGTAGTGGAGAACGATGGTCTGATTGGCAACATGTTCTCGGAGGAAGTAATAGTGTATATCAAAATGTTTGGTACGTGCATGAAATTCCGCATTCTGGGCCAAAGCAATAGCTCCTTGGTTGGCGAGATTGATATTCTGCATCTCTTCTATGTGCCGTGTTGCTCCAAGATCTCGTAGTATGGCCTGGAGCCAGATAGATTCTTTGACTCCTTGCGTCAAGGACATGTATTCCGCTTCAGTGGACGACAATGCAACTGTACTTTGTTTCTTGCTATTCCACGAGATAGCCCCTCCGTTTAAGATAAACGCATAACTTCAGATGGACCTCCTGTCCTCTCCAGAACCCCAATCTGCATCAGTATACCCTATCCCTTTGCCTTGCATTCCATAACATAACCCCTGATGTGGCGTACCAGCAAGATACCGAAAGACTCGCTTTACAGCGGTCCAGTGTGTCGGGTCTGGGTTAGTACTGTATTGGCTAACCTTCGACACAGCATAGGCGATGTCGGGCCTTGATCCCAATATTGCATACATCAAAGCGCCCACTGCGGACTGGTATCAATTTCACTCATACAGTGTGGCCTCAAGTCCTGGCTGACTTTTTTCTCAGCGTAAGTGGCGATCTGCTGGTGTAGGGACTGGATTGCACAGTTCCATTCTGTGTCGTTGGAGGACCTTCTGCACGTATTTACTCTGTGCAAGGTGTAGGGATCTTTGGCTTCTCTTCCGCTCTATCTCGAGGCCCAAGAAGGTATGTAGAGGGCCTAGATCTGTCACTTGAAATTCATCATGTAGGTTTCGACGAATCCAGCTGATGATATTCTGGGTCGGAGCCACTAAGACCAAGTCATCGACATATAGGAGAAGGTTAACCTTTTTATCGTAGTTGATAAACAGACAGTGGTCAAAGTCGCTTCTAGTAAAGTTGTTACCGAGGAAGAAGGTTTGTATCCGACTATACCATGCCCTTGGCGATTGTTTTAACCCTTAGATTGACTTAATTAGCCGACTAGCTAGTGGGGTCGTATATCCACCTCGTTGTTTGTTTACCGGAATTTTCACCCCTTCAGCAATCTCCATGTAAATTCGCTCTTCTAGCTCACATTTAGGAATGCCGTTTTTACATCAATTCCCTCAACCTCCCAATCATTCGCGCAGCTTAACGCGAGCAATAATCTAATGGTAGTAAACTTAGCGAGGGGAAGGTTTCCTCATAATCATTGCCTGCTTGCTGACTCTAGCGTTTCGCAACTAGTCTCGCTCTATATCGCCTGTCGTCTTTTTGCTTAAACAACCACCGCGAACCGATGGCACTTCTGCCCTCCGGAAGTGGCTCTATCCCCCAAGTATTGTCTTGGGCTAGTGAGGTAAGTTCAGATTCCCATGCTGCGTGCCAGTGGGGTTTTTCTTGGGAGTTTAGGGCTTCGGTTAATGTTGGTGGCTCCTCTTCTGGGCCGGCTAATAGGGCAAACTGGGTATGCGAATTGCCTGAGCCACTGGTCTGCATTCTTTGTGATCTTCGTGGTACGGAATCACTTTGTTGTTCTGTCGCTGATAGAGTGCGCTTTCCTGGTAGTCTTTTATTTTGAGGTGCTAATGCTGGGCGAACCGTTATTGACTCCAGAATCCCAGTAGGTTCTTCGTTTGGGCTTAATAGTGGAACAATTGCATCTAATGTCTGAAAGTCTTCTGGGCTCATGTCTCTCACTTCTGATACCGTGGTGGGGGCTTCCTTTACCCCTTCGGTTGATGTTGTGTGGCTAACTGCCTCGGCGTCGCTTATCGTCGATAATTCGTAGATAATAAGATCCCGTAACAGGATAAGCTTTTTCTTTATAGGATCATATAGCCAGTATACCCTAGTTCCGGCATCTTCCTCGTATCCTACTAGTAAGTATCTTACTGGTTTGGGATCTAGCTTGTACCTCTTCTCAGTGGGCACGTGGACCCATGTCGTTGCACCGAATATTGGCAAGTGTCCAATGTCGGGCAACTTTCCGGTCCAGTGTTCTAGTCGGGATATATTGCGGTGACTGCGAAATGGCAGTCGATTGTGGATCTGTGCCAAGGTGAGTACTGCATATCCCCAAAACTCCTTATCTAGCCCTGAAACCTGCAAAATAGATCGCGCAGTTTCCATGATTGTAGTGTTCATTTGTTCTGCAAGTGTATTCTGGGAGGGGGAATACGGTGGGCTAATGATGTGCTGTATTCCTGCTTCGCTCAGATAACTTCTAAATTCTCGGTTGATGTACACTCGCCGACTAGAAATGCGCGAATAGCTTTTCCACTCTATTTTTGTGCTCGTGCTCGATAGGCTCGAAATGCCTTGAGCGTTCCATCTTTCGAATTCAAAAGAGTAATGGTGACCCTGCCGCTCATCTCATCAATAAAGGGTACAAAATACCTTTCTCCGTTGAGTCCAGCAGTTTGCATTGATCCACATAGGTCCGAATGAACCACCCCCAAAATTTGCTCGGACTTTTCCCGTGTTTTCGTTCCCATCTCCTTATGTTGTCGTCCACCTGCACATATTCCACATATGCTAGTGCTTGCTTCGCCTTTGGTCGTACCCTCCATGTTCTGTACTTTCGAGGAGATATATCTTACTGACGCTTCATCTAGTATCCGATGGCCGAGACGCCGGTGCCATGTTGCAAGACTGGCTCTCGGGGATTGATTCGTACAAAGGCCCAGCTTCGCCTCGAAATGTTGAGCTTGGTTTTCAACTACTGATCTCTTGTTTAGATATTATAGGCTTCCGAAGCGCTGGCCCAATATAGTGGGGTCACCCGCTTTGCTAACATGGGAAGTGATAGGACCAAATTCGACTTGATATCCGGCATGGACTATTCGGGATACCCACATTAGATTTCCACCAATACTAAGAACATGCCACACATTAGTAAGCTTGATCGTGATGGCTTCAGTAACTATGTCGATCGCCCCTACTCCTTTCACTTTTATCTTTGTCCCATCTTGGATAGTTATTGCTTGGTCTTTGCTAATGTTGGTATACGTAGAAAAAGGTTCTCTGCTTCCACATAAATGTTGACTCGCACCAGAGTCAATTATCCATCCTCCCCTGAGTCTAGGTCCTGGTTCTTCTGCCAGAAAGCTAAATTCCCTTGGTCCTCCTCTTTGTTGATTCCCACTCTCCTCTGCCTTACACTTATAGCAGTCGTTCTTCCAATGATCTTCCTTCCCGCAATAGTGACTTTTCTTTCTGGGTGGTCACCTTATAGTACTCGATCCCCGATTCCCTTGTTGATTTTACCCATGGCTGCCGCTTCCTTGGAATCCCCTTAACACTCCACGAAAACCACCTCTTCCCCGACTTGTCACATGAAATCCAGCCCTGCCAGAGGGCATTTGATAGTTGGTCGAGGAACGGTTTGCCGAGAAGGCGGTATGGCTTCTGTCTGGGTGGGTGTTCTCGTACCCTTTGTGAGTGACCTCTCCGACAGGTCTCCTCCCTGACTCCTGTAGGAGTCTTCCAGCCATAATGTCACAGGTGATTAAATCCGTACGAGATTGTAGAGCCATCACGAAGGGCTCATAGGACTCTGGCAGGCTAAGGGTCCGGATCGTAAGTAGTTCACCATCATCTACCTCCTTTCCTTCAACTGTTAGGCCCTGGAACTGGTTGGCTAACTCCCGAAATTTGTTTAGATCTTGTGCCATGTCCTGGCCTTCGGACATCTTCAATGCCAACAGTCGCTGCATCAATACCATCTTTCCGTTCATACAGATTCCCTAGGGGACACCTCTTAGAAATCACCGCTGTTCCTTCCCTTTGGGAGCGTGTTGCCCACCGAAGTTGTCCCTTGATGCCTTTCCCAGGGGAAGGAAATACCGTGCGATGAGGGTTGCTATCACTCCTCTCTGAGGTTGCATGTCTGACATAGTCATATGAGGATACGAGTTTCTGTTTACAAAGTACAGTAGAGTCTGGTTGGCGTGATCAAATAGTTTTGTTGTGAGAATGTTCGGTTCATAGCTTGCAGTTCTCACCCTATACAATTTCGCTCTAGTTCTAAATTTCCCCCTGTAGAGTATTTACCCCGCCCTATTTTTTTTTCTTCCCCTTCATTTTCCTTCCCACCTACCCCCTTCTCTAGTGATAGAATCCTCTGGGTCATAGAGATACTGTATACGGAATGTTTGCTTAGATGAAGGTGAAGTGGTGAATGATAGCGGAGGAACTTAAGACAATTGTTAACAAAATATGCGAGGCACTCGGCTATGTGTGGCGGCGAACTGTGCCTTGGGAAACAGGGGAATATGTATATAAAAGACTTATATTTCAGTGGCCTACACATCTTACAACTGGGGGCGGACGAAGCCCCTAAATACAAAAAACAATGGAGACTCTTCCGGGAGTCTCATGACTATGATCACACGCCTTCTCCGTTCTCCGCATTCCCCCACTTTCCATCACTGCTTTCTTCACCGATTTCCCCACCCAACACAACCTCAGCCCCACCTCTCGCATTCCTCCCCGAGTGGTTGAAACCATGGCAAACACTCCGACATTGTTCTCGCATTTTCTAATATGGTGGGGGACATCTGTACCCGGAGTGCCCGGACATTCAAGTTGGCCAAATGATAACTAAGATTGTAAGACACCTTAAAGCCAGTAGTGTGAGACTACCATTTTGTTTTGTCCTCAACCCGGCGGTGACTTTTGTAAACCCGGTTGCGGAATTCTGCTGTACCATAGTGAAGTCCAGCCCGATATGCATCAAGGATACGCAGGTAGGCAAGAAAGTACCGGTGGATAGTGGCTGTTGAGACTGAACCGAGGGCACGGGGAATGGTTTCTCGGAGACCTTCGAGCGAATACTGACAGTTCTCCCGAGCATAGTATTTGGCGGAGCACTAGAAACGCTCAATTGGATTTAGTTCGCAGTGAAACTTAGGATAGAAAATGACCCGCTGTCCTGAAGCCTCCAGTTCTTCTTGCAAATGCCCTTTCTGCTCCTGGAAGTCTCGTTCTTGAGCCAAAACAACTCGGCCACAACAACCTCCAACAATACTCGGATCGCACCCAGATCGGTTGGTGGAAGTTGGACACTCTAGCAAAAAGGGAAAGCCATCTGGGCGACGTTTTGTCCACAGTCCACGTTCCTTCAATACCTGCTCCAGCCCCTTTGCCTTCCCTCGGAGTTCGTAGTTTGGGTAGTTGTCGGGGTATACCATAGACTGAGCACGTTGTTTTGAATGAATAAACTCATCTCGCATTAATGGTTGAGCTCCCCCAGAACCACAGTTCATCTTAGAAGCCAATAGAGCATCCGAAGCAAAGCAGCTATGATTGGAGGCATTATCAAAGGCAAAAAGGGCTTGACAGCCAGGGAAAGCGACTCGGAAAATTGGTAGAGCGATTTGCATAGTATGATGGACCATTTTCTCACCGGTCCAGTAATTATTTTTGCCATGCTCCAAAAATTCCATTGCATCCCGAATCGGAGTCTCTCCATGCTTAGGCCACATAGGATCCCGAAGCAATTCCTCATCAGACACAGTATCTAGTACTTTCAAACGTCCTCCTAGTGTCAAAAAACCTAATACCATAATCCCTTTGCCTCGGGACTTTGCCCGTAAAGGTTGTTTTCCCTCCCCTTTCCATATTCTGCGTTTACCATCATTGGCATTGAAAGTAGACTCGTCATGTGTAATGAACACTATAGCTTTTTCCCCAAGAGGCAAGGTGTCCGGAACAGCCCAGCTTCCATCCGCTTCAAACTTCACCATTCGTGGGACAAGACTATCCCATAGTGGTAAAAAAACATCCCTTCGATCTACCATCACATCCTCCCGCTCATGTCCATCAATATAGACAGACTTCCGAACTTCACCATATGTGAAACCCATTTTCTTCAACCATCTTCGTGCTGTTCAAGCACGAATCCTTGCTTGCCGCCCGCCTTTCCCTCTTCCATCTTCTATAGTTGACCCTCCTCCCATTCCCACCCGATCCTCAATATCATCCACACTACCACTCTCCCCTAACCGCTCTACCTCGGCCCCAAAAACCTCCTCCATTATTTCTGCCGCACGCTGGGATCGAAGGTAGTCACAAATGGCCATGGCAAGCCCATGTGCCGTAATATCTATTACAAATAATTAGCCGTATGTCCCCCTTCTCTCTATCTGCATGCTCTCCCTCCAGAAATCTAGCTAGTAAGCTAGATGAATACTGTAAAAACCCACTCTATCCACTATCGAAGATCTCAACTGTACCACATTACCCAACCACAATAGACTTAGCATGGCAGGTTAATAAAGTAATGAAAACCTGTTGGTGAAATAAACCAAGCGTCGCCACTGGCAGGCAGCATATGACTGAGGTTTTTTGATCATAATGTGGGTAGTATTGGAGTTCCAAAACAAAACAAAAAAGACATTGTACTTACGCTCACCAGCTCCCGATATCCATTTCCGAACAGCAAGTTGGACTCCTTCATCATTCAACCATGACCGAACCTTGGAAAAGCATCCTCTTTTCCCTTCTTCTATTATACGTTCTTTAATCCAAGTAAGTTCCCAAGTAATAATCCTTCGGGCAAAATACCATCCCCGATTAAAGCAGCGTGCCACCGAGTAAGCTAATTGACTTCGGGTTTCTCCAAGACGCTTACTTTGTTGTATATATAGAAAGGCTAAAACAGCCTGATGCCTGGTAAGATTCTGACCAGTTAAGGTTGACTTTTTTGAATTGATCTTTTTTTTTAATGCTGCAATTGCCACTATCTGGTTTTGCTGCCTGGTTTCCGTTGCTGAAAGCCATCGCAATGGTTGATCAGGCAGGGATTCCTGCTCTGAAACTGGCTCAAGCTCTAGCTCTAATTCTAGTAGCCTATCCTCGTCTATGGCTAGATTAGGTGATTGAATTGTATTGTTGGGTGCAGGTGGACTATGTTCTGACCGGTTCTCGCGAATGAAAAAGGAGGTAAGTGGTAGGCATCTGGCTGCAGCTCGGTGGAGTTCTCGCTCTTGCTGGCGTTTACGACAGGTCTGCCGTTCACTCAAATATTCCCCTCGACCATACCGAATTTTTGTCATCTCAAAGACACTTGACTCAACACCTTTTAGCCGGTCCAGCATTTTCTTCTCCCTTCCTTTATCCCCTATACCTAAGCTCACATTGAAGCTTGTATCGACTTCCTCCCCCCAATCCGTAAATTCCTCTTCTTCCTCTTCCTCTGATCCACTAACAAAATCAAGAAAGTGAACATTAGCATATGTTTTGCCCTCTTCCCATTTCCACTCTTTGAAGCCAGTCGCACTATTTCTTGGTGCAAACTCTTCTACCACTACCTCTTTTTCCTTGTTTTTTTTTTTTCCTCCCTCGCTTCTCGTAAGTGCTGATTTTGTCTTCGCTGCCGGGGCATTATCGTAAATGTTTTTTGTCAACAAAAATAGGATTCGAATTAATCAGTTGCTATAGAATAGGGGTTATAGCTACAAAGTACACTTTTAAAGAACTCTGACATTCGCGTGCTTGTTGCTGGGCCAAACGCTTTGTTATGTCTTATATATGTCACTAGCTAAATCGAGGAATCATAAGATATCACTCGTTTGTTGATTTTTCCTCAAAATATACCCCGGACATTTCCCCCGCCCCACCAAAAATCCCATCCCCTTTATCCTCTTATAACTCCACCAAATCAACAGATATTTTAATTTTCTCTCTATTAGTTTGAAGCCAGCATGCTATTCTATCATCTAATAGAGTTATTCTTTTCAGATACCTTGGTGTTGACATGCCTTTAGGTTTTGACTTCCACCTTCGTGTACCTTGCTAAATGTTCCGGGTACAGATGTCCCCCACCATATGGTATGCTCCCAGGTGACCACGGAGTGAACGCCGGTGATTCACAATAATTGCGGACTATTTTCCGACCGGGCCTACAATCGAGGACCAGTTATAACCTACGAAATTACTTAATTCTTGGCCCGGTATTGCACTTGATTGATACCTGATGGTTGCCCCGCTAGGGATATGAGTACGGAGGGTGAGGGGAGCCCAGCCGAGATGCCCCTCATGTCACTCAGCAATCTCGCTCGCTTCGGGATCAACTTATAGCATGGAGAATGTTAGTAGAGAAAACACCAAGACGGTATACTGTAGCAGGTAGCGAGTGCGGACTCTGTTCTGCTGAACATACGTCAAGAACGAATTCATAACACTGGAAGAGCATATATCCGGAGACAGACAGGAAAGAAGACCTCTGGACCACTTGCCCAAAAGCCACTCAATAGTGATAGAGATCCCATGTGTTACTATAAGAAAGTCTCAAGGAAACACAATACTGGATCTTGCGACTTTGATGTGGATAAGTCATGCGGAACGTCCATTGACGGCACATGAGCTCTGCCATGCTTTAGCAATTAAGTTAGGGCCTACGGATTTCAATGTTAATAACGCTCCTACAATGTTAACATTGTTGAGCTGCTGTCAAGGGCTTATTATTGTCGATAAAGATCCGTCAACTGTGCGATTTATTCACCGTACGCTCCAGGAATATCTTTCTATACGTTCCGATATCTTCAGTAGGCCTGACTCGCCAATAGCTAAAGCCTACTTAACCTATTTGAATTCCCAACAGGTCAAAGCGCTATCAACCGACCCCTCTCCCGATACTAAGAAAATACCCTTCTTAGAATACTGTTCTCTGAACCGGGGAATTCTTGCGAAAAGGGAACTCTCAGACTGCTCTAGGTCACATGCGCTCAAGATGTTTCAGGAATACGATGGCCACATATCCGTCAAATTTCTTTTAGGGCAACTAGGGTATCTTCGCTTCCAGCATTTTGGTGCCGGTTCCTAGTTCAGTGGATTAGACTGTGCATCTTTCTTTGGAATTATGGAGCTTGTAACCGCCTTAATAGGGATGAAATGCTATGATATCAACAAAGGGCACTTCCGTGGGTATACTCCGCTTATATAGGCTGCTCAGAATGGACATGAGGAAGTGGTGAAAATACTGCTTGAGTGTGCACGTGCCGACCCCAGCAACCCAGATGAGGACCACGAAACACCGCTCTCGCATGCTGCTCGCAATGGACATGAGGGAGTGGTGACGATGCTACTTGAACTGGAGCAGGTGGACCCTAACAACATAGGTCACTGCGGCATAATACCGCTCATGCATGCCGCTCGGAATGGACATCGGAAAGTAGTAAAATTGCTGCTCATGCGGAAAGAGATCAACCCCGACCAAGCAACCTATAACGGCCAAACACCGCTTGCATATGCCGCTCAGGCGGGACATGAGGGAATTGTCAAAACACTACTAAAGCGCGAAGAAGTCAACCCGACAGGCCCAGTGGTAACACAAGACCACTTTCGTATGCGGCTCAGAATGGGCATGAAGGAGTGGTGAAAATACTACTCCAGCAGCAAGGGGTCTGCCCTGACAAGCCATGTCGTGATTACATTAGGACACCGCTCTCATATGCTGCTGAGAGGGGGCATGAGGGAGTGGTGGAAAGACTGCTTGAGCAAGGAGAGGTCAACCCGGACAGGTTAGATATGAGTGGCCGAACACCGCTCTCGTATGCCGCTTGGTGTGGACGTGAGGGGGTGATCAAATTACTAGTCAGACAGGAAGGGGTCAATCCCGACAAGTCTTCCTATGACGGCCAAACACCGCTCTCATATGCCGCCCAGAAAGGACACGAAGGAGTAGTGAGAATACTACTTGAGGAAGAAAAGGTCAATCCAAACGCATCAGACAATCACGGCAAAACGCCACTCTTTTATGCTTCTCTAAAAGGACATCCAGGAATAGTAAAAAGATTACTCGGGCGGGAAGAAGTCAATCCTGGCAAGCCAGATCATACTGGCCAAACACCCCTCGCAGAGGCAGCTGCCAAAGGGCATGTGGAAGTGGTAAATATCCTGCTGGGACGGCCGGATGTCAACCCGGACAAACTATGTAATTATGGCAGTACACCGCTCTCGCAAGCTGCTTGGAATGGGCATGAGGTCATTGTGAAAGCACTACTTGAGCCCGAAGAGGTCAATCCTGACTCGCAAGATAATGACGACAGAACACCCCTCCAGCATGCAGCCTCCAGTGGGCATGAGGGAGTGGTGAAAATTCTCCTTGGGCGGGAAGAGGTCAACCAAGATAGGCAAGACAATAAAGGGCGAACTCCGCTTTTTGCTGCTACTGAGTGGGGGCATGATGGTATGGTGAAGATGCTCATCGGACGGAAAGATGTAACCCCCGACTAGTGTTCCCAACCGTCTAGGGCCCCGATAGGGCCCGGCGGACGGACTGCCAAGAGCCCTGGACGGGACGGGACGACGAAATACGTCCCGTCCCCGTCCGTAAAATGAAATGACGGCCG
>Ga0307507_10004547_pt1 | contig 24358 bp, 6 predicted proteins | sample 7_EM_MG_FD_207223 | JGI IMG/M metagenome (GOLD analysis project Ga0307507, IMG submission 207223) | Populus trichocarpa ectomycorrhiza microbial communities from riparian zone in the Pacific Northwest, United States - 7_EM | ecosystem: Host-associated > Plants > Roots > Unclassified | place...
AATTTTACTATTTTAAAAACCACCCGACTATTTATTATATAACTTTAATAGGAGCTAGAGAGTATATATAAAAGTCCAAATTTAAATTATTAAAATTTATTATTAAGTGGTTGTTAAGATATTAAAATGTGATTTTTCCATTTTTTGGTATGTTTTTGAAGTGATCAGCTCACCCGTTTGACCAGCTCACCCGTGAAATACGTTAATATAATTTTAGAAAGAAAATAGCTAGCCTATCTAGGCTTATAGCTTAACGTATAGAGTAGACGGCTTATCTGGCCTAAAACCCTACCCCTAATACCCTCTTTTATAAAGGAAATCAGTATTATAATAGAAAACCTTATACGGCTATAAATAGACACCATTTACCAGGCTGATGCTATGTGTAGGGACTAGGCTTTTAAAAAGAACATACAGCTTAACCTATAACGGATTTGTATACTACGCCGCCCCTAGACTACCTATATTATGCTACCTGCACTAAAGATTAAAAAGGTTAGTAAAAAGCTAGTGGAGCTCCCTATAGAGAACTTGGGCCCTATACAGCCATAAAGAATAGCAAGGAGTATTAGATGCTATACTAAACGTATAGACTAAAGGGATAACTTGCGGAAGATAGAATAGAAGTTAAGAAAGATTATAAACCCTAGGCCATAAAATACGGCCTAATAATAGTCTATAAAGAAACCTATGGACCTCCCACTAATTAATATCTGCTATATTGGCGCTGTAGGATTTTACTAGAACTTGGTTTAACCTAATACTGTTACCTTTATTACTAGCTTATATAAAATTAATCGAATAATTAAGGAAAAGGAAAATAAGTTTAGTAAATAGGAAGGCGAGTTTATAGATAAGGAGCTAGTAGAATAGAAACTACCCTATTAATACTAGAAATTTAAGAACGTGTTTTCTAAGGTAGTATTAGATATACTCCCGCCTTACCAACCATATAACCATAAGATTGAGATTAAGCCAGATAAGGAAGACACACTTAGCTATAGCCCCCTTTGTTAGCAGTCTACTGCCAAATTATAGGCTATAAAGTAGTACCTTATTAATAACCTAAATAAGGGCTTTATTAAACCTAGTTAAGCCCCTTTTAACTCGCCTATTCTCTTTGCTAAAAAGCTAAATAGAGGACTTTGTTTCTGTATTAACTACTATAAACTAAATAATATAACCTGTAAGGACCGCTACTTACTGCCCTTACTTAATAAGACTTTAACCTAAATAAGTAGAGCTAAGATTTTTACTAAGCTTAATATCCGTTAGGCCTTTTACTGGATTAGGATAGACCCTAGATTAGAAGATCTTACTATATTTTAGACCTGTTATGGAATATATAAATATAAAGTACTTCCTTTTAGACTAACTAACGGACCGGCTATATACTAGCGATATATAAATAATATACTCTTTAACTACCTTAATAACTTCTATACGGCCTACCTGGATGATATTATAATCTACTTTAAGAATGAGTTAGAATATAAGGAGCATATCTATAAAGTCTTATAATGGCTCTGTGAGGCTAGTCTCCAGGCTAATATTAGGAAATTAGAATTTAGTGTTAAGCGTATAAAGTACCTAGGTTTTATTATTAGTATAGATAGAATTAAGGCCAACCTAGAGAAAACGGCCGTAATTAACTAGTGGACACCCCCATAGACTATAAAAGGGGTGTAATTATTTTTAGGTTTCTGTAACTTCTACTAACGCTTTATTAAGAACTATAGCAGGATTACCTGTAACAGTTCACCAGCACTACGCTGAGACACGAGACCGTCGCCTAAGAGGCTCCGAGACACAATCGACGCCACCCTCGTATGTCTCGGATACAGTCAAATATTGAGTCATAGACTACGGAGTTCCGGGTCTACTTTCATGTATTTAGTTCACTTGATTTCCATAGATTTAGAATTAAGTCGTTCTTTCAATACCCACACTTGTACTGTTATATTACCCGGCCTTTTAACTACCTTACTAGGAAAGACTAGCTATTCTACTTTAACGCTATATATATGCAGGCCTTTAATAAGCTTAAAAAACGACTAGTATTAGCTCCCCTACTTACCTACTTTAACCTAGAATGGCCCTCGATACTAGAAACTAATGCCTTAGATGGCGTAATAGCTAGCGTTTTCTCCTAGAAGCAACGAAACGGAGAATAGTACCCTATTGTATACTATTTAAAGACTATAATAGATGCTGAGCTGAACTACTACATCTATAATAAAGAAATGCTAGCTATTGTCTCTAGCTTTTAGCAATAGTATATATAGCTAGAGAGGACCCCTAAGCCTATTAAGGTAGTTTTGGATTATAAGGCCCTAGAATACTTTATAATAACTAAGGCCCTTATAGCCCAGTAGGCACGCTAGGCGGATATTCTATCTTAGTTTAACTTCTTAATTATATATAGACCAGGCGCTATAAACCATATAGATACTCTTATAAGGCGTAAATAGGACCTAGGTAACCAGGCGGCTATAAAGATCTTATTATAAACCTAGACACTACTATAACTAGAGCACCTTAACCCCTAGATATAGGCAGAGCTAAATACAGACCCTTTAGATGCTGAGATATATCCTATTAACTCTATAGAACTTAACCTTATTAATAAACTGCTATAGGTAAACCGTACGGCCCCTTCTCTATAGGAGTACCGCGAAAAGGTAAAGGATGCTACTAGCCTATAGTCCCTTAAAAACGGACTGCTTAAGTACTAGGAACGGCTGGTAGTAGTAGAGGAATAGAATTTATAGACCTAGCTTATTGCCAAAGCATATACCTAGGTCTCTATGGCCTACCCTAGAAGGAATAAAACCCGCAAGATTATTAGTAACTGTTACTACTTGCCTAAAATAGTTACGGATATTAACCGCTATATACGGAACTGTAATAACTACTATAGGTCTATGATTCTATGGGATAAAACCTTAGGACTATTAAAGCCACTCCTAATACTAGAACGCCCCTAGTAGTATATCTCTATAGACTTTTACAAGCTGCCTATAGACCGTAACGGATATAATATGGTAATAATTCTAGTTAACTGCTTTAGTAAGCGCCCGTTCTTAATCCCCTATTATAAGGATATTAATGCTAAGGAGGTAGCCTAACTATATATCTATTATATCTACTAAATTTACAGACTACTAGATACTATTATATCCGATTATAGGCCATAGTTTATATTAGCCTTCTGGAATAAGTTTACTTAGATCCTTAGTATTAAGCTAAAGCTTTCCACAGTATACTACCCCCAGATAGATGGTTAGATAGAGATTATAAATTAATACTTAGACTAGAGGCTCTAGCCCTTTATTAACTACTTTTAGGATAAGTAGGGTAAACTGCTACCCCTAATAAACTACGCCTAGGTAACCCTACCCTATAACTTTACGGGATTTGCACCTATTTAGCTAGAAATAGGATACTTACCCTATATAAGCTTTAACTGGGAAAGACTAGAGGGGCCATAGACCGTACACAAAAAACTGTCTTATAAGGAAGCCCAGCAATATGCTAAACGCTTAGAAGAAGCTTGGATAGTAGCCTATACAAATCTAGAAAAGGCCTAGAGATTAATAGAATAGCAGGTAAATAAGCACAGGCGTAAGCCTGACTTTACTATAGATAATAGGGTCTGGGTTATAACAAAGAACTAGAAAATAGAACGGCCTAGCCGTAAGCTAGACTATAAGATAGCAGAACTATATAAGATTCTTAATAAAAAAGGCAACTTATACAAGGTTAAGCTCCTAGACTTAATTAAAGTCTATCCTGTCTTTTTGCCGGATAAGCTATAGAGGGCTGTAAATAACCTACTACCTAGATAAAAGAATAAGCCTCCCCTACTAATTTAAGTTAATGGCGATAATAAATAGGAAGTTAACGAAATACTAGCCTATAAACTAGTATAAGGAACGCTATAATACCGTGTCTAATAGAAAGGCTATAATCTAGACCTAACCTGGTACCCTACCTAGAACTTTATAGGCTGCCCCTAGAGACTTAAAGAATTCTATAACTAATACCCTAATAAACCTAGACCCCCGAAGTACCTTAACAAGTAAATGGAGTGCTAGTATAGCAAAGACAATAGGCTGCCTATTAAGCATAAAGACAAGAATACCCTATGGATATAATATGGACATACAAAGCCTAAGGGCAGGCTTTTTTAGAGGGGGGGGTAATGTTACGGCACTAGTAGAAAACGGTGGATCTTGGCAGACGTGGATTATGGTAGACGCGAGTTACATAACTTAAGGACCGCATAAAATATTGAGCGGCGCTGCTATTCTTCTCCTTCCTTTCTCTAGCTTTGGATCCTCGTTTATAGACTACCAATTGTACAGGCTTGCGCGTCCCTCTTGCCGTGCTCGTGCCTCAATTGACTGAGTCGCTAACACTCTACGATTACGAGTTAAGGTTGTTTGGATATTTCCATTTGATATCGCCGATCAATCTATATATGGCTAGTAGAAGGCTTGATCGACATGCGCTTTCAGCCGGATGTGCCAGGGTGGTGTAGACGCGGCTATACTAGCTAATCCTTTTATTAAAGACCAATTTATCTAGAAAGATTAATTTATCTATAGTAAACTATAATATATCTTATTACTAGTCTTTATAGAGCGACTTACTATGCGTAAAAGATAAGTAGTATAACTTCTTCTTAGTCTATCCCCTACTCTTTAATATACGTAATACCGCTAACCAAAAAAATACTCTCCGCTTATAGTTAAACTAGTATCCCTTTGGCTGGTAGATTTGATCCTATGGTTGTCGATAAGAGCCAGCTAATAGAATCAATAGGATTAAGGCCCCGTGACCATACGTATACTTTTAATTCTAGTTGTCACGGAAGTAGGCACGAACCAGAATACAATGTACTAAACTGGGTAGTAATTGAGAAGGCTACGCACGCGTAACTATGCGTAGTCGATACAAAGACATTTGGATAAAGAAGAAGAGACTTCGTGTGCCAGGTACGAGTATAAATAGGGTTTGTAGGGGAACATGCGTAGGTGTCACGGGACGAACGTGAGCACGGGTCAGGTCAAAACGCGTAGGGACGTGAGAACGGGTGAGTCTGTCAGATAATCTGTATTCTCTAAAGGCGTGTGTCACGTGCACGAGTCACGTGCACGAAGACACGTCACTGAAGACACGTCAGATCAAGGTCAAAAAGACACGATACCAGATCATCAATCTATCAACCCATTTCATCAATGAACTCATCTACACGAACTTCGTGACAGTTATGAGCCCGGTCCACCGACTCAAGAAGCTATTCAGCTATTATTCAATCATTTGAAGAAATTCTACCTCATCGTTAGACTCTGACACCTCATCGTTAAGACGCAGACTCTAACAGAAATCCTACCTCAATCGTCATAGGACGAGATTCCATGAGATTCCACGAGTTTCTACAAAATTCTACCTTATCATTAAAAGGACGATTCTGATGATAAGGACGATCCTGATAACAAAAACGATCCTAATAACAAAATACCATCTCAATTCCTCCTTTGCCTATTAGTTAAAATGACTCCACCAACATTAAGTTCGTTGACAACGATTATCCTCAATAAGCCAGAAGACTGGGAATAATGGCTATAGCAACTCCAAGCCCTTATAGATCAGCAAATTTGGGCCCACGTTGACCCAGCCACAGAAGCACCTTAAGAAGGTCTATTTGAAAAACCACCTTATCCAAAGGTCACAGATTTCAACGAGAATGCAACCTTATATATATAGCTCTTAACGAATTAACAGAAAGCGTATAAGAATAGCAGACGATACTACAACTAGGATATAAAGTATTTCCTAAGATAAGAAGATTATCTTTAACAGATCCGCACTTAGATTACATCCATAGTATTAATTTAGAAGAAGCTACTGCTTAACCCTTCCTTAACCGTCAAAGAATGGCTATCTTAATTAAAGGAGAACATAGAACCTACCTTATTGTTTATTAGGAAGAAGGTATAACACTAGTACATAGAAGCCCTTAAGGGGTTTAAACACTTATTAAAATTAAATCAGTAGTTAGATTAATGGGAATATATAATAGTACTAAAAGAGAAGTATAAGATTTTTTAAATATCCGATGGAATCTAGCTTTAAGATTTGGCAGAAGTTATTTAACCGTTCAGCGACGCCTACTGTGTGAAGTATACTACCGAGTTAAATAACCCTTAGAAGTTGAGATCTTCCAAATACCACAAAGTAGCAAAGGAGCTACAAGAAGGACTTAGAATACCTTTAAAGAAAGCCAATACTACTACAAAAGGGAGTACCTTTAATGCAGACTTTACAGAGTAAGCCACAATAGATTACTTTAATACTACTAAAGGTCCAGGGAAAGGAACCTTAGCATATACTAGACGCTTAAAGAGAGCCGGGTCACTAGTAGATAAGAAGACGTCCCACAAGAAGCTACTACCTGTATGCTTAGCGTGCGAGAAATAAGGACATTCCCTTTAAGACTATTAGTATTTATTTAAAGACAAGAGACCCGAAGGAGTTATAATCAGAGATGCTCGCATTAAAAGGGTGTTAAAGAAGGTAGAAAAGAATAAGGATCTTACTAACTAAGTTACAAAGATTAGACTTAAAGAACAAGAAGATAAGGCTTAATAACAATAGGACAAGAGCTAGGAGATAGTTAAGATTAAGGGAGAAGCTAATGTAATATTCCTAGAATTATATTATACCGGTTAACTCCATCTACTAAAGCTATTAACTATTCTTGACTTAGGAACCACTCTCTATATCTTTAATAACCTCTCTCGTTTTTACAATTTTAGGAAAGCTTTAAGACACAAATATATTATCGCCGGCAGCTCAGAAGTGCCTATACTAGGCTACGGCGATGTCACTATCTAAGTCTCAAAACTAGACAAGAGTAAGGGAATCCTACGTCTTAAGGACATTGCCTTTTATATAGACTTTAATATAAATCTAGTGTTGTTTTGTCTACTTTAAAAGCGAGGGTACTACTAGAATAATAAAGGAAACAACAATCTTCTAGTTTAGAAGGACGATACAATCCTATATTAAATAGAAGAACGTTACGGATAATAGACTATTAAATACGTCCGACTAGGAAGTCTATTAGCGTTTAATATAAGCCGACTGCTACGCCGCCAACGGAAGTGTAGAGCATCGTTAAGAGACATTCGTCCAGACTTAAAAGGTAATATATATCTATGGCACCTGCGTCTAGGTTATCTAGGACCTATAAGCCTTTATTATCTAGGTCTTAATGCCTTAGGAGTTAAGCTTTAAGGCCTAAAGACAATAGAATATTAACATTACAGTCTCGCTAAAATTAAGCGTTAGGTCTTAAGAAGGTTCTTAAAACAGAATATTAATAAACCCTATATTAACCTCTATATTAACTGGACTGACCTTAAGGAAGCGCATACTAGATTTATACAAGTTATGTTTATCTATAATACCTTCTTAGGAAGAACCTTCCCGTATTTTATAACAACGTATAGTAAAGAGAAGGAGACACTATAAGTGCTTAAAGATTTTATCTAATAGATTTGTCTGAGGTATAACCTTAAGGTTAATACTATTAGATTAGACAATAAGCTAGGGAGAAGGAGAACCCTTAAATGGCTACGGATATAAGGGATTATATTTAAGCCTTTAGCGCCATATACTTAAGCTTAGAACGGTACCGCCGAACGCTTAGGGGGTGTAATTATTAAGAGAGTATAAGTAATAAGAATTGCTGCTAATCTACCACATAACCTATAAAACGAGATAGTTAACTATATAGTCTACCTTTAAGATTAAATGCCACGGGAAAGTAATGGTTGGAAATCGCTATATAAGAGGTTCTATACCTTCCTAGCTAATAGGTTAAGAAAGCCGTAACTAGCGCACCTAAAAGCCTATAGCTATAGGGCGTATGCGATGACGTCAGATGCCCAGCTAAAGAAGAAAAGGCTAAGTAAGCTAGATCTGCGAGCCCATATTGGCTACCTTATTGGCTATAACTCTACTAATATCTACAGGATCTAGATCCTATATAAAGGTATTATTATCTCTACTAGGGAAGTTATCTTTAATAAAAAGACGTTCTTTAATAGCAAGTAAATGGACATCTTAAAGGACCTACACGCTGAATTAGATACGCTAATTAAGAAGATTTAACTCCCTAATACCCTAACTAAGAATGAGGTCCTTCTGGAAAATAATAAAGAAATATTTAAACCATTAATTTAAGAGGAAGACAACGACGATGTTAATAAGCCAGTTTAAACCTTTAATAAGTTAGCAGATCTCGAGCTTGTAAGAGCTCTTAAAGATATATACTATACACCACCTCTAATAGAAGAAGACGAAGAATCTCTATATACCTTTTACGTTAAGTATCCTACAAAGTTAGGTGTATAAGGTACTAATTAAGACGTCGCTTATTAAGCAGGAGATGTATTTAATATTTAGGGGGTATCTAATAACTTAGTTAAAGACTTGTTTAAGGAAGCTAACGATAATAGGTTTGAAGACTTTATTGCTAAAAGAATTACGTTAGCCTATCACGGCGCCTTTTTAGCAGGAAGGAAGTTTAACCTTAATAGTTAACTTAACGATAGTAAGCTGAAATTAGGCGGAACACGCGATGTTAGATTATATAGGAAGAATTTACCTCCGCCACCTTAGTTAATCTAGGACCTTAATACGCATCTTTTTTAAGATTAGTTTTAAGAGGCTTAACGAGCTTATCTCCAATCTTATTATTAAATAAGGTTGTTTTAAGAAACAGATAAGAAGCACGCAAAGGAACAGCAGGTCCTTAGCTTAATGTAGGTGTTTATCTATAAGATAGATAAGCACAGATTTCTCCAGAAATATAAGGCACGCTTAGTAGTCTATGGAAATTAATAGGCCCCAGGAGACCTACCTATAAGAGCTACTATATTAGCTAGTACAACCTTCCGAACCCTTATGGCGATCACCGCAAAATTCGACCTAGAGACGACATAGATAGATACAGTCAATGCGTTTATCTATTACAATTTTGACGAGGTCGTCTACATAAAGCTACCACTAGGGTTTAATAAAGGAAAGACAGACAAAGTACTACGCTTAAGAAAAGCCCTATACGGACTATAACGATTACTACTGTTATAGCAGAAGAATCTTACGAGCTTATTAAACGAATTAGGTTTTAAAGAAGTACCCTAGGAGCCGTGTGTTATGCTAAAAGGTGGAATAGTCGTCTTCTTCTATGTTAATAATATTGTCTTCTACTACCAAAAGACAGATAAGAAGAAAGCTTAAGAAGTAATTAAGGAGCTAAGCAAGGAATACCAGATAAGTACCCTTAGCGAGCTAAAATGGTTCCTAGGAATCCACATGCTATATAATTATAGCTAGAGGCTCCTATAGCTATCCTAGGAAGCCTATATTAAGAAGATAGCTAATTAGTATAAGATAGATCTTATAGGGCGTCTTCTAGACACTCCTATAGCAGAATCTGAACTCCTCCCTACTGATTACTAATCGATTTATCCGACGCTTTTGTCCCCTAATATAGACCTACTAGTCTGTCCTATATCCCTACTAAAAGAAGCAGCTTCTACGATGCTATATTAGAGAAAATTGGGTTTAGTACTCTATATAGCCACTATAACGCGTCCGGATATTGCTTTTGCAGTATTATAGCTGGTAAGGTTTAATTAGAACTTAAGTTAAGAGCATTATTAAGCGGTAAATAGAGTAATCCAGTACCTATATAGCACGAGGAGCAGAGCAATCTGCTATAGAGGAGATAAGGAAGGAATAAACGGTAGAGGGAGAGATAAAGGAATACGCAACAAAGGACGAGATAACGGAAGAGACGGTAAAAGTAAAGCGCAATTATTTATTTGTGCTAGTAATGCATCATTCACGGATAACTCCGTCAATAGAAAGAGCTTGTAAGGATATATTATAAAGCTATTTGGGGGACTAATTGCCTGGAGAGTAAATAAGTAGGGTACGGTTATGACGTTAAGCATAGAAGCCAAGTTGTTAGCCCTATTATAGATAGTAAAGGAAGCTATCTTTATCAGCAAACTATTTAAAGTAATAACATTAAGGCTAAACAAGCCGTTAATTATTAAATGTGATAACACCTAGACACTCTAACTAATTATAGAAGATATAGTAAAGCTAATTATAAAGCTCTAATACGTTAACATCTATTAACACTAGCTACGTTAGGAATACGCAATGAGATAAGTATAATTTTAATAAACAGTGATAAAGGAGATAATCGCTGATAGACTTATAAAGGCCCTACCTAAGTAGAGGTTTTAGAACTTTGTTAACCTAGTTAGAATAGTGGATATTAAGGAGTGGCTAAATAAGGAGAAGCAACTGGAGGACCTAAGGGAGAAGGTTAGGGCGAGAAGGAAGGATTTAGACAATATTATAGTTTAATTAACACATTATATAAGGGCGCGAAGAGGCTTTGGGAAAGATTTAAAGGAATAATATAAATTCTATCTAAATCTAAGGGTATATAGCTCTTGCTAAAAACAAGACGTTACATAAAGAAGAGAAAGGAATAATAAGAGAATCTTGCAATTAAACAGTTTAGGGGTCTTGGTTAATGCATACGCACATACACATGCGGACGGACTTCAGTAGTATTTAATTAATCTGGCAGAACTTGGCAGAAGTCAATTAAGCTAGCAGAATTTAGCAGAATTTAGTTAAAGCTTTAAGTTCTATCTGTTAAGTGTTTTACTAAGACATTCCTACTATAACTAGGCTAGTCCTGTTACAGTACCCCCCCTTTGGCCAAAGGTCTAAAATAATACAATTTTATTATGTTGTATTTTATATTTGTCGGTACCAATTTAATGGTATAAGTGAGTCGTGTCTAGGGGCACGAAATACGTATAGTATCATATGCTCATTTAGACGGTGGTGACTGTCGGTTCTATTAAGGTGGGCTACATAGTCTATATACTAACGCACCTCCCCCCTAACTAGCTAGTGTTTTAGGAGTGCACCAGACGTATAAGCGAGTGGGTATACCGAACACGTAAACACGTACTTGGTGTATCAAACGCGTAAGCACGTGGTTAGTACAATAGGTGCTGTAATTATACACTAGCGGTACTTAGAAAATGGAACTACTTGTATATAGCCTCCGTAATTGCCTCAATAGAACCATAAAAGGGGTAAGAAAATACATAGGAAATCCCTCCTGAGGTGCCCTCTGGGCTGCCTTCCAAACAGTGCCCCAAGCTAGCCGTAAGCCTTGCTTTACGGTCCGTAAAATGAACTATGCGGCCTTTTAACGGGCCGTAAATAAACTATACAGCCTTTTGACGGGCTATAAATAAACCGTGCGGCCTTCTAGCGGGCCATAACTGAACTATAAATGCTTCGTTAGTCTCGTTCTACCCATTCTATAACTTTTAGGTTAAGTTTGTTTGTGTTAATTAGGGTCTTAAGAGCTTAACACGGCTTTGCCTTAGTTATGGCGTCTACTGGGTTATCTCCGCTGGTGATCTATTTGACCTCTATAATCTCACGTTGTTTATAGGCCTGACGTAAGCATATTAGGTCGACTATGAGTCTCTTCTCCTATGTCGTACCTAGCTTGACTAGGTAGTTGTATAGAGACTTTAAATCGGTGCATAAAACCAGGGGTAGCTGCTCCAATTATAGGATCTTCTAGATCGTTAATTTGATTACGGCTGCTATATTAAAGCCATGGGCTAGTGCATATAGTTTAGAAGCTAGTACACTGCGGGTTACTTATTTGCATTTAATTAAAGACTAATGCAGTATATTTGCGTCTTGGTTACGGTCTATAAGTACAATTATAAAGCCGATTTGCGATGACAGGTCCCTATTATTAGTAAAGGAGGCGTCCGTAAATACCATTACACTAATAGAATTTAGGTCTAGCGGTACAAAAGTAAGTCCTCTTGTTGCATTGTTAATTTGCTATTAGATGCGCTTATTAAGCTACTTAATATTTTCTTCTTGCAGATCTACTGCCTGGGCCGTAAAGGATAAGTTATAGGCAGATTTAGGTTAACAGACTATGGCGATATAGGCTGTCACGGCACTGACCTAACACGTTGTTATGATTTAGTGTTGTCATGACACGAGCACGGACCTGACCCCTGAGCGACGTGTATATATACCACCTCACCTCCTACATAGATCCTCACACGACATCGTTTGTTAATGATACACAGTACCTCGTACCTTGTCCCTCTGCACGTACTGTGACAGTATGTCGTGTCATCTCTTACGCCCCCGGTAGGGCTTTGTTTCCACCGTTCTAAAGCCAAAGCTACGACTCTACCCCGGGCGGGATTCTTACCCTTGTTCTACGTTAATGCGACCTAGTAAAATCTCTGTTAAATCTATTCGAGTACCCGAGCCGATCTCTCTATCTCCTCTTCGAGTTTCTAAGCTGGCAGTAGGGAGACATCCTGCGGGCTATAGTTTCTCTTCTTAGTCTTTAAGTTTCCTAGGCCGGCAGCAGGGAGACACCCTGCGGGCTATGGTTCCTCTTCTTAGTCTCTGAGTCTCCGTATCTAGCCATGCTTCTGCTTCACGTCCCAAGTTTCTAAAGCCGGCTGCAGGGAGACACCCTGCGGGCTATATCCTCGTGTCTTAATTACAGTGTAAGACTATGGGTTACCAATCTTAATCTCTCTATCTCTCCGTCTTCGAATCCGCATAGATAGTACTTTAAGTTTACCGCGACAAGAATCTACGTTTTAACCTCGATCTCCGCACCCTAAGCCTTTTAAGCCTATACTTTAACCTCAATCTCCGTAACCTCCGAGCCTTTCAAGTCTACGCCTTAACCTCGATCTCCGTACTCCGAGCCTTTTAAGCCTATACCTTAACCTCGATCTCCGCAACCCCGAGCCTGTCGAGTCTATACCTTAACCTCGATCTCTGCAACTTCGAGCCTTTTGAGTGTTAATATCCGCCCTACACCCTGCGGATAAACCTATAATAAAAAATTCTCCGTTGTTCTCTACATTAGTTTTACTCCTATGTTACATTTAGCACTTAAGACAAGTGCTAGCGGAGAGGGATATAGTAGATATATAGGAGGTCTAAGGACTAAAGGGACGAAGACCTTTAAGGACTGGAAGGATGAGGATATGTGGTCTATTTTTTTACTTCCGTGTTTTTACTGCCGTTACTTGGCTTACAGGAGCTCGCCTTGTTAGGAGGGATGTACTGTTACGGCACTAACCTAACACGTTGTTATGATTCAGTGTTGTTATAACACGAGTACGGACCTGACCCCTGAGCGACGTGTATATATACCACCTCACCTCCTACATAGATCCTCACACGACATCGTTTGTCAATGATACACAGTACCTCGTACCTTGTCCCTCTGCACGTACTGTGACATAGGCACCTCTTACACGCTATACAGCGTATTAGTCCTTTGTATTTATGGTCTTATAGGTCTTTCCGCGGGAACTGGTAAGGTCCGTAGGCTTTACCGTAACAGGCTTTAGGTTTTAAGCTTGGCGTTCCTAAGTTAGCTAGATTAAGTTGCCCTTTTATATAATTAAGCCTCTATTAAACTTAATTGGAGTCCGCTTAGTTAACTACTCTTACGGCTTTACTAGGAACTTAGCTTTTTATAGTTTGGTCTCTTCTACGTCCGCAAAAGTTTGGTCCGTTAGAAAGAGGGTATTATCTATTTAAAGTCCAACAATGCTAAGGCCATTTAATAGGGTATGTAGGAGGCAAGGGTTATAGGTCGACTACTCCATCTTAAGTTTACTAACGTGGTGCTGGTGGTACGTCTTAAACCAGTAGTTTCCAGCTTCTGGCACTTTATAAAGTGGTTTTACAACCCATAAAATTGTTCCTAGTTGCAGATTAAGCTCAAGCGGTAGCCGTATAAAGATGTCCCTACTTAGGTAGGTGTTGGACTGTATATAGGCTTGCGAGATGTCCCGTAAGTAGAGGGCTACGGGTTTGGTTTACTATAGTCTTGGTATAAGCGCAAGTATAATCCGTTAACTGACCCGTTAAATTATAGGCGATTGCGTAAGGACGAGGTCCTTTCCCTAGTCGTTATAAGCTTGTATAACAAGCCTTAACTTTTTAAAGGCTTTGTTAGTACTAGGGTGCTTAATTTCGTTAATAAAGCGCGAGTTAAATATACAGATGCCTTGCGGAATGTCTCTCTCCGTTATAACCGTAAAGACGCCCTTTTTAAGTAGTCCGTTAATCTCTTTGCGTTATAAGTCCGTAAAAGGGGTTTCCTATACTAGAACTAATATATCCGCAGGCAGAGATTGCTTTGTGGATGTGCCTATAGAGGTTAGGTGATTCTCCGTTATGGGGTTCTTATAGGGGCGTCCTCGGCTACGCTTTATAGCAGGTTTTATAGGTTTATTAGGTTTCTGGGGGACCTCTAGGGTAGGTAAGGGTGCTTCTAGTTTATCTAGCTCGATGTTATAGATGTTTTTGGACCGAAAATAGGGTTTTATGGACGTGCTTCTGAAGCTTGTCGGTCCGCTAGGGAGCTATATACAGCAGGTCTCGTCTTCTACAGCTAGTAGATAGTAAGGTCCAGTCCAATTGCCGCTTTTACGCCACACGAGGACTTTAGAGTTAAGTGGGAGGTTATATACTAGGGTTATATTAGGTCCGTTACGGTAGTATAAAGCGTTATTAATAGTTTGTTTAGCCCGTAATTTGACTATTTCGGCTATTGCCTTCCGTATTACAGCTGCTCGATCCGTAATAGACGGGGTAGGAGGGTCCAGTTTACTTATCCTTAGGTAGGCTCCGTAGACTAAAAGGGTAGGTACTAGTCCGTTAGGGCCAGCGGTATCGTTAACAGCTTTTACGGCCATCTATAAAGCTAGTTCTTTTTGGATATTCTTATACTCGTCTATAATAATCTGGTAAGCTCTTTATAAAGCTGGGTAAGCTTGCTTAATAAGTCTAATAGACCAGTGCGCCTTAACTGGAACGGCTTTTGTTAAAATAGCTATAGCCGTAGCATACTATTGGAATTCCTTACTAATGAAGTTCCTACTAGCGTTATGGGTAATATACTTAGGGGGTCTAAGGTATGTGTTAATCCAGTAGGTCTATAAAATGTCCCAAGTATATTTTATGGATATATTTTGCAACTAACGGGCGGCTTAATAGCGGGTTGCCTTGTCAACTATATATAATACTAGACTGCCGTTAATATACATAATATCCACGTATACTAAGTGGTTGAAGTTAAGGTCCTTATAAAGGGTGAACTTAAATCTGCCTAGAAAACGTCCGTATTTCTGGCAAAAAGAGCAGTATTTGGTTAGGTGGTTAATTGCCTTCCTATTAACGTCGTTATATCTAGAGCATTTAAGAACTCTATATAGCTTTTCGGCTAACGGGTGGCCGAAACGGCGGTGCAAACGGTGGATTTTAATACTGGTAAGGTAGCACGGGTTATAGTCAAAAGATTCCTAAATGTAGGTCCGTAAAGTCTCTCCCTATATAAAGAACAGGTGTCCAAATCGTCATATAATTAGTAGGGTGATATGCTTGCTTCCTAGGGTAGTTGTGGGGCTAGTTAAGGTGTCCGTAATATTGTTATAGTAGACCTATAACCTGTCCATATCTGCAAGACAGAGTAGAAAAGGGGTGTCCGCTTTTACTATATAGAAGTTAACTAGGCTAATTAGGGTCTTAACTATGACTAATCCAATTAATGCGGTTAAACCAATGCCAAATTGGACGTTTACGGCCCCAGCTTGCATAGTATTAATATCCGTATTATTATTTATAGTAGTCTTATATACAAGGTATTGTCCGTAACCTATAGTAGACTTCTTAGAGGCACCTATATCGATTATAACGCTATAGAATTCTTTGGGGGTATAGCGTTCTGTAGTAATATATGCAAATGGGTCCTGTTTGCGGTCCGTAACATCCATAATGGGTCTAACGGGTGTACTTACGGGCCAGTTTTCGGGTGTAATTGAGTGTATAAAGGAGCGGTCGGCTAATATGGTCATAGTATTAAAGGCTTAACTGTCTATAAAAGGTCTAAAAGTAGTTAGGAATATCTCTAATGTCTCCTATTCCTAAGCGTCTAAGTTAAAGTCAATTATAAGGGCTTCTATTAACTCGTTAGGGGGCTCCTCTACTTCCTCTCCTTCGTATTCCAAAATAAACTGGTTGATCTGGTTATTAAGTCTCTTCCTAGACTTGTTATGTTCTTTCTAGGTATGCTTTATAGACCAACATCCTTCCTTGCTGCATATAAAGCACTTCTGACTGGTTCGTCTACGGGGGTATGCTTTTGTACGGGAGTTGCTATAGAGGTTGCGGGTAGAACCTGGTCGATGCGGATACTGCTAGCAGTATCGGCGGTTTATAAAGTAGGCATCTAAATCAGGTTGCGGATTTTGCAGGTCTGTAATAAAAGCTTAAGTACTGCCTGGCGGGTTTAAGGCTTTGTACGTTGCAATAGAGGACCGTAAATTATTAATAAGGCCAGCTACGGTGTCTATAGGCTTGTAATAGGCGTATTTATAGGGTTCTATTTCCTAGCAGGCCGTAATTAGTTTATTATGCAAGAAGTTATCCGTTTAAAGCTTAATATTAAGACCGTGCTATAGGTAGCGGAGGTCTTTAATAAGGATTTATAGGCACTCTATAGTTAATTTTTTAGTATTCTTGTCTATTACGGTCCGTAACTTGGTCGCATTCCATTAGGTAAGGATATTACGCCTATATTCTAGTCCTTTAAAGTAGTTGCGTGTGGCTTTGTATAGCTTATCAAAGGAAACACTAAGGGGGTTGCTCTTAAGGTTAGTGTAATAGTGGTTAAGTGCTAGGCCGCGCAGTATGGTAGAGTAGGCTTGGCTAAACTCCTGTTTAGGAATATCGGCCTTCTAACAGAGGTCCGTAAAGATAGTTAGTTTAAAGTTAAAGTTGTCATTTTCACCGCTATACTTGGATTTGTCGGTGTAGAGCTTAGCTAGGTTAGCTAGCTCCTTACCATAGGTCTTTACTTAGGTAGTTTGCGGGTCTATAGCTTACGGATTTATAGGTTGCGGATATATGGGTTATAGATCTGTAGTTTAAATAACAGGAGGGGTTTAGTCCGTATTTTGGTTCGCGGGGGTATTATAGTCCGTAATTTGGGTTACGGGGGTATTACGGTCCGTAACATAAGTACTAGGTATACTTTAGCCAGTAAGATTAATTCCGAAACTACTTAGGTTTATAGGACGAATTTGGTTAAAAGGGTTAGGTATAAGGCTAGCGATTATATTAAGTTTAGAAGAAGCAAAGAGTTCCTTAGTAGTGTTATACTTATTTAGAATTTCTTCCTTAGTCTATTCCATTCGGTCCTCCTTATGTATTATATTATATAAAGACCGTGTAACAGTAACCTATTTATTCCTTTTAACCTATACGCCTTAGTTACGTAAAAGGGTCCGTAGGTTATAGATAGTAGTGGGGTTGTATTTCTTAAAGATAGCTTTCGTAAAGTCCGCAAAGTCTTCCTGGTATTGCTCCTATAGGTCGATGTTTATAAGCTTAAAGTATTCGTACTTAAGGATTTTAAATTTAATATAGTTGTTGACGTTATCTATAGACATAACATTAACTCCTTGTCTCCACTTTTTTTAACCTTCATTAACCTGCTTACTAATGTCTGCCATACTATATAGTGTAGTGTGGTGCGTAGCGGGTAGAAAAGGTTTTATAAGGGTCCGTAAAATCGGTTAACGGGCCCATAACGGTTTATAGAAGGGTAAGGGGGTCTCCGTAGGGTCTTAACAGGTCCGTAGTAGTTTGCAGGAGGGTAAGAGGTCTCCGTAACAGTCCGTAAAAGTGATTAACGGGTCCATAACAGTTTATAAAAGGGTAAGAGGTCTCCATAAGGGGTCAGAAAGGAGGCTGGGGTATTTTAGTAGGGTATAGTGGTTGCGTTCTTAGTGTAATTGTATTCTTAACATAGTCGCGTTAACTACTGGTATAGTAGTCAATATCTCTAATTAAGGTGGAGCGTAAACATCTTCCAAAACCAGGGTAGATTTAAGGTAATTCTAGGTAAGATAGAGCATTAGACGTCTTCCAAATCTAGAGTACTTTAATTCTCTTTAACTGAAATAGGGGCTTGCAAGGTGAAGCGTTAGATGTCTTTTAAGTAAGTATATATCTCCTAATCTGTGCGCGCTTACTAATCAGTGTCGGTACCAATTTAATGGTATAAGTGAGTCGTGTCTAGGGGCACGAAATACGTATAGTATCGTATGCTCATTTAGACGGTGGTGACTGTCAGTTCTATTAAGGTGGGCTATATGGTCTATATACTAACGCACCTCCCCCCTAACTAGCTAGTGTTTCAGGAGTGCACCAGATGTGTAAGCGAGTGGGTATACCAAACGCGTAAACGCGTACTTGGTGTATTAAACGCGTAAGTACGTGGTTAGTACAATAGGTGCTATAATTATACAATATTAGATGGTAGTATAGAGTTTTACTGGTTCTAATTGTTAAATGGACCAATTAGGATTTTCCATCCCTAGAATAGAAAATCGCTATTAGTTTAGTAAAGGCAGTGAGCCAAACTAACATCTTTATAGTAGGTCTTAGCAAGGCAAATCTAACCAATTAGACAACTTTAACCGCTAGTTAAAGTTCCTTAATATCTTGCACGTTATATTACCATATTATAAGTGTTATGGTATTCTTTAAGCTCTTTTTAATTTTGAGTTTCCTACTATTATGTTTTATGTATTCGTATTAGGTGGTAGTTATTTGCCTTTATATCGTAGCCATCTAGCTAGAGTAGGCTGTGAAGGATGGTCCTTATAGAATTCTTTTACTAGGGAAGGCGCATTGGTCTTAACTTGCTTATAAAGCTCCTAGGTTTGTGTTTTGTATCCTTCCCACTTAACAAGAAGTTTAAATTATTTAAATTGTGTTTTCTATTGCATATTATTAATTAAGTCAATAAAGTAAGAACCATTACCGTTGTCAACAATTACGGGAGGTGGTGGCGGCACTTTACGAGTTATAGGTTCGTCTTTTAAGGGTTACAGCAAGCTTACGTAAAATGTTGGATATATTTTTATCTTAGTTGGTAGTTTAAGCTTATAAGTATATGGGCTCAATTTCTTCTTAATTTAGTATAGGCCTATAAACTTCCAATTAAGTTTCTTTAAGGGCTGTTAAGTCTTTAGGTTTCGTATATTTAGGTAAACTATGTTACCTTCCTTAAAGTCCTATATGGGGGCTTGTCCTTTATTTGCATGCCATTCCTATACCGTTTGAGCGTACGTTAATTCACTTTATAATAGTTCCGTTAGCTGCTTTATTCAATTAGTAAAGTTATACGCATTAATTAACTAAATCCGTTTAATTATGGGTCCTATTATATTAATTTCAGGTCATGGTTTAAATCTAAGTTAGGGGTCTTGTCCGTAGGTCATATAGAACGGCATTATGCCTATTAATACGTTTATTATATTGTTTGCAGTAAACTTAGCTAAAGGCAGCCATTTTTCCCAGTTATCTTGCAGGTAGGAGCAGTATATTTATAGGTATTATTCCATAATCGCGTTCGCAATTTCAGTTTAACCATCTATCTCTGGATAAAATATAGTTAAGAGTCGTGTTTAAATGCTTAATTATTTATATAGAGCTTACTAGAAGTCTAAAACGAACTGGCTTCTATAGTCGGATATTATCAAATCAGGAAGTCTGTGTAGCTTAAAGACATACTTAACAAAACATTCAGCTACTAATATTATATTAATTAAGTCCATAGGAATTATATATCGCATTTTTATAAGACAGTTAATGACTACTATAATATTTATAAACCCGTTACTATTAGGCAAGTTAACTACAAAGTCGATTAAGATATCTCGCCATCTTTACATTGGAATTGGTAACAGTTAAAGTACTCCTTACTTCTTTACGTGAGAGGTCTTCCCACATACGCACGTTCTACAGGCTCAAACGTATTTTTGTATATAGTCGTGCATCATAGGCCAGTAGTATACTCGTTAAATAATCTTATAAGTCTTTATATGGCTAGGATGTCCTACTATAGGGGAATCGTATACAAATTCAAGTATCTTAAATCGTAAGGGTTCAGAATTCGGAACTACCATCTTCTATTAATAGTATAGTCAATTGTTACAAATTTCGCATTTAGCAAGTGTAATATCTTTATACTGTCGTTTTCCTATTTAAATTGCTTTTATTACATCTGCTATCCATACATTGTTCTTATATTTGTATTCTATTAGCTTATTAATTTCTATTTCCCATTTATCAATTTCTAATTTATTTCTATTAAGTTCCATATCTAGGAATATAGGACGTAGTTTCTTAAAGCATTTAAGGGGCAATAAGATCCATAATTAATTTATAATCCGTTTATCTAAGGCGTTTATAGGTAAATCTTGTGATTATTATGTTAATGTATTAGGCTTCTAATTAAGTTTACCCAGTTAGTATATAATCTTAAAGTCAAATTGTAAGAGGTATTTAGCCCAATAAATTTAGCGCTGCATTAACTGCTTTATAGTTATAAAGTACTGCAGGTTTTTATGGTCCGTTAATACGCGTATTAGAAATAATAATCCTTTAAGTTCTAAACGCCATTGTTTAAAGCATCTAACAATTATAAATAGTTCCTTATCGTATATCTCATAGTTTAATTTAGCAGGGGCGAGCTTTTAAGAAAGAAAGGCTACTGGATATAGCTCACCATCCTTATTATATTGCGATAACACTCCCCCTAGGGTATAATTAGACGAGTCTATTTTAACAACACATTTAAGGTCAGGGTCAAAGTAGGTAAGAATTAGAGCGGTTATAAAGCGTTATTTTAAGTTGTTAAAAGCTTGTTTATATCTAGCAGTCCATTAAATTTTATATTCTTTCTTATTAGGTTTACCAATGGTTAGGCAATTTTTAAGAACTAGTTAATAAATTGGCAGTAAAAATTTATAAATCCTAGGAATTTTTAAATATCTTATACGTTACTAGTGCTTCCCCAGTTTATAATTACAGCGACCTTTTTAGGGTCTATTTTAATTCCGTTACGGGATATAATCAGGCCTAGGTACATAACTTCGGATATATAGAACTTGCATTTCTTAATATTGCATTATAAACCCGCATCTCGCAAACGTTTAAGGACCATTTAGATGTGTTTTTAATGCTTAAAAAGCGAAGATAAGTAGATTAGGATATTATTAATATACACAGTAACAAATACATTAAGGAATTTACGGAGCGTATTGTTAATATATTACTAAAACGTACTGGGACCGTTCTTTACACCAAACAGCATTACTAGGTATTTAAAGAGTCCCTATTATATACAAAAGGCTATGTACTTCTTATCTCCTTCTTAAATGCGAATTCAATTAAAGGTAGCGACTATATTAAGCTTTATAAAATATTGTGCCTTTACCAGGCGGTTAAGCGTCTCTTAGATTAAGGGGATTAGATATTAGTTTCAAATTATAATTATATTTAGGGCTTGGTAATTAATATAGAATCTTAAGCCTCCTCCTAGCTTTTTAATAAATAATATAGGTAAGGCAAATAGAGATTAACTAGGGCAAATAAATCCTTTTTCTAGATGCTTATTAAGGTATTATTACATTATAAGCAGTTCTTCTTATAACATACTATATAGCGGACCGAACTTTGGTGTTGTACTAGGTTTAAGTTCTATCTTAAAATCATGTTCATCCCAATATAGGGGCAGCTGGTCTGCAAATTATTTTTTAAACTCGTTAATTAAATCATAGTACTTCTTAGGTATAAGAGGTTAAGGGTTAATATACTACTTTAGTTCTAGCGCCTTCTTAATGTCTTTTATTATTATAGCAAAGATTTTATAGTCTCGTTTTCTTGCTAACAAAATAAAAGGTATAGCTTATATCATACAAATTTTAAGGGGTTTTAATATATCATCTTCGCATTCTTTACTGCGATTAGCAGTTGTAGTTTTATTGTGTTGGTTTAAGGTTTATAGTAAGGGCAATTTATATTATATTAAATTTAAATAGTCTTATACATGTTTATAGGGCAGGTAGTATTTTAAACAATAACTTCAGCAATAGGTTGTATGGAATTTTAGTATTTCTTTAACCCAGCTAATTAAAGGGTTGTGCCGTTTTAGCTATCTATATTTAAGTATCATCTTATATTGCTTTAGGGGTGTTACAAATAGGGAAATATATTTAAGGTATTCACCCATCCGCATTTTTATAAGAGTGTAGTGCGTTAATTTGCTATATATTAAGGGTTTGCCGTTAAAGCCTTATAGGCCTTAGGGCTTATTAAGTTTCTTTAAATTTAGGCGTTGGGTTTTTGCGTAGTTTGTATTAATAAAGCCTATACTAGTAGCTTCGCTGTCTATAAGGATTTATACCTCCTTCTATTTTCTAAGTGTTTAAATTTCGCCAAGTACATTAAGGGAGTTATGTTGTATATTAGCGCTAGAAGAGCCTAGATACTTATACTCTTCCACTTCTTGTTCTAAGGCGTGACTTAGCCCTAGGATAATTTGTTTTCTAAGTTAGCTAAGCGTAAGATGCTTTATAACAACTAGGTATAATTTATAGAATAAGTATAAGTTAAGGAGTGAGTACGGCTTAAAGAATAAGTGTAATTTGAGGAGTGGGTGCGATTTAAAGACTAGGAGGAACTACGGCGGACTTTTTTAAAAAGGTAAGTTTGGTAATTTCTTTAGATATATCCTTTTCTGCTATATCCAAAGCATTCTCTATTTATAGCTTAAGTCCTTTATTTGTTAGTTCCTAAGGGTATATAGAATTAAGTGGCGTTAAGGTCTATAGGGTCGTACATAGGTTTTGGAGAAGGGTCGCGCTTTAGGGTATATATTAGTTTTGTAAAGTCTTAAACGCAAGGCATAGTTGGCTTTAGAGAATAAGTTTGTTTATTATATTAAAGGTCCTTATTAATTCGTTAACATATTATAGCAAATTTGGATAGGTCCTTTAGCAGTTCCCTACCTACTAACTATGCTCTAATTTTATCCGAAATAGCTTGTTAAAGAGCAGTAACTTTAGCGGCTTTATTCTAATCCAGTTCACTAATAAGGCCTAAAAATTCTAAAAAGAAGCCGGTAAAGTCTTAATTCCGTTATTATAGGTTTTCAAGTTTAGTAACAGCGGTGTGTTTGTGGCTGGTGTTATTATACATTCATTCTAATAAAGAGATAAAGATTTTAAAATTAACAAAGGTGCTGTTACGGAAGAATAGGTCTATAGTTTGTGTAGTGTCTTTACTTAATTAAGACATCCTATAGCTAATCTTACTAGCTTTAGTAGGGTATCAGTTATAGTTTATTAAAAGTTTAAGGCGGAGCTTAGTTATAAAGGGATATAGGTTATTTTAATTTCTATTAAACATTAAAGGGTTAGGAAGCTTTTCTAATTTTATAGTAGGTACTAGGTTTATTATAGGTACAGGTTAGGCTACCATTACTGGTTTAGGGTTTATATTTAACAGGCCAGGTTCACATACAGTTATCTTAATTTTGTTTATAGGTGTTACTATTGGGGTCTCTATTATAAGTATATTAATGTTGCGGAGTTCTTTGCGGAGTATTTCTATTAATCGCTAATACTAGGCTTCCAGTGCAGCCTGCTACTAAGCTAAAGCATCTATAAAGGCTTCTTGTATTGCAGTTAACTGTTCCCTAACTAGGGTTATAATGCTTATAGTTAATGTGTAGGATTTAAGGTCATTTGCCATTTTAATAGTAGTTGTTTTTGACGCAATATAATATAAGGGCGCGAAGAGGCTTTAGGAAAGATTTAAAGGAACAATATAAATTCTATCTAAATCTAAAGGTATATAGCTCTTGCTAGGAACAAGACGTTGCGTAAAGAAGAGAAAGGAATAATAAGAGAATCTTGCAATTAAACAGTTCAGGGGTCTTGGTTGATGCGTGCGCACGTACACACGCGGACGGACTTTGGTAGTATTCGATTGATCTGGTAGAACTTGGCAGAAGTTGATCAAGCTGGCAGAATTCGGCAGAATTCGGTCAAAGCTTTAAGTTCTATCTGTTGAGTGTTTTACCGAGACATTCCTACTGTAACTAGGCTAGTCCCGTTACACATTAACGGACACGAGAAGGTGGTTAGCTTTGACCTCAAAGAGCTTAAAGCTAAGGGGGTGTGTCAGATAATCTGTATTCTCTAAAGGCGTGGGTCACGTGCACGAGTCACGTGCACGAAGACACGTCACTGAAGACACGTCAGATCAAGGTCAAAAAGACACGATACCAGATCATCAATCTATCAAC
>Ga0307507_10004549_pt1 | contig 24344 bp, 31 predicted proteins | sample 7_EM_MG_FD_207223 | JGI IMG/M metagenome (GOLD analysis project Ga0307507, IMG submission 207223) | Populus trichocarpa ectomycorrhiza microbial communities from riparian zone in the Pacific Northwest, United States - 7_EM | ecosystem: Host-associated > Plants > Roots > Unclassified | place...
CCACCAATGTTTCCCATTTCCATTCAACCATTTCAATTCAATCAAAGACCATCTACAACTTCTAATACAAATGAAAAGTAGCAGGAGGGGGAAAAAAAAAAAGGGCTACGGTACTAATGGACAGGTTAAAGTAAGAAAAAAGCCAGATATAATGTATATATATAAATAAAAAGGAAACTAACAAAAGCAAAGACTCCTAAACAAGACACCAATCCATCCGCATCCGCTCCATCCCATGGTAAAAAGACTTGTCGAAAAGAGCAAAAAACGCAATAAAAAGGAAAAACCCGGTATATAAGAATATAACAAAGGCCCTGTAAGTGAGCAAAAAAAAAAAATTTGAACACAAAAGAAATGCTGCCAATGGAATTTTTTTTATAAGAATCGAAGAGGGGTAAAAAAAAAAAAAAGAGAAGACACGTGGTCTTCTCTGCCATGATAGCGGCGGCAATGCTTCAAGCTATTTCTCTGGGGGAGGGGCGAGAAAACCATTTGTTGTGCCTGGTTGCTTGTTATGGTGATACATGGAGAAGGGAAAGAAAAGAGTAACGAAAGAAAAAAACCGTTTCTTTACAAATTCCCGAGCCTCCTTTTCCTAAGCTGCATCCAATTCCACAAGTTACCTTTCCCCATCACGCGAAAAAAGCAAAATAACAAAAGGGAAAAAGTGTTTTTATAAAAGAGTAGGCCCCGAAATAACGCAAAACATCAAAAGGGAAATTTTTAAAAAATAAGCCAGTGGGAAAGAAACTAGAGTGGGAATACAAAAAAACAGGGGAAGAAAGGTGATAAAAATGATATGAACAATGCAGTTGCCATGAATCAATCCCGTTTCCGTATTAATAAGATATAACAGACCAAGAAACAGACAGACATTGATTCTGAAATATCATGGGGAAAGGGGGCAAGAAAGAAATGCTGGGGAAGAAAAGGAAATAAAAACCACGCATTCTGAAAGCCTGCCGCCGTTAATCCCAAGTGCAAACAAAAGAAAAGGCAAGAAACAGGGGCCAATCGCAAATAGAGTCAAGAAAGAAAAAACAATCAATTACACTCCTGCGCCAGAGTCATCACTTTTTGTCATCAACAATTCCATCGTACAAACTCCACTCTACCCTAAACACCTAGCAGCTAGGTGAGAGTATAGAAGAAAAGAGAGAAGTCAATTTATCCACCCTTCCGGTCTGCTTCGTTAATAGGAGGAGAATCATTTGTTTTAGGTGAGCTCCTCTTTTTGGGCTTGCGCAACTTGAAGGATGCTTTTGTATCAGGCTTAGTCCCAGAATTTTGCTTGAGGTTATTGCTATTCCCGTTGCCTCTAGACACACTAGGATTCTTTGATGACTTATCCGCTGGAGTGGGAGGCACCTGTGCAGAATGATTTCTCCCACTTCTCCTTCCACTATGCCCATTATGCCCAGACTTTGGTGGTAAAGCACTGCTAGATTCCTTCTTCGCTGGAGCCGGCACTTGGGTTGGTGCCGATATTAGTGCAGGTGCGGGCGACGGAGATCGAGCCTCAGGCGCAGGTGTCAGAGGTGGGGCAAGGTCTTCATGCGAGCCACCAGCTATCTTGGACTTGGCATTATCGACAGGTGGAACCCTAGCATTGCTCCATAGAAGTTGCTCCCTAGCCGCGCGTTGACGCAAGTTAGGCGATAGCCTGGGAGAGATGGAAGTGACCACATCATCGTCAGATGTCGCTTGGGACGGTTGCGTATTTTGAGGTGAAGAAAGGAGACTCGACGTAGAGACACTCGCCGAAGATGGGTCATTGGCATATGTTTGTGCCTGAGCAGAGCTGGTAAATCCTACCTCAGAGTGTCCAACGGCTGCTTGAATATGCACCTCGAGGAGCTTCTGGGCGAGGGAAGACGTATCGTTCTTGATAGCCTTCGAATCAAGAGATTTACCACCAGATCTCTCAGACCCACCCGGATCTACACCTGACATAGATCCGTCGTACTGATACAGCTCGTCGGAAGGGAGCGGCAGGCCTGAATACGGAGTATCGGAATACGAAACCGAAGACGTCGAGATAGACCCATTGACGATGACTGGTCCACGATCCTCAAATGAACCTGGGCCACCAAGTGAAATTGACTGACGATCAACGATAGACTTTTGCTCTACAAAGGGCTCCTCTTCTTCGCCGACTGAATCAACAACCGCTGGAACACTCTGCAGCGACCCGCCATATGCATAGTAGCCAACATACTCGTCCGGCTCCTCCTCAGGGGGGGTTGCTGGGTTTCCGTTGGAAGAGTGATCGGCAAAATCATCATCCTCCGAACCAGCAACACCTGTTGTAGACGACCCCCCACGCCTATAACTTGGTATTGAATACACCTCAGATAATGGGGGAGGTTGAGACTGAGACCTTGATCCCGCATTATACCCGTTATGCCGCCGCTGGCCAACCCGCTGCCTAGACTCATTCACTCCAGTCGCCACCTGTGGGGCCATTTGTGTCGGGAGTTCGCTATGTAGAGATGCGGAGGGATAGTAGTAATTCATCCCCCAGAGCTGTGCAAAATACGCATAGGACGATAAAGGATTCACAGCCGCAAGGTCCTGGGGTGTCAGGGTAGATCCATGGGCATTGGAAGAGCCACCAGAGGCCTGAGTCTGAGTCTGCTGCCCATGCAGCTGGGCGTGAACATGAGCTTGTGCGAGCTGAGCATGGGCAACGCGTGCATGAAATTGAGCCTGTAAAGCCAGTAGTTGCTCTTGTGGGGTCTGGACATATCCGAATATCTCAGGCGACAAATAGTGATGCTGAAGAGGAACATTGTTAGAATGATTGTTATAATTGTTGTTACCAGGCTTCCGGTTGCCATTCCGGTTACCATTCATATAATGTTGCGGCCGGTTGCCTCTGTTATTATATCCCCCACGTGGCTTGTTAGAATAACTACGAGAGAGGGTAACAGGGCGATGTGCCGGTTGCTGGACCGGTATTGATATATGAGGCTCCCCGGGAGGAAACTCGTACTGCTCACAAACAGCAGCCAAATCTGCATCCTCTGCTAGTATCTTATGCGCCCTCCTGAATTCTAAATGAAGCCCACGAACCGACGAGTCATCAGCTGTGTTACCCAGATTTCGTGTAAAGTTGAATGGCTCCTCAACACAAAGTCGGTTATTTTGAAGATACTGCCAATTCTTTTCTTCCTTAGACAGAAGCTTTCCATGGCGGACTGATATGACTTTCTTCTCGTAATCTAGCTCGTGCCCATACTTTTTGAAAAAGGCAAAAAGCAGCTCCCCTAAGGTTTCCTTGTTATTGTGCCCAAACCCCTTCAATGTCTCGATATCGTCATCGAAAGATATATCAACACCGTTTATAGGAGGCCGTTTTTTATGGGGTCTCTGATGTAAAGCGGGCAGGATAGGTGGATCTCTAGTCTGTAGGAAGTTTAAAATCATACAAATCCAGGTGTAGGAGCTCAGGGTTCCACCACCAGCTATGCCATGTGTCAGACTCTATCCGAGTAAGTAATTCCAAGTTCCAACTCACCAGCATCGTTTAATACCCGTTTTTTTGTCCAATGTTTGATGATCATGGCAAGCGGTCGAACCCGTTCATCAATCTCAACATAGGTTTTAATCATCTTGGTATTATCCAAGGCCAAAGTGCTGTTGACGTTCATGTCACATGCAACCTGATACTCAGGGTCCCAGATCTTTACGATTGGAACCTTGGCTCCAGGTACACAAACCACCCGTTCCATGCCACCTATGATATTCATTAGACCACCATCTCTTCATCGAAAAGCATAATCCGAGGAACAAACATTTAGCAAGCCTCGCTGCCAAGTAGCATGTTGACTTGAGTCCATCCCAACTGGTCTTTATACACACATCAACTATACAAAGTTAGCCTAGTACTAAAGAACTGTGGGTAGGAACATACTATCTGAATCAATCATGCAAAGGTGATTTTCAGTTGATCCAAAAGCGTGCACCTGTATATCATGACCTGGCCACTCCTTATTCAACAACCTCTCAAGTTTTTCCAAAAACCTCCGCCTCCGCTCGCAGCTAGCTTCACTCGGCTTCAATTTCTCGAATAAATTCTTCATATCTTCCGTGAATCTCCCTTCCTGTTCGACCGACAACCTTTCAGCCTTTGGCTTCTCGTTCCCAAGCTTGTCGATTCCCAAGGAGTATGGCATTCGCCTCCGGATGTTAGCCAGCCCTGTCTCATAAATACACGTTCTAGGTGATACCGCCGGTGCCTTCTGGATAGATGGAATGAGTGGCTCTGATGCCGCCGACCTTGGCGAATCAAGAGCAGGCGTTGGTGAAGGGCTCCGAGAGGCTCCATTTGCTTGACGAGGATGGTGATTTGGTGTGGAAGGTAACGAATTAGATTGGGTTGATGAATTCGTTCTCTGGTTTTTAAAGGGAGGCCGTGTGTGGGGTAGTGTCATCGACGGTCCAGACTCGTTCTTCCTTCCAGCCATCGTTGGCGAAGTGTACCTTGCTCCAGCAGACTGTTGCCCGTAATTTTTCCGCCCATTCCCCAACCAAGAACCACCAGCCCCCTGCGATCTATCTTGGCCACTACGCTCTGGTGATCTTGAAATCTGGCGGCAAATTGCTCGAGGTGATGGTGAAACGCCTCTGGTGTTCGTGCGCTGCTCAGTCGAGAAACTGCGAGGATGAGGCGAAAGTTCCGTATTAGGCGATAAAAGAGGGAGAAATTGTGGGGAAGGTTGGGAAGGGGGATAAACGATGACTGGTTTGAAATTAGAAGAAGTCGGAGATCCAACTGTATACCGTCTTCGAGAACTGCTCAGCTGGCTGCTCGGACAAGAAGTTGCTTGCTGCGGATTGGGAGACGGGGGAACACCCGTTTCAACGGTCAACGTCATAAATCTCTAGTGACAAATGAACCAAGTATCTTTTAGCAGCAAATACTAATTCAGAAATCAAGTAGCCACACAATAGCTGCTTCGTCCGACCTATGAAGACAATTGGTGACTAAAATGTGCCGATGGTACCCGTGGCGAGTGTAGGACACGAAGGTTCACACTCAGCTCTAGGAGAGATAAATGAGGAATAGGTCAAGACCCAATATTCGGCCAGCGAAGTGTAGAAACAAGTGGAGGCAAATATTATGGAGGGAACTCTAAAGCTATGCCAGGAAACGAACAGAAAGCAAGTGTGGAGTAGACGAACCACAGGGGGCGTTGGTGCCGAGCGGTAGGGAAAGGGATAGAATTGGCGTAGCTTCGAGTAGCCTCTCTGGGTTTCGAAAAATAACCAGATCTGTTGGATAAGAGACAATCGGATGCTCGAAGTTTTGAATGGCAATAACAGTTGAGGTAGCAAGTTATTAGGACAAGAATTGGGAGGGGGTAAGAAGGTTGAGGACAAGAGGGAGGGAGGGGGGGGTACGAGCTTGTGAAGGATGAGAGGGGGAGTGTGTATGGAGGAAGTGAGAGGTCTCTCTCTAGCAGTTGGCGGCTGACAGGGGCGACGCGGAGATGCTATGTAAATACGCTACGGCTAGGAGGGTAGGGCACACCAAAGCGAGTAGGGTAAAAACGGGTGAGCGAGTGTGTGTGTGGAGGCTAGGAGGAGGAGAGGACGGAGGGCAGGGGAAGTGAGGACGACAAAAACTAGAACCAAACGCGCAAGCGAGCGAGCGAAGGTTCAAGATAGTCGAAGCAGACAAGTGGGAGAGGTGAGGGAGGAAGGAGGGAAGGAGAAGGGGGAGAGTTGATTGAGAGAACGTGGGTGCCTGAGTGGAGGGAGAGTGGAGGTTGCGAGCCCTCTGCGCAAAGTTGGTTGAAAGCGCGGCCGCAGCAATTCTAAGTAGTCTACACACAGATATTATCACAGCGAAAAAGTACCACCACCGCCAAACAAAAAAGCAAGCCCTGCCACCTACTACCGTACTTGTATTTCAAAAAAAAAAAATCCGGATGGTGGATATCATATTATTATTATCGTCTTTGGCGATACTTGCGCACTAATGCCTACATGCACCTTGGAGAGAATGTCATAAATATAAAAAAATATACATATACATTAATTATATATAATAATCATGAGAAGAGCTCAGGTGTGTACAGCAGGTAACCGCACACACTTATCCCTACCGTAATTTTTGCTCACTTTGCCTGAATCAATCCATCCAAACAGGATTTTAGTCTGTTTACACTGTGTGTCCATCTTATATTCGCCCTTTCGCCTTGTCTGTTTTAGAAGAAACGGCGTTTGAACACTGACTGTATGCCAATCAGTATTCCTTTCATACTGTTCATTCCCCTCGCCTGTTTAAAATATATCTTATCTCACTCATACTATGCTCGCTGTGATTCACCCGCCTTTCTCTTGTTTTGTCAACATTCCCTGTTCCCCGAGTCCCGGATCTGTCCGCTTTTTGAGGGCCCGGCAACCAAATTCTCTCCAAACAATACAATAATATTATATTCTGATAGTACTCCAGTGCTACGGTACGAGGATCTCGGCTGAACCGTCGATCTAGGGTGTTCTGTATGCAGAGTATATTACGGCTTATGGTATGCGTTGATACGAGTACCGTACCGAGCTCTGGTCAATCAGGGGAAACATCACAGATGTCGTGGTTTACCATTTCTCCACAACACGTAGTACGTCACTCAAAACAACTCGACTACAATTAATATAGCCCTACATATACCGTCGGCAGAAGAAAAGGAGGAAAAACGAGATCGTTGTGCTCCAAACGAAGGGGGAAGAAAAAAACCCCAATAGAGAGAAGGTAAGAGAATGAAAAATAAAATCTGAGGTGCCAAACGGGAAAAAGCAAGGAAGAAAGGGGAAAAAAGGAAATAAGAAATTACCATTTTCCCCATCCATGAATCACCATCTCCGGTACATTGTGAATTGGATTGAACAAAGATGATGCCCTCCGCGAATACAGATCTCAAGCCCCATCATAGCAACAGTATCCCGAGAGTATGTTGAGCGACCCGGCCTGCAGACAGGCACGCTCCAAAAACAAATGACTCCCAAGTGCAAGGCCAGCAATGGGGATTAAGTGGTGTGTGTGATGTGTGGTCCACTAAAGTTGTCGTGATGCGGAGAGAGGAGCAGGACACCAAAGCGGAGAAGGGGGTTACCGAAACAAGTCCTTGTGCACTGTCCAGCACCGAACTGCAGCAACCGTACCTACATCAGGCTACATCAGGCTACATGAACTCGAGCTCGGTAGGTGCACCCACCACCAATACCCAGACACACACATCGAAAACGAGAAAGATCGGTTCTACTGCACACGATACTGTAGAAAAAAACCGATTGCTCGAGAACAAAAACAACTCTCCAACTATCACAGCGGTGGAAGCAAGGTAACTTTCGAAGTACGGCTGAAGTTGTGTGCACGAGTGCTACAGTTGGCACCCCGACGAAAATTGGGTGGGCAACAATAATCATAATTATTATTAGAGACTCAGCTACTGCATCCATAGGAGCCTACTCCAACCCGGCAGGAGTTATTCTTGAACATCATCGAATTCTCTATCCAAACACATAGGTGAGAGAAACTCCGAATACTCTATCTGCCCGGTACTCGTCGGTTGGCTTTCACCTTCAATACCGGTATTGTCAAATGACCTCGATAAAAGCATAAAGTAGGCGCACCATACCTGCCTTTATTTTGATGGCAGAGTACTCGAGTACTCGTATATGCTGATCGGATACTATAGGTCCCGTTTAAACCCCCAATTCCTACGCCTGGTCTATATTGCATTTGATAGGTAATGACAGGGTTGCAATAATGTTTTGCGGTTCGTGATGTTTTAGAAAGTTGGATGAGGGTAACTGGTGCCTTCTATTTAGGGCAGTCGCTAACAGCGGGGCATGGACTTGTATGACAAAACATAAATCCGCAGCCGACGATGGAATTTTATATAAGGGTGAGACTGTGTCTCATGCCGGAACTTGTAGCAATGGTGATGATGATGAAAGCCGCAAAAAAAAAGGCGGTGGAGCAGGGGAAAGTACCACAATATGAGGAAGATATCGCCGGTATTTAAGGCTTTTAAGTCTGGGTGAATTCGACGAGTGAGGGTACCAGTGAGGTAAATTAGCGGTTTTCTCCTTCCCACCCAAACCGACAGATTGTTACGGCAACGATACCGATACTGTTCTCTACCAGCGCCTCACTGCAGAGTATTTCGACACCCATCAGGGCGCGCACTGCAAACCCCACACACCTGAAGCGACTACCGGCGCCGGTATGGTATCTCAACCGCAAGTGCCAGGATCTAGAACCTAGTTTCCCAACAGAGACAAAGAAAGGCGCAACGGTTGGAAACAAAAACAAAGGCAAAAGGTGAAATGTGGGGATCTCCGAGCCCGGGCGAGCCAGCACAAAGGAAAGGGGGATGTCAGCAATCTCATGATTAGATTGGAGCTCCGTGCCCTACTATGCGAGCACATACCGCGCTCAAGTGCTTGCCCATTCCAAAAATATAGCACTTGTACCTAATCAACCTGCCGTAAAGAGTACCGGTATCGGGCTGTGAGGATGCAATATCGGTACTCGAATACCGTACTAGTACTTTGGTGCTTGTCCCAGGCAACAAGCAGACTGTCCGAAAACAGGGATTAAAGAAATGATAATATTATGGTAAAAAATCTGCGCGTATCTGAACGCTGATACAGGATACCGGTATGCGAGCACCCTCGTGTTCGGGTATCCTCTTGCCTGGAACAAGTGCTACAAATGCGAGAACGATAATCTGGACTGGGAGAAGAGGAGAATGGGAGAGTGATAGATGGTGGAGTAGGCGGGGCGGCTGGGAGAGAGAGAGATAGGCGGGACTTATTGACGCCCATATTCCAATGACAGACAAGCTGACCGATTCACCGATTGACACGAGGAGCGGGGACAAAATCAGGATATTTGCACTGTGTACGGGTACCGTCAGGAAACCAACCTTCCTTCTCGCCTCGATGCCGAGTTCGTTCGACGCGAGGGAAGAGGAAGGGGCTGGCCGACCACGGGATTTCGCAGACGCGTCCGCAGACCGCAGGGCAACAGCTAGACGACTTTCCCCTTTTGCTGCACTGTACTTGTGGCGCCAAATCGGTCCCCCCAGCGTGGTGCGTCCGAACCAATGGGAACTGTCAATCCCGCCTCCCATTCCAAACCATACGTCGGGAGGTCTCAAAATCTAATCCACGGCCGGCGGGCTTCCACGGTATCTTCTTGAGCTTTTCAATTGAATTAGGCTGGTCTTCAACTCTGTGATAGCTTGACTGTCTTTAACCCAGTCCGTCGCGGTAAATCTCATGTGCCGCCTACTCAATTCCCTATATTATCCCTTCACTTCCAGCCACACCCATTTTATCAGCAAGCGATATCCTCCTCTCCCGCCCACCCCTTCTCACCTTCCACACTAGAATCTCACTCAATCACTCTCACTCACGCACTTCTCACTTCGTCTTTCTTCCTCCCTCCCTCCCTACCTACTGTCTTCCCCCAATTTCACCCACTTTCTTCCCAAGTAGTACTGCCTCAGTAAACCCTTATTTCCGCATCAGCATTCCCCTTGAACGGTCAGTCGGTTGTAAATACACTACAGCATCCTGCTGCACCAGCCAGCCAACCACCGTATCCGTTGCCCCCTCCCCCCTCTTGGTCCTAGGCTTCCCGAACACAGCTCAGAATTTCCTTAGTTAGCCTTATTATTGGCCACACCCGCTTTCTCCATTGTTCTCTTGCTGGCCCCCGGTCTGCTTAGTTGTTCCGGAGTTACGACACGATCCACTGAAACAGCGCTTTTGCTGAGAAATGCTGATTCGGATCGTCCGGAATACGTCAATCTGAACCGGGCTAAAAATTAAATCCGCATTCATCACACTGCCTTCCCCCCCCCCATCGCCGACCAAATGGGTATGTCAAAGGCCACCGTCTCCCTTTTCCTTTCGATCTTCTTTGCAACACTCGTCATCTGTGCAATTGTCCTTTGTACCTGTGCATACTGCTACAAACCAAGCTATCTTTTGCGGCTTCAAGGACGAGGAAGGGACTACGATCTTGAGAAGACACCACCAGGACGGATAATTGGAATTGACACAGTAGTAAGTTTCGATATTTTTTTATTTTATTTTTACATTTATCACCCTGCATTCCATGCCCACCGTAGGATCCTGGGCCTTATATATCCTTTCTCTTTCTTTCTCTTTTCTCTTCCTAATATCCACCGAGCTTTGCGAGCGGCATGTCACTAATGGGAACGAACCCTCAGGAAGTTGCCGGAGGTCATCAGTCGGGGCGCCCAGGGGCAACTTTCGTGGAAGTCTCTGACGGCGAAGTTATTGAAGTCCTCGACGCACATCCCGAAGGCGAAGAAATCGATATTATTCACGCAGAACGATCTCCAACTGAATCTTCCGTAGATTAGGTCCAATAATAGCAGGTTAATATCTGTCGTCGGGGGATTTCTTTCTGTTGTGTGTGTTTGATTACGAGTTCGGCCTGCTCTTTCCTCTGGTCAGCACTTTTTTGGATCACTATTTTTCCCTTTTCCTCCCTCTCCTAATAGATACAAAATGGGGTTGAGTCAGATTCGGTAAGTATCCTTTTCTGAGATATATCTTCACGCACTGACAATAGTAGGGGTTTTACCATCGCTATCACGATTCTAGCATTGATTTCAAATGGCCTCTCCGCTTCTTTATTCCAGCAATTCTCCAATAAGCTTTACCGAAGCTCGAACAGCCTTGTTTTTTACAGTTATTTCGCAACTTTCGTTAGTGCTCTAGGCGTCCTAGGATCTACCAAGGTACACCCTTTGTTATAGCCATTCTGATTTCTCTATTTGTTAACTTCTCCCGTAGCGACATGCCTATGCTATGTCGATATTTGCCAATTTCTTTATCATTGATACCATAATCTCAGCACTATCGCGGTCTATCATAATATATCTATTTTCAAATTTTCGGGGCTATATATGTGACGACAACTCGGCAACAGATGGGGGGTTATTGTCGATGACGCTACCTCACGGCACCTTCCATCAGACATCTTCAGACCAACCAAACGGGGTTAGTCCCTCATTATGGGACCGCAATTGGGGTTGCATAGAGTCGATGCGAATTTCGGTCATGGTTGGCTGGGTTTCTCTAGCGGCTGCTACGGTCATCCAATTCTTCTTTGCAATTCTCGTACGCCAATACGCAAACTCATTATTCCTGAAGGGACATGATGATCCTGAAAGGGGGACAGTTTGTTTCGGGGAACCTGTGAGGGAAATGGACGGTTTTCTGGTTAACCAGAATGGTAGTCCTCATCGTACCAGGAGAGCTTCAGCTTCCTCATGCACACCATCTAGAGAGCTTGAGAAGGTTTGTTAGGGATGGCAAGAATTGCTAAGCAGTTACCGGAAGTTATATTCAAGACATGTATAGAGTATTCCATTGACGAAACTATCACACCATAACCGGCACGTCGCAACGGGATAAAAAGCAAGGAGAACAGATGGGCCGTTGGAGGGGAATCTTTTGGGTTTACGATATGGGATATCATTTTTGTGGCTTTTGGGGCTTCCTTTTTTTTTTCTTTTCTTTTCTTCTTCTGGGGTACATCTACCGGTTACGGTGACACGGAGTTATCTTTCATGTGCTATGTACGGGATGCTTGTACGTATGTGGGTATGTATGTATTTATATACTGGCGTTATGTGTAAATATATAATGATTACCATTGCAATTCCCATCTCATTCGACAATCCTCCATAGTATCGCCACCGTATCAATTGATCGGGTTCTCGTGAGATCTACTAGTACTACGAGCACGCGCAACATCAACACTTGCAACTCTCTAGATCCGGTCCAATTCAGCGTAAGCACCGTAGAGTTGGACCCCTTAAGGGCAGCAAGATGCAGACTCCCAACCCTCAAGTGAAGACATACCGCACTCGCACGCCATGGAAACCGTATCGTATCCTAATACGGTAGCCAACAGACCTATAGCCACAAGGCGCCCCCTCCAATCCTACCCCACCCCACCCTATTACATCCCCATCCAACAAGAGCAATACTACTACCGATATCCCCTCCTCCCATAACACAACGGCCCCCCCTCCCCCAACACCGTAGCACAAAACGGCACGCTTTCCTGTAAACCGTTACCATCCCGTAGGAAAACAAATCTTCACGAGTGATATCTAATGACAGCCTGTTACACTTTCCAAGACTTTCAAAGATTAGTGACGGGTAGATCCGTTCGTTCCTGACCAACACCCTCCCGCCCTTATTTTTTATTTTACCATATTTTTTTCATTTCTATTTCAAAAGCTAGATATCGTAGTGTAGCCGGTTGCGCGGCTGGAGGGAGGGAGAGAGGGAGGGAGGAAGAGGGGGAGATAAAGGGGAGGAAGAGAATGGAGGGATTGGGAAATAGTGGGAGAATTGTTTGTTTTCTGTTTGTTTGTTTGTTTAGGGTGATCGGGTGTACAGTACAAGAGCAGTGAGGATGTGAATATTCGAGTAATTGAAGCTCGCGCTAAGATGTTGGAGTTGCCTTTGTTGGTATGGTCTAGCACTTTTTTTTTTGTCTTGAGTTGGGGGCTGAAGTGGTTCGTTTTTGCGGTGCCTCCGCCCTATCCCCCTATCCGGGAGGGTGAGTTTTGGATGCCTTAGCGCGAGATTCGATTGTTCGAGTTCATGGCAGTCGGTTCATGAATTATCACTCGGGAAGTGGAGTTTATGGTTGGGGGGCGATGTGGGGATCGTTAAAGGGGCCTGTGTGCGACACCGGCAGCATCCAAAAGTATCATACCATATTTTTATCGAAGGTCAATATTTTAACTTCGGAAGCTATTGATAAGGCGGGGGGAAAAAAGCGGGGTCCCAAAAAAACCTGAATCGTGGCGAAATTCCATTGCCTTTCCGGCGGTGGCTTTGGAAAAATTGGCTTCTGCCCCTCGGCTCGAGTTTTGGACAGGGACCGGGGTATCTTGGAGGTTTCAATGGGATTTAAGGATCGGAAGGGGAGAGCTTGCTTGCGGCGGCGGCGGACGACCATGTGTGTGGTGTGTCGTCTGTGGTCGGCGGGTGTCGTACGGGACAAGCATGGGGGTGTGGCTTTTCTTATCGATGGGACAGGGAAAACCTGCACCGTACCGGTGCTATGAAGGGCGATGTGCGAGTTGATATGCAAAGTGCATACAGGAACGAAGGCACTCGTAAGCGGATAGGTAGGTGCGTGAGTAGAGTTAATGATAGTAGGAGATACGTAAAGCAGGGTCACTGCAGCAGCAAATGCAGGGTTAGGTGTGGAATATATGATTGTATGGTTGATTTGCTTCGCCGTTGTCAGGCAAGCAGGCAGTGAGGAGAAAGGGTACCGTATGGAGATGGGGCTAATCACGTGACAGAACATTTCGGTAAAACTCAGGCCCTTCCTCTCCTCTATTTCTCCGATGAATTATTAGGGGACGGGCGGTTGCGAACTGGTTGGTCCTTCCCGGTTTGGATGTGTGTGTGGGTTCATTGTCAGTCTCCTCTTCTGGGAAATGGCCGATCTTGAGGGGATCCATCACTTTTTTTTTCTTTTTTCTTTTTTAATTTTCTTTGCTCTTTTTTTAGCCCTTGCTGGTCTACCGGTACTCCTCCAATTCTCTCCCTTTCCCCTGTGGACCCTGAGAGTTTGGTTTGGTTTGGGAATGGCGGAAATTGGGAGGGTGATAATTTGTGAATGGCACCGCGAGAGATTGCCATATCTGCGAGGAGAAGTACCTATGCACTGCAGGCGGCAAAGACAGGTATCATTTTGTTTTGTTTCCAGTCTGTTGGAATGGGGTGTGCGGTATTCTGTGGTTTAAAGAAACCGTGTGGTGAATTGCAATTTGGCTGGCAAAAAAGAAAAAAGAAAGAAATTGATACTGTATCTTCCTTCCCTCCCCCACAAACAACAATCACGTAAATCCACAGATCGACTGATCCCAAAACCTTCCTTCCCTTCCCTTCGACGGACAGAGCGGAGGGCACAAGAAAGCACAAGAAAAAGGAAGCAAAAAAGCGAGATGTGATAGAGCGGATACTGTAACCTGACCTCGAAGTGTTTTCATCTCTCGTTTTCCCCCCCTATCCAGCCCACGAATCGCTACGCTGGCTTTTGCTGCTTTGCTGCCTTCTGTGCCCCCTCCCAACTCTTACCCCCGCGAAAAAATAAAAGCTGCTTTTTTTTTCTTTTCTTTCCCTTTTTCTCTCACTCTTTCTGTGGTTTGATATGGCGTCACACACGAGATCGGCGAGTTTGAACTTTCTTTTTGTTTCTCCTTCGAGTGGTGCTCCATCCGGTCTTTTTTCTTTCTTTCTTTCTTTTTTCCCTTTTATTGTTGCTTGCTGTGTTTCCTTGCGATGCGGTGCGGCTGGTAAAAATATCCACCGCGACCACGCTTGTATCAATTGGGGGGGGTCCAACGCAGCCGTTTGGGTATCGGTTGGTTCGCGAAAAAGTTAAAGCAGGGTCATTTTTCATCACGGGAAGGAGGAGGAAAGGAGGTTCTCGAAGCGAATTACCGGTGCGAGGAAAACATCGTTTTGCCCCCAATATGTGAGCCCGGCACTGCACCACCCAGCGGTTTGAAAGTGAATTCTTGGGAGACCTCCCGTTGTTGAAGGTGTCAGCGAGGGTACGGCTGTCGGTTCGATTTTGGGTTGGGGTTCGGTCGGCTGCTCTTTATCTTGGCTGGGATGCCGGGCGTGTCAATTAATTGCGCGAGAGCTTTTTTTTCCTTTTTCTTTTCCATGAGGCACCGGTGCAATAATATTATTATGATAATATTAATATCGTATCCTTATGCTGCACCCTAATGAGGAATATGTTGAGATGGGTGTTTTCCTTTCTTATTTCTTTTGTTTTCTGGAAAGCTGCTAAACGTTAAATCCCCAACACAAGCATGGTGCTATTCTATTGGGGTAGCGGTAGTCCAAGTACTCGAGTACATGATCTTTTATTTATTATCTCCTTCGCCCGGCCTTCTGATTACGGTACTGTCATTTCAATGGAGTGACTGATTATTTGGAGGGGCGTATCGGGTTAGGCTTTGCCCCTCTGAAGGTGAAACAGGTAGGATTCAACTTCTTTTCCCATCGTAATTTCGGGCATGTCCTGGGTTTTTTTGTTGTGGGGTTGCTCGGACACAGCACATGTGTGCCGAAATATGATATTGCTTCACCACATGCAGCTGCACCACCGAGCTTGTGCTCGAGTACCGGACAGCACTTGATTGCCCCTTCTACGGGTGCACAAAAGGGGTGCACGCACTGCTGGAGAGAGGCCCAGAGCCAGATCCCGACTCTAGCTCTCCAACTTACTGCATCTCCAATCCAGGCACTGGTACAGTACCGGTACTAGTAGTTGAGTCTCCGCAGGCAGCAAGACTGGTGATTATATACTTTCGGTGCGTTGTTGCTACCCGTACCTGACAAGCCAACTGCGGAGGCTCCTTCGTGACCAATTGATTTTTCAGCTTTTGCTGGTTACAATATTATTGTGGTTGCCAATCGCCCCAGAAGGTTCCGTAGAATGTTCCACCGGCTTGGGTCACAAAGGAATTTCTTCCAGGTCTTGGTGAATCGGGGATTGGATGGATTTCGAATGAGTCCCCCAGGGTACAAGATCACCTTAAGTGGTGGTCCCGGATTTGTCGTTGGAGCCATCGTTGGTACAATGTCTTTCCACCGGCTTGTCTTCACTTGAGTCTCTGTTAGGCCTTCTCAGGGATCCCAGCGGAGAGGAAGAGGGGGTAATCGATTGTTTAGCACGTTGGACGTTGTTGTCATTCCTTGCTGAGGTAAAGGGTAAAAAAATTTAGTTACTGGTAGTATCATAGAGAAAGTGTACCTATGGCTGCATGAGAGATTGTTTAAAGGAAAAAAAAAAAAAAGAAAAAAGAAAAGAGGAGCAACAGCCGTAATAGAACCTCAGAAGCTCAGAAGCTGCCTAATACAGTCCAGTCACTGGCATGGGTCGGTCGCAGCACCTCCAAGCCAAAATTCAGCCAACCAAGAGTTTAGCTATCGACTCTAGGGACTGCAGCGGGCATCAAAGTGCTGGCGAGCATGGAGGGATATCTTCATCCGCACATCCCACGACCAAGCTCGAGAATCTTTACAATTTTATTGTCGTGGCTCCTACTCTTTTTCCTGTCTCTCTCTCTCTCTCTCTCTTGATAAGGTATCATTTCTAGCTTGGAGGAGAGTTACTGCCTTCGCTGTTGCGTCGGCTTGTTCCCATTCGTATTTTTTTTTTGGAGCGATTTAGTTTTGCAGCAGAAAGTCCTTGTCATTTATTACTTTATTTCATTTCATTCTTACCTAAAATTTCTACTTTGCTAACATTCTACAATCAGTTTTAGACGGATTATTAATATTGCCAGTTTAGGATATATTGGTAGAATATTTAGGATTTTTCTGCTTTTCTTCTTTTTTTTTCCTTCGCATCTTTTCCCGCTGCCCTTCCTGGTACCGTATTTGTTCCCTTTTCTCCCTTCTACTTTCCTCGACTGTCTTTTTGTCTACTGACTGGTGCAGCACACGGGCCTTTCCCTTGCCCTTTTCCCGCACCCCGTCATCACTAGTTGAACCCACCAAGAGCCAACCCCCAAGCCCGGACTCTTTTCGCCTTCAACACCCAACCCCCCTCGTCCCCTCGCTCTACCTCTCTGCTAACGGCACAAGAACCCTCTTCCCTCCATCTATCTCTCTTCCTTCTATCTTCCTTCTCGGCCTCTCCTCCTCTTCCTCTTTTATTTTATCCTCTCCCTTCTTCTCCCTTCTTCTCCCGATCCTTCTCTCGTTCACTAGGCAGCAGAATATTCTTCTGCAACGTCTGCTACTGTGTGTTCCTCATCGACACTTATACTGTCTACTTGTGGTACGTCTGTCTTTTTTCTTTTCCTTTCATCTTGCAATGTCCTCGGTCAACTCCACGTTGCTCCTTTTCTGGTCCACGCTTATACCCCCCATAAAAAATAACTCCACATAACCACACCTAAAAGAAAGAAAGAAAAAGGTTATCTATATGATCATCTTTATTCCCTCCTGGTTTTATTCAATGCTTGAATACTCGCACTTTCCGGAAATCAAGAATGTGGACCGATCGCTGACATCTTGCCACCATAGCTAACGGCAGGATTGAACATTCTTTTAAGGGAAAATAAATCTATTCCTCCTTCCACACTTTGATTGTTGGCTTCGTTTAAAACACTTGTTCTTGCACCATCATCCTCGCCCGAAGAACGCAGTCATGTCTTATTATGAGTCTCAAACCTCGTGGCAAAACCAGTCCAACCGTTCCAACTGGGACCAGAGGGCTGCTGGCTCGACTCCTGTTCAAGCGCATTTTCCACGATCCCACGCTTCTGACCCCTCGGATTTGACTGTTCGATACACTGCGTCCATGAAGCCAGAAGATCCATCTGCTTTTGGTTCTCAGCTCGATGGTGATTATCTGTCCCGTGTTACCAAACCCTGACCCATTGACTACGATGCTAATCCTGATTTAAGAGGTTGACCGAGCGGTTGATAATCTTGTAAAGAGCGGTAAAATGTTTGCACCGCAACGTCGCGACTCTCTTCCGGTCATGGGCCCTCGTGGATTCCCGGTCGAGCATGGTGAGATAACCTGGTGAACCTTTTTTGGTTTCGTCCCGGGTTTCCTTCCCCGGGGAATTTTACGCTAACATGTTTCCTTACTTGGTTTGATTAGACACACGCATGGTTGCTCCCATGCCTTCCCGTCATTACTCCGTTCAAGAGTTTGACGTGATGCGTTCGCAATCTGCTGCGAACTTGCAGAATTTTTATGCCACCCAACGTTTTCAGCGTCCGACGGAAGCCGAACAGATGATGCAGGCGAAGCGGAGATTGGCGGCTCAGCGGGAACGCGATTTGCGCAATTATCATCAGGAGCAGCAGTATAATAGGAGTATGTCTTCGAAATCTCCTAATCTTGCGAGAGACCTAGCTTATAAAGGTCCTCTAGCACTCCTGGCCGAAGTTTCTGGCTACGGCAAAGATCGTGTTATGAGCCCTGGTGCTATGAGCGAAGATGAGAGGCGTGAGTTAATCGCCCGCCAGCACCGTGCCCTTTATACAAGCGGTCATTCTGAAGGATCTCATTCAGAAGACGGTGTTCCTTTGGAGGAGGGTAATCCATCCAGAGGAACTAACCCCAACTCGAACGGACCTTCCGCGCCAGGTTCCAACGCCGGCGGCACACGCGGGCCTTCTCCCATGTCGTCTGCCTTCGATCCTTTTGGCCATCAGAATGGAAAAATCGACTCTAACGCAGCCCAGACATCCGGGGATCAAAACCAGACTGGAAATGCCATATCGCCACCTATACGATCCCGGACTAACAGTGCTTCTTCGCCTTCGTCGAAGTCTGCGTCATTTAGTCTATTTGATAATGCTCAAGCACAGTCTAGCCGCACTTCGGCGTCTTCACCAGGCGCCTCGCCCCCTCGTTCCCAGAGAGTATCCACTACTCCTGTGACCTCTTCGGGTGTTGCGCCTATCGGGACACGTCCAAATGCTCAGAATCAAAGTGGTGTCGCTAACAATGGCAAGCGGGCGAGTCCACCCCTAAATTCGCCACGTTACGGCTTGCAGCAGGAGAATGATCCTTTTAATAATAAGGAGAGATCTTCACCTGCACCATCCAACAACTCTGCACCAAATGGTCAGGGCGACGGGCTTGACTGGAGCAAAGTTTGGGGCCCCGGAAGCAAGGGTCTTAGCGTTTGGGGGTAAGTATCTAATGTTTACATAGCTGGGCTTTCTTATGTTAAAGGGTGTTTATTCTTGATGCTTCGGGGCGCTGTGTCTTGGGAGGGCCTGTTTAAACTGATTTTTAAGTTTCTTAAGTCTTGTAATTTGTTTTGTTTTTTCTGGGTCGGGGTATGGATACCTAAACGTGGGCAGAGGGGTTTTCTATCAACGGCGAAGTCATTTAAAACGGTTGTTTTCCCTTTTTCTTTTTCTTTCCCACATTTCTTCAGGTGAAGATTGAGGTTGTCATGGGGAAGAGGTTTTCGAGCTTTGTGGGTTTAAACTTCGGGGTTTGGGTTTCGTTCGAAAAGATGGGGCATTACTGGCTTTGGGGTGGTGGGGTTGACGTACGTACAAAAAATGTTGGCATATGGCTGTGGGGTTGGGTTTTGTTTTTGTCCTTGTTTCCTTTAATTCTTTTTCATCAAAAAGCGGCTTTGCGACCTGGGAGTGGAGTTTACGGGACGCCTGGAGGGATCGTGTCCGGGCACCGGAAAATCTCAGCATCTATGGCGGAGCACGAAAAAGCGTTGGTACTCAAAAAGAACGGGTTAGGTGCAATTGGTGATTTGTTCTGAACGGGTTGGGTTTTTTATTTCAACTGTTTTCTTTCTGTATTAGGTGTCATTGGGTTGGTGTGGAACTGGTTTTTCATTAATTGAGGTCTTTTTCTACCAATTACTTGGTGCTGTTCATGTTCCGGATTGTTTTGAGCAATAGTTATTTTTTTCTTCTCTTATGCTCTTTCTACAGGTTCCTTATTCGTGCGCTATTGATGAACCTCACGCATGTTGTTTGCTCTCGCGCTTCATACCACCCATGAGATTTTATATCTCACGGGTCTTGGAGTGCCTTTTATGCTGCCCAACATTGTTTTTCTTTTTAGTAGTGCAACTTTTTCGCATCACTGCCAATACCTCCTAATATCTCCCTTACATCACTTGTTTCTTCAGTTCATCCCACTTTTTCCAACCTCCACCTGAATGGATCAAAGAGGGGCGCACTTGGTATTTGATCTTTTTGTCGTTACGGAGTCTGGTCGAGCAAACAAAAAAGCGGGGAGAAAAAGCATGGAAAACAAAAAACAGAAAATGGCGTCAACGAAGATGGAAAGAAGAGAAGGGCGAGGGAACGAACGGGAGGGAGAAAGGGGAGGGCAAATATAAATTCATGTAGTCCAGCCCATCATGTACTGTAGTTTAGAAAGGTCCGGGGAAAGGGGAGTCCGTGGTTAACCTATTTGGTTTTGGTTCGGTATGTTATGGAGGAAAAAGGTATTCTCGAAATATGATATTGAGCTCTTTTTTATACTGTTTTCCGCAAAACAAGGTACGGTACTGTAAATAAGAACGACACTTGACTAGCTAGCGAGCTATCATACCGGTAGCCCAAGTAAGCTACCACTTGGAACTGCACCTGTTAACAACACCCTTTTGCAACCATAAAAAACTCCGGACACCGAAAAAAGGCTGTACCCTACGAGCGCCCTTTTCCCTTCTTCACTCTGCTTCTCCTCCTCTCCTCCACTCCACCCACCCCCACTCGCCAACCCTGCATTAATACCCGAACCCGGGGGGAAGGAAGGGAGGTGCCACTCCTGGAAAGTGCAACAACAACACCACTCACCTTTCACTCACTAACTCACTTTCCTCCACCAGACTTACTCGAGTAGAGTACCGTTGTGCGAGACCTTAATAGCGGCAAAATTGACGTCTGCCAAGACTTATAACTGGGCGGGGTAATTTTGTGGATGGTTACAAGTGAAAAAAAAAAGGAAAAAGGAAAAGAAAAGCTTTTTATTATTTTTATAGACATATAAATCTTATTTTTGAAAGTTTGGATTTCTTTTTTTTGTTTTATCCCCGTTTTTCTCTTTTTTCTTTCTTCCCTCTCAGATTGTGATTTTGTGACTGTATTGTACCTATACTACTGTATAGCACGGTATTTAAATTTATGGTATTATTATAGGTAGGAGGTACTTGTGTGTGGCCTGTATGAGTAGTCTAAGTTTAATACATGACTGGTGGTTGTAGCTGAGTTGAGGTGCACATGGCGGGAATGCTATTATATCATACGGTACGGGTATTGGTGTTGTGAGCTCATACGGCACAGTAGTAGCTTCCGTTCCCTCCCACTGCAGCTTTTCTTGGATGCTGTGCTCGTAGTGGGGTTGCTGCCGTAAGGTTTTAGGGTAAAGTTAATAATTTGAGTCGTGTTGGCGCCAATGCGCGTCTTGCCCAGTCAGTCAGTCAGCTGGGCTCGCTCTTTCTTTTCCTCTCTCTTTGTTTCTTCCTTTCTACGCCTTTCGAGGTCCGACCCGCCGACCCGCCGCCCCCCCCAGCCCAGCGCGCACCGGATACCGGTATACGATCCACAGTGTTCCCCCTTTCTCCCTTTTCGCATTTCTTCACCGAGAAACCCCGCCCCACTACCCGACCGCCCGACCGCGCGCTCATCACATCCCAAAAATTATAATCGGAATGATGATGGGGGGTCTTGGAAGCTTCGGGCTATTTTTGGATAAGTTACTGCAGCAACATCCGTATTGTATCTTTTAATACTGTAGCTTGAAATTTTAATTACATTTTTTTTTCTGGACAATCGCAATCGGGGAAGAGTGTTATTTAACATGAAGGATCATGGATGACGATGAAAGAGCCGAAAACCACCCGACCAAGCCGATTGAGGAGATGAAATGGAGAAGAGACACCAGTCCAGGGGAAAGAGGGAGGGGAAGAGGGACGTATATATACACAAGAAGAAAAATGCCATTCCGGACAATGAGAAAGCAAAAAAGGGAATCCCATATTTACTGCGCCCCGACCTGCCTCCGGCCAACTTGACACGAAGAGGGAGGGGGAAAAGGGGGCAAGGAGATAAAAAAATCCACAATGAAGGTTTTTCCGGAAGAGAGAAAAATGTAAAGAGATATAGCTATAGGAAGGTGAAATGTTCCCCCTTTTTGTTGAATTTTGTACCACAGGTTTCCGTTAACCTGGAAATGCATGATCCAGACACATAGGGCTCCAATAAACGCGAACTCCAACCAGAAAGGGAAATAAAAAGAGAGGGAAACGCCATGAAGCGACGGTGCAAAGGGAATCAGATAGGTAAAAACAAATAAAAGACTCCATCCCATTTTTCATGTCGCAAAAAATAGATAATGTGAATGAAAGGGAATGCGAATGAACAAAACAGGAACCGATTAATTTTCAGATAATAAACCCGTGACACCGAACAATGAACAGACCCAGCAAAAAATGAGAAAGGAAACTCAGACCAAGAGGATGACATAAAGGGCTCCGGATTATGCCTTCTCCCCATACTGTTGCTGCCACCGGTTAATTTTACTTGATAAAAGCTCCATCATCTCAAGAGCTCCCGGTTGGATATTTGAACTCAGGGCCTCAACTGCCTTTTCTAATATCTTCCCAGTTCCGTTGCCGTTGATTTGAATCTGTGGAAGGGTTTTGTCGCCAGAAGAAGAGGATGTTGGTGTTTCTGGGTTTTGCGGCGTAGTAGCATTGCTGACGGGTGTTCCCTTCTCTTCCATCCAAGCTAAGTATGCATAGATGTCACTTGCTCTTGAGCTTGCCATCTCAATCTGGGTTCGAGTGATGAAGTCTGAGATGCCGCGAACCCGCCTTCCCATCTCGTTTATGCTCATTCTTGCCTGTGGAATTCTCGGCTTGGTGGGCTTATCAATGATGGTGCCGTGGTCCATGGGTTTTGAGCCCTGATTGCCCCCAGCAGAAGAATGATCCCGAGTCATGACATGAGGAGAAGCTCCACCATTATCACCTGGATCTTCTGACTGGCGATGGCGATAGTTTCCGCGGCGGCGGCCACCATGCCCGCTGGTGTTCCCGTTGCGAGCGGACCGTTTGGCTGGCTGCTGAGGGGTATCCGGTGCAGTCTCCATGACGGGTGGTGGGAGGATAACTTCTTCAACTATAGGCTTGTTTGTGGCCCGATTATTGGAACGCGGGGGAGGATATTCGTCTGAATGTTCCGATTCTGCATTTGATAGATCATGGTCAGGTCATGTTGTCCCTTTCTTGACAGTAGTTGATAATATTGTGCCCGAGGGAGAAATGGTTATATTGGGCTCTACGTTAAGCCACGTACCTTCTTTTCTGGCTTCTTTATTCTTATCTCCGTTCCTATTTCTAGTTGAGGTACGTTTCCCTGCAGCGGATGAATTTAGATTCGAATGGCGAGAGGATGTGCCGCGCGACTTTTTGGTCGAAGAGGGGGCTGTAATTCCTTTCCCAGATTTTTCGTCACTTGATTCGATGGGCCCATTGACTGGTGTGTCTGGTGAATCCGAGGTTCTTCGTCGTTTCGAGTCTTGTTTTGGTCTATATGATTGTCAGGCGTTTATTCACCAGGGGAAATCTAAAACGAGCAAAGGTTATACATACTCATCAGAGCCCTCACTGGTACCCCGTTTCCTGCTTCTTGAACTTGTTCCACGTGTTGAACTCCCAGAAAGTTTGTCGTTCTTGCTTTCTTCTAAAACTTTCTTCAGGATAGCGTCATCATATTCAGCATCACGAGAGTTCATGGTAGTTCGACGCTTGTGAGGAATTTCCTTGTTATTTATGGGTGATGATGGCTCTGAGTGGACTGGCAGATAAAGGGATGTTCTCATTCTGTTGTAATCTAGTTAAAATCCATCAAACAAAAGAGCCCATAAGAGCTTTCTCACGATCGAGGCCCGTTGAAAGCCTCAACTCAGTGAAAATCATTTTCACAGGGGATGGGAACGTAGACTTACCCAGATTTACTAGTCCCTAATTTGTGCAATTCGGGTTTACATCGCTCACAGTAGTAGTTTTCTGGAGTAGACGCACTGTCAGTGATTCCTACGCAAAAGCCGTGCTGCCAAACATGGCACTGGTCACACTGGATGAAGAGGCCATCCGAATCGGCTTGATCGTCGTCACCACCTTGGTACTCCTGATGGCCGCAAATACATCGTGTGACTTCGTCTTCCTGTGATCCTGCATCGTCAATCTCATCGTCGCCTGTGCCGTTGACCTCTGCAGTGGATTCTAGATGAGATTCGAAAGGAATCCCTCCGTGGTCTCCGCGTCTGGAGTGGCCTATGTCGTGGTCACCATGGGAGTCGTTGTCGTGATGCTTTTGGAGACGGCCACGATTCGATGAGGTCGATGAGGAGGAGGATGAGTGAGAAACTGGCGCTGGGTTTGCTGTGGAGCGCGCGCGGGAAGAACGGCGAGGGGAGACCATGATTGCTGGCCCGTAAAAGGTGAGGGTGAGGTGAAGGCAGGGGAATGGGGGATGGGAGATGAGAAGGAGGGGGATGAAGTGGGAATGAGGAGAGTAAGAAACCGAGCAAAAGCTGGTTAAGAGAAGCCCAGAGTGTGTAGCGGATGATAGCAAAGATTGAGCTGGAAGACTAGCAATTAGGATCTCCGAGAACGAAGTGGTAGGGTGAGTGTGAAGACAACGAATTATGGTGGAATGCTGAATAGAAGAAAGGCCACAGAGGAGGGGGGACGAGTGAGCAACTGTTTCATGGATAGGCG
>Ga0307507_10004550_pt1 | contig 24341 bp, 7 predicted proteins | sample 7_EM_MG_FD_207223 | JGI IMG/M metagenome (GOLD analysis project Ga0307507, IMG submission 207223) | Populus trichocarpa ectomycorrhiza microbial communities from riparian zone in the Pacific Northwest, United States - 7_EM | ecosystem: Host-associated > Plants > Roots > Unclassified | place...
TTTTAGGAGATTAGATAGCCTATAGAGGAGGTATTATTAATCTTAAAATAGGACCTATTTAGTTAACTATTAAAGGAAGACTAGTTAGAATGTCTTTTAATATCCTACTATTAGGATAGGACAAGGCAATACTAGGAATGCCTTAATTATAGGAGTACAATCCAAAAATTAATTAGGTTACAGGTTAGGTCAATATTAGGGATACTTAATAACACAAGATACAACAGTAAACCAAGTTAATATAGTACTAAGTTAGAGCGACATACAAAGAGACTAAGCGAGGCTTAAGTTATATACCAAAGAGATACCACAAGTATGGCAAGAAGTTATAGTCACTAGAAAGTAAAAAGCTGTTAGAGTATATAGCATAGGACTATAAAATAGAATTAAAAGAGGGAATAAGTCTAAAGTTCTTTCCAATCTATAAGCTTACTAAAATGGAGTTAGTAGCGCTTAAGGAGTTTGTCCAGGAGAACTTATATAAGGGATATATCAGACCATTATAGTCGTTAGTAGGATATCTAGTACTATTCATCCCAAAGAAAAACGGAAAACTTAGGATATATATAGACTATAAACAGTTAAACAGCATTACCAGAAAGGATAGGTATCCTTTACCCTTAATTAGCGAAATCCAAGACAGGATAGGCAACATAAAGATCTTTACAAAGATAGATCTAAGATAGGCATACCATTAGATTAGGATTAAGGAGGGCAACAAATAGAAGGCAGCCTTTAGGTTAAAGAAAGGACTATATAAACCATTAGTTATGCAATTTAGGCTTATAAACGCACTAGTAACGTTCCAGAAACGAATTAATAGCGTATTAGGAGAACACCTTAATAAGTTTATTATAGTATATCTTAACAACATTATCATCTACTTAGAGAGTAAGGAAGAACATAGAGAACACGTTAAATAGGTCTTAAGGAGACTATAGAAAGAATAAATGCTAGTAGTAATTAAGAAATACGAGTTCTTTATAAGGAAAACCAATTTTGTAGGATTTATTATCAAACTAGGAAAGATCAGCATGGACCCAAAGAAAGTTAAAGCTATAGTAAGTTAGTAAGAACCAGAGAACGTTACGTAGTTAAGGTTGTTTCTAGGGTTTTGCAACTACTATAGGAGGTTTATAGCGCAGTGGTTAAAAAGTATTAAGCCATTTACAAGGCTAACAAAGAAAGAGGAACCGTAGGTTTAGGGTAGTAAGCAGAAGAAGCTATTCTAGGAACTTAAAGAGTTGTTTACCTAAGAACCAGTCCTTAAGATCTATCAACCAAAGTTAGAAATAGTTATTGAGACAAACATATTAGACTTTGCACTAGGAGTATACTTACTACAAAAGCACCAGGACGCATGGCATCCAGTAGCGTACTACAGTTAGAAGATAACACTACTAGAGTTAAACTACGATATCTATAACAAGGAATTATTAGGTATAGTTACAGTACTTAAAAAATAGAGAGCATTCTTATAAGGCACAGAGAAACCATTTATAGTTAAGACAGACTATAAGAACCTTACAGGATTCCTAATAACAAAGGAACTCAACCAAAGGCAGGTTAGATGGGCGGAAATGCTTATAGAATACTATTTCAAAATTCAGCATACCAAGGGTACAGATAATGCACGAGCAGATACTCTAAGCAGGAAAGCTAAACTACAAAATAATAAAAAGCCATTAGGGGCTTTATTGCGAAAGGATTAAAACAGATTAATTAGGTATAATTACCCAAGAATTGCAGCAACTAAGAAAAGTCAGATCCACAAATCACTATAGAGTAATTAGACACAGAAGATCTAAAAAGCATAAGTAGAGGATCCAGACTTAGAGTAATACGAAAATAGAGAAGTAATATATATACCTAAGTCTATTATAGAAGAGTTTATTAAGGAATTCCACAAGGGAATAACACAGGGACATAACGGGTCTATAGGACTAGTGTTAAGACTTTAAAAGGAGTACATTATTTAAGGAATCTGGGGACTAGCAAGACAAGTTATAAAGAAATATCTAGATTGCCAAAGAAACAAACCAACAAGGCATAAGCTGTATAGAGGGCTATAACCTATCAAAGTACCAGGAAGACCATAGGAGGTTATATTATAGGACTTTATTATTAAACTACTAAAGTTAAGAGATCCTATTATAGGACAAGATCACAACGCAATCTTAGTAATAGTGGACAAGCTTATAAAGTAGGGATACTTTATAGCGTACATAAAAGAGATATCAGTAGAGGAAGTCGCTAGGATCTATATAAAAGAAGTATTTATAAGACATAGAGCACCAAACAAGATCATATCAGATAGAGATCCAAGATTTATAGCAGCGTTTTAGAAAGTGTTTCTAGCAGAATAAGGAGTTCGCGCAGCAACCTCTATAGCGTATTATCTGTAGACGGACGGATAAACAGAAAGACTAAACTAAACACTAGAACAGTATCTAAGGTATTATATTAATTATGCATAGAACAATTGGGTATTATTGTTACTAATTACATAGTTTACATACAATACAACACCACAAGAAGGAATGGGGACATTACCATTTAAGGTAAACTACGGGTATAAACCAAGAACATCGTTATTGCCATATTAAGCAAAGAAAACGAGTAGCACAGCTAAATAAAGAATAGAGACATTAATAAATCTTTATATAAACCTTATAGAAACAGCCAAGCTAGTACAGCAAAGGATGAAAAGATACTATAATGCTAAGAGATCTAAGGGACCAGATCTTAAGGAGGGAGATAAAGTATAGCTACTATACAAAAATTTTAAGAGTTAACAACTAAGTAAGAAATTGGACCACGTTAGACTAGGACCTTTTAAAGTTAAGTAAAGAATTTTATTAGTTACGTATAAGTTAAACCTACTAGCCAAAATAAAGATCTACCCTATATAATATATCGCGATGCTAGAACTAGTACATGGGGATATTAAGCTACCAGTTTACAAGGCAGACACGTATAGAGGATAAAAAGAAGATAAATAGCAAGTTTTAAAGATTATTAGTTACAAGGATATAGATAATAAAACATAGTATAAAGTAAAGTGAATAGGCTATAGTGAGACTACTTAGAAACCATTAAGCAACCTAAAAAACGCTATAGGAAAGGTATAGGAGTATTAGAAGAAAGTAGGTTAGGTAATATTAACAAAAAAGGATCGCTAAAGAATAAGTTACCTAAGGGGGACCTAAGAGGAGCAATTGCCAAGCTACTTAGAGTTGTTTCCCTTGTAGGAGGAGAGCTAGTCCTTTTATTACCTAGCTTAGACAGACCCTATTAAACTAGTTTCTACTCCTTAGAACGAACCTTCTCACGCATACGTTTAAGACGTTAGAGACGAGCATAAGCTAGATGTTGAGCTTTAAGGACACGTGTAGACTCTTCTAAGATACGTTAAACCTTGAGCAGCGCAGAGGCTAGTTTACTGTCAAGCTTCTTAGCGGCAGATTAAACACGAAACCCTATAATAGATTACTTAGGAAACCTAAAGACTGTTAAGAGTTATAGGACGCGCATACTTAGCGTTAGAGATAGAGCGGACATCGCAGGACGATTAAATATTTGCTTTAGTGCACTCCAAACAAGAGAACAGTTATTAAGACAAAGGGCTTACTAGCGTAATGCAAACTAACCCCTCTTTTACACAGCGAGAATATGGAGACGGCATTATCTTACCTAGGGACAAGATTACAGCAATAGTACGAGACCGGCGAGCTGTAGAAGAAGAAGAAGAAGCTTTAGGCATAATAAGTAAAGATGTTAACTAGATTAATTAAACAGATATTACACCTCTAGTGGACGACTTAGAGATGTTAGGAATCTTTAAGGACGAAGATAAAGAGGAGGGAGATAGTGTTACAGACAGCTTAAGTATAATGTTATAACTACTTAGAGAAGAGTTAGAGGAAGCTAGTTAGTTAATATAGATACAGTCTAGAATGAATCCAGTGGAACTATGTAATAAGGAATAGTAGCTAAGGTTATATAATGTGATCTATATAATCTATATAATCTGTGTAATCTATAATAGAGTAGATAGAGCACACGTACCTTACAAAGCGAAGGGATTTCTTAGGCGTATGGTTGTGTATTTAAAGGACCACAGTCCCTACCCAGATAGTTCTCTCTTCGTAGTAAATCTTAGAATACAATTGGAGTTAATCTGTTAGGCAACTACTCCACTAGTTGTTATTATGTTGTTGAATTGTTTTTACCTACATACCTAGCCTAATAATAGGACCCACCGTAGTTCCTACTACAAGGTTCTGTTACAGTTGTTAGCTGGCGATAAGAACCGCGCACTATGCGGACCATGCGTGTCGCGCGTAGGGGCCCGGTTTTAAGACCGGGCAGTGCTCTTCTAGCCCGTTTTTAATTGCTGCCTGGATCCTTTCTAGTCTTCGGTTGATTTCCTTAGGGGTAGCCAATAAGCCTCGCTCGTTTGGTAAAGGATTTATATATATAAAACTATAGTGCTATAGTCTAGAGACTGTATATATAGTATTATATATAGTATTAAACGTTATATAATAAAATAATTATAAAAAAAGGCCTAAATATAAGTATATCTTAATAGGAACTTAATAGGAATATAATAAGAATATATTTAGAACGTATTTAGAACGTATTTTATATTTAGTATATTTATTATTATATATAAGCCTTTATTGCCTCTAATTAAATTCTTTTTTCTATATTCTCTAGCTCCCTTACCTCTAATTTAATCTCTATTTTATAAAGTTTAAGTCTTTAATATCTTTCTTAAATATCCTAGTTATTACTTAAGGCCTAACGCTTTAGTAACTGTAAAAGACCGGTGCTAATACGTCTAGAATGTGTTAGTAACTGGTTACGTATATATTAGAATATAAATAGGCCTTATAATTCCTTAGATACTATAGAGGATAACCTAAAACGCAATATAGATCTAGATCTTGGCCCCCTTAAACGCTAAGTAAAACTAGATTGTGACCTTACTATACCTAATAATAATATACAAAATAAAATATTATCCTTATTATTATTAGCAGCGGCCTACTCCAATTCTTCTTAAAGTTATTAATGTTTTTGTTTTAAACGTGTTAGGAACTGGTTTAAAAGAGGATTGCAATAAATATATACTCTCTCTGCCCATATGGTTTGCATATTAGGCCGATATTAATGTATTTCTTTATATATATTATATTCTAAACTAGTTCTTAGCAAAATACTAATTAACGTCCTATTAATCTAGTTTTTGTGCGCTAAATATAATATAAGCATGTTATAAACGGGTTAGGAACATATTAATACCTTATAACGGCAGGAAGAAGAAACTGCCGTATACTAAATGCATATAATTTATTTGCTGTTTATTCTACTGCATTTATATAGTGTCTTAATCTATTAAATAGCTTATAATTAATTAGAGAGCAGTGCTTATTTAAGCCTAAGGCGATAACTAGGTATCTCTTATGTCTTGCCTAGTTAGCAACTAATTAAGATTTATATGCTATGCTGTTAATACCTTCTAAACGTATTATAAACAGGTTTAGAATAACTTACCAATTAGTAAATTATAGAGTTCTTTATATTCTGACTAGCTCTTATATATAAGAAGAGCTTTTATCCGTTTATATATAGAGTAGGCTATTTTATAGTTACCTATAGCTCTTAAGATGCTTTATAGGAAGTGTACTTAATAAAAAAACTAGTATTTTCCTAAGATGCTATATCTAATCACGTCTATAAGGATTAATATGCTATAGATACTGCCTAAACCCTTTTATAATACATTAGGAAGGCATTCTAATTACGTTCTAGGTATCCTACTAGCCATTTACTTACCATCTATATTAGATATAATAGCTTTAAAGCCTTCCTTATTACTATAAATATATTTCTAATAAATCTGCTTTTAAAGACATTTAGAAAAGCAATTAAAAGACTTGCTTAAAGTATAACTAGTAAGTACGCCTTATTTCTGTATTAGTAATAACGCGTATAAGTATAAATACTATTAGAATATATTAGTATCGCGTTCTAAACGGGTTTATATTATATTTTAATACTTTTACTATACTTTTTAAGCTAAACAGTAAATATAATCTTATTTATATTTCTTTTAATAATACGTTTAAAAGATATATTAACTTTAAATATATTTTAGGCTAAGAAGATCTTAGCTTACTCTTATAAAAAGTAGATTATTATAAACCTGTTTTAATTATTATAGATCTATTAGATATAAGCCTATAATATATTAGCAAGCCAATTAGAACATATTTGTACCGTATTTATTACCGTTTTAGGATTTTAATACTTTTAATTAAACTTATATATTACCCCTACCAGTCCTTTTCCTTCTAGGTATAGAGTAAGCTTCTCTTTTTAAATTGTTCTAGTAATATAATCTACAGTAGTAAAGCTTGCGTAGATCTATGCTAAAGAAGCCTTTTTATACTGCATATAAAACTGTTTAAGAGCAGGACTTTAAAGAAACTTTCCTATAAAGACGTTAGGTATTTATTTATAATTAGTTTAGAATATATTTATTAAGAGTAAGATCTAGATTACGCATTTAACAAACCAACTTAATTACCTTATTTAATATCTCTAGAGGCGGCTTATTTAGGGGGGGTGGTGTATAACTATATACCCTATATAAGGTAAAATAAATATAAGGAGTCTCTTCTAAGTCGTCTAGAATAAAAATGTAAAAAGTAATCTTGTAGTCCTAATAGATAAGTTTCCCTAGTCCTTAGGGGTAGTTAATTCCTAGGAATATATTATAAATATGTTATAAACGTAACTAAAATACATTTTAAGCAGGTTATATTTTTTTCTTACTATAGTCTATCCTTCTATATAGATTTAATTTAATAACTCTGCATTTCTCCGTTATATTAGTACCTATATTACCTAGTTAAATAAGAGATATTAAATACGCAGTATTATATTTCTTATTTACTAGTAATACTTTTTAAAAGTACTCTAAATATATTTTTATAGTAGCCTACGTATAGGTAAAAAATAAGTACTAAATATTAGTAATATCCTAATGTAATTAGTTCTAAATGTAATCTAGTTGGGTTCTAAATATATTTAGGTAAGATAATTATATATAGAGTATCTTTGTTGCTTAATTATTAGTATATAAGCCTCTATTTAAGAGCTATATATATTTTTAGCTTAAAATTGTCTTTAAGCTGCTAAAAACAAGCTTATATATATTAACTTAAATACTAAATATATTTAGAACTAGTTCCATACCTATTTATATTATATTTGCGAATATCTAGGTCGCTTCTATCTAGGGCTATCCACTCTCTCTATATTTAACCCTATAGCTCTTTAGTAACCATAGTATAGCTTAAAGATTATAACCAATTCTAAAGATATTCGCAATGTTTTACTCCTAAATAATATATTTTATGTTTTTTACCTCTTATATTTAAGAGAGCGGACATTATAGGCTTAGGAGTATATACTTGTCTAGTTCTATATTAGATCTAAACGCGTTATAAACTAGTTATAAATATAGTTAGGGTATAATTTAGATTTTTATTAACTTACCTATATGGCTTTTTATATATCTATGCCTCTTAAGTTAATATAGTAAGTATAGCCATTATTTAGCGTCTATGGGTACTTTAAAAGACTTAAACAATCCTTAATTATAAGTATAGTAAAAGGATTAGTAGATACCTTAGTAAGAAATATAATATAAGGAACTTTGGGCTAAATATATTCAGAACTAGATTAGAATGTATTTAGAATATATTAAGAACGTATTAAGAACGTGTTAAGAATATATTAAAAACTTACCTTGCGGCTGTGTTTAACTCTCTTCTAGTATATAATCTTCTAACCCAAGGACACTGTCTTCTAAATTAATTTTAAACTTATTTTTATTATTATTAGAGAAATCTAGTAGCTAGTAATTATTAGATAGATCTGTTTAAATTAGAATATATTCCAAACACGTTATAAACACGTTATAACTAGTTACCTATAATGGTTAGTTCTGTTTTAGAGCTAAGAGGTAAGTTATATAGTAGGATAAGCAATTTGCGCTTGGTTAACCACGTAATCTTATATTTTCAGCTAAGGCTGCCCCATGCAGGGATTGTGCATTAGCGCTTATGGTAGACCCACCCTTTAGCGTGGCCTGACTGACTTGTAACCACATTTAGGGTCTAGCGGTAGCTTTTTACGATCCAATTTTTCGGAATAATGTATTAAGTAGGCTGCACAAGGTATGTATTACTAGACACGTAGTTGCGCACCATTTTGGTAGTGTAACTGATTGATAAACTTATCTATACACTACCTGACGCGTGTGTTAATGTTCTTTAAGTGCGCGCACAGGCCGCAGCTCTAAGGACGCTATCGGTGCAAGGGATATAGCAGTCCTTACTTAAATAAGACATTCTATAGCTAACCTTACTAGCTTTAATAGGGTATTAGTTAGAGTTTATTAAAAGCTTAAAATAGAGCTTAGTTATAAAGGGATATAGGTTATTTTTATTTTTATTAAATATTAGAGGATTAGAGAGCTTTTTAGATTTTATAATAGGTACTAGGTTTATTATATATATATAGGTTAAGCTACTGTTACTAGTTTAGTGTTTATACTTAACAGGTTAGGTTTAGATACTATTATTTTAATTTTGTTTATAGGTATTACTATTAGGGTCTCTAATATATATACCTTAGCATTATAGAGTTCTTTATAGATGTTACGGACGCTTTAAGTACAATGTTACGACTACTTAGAGTGGAGTTGGAAGAAGCTAGTTGGTTAATAGAAGCACGGTCTAGAATGGAGCCTGTGGAACTATATAATAAGGAATGGTAAGCAAGGTTATAGAATGTAATCTATATAATCTATAAGAGAGCAGATAGAGCAGATAGAGTAGATAGAGTAATAGCTTTCTTAGGAGTACGGGTGTATATTTAAAGGGCCACGGTCCCTACCTAGGCGGCTTTCTTCCTTGTAGTAAATCTTAGAATATAATTGGAGTTAATCTATTAGGTAACCACTCTACTAGTTATACTTGTTACTGTTATATTATTAACTTCCTGTTTACCTATACACCTAGCCTATTAGTAAGTCTACTATAGTGTTTCCTATAAGGCTTCGTTATATATTTACTACCTAGTTATAGTATTAATAAAGTCGAACAATATGCTACTAAAAGCACTAGTTACAACGGCCTCCATAGTAGCGACGACCTTAGGGTCTAGAGGAGATACTAGTATAAGGGACATAGATTCGCAGCTTATTACGGTAGGTTAGTTACAGGAAATAGTTAATTAATTGATAGACAATAATTAAATACTTAAAGATTAAATTAATGGAATTGGAGTAGCTAAGGTTAAGCTACCGTTGATTAAACAATTCTTAGGGGAGAAGTTAAAGCTCAAGGGGTTTCTTATATAAATGCACTTTAAGGTTATATAAGAAGGAGTAAAGTTGGCAATACCTATAGACTAAGTGACGTATATAGGACTGTTCTTAATAGGAAGAGCACTTAAGTGGTTTAAACCTTACCTTACCAAAATCTAAGTAAGTGGAATAATAACTACTAATTAGGAAGTATGGTTTATATTTATAAGTTAGAACGGGTTTATGGAAAAACTAATATAGGTATTTAAAGACCTAAAAGCAATAACTATAGCTAAATAGAAGTTACAGAATTTAGTATAACGCACTTTAGCAATTAAGTATATAATATAGTTTTAGACACTTATAATATAGGTTAAGTGGAATAATAAGGCGCTTATGGCATAGTATAAATAGGGACTTAAGGCTAAAGTCTAGGACGCGATTATCCTAATGGAAGATGCGGAAACTCTATAAGAGTTAATTAATTAGTTAATAAAGATTAATAATAGAATCTATTAAAGGGAATAAACTAAAAAAGGGCAAGATAGAGTTTTATAGTTATATAAGGTGTAGAACACGCATTAATAGACGCAGAGCTAGAAACTATGGAATGGTAGGCTAGAGCTAATGGACTTAAGCGGCACTAAAGAATCTAGATAATGGAATAGGAAACTATAGAAACCTAGAGGTTAAGGGTTAAGTGATTATAGGACTAAGGAGTAGAGGCTAAACCAGGGATCTTAGCAGTAGAAGATTTTTAGGCGGACTCTATAATAAGAAGAATGGTTTAAAATAGGAGCTTATATAAACTATGGAAAATAGGGTTACTATGCCAGAAACTATAGAGGTAGTTAAAGTAATTATATAGTTAAGGGAACTAGGTAAGGTAAACCAGGACTGGTAATATAAAGGTTATAAGGTATACAGGAATACGCAGTTAGGCATTTTATGTATTGTTATAACAACACGTGCCCAGTTTATAAGAACGCTAAGTATAGCGTAAGCTATTGGCTGTAGGAGCTAGAGTTAAGAGAACTTAAAGGAACTAAAGAGTTAGATAAGGAATAAGATTAACTCTATAAGCTAGATTGAGATGTTATAGTAATATGTATATAAAGATTAGCAACATTAACAATAGAGTTAGAGTACTTATTAATTAACAGCGATAAGGAAGATAAAGGGACTAACTAGGAGTACCTAAACCTTAATAACGCAATAGAAGTAGAGACTAAGACCACCACAGAACGCGGTTTAGTAATGGATATTATAACACCGTTAGATACGGCATCTATCGCTTTATAAGATGGAAGGAGCAATATTTAAAGATGGTTAAGCAAGCAGACGACTGCTAGTGCTAGCTTACCACTTAATAAAGGTAAAAGGCTAAAGGCTTAAGACTCTTAAGATAAGATATAAGACTCTTAAGACTCTTAAGACTCGATAAGATATACCTAAGAACCTATAATGGACGAAAACTAATAGGAAAGGGCAATAGCTTAGTTTAGTGATAAACGAATAAGCATAGGACGAATATTTCTAGGGAGCCAAGATTTTAAAGAATAAATAAGGTCCGTAGTAGGCAAATACAGTATTTAACCTGCTAGTTAAAAAGTTAACACATTAATTAAGAAGTAAGACGACTTTAAGGATCTAACTGCAAGACGTAGAAGATAAGAAAGTATAGATAAGTTTAGGCAACGAATTATTACATAGTAAGAATAAAAGCTAGATTAGAGATTAGCTATACTAGGATATATAAGGGACAGAGCACCTATACAAAAAGTTATAAATAGGCTAAGGGTAGGAACGCTAAGAGCTAAGTAATTAGATAAACTGGAATAAGAAGAGGATCTAGGGATTCTAACTAGATTTGTAGAATAATATACTAAAGGTTGCAACAACGCAGCAATAAAAAGATACTTATTAAGCTGTACTATAAGTGGTATAAGCAACGCAGAAATAATAAGTGGGAAGATTTTTGTATATGGCTAGACAAGAAGGTTATAGTAGATTAAGCACTATCTGAGAAACAGATGAGTTATATTAAAGGGGCGTTAGTTATAATATTAAAGAACCTAGAGGAATAGGCTGTAGACTAGAGAGAGATAATATAGATATTAATACTAGCAAATAATATAGTAATATTTAGGTTATTATGGAAAAGGTTTAAACTTAAGGATAAGGATAAGCCAAGAGTTAACCTAAAGCACCTAGTATATTACACGTTGGTATGGATTGTATAGATGGATAATATATGTAATATGTATAGGACACCTAAGGATAAACATCGCAAGTATCTAATAAGGATGTATTAGATAATAGATGAAAAGCGGTATAAAGATACTAAGTATATATATGGATGGCACCTAGTAGAAGTTTAGGAGTTAGGCGACTTAATACTTTAACTAGGAAGGTTTCTTATAGAAGAATGCCTAGATAGATAACAGTGGTGGGAGTGCCTAGAGAATATGTGTTTATAGTATATAGAAGAAAAGAAGTAAACTAAATATTGGCTATAGAAGGACTAAGTATAGTTAAAGAATAACAGTTAACAGTTAGGAAAAGGCGAGGCCTATAGAACCAGAGGGAGCTAGTGGTAGAGCCTTAGACCCTTAAAGGAATTATAGGATAACACCTAAATTTATAAGCCTATTGTAAGGTTAAAAGTTTAAGGTGTTAGTGGATAGTAGAGTAATAAGAAACTATATGTTACTAGCAGTAGTTAAAAGGATGGGGTTACTATATAGACAGAAAGAACACCTATACCTGTTAATAACGATTTTAGGGGATTTAATAGCCTAAGGAGGAGGTATTATTAATCTTAAAACAGGACCTATTTAGTTCACTATTAAAGGGAGATAAGTTAAAATATCTTTTAATATCCTACCGTTGGGGAAGGATAAGGCAATACTAGGAATGCCTTAGTTATAAGAATACAATCTAAGAATTGATTGGGTTATAGGACAAGTTAATATTAAAGATATATAATAATATAAGATGTGATAGCAAACCAAGATAGTATAGTACTAAGTTAAAGCAATGTATAAAGAGACTGAGTGAGGCTTAAGTTATATACTAAAGAGGTACTATAAGTATAAAAAAAGGTTATGGAGCCTAGAAAGTGAAAAGCTGTTAAAATATATAGCGTGGGACTATAAGATAGAATTGGAACTGTTAGCGACTCAGTCAATCGAGGCACGAGCACGGCAAGAGGGACGCGCAAGCCTGTATAATTGGTAGTCTATAAACGAGGATCCAAAGCTAGAGAAAGGAAAGAAGAAGAAGGGCAGCGTCGCTCGAAGTCTTATACAATCCTCAAGTCACGTAAGCTCACGTGACTCTGCGTCTACCATAACGTCTACCATAATCCACCGTTTTCCACCAGCGCTATAACATTACCCCCCCCTCCAAAAAAGCCTGCCCTCAGGCTTTGTATGTCCGTATTATATTTATAGAGTATTCTTATCTTTATGCTTAATAGGTAGCTTATCATCTTCGCTATACTAGCACTCCATCTACTTATCTAGATACTTTAGGGGTCTTGGCTTATTAGGGTATTGGTTATAAAATTCTTTAAGCTTTTAGGGGCAACCTATAAAGTTCTAGGTGGGGTACCAGGTTAGGTCTAAATTGTAACCTTTCTATTAAATATAGTATTTTAGCGTTCCTCGTACTAGTTTATAGGCTAGTATTTTATTAACTTCCTATTTGTTGTCGCCATTAACTTAAATTAGTAGTAGAGGCTTATTCTTTTATCTAGGTAGTGGGTTATTTATAGCTTTCTATAGCTTATCTAGTAAGAAAACAGGGTGGACTTTAATTAAGTCTAGGAGCTTAACCTTATACGAGTTGCCTTCTTTATTAAGGATCTTATATGGTCCTACCATCTTATAGTCTAGCTTACGGCTAGGCCATTCCGTCTTCTAGTTCTTTGTTATAACCCAGACCTTATCGCCTATAGTAAAGTCGGGCTTGCGCCTGTGCTTATTTGCCTACTATTCCATTAATCTTTAAGCCTTTTCTAGATTTATATAGGCTACTGCCTAAGCTTCTTTTAAGCGTTTAGTGTATTACTAGGCTTTCTTATAAGATAGTTTTTTGCGTACAGTCTATAGGCCTTTTAGTCTATTCCAGTCAAAGCTAGTATAGGGTAAATATTCCATTTCTAGCTAAATAGGTGCAAATCCCGTAGAGTTATAGGTTAGGGTCACCTAGGCGTAGTCTATTAGGGGTAACAGTTTACCCTAGTTGTCTTAGAAGTAGTTAATAAAGGGCCGGAGTTTCTAGTCTAAGTATTAATTTATAATCTCCATCTAACCGTCTATCTAGGAGTAGTATGCCGTAGAAAGCTTTAACTTAATACCTAGGATCCAGGTAAACTTATTCTAAAAGGCTAATATAAACTGCGGCCCTTAATTGGATACAATAGTATCTAGTAGTCTATAAATTCGGTAGACATAATAGATATATAGTTAGGCCACCTCTTTAGTATTAATATCCTTATAACAGGGGATTAAGAATAGGCACTTGCTAAAGTAGTTAACTAGGATTATAACTATATTATATCTGTCGCGGTCTGTAGGTAGCTTATAGAAGTCTATAGAGATATACTACCAGGGGCGTTCTGGTATTAGGAGTGGTTTTAATAGCCCTAGGGTCTTATCTTATAGAATTATAGACCTACAGCAGTTGTTACAGTTCCGTACATAGTGGTTAATATCCATAACTATTCTGGGCTAGTAGTAGCGGTCACCAATAATCCTATAGGTCTTATTTTTTTTAGGGTAGGCTATAAAGACCTAGGTATGTGCTTTAGTAATAAGTTAAGTCTATAAGTTCTATTCCTCTACTACTACTAGCTGTTCCTAATGCTTAAGTAATCCATTTTTAAGGGACTATAGGCTGGTAATGTTCTTTGCCTTTTTATGGTACTTCTGTAGAGAAGGGGCCGTATAGTTTATCTGCAGTAATTTATTAATTAAGTCAAGTCCTAAAGGGTTAATAGAATATATCTTGGCGCCTAAGGAGTCTGTACTTAGTTCTGCCTATATCCGGGGGTTAAGGTGCTCTGGTTGTAGTAGTGTCTAGATCTATAATAAGATCTTCACAGCTATCTAGTTACCTAGGTCTTATTTACGCCTTATAAGAGCATCTGCACGGTTTATAGCGCCTAGTTTATATATAATTAAGAAGTTAAACTAAAATAGGATATCCGCCTAGCGTGCCTGCCGGGCTATAAGGGCCTTGGTTATTATAAAGTATTCTAGGGCCTTATAATCCAAAACTACCTTAATAGGCTTAGGGGTCCCCTCTAGCTATATACGCCAGTGCTAAAAGCTAGAGATAATAGCTAGCATTTCTTTATTATGGATGTGGTAGTTCAGCTTAGTATCTATTATAGTCTTTAAATAGTATATAATAGGGTGCCATTCTCCGTCCGGTTGCTTTTAGGAAAAAACACTAGCTATTGTGCTATCTAAGGCATCAGTTTCTAGCATTGAGGGCCATTCTGGGTTAAAGTGGGTAAGTAGGGGAGCCGATACTAGCCGTTTTTTAAGCTTATTAAAGGCCTGCGTATATATAACGTTAAAATAGAAGGGCTGGTCTTTTCTAGTGAGACAGTTAAGAGGCTAGGCAATCCTGCTGTAGTTCTTAATAAAGCGTTAGTAGAAGTTACAGAAGCCTAAAAATAATTGTACCCCCTTTACGGTCTGTGGGGGTGCCCACTAGTTAATTACAGCCGTTTTCTCTGGGTTAGCCTTAACTCTGTCTATACTAATAATAAAACCTAGGTACTTTGTATGCTTAACACTAAATTCTAACTTCTTAATATCGGCCTAGAGGCCAGCCTTGTAGAGCCGTTATAGGACTTTATAGACGTACTCCTTATGTTCTAGCTCATTCTTAGAGTAAATTATAATATTATCTAGGTAGGCCGTATAGAAGTTATTAAGGTAGTTAAAAAGTACATTATTTATATACCGCTGGTACATAGCTAGTCCGTTGGTTAGTCCAAAAGGAAGTACTTTGTATTTATATGTTCTGTAATAGGTCTAAAATATAGTAAGATCTTCTAATCTAGGGTTTATCCTAATTTAGTAAAAAGCCTAATAGATATTAAGCTTAGTAAAGATCTTAGCTCTACTTATTTAGGCTAGAGTCTCCTTAAGTAAGGGCAGTGGATAGCGGTCCTTATAAGTTATATTATTAAGTTTATAGTAGTTAATGCAGAAACGAAGTCCTCTATTTAGCTTTTTGGTAAAGAGAATAGGTAAGTTAAAAGGGGCTTAACTAGGCTTAATAAAGCCCTTATTTAGGTTATTAATAAGGTACTGCTTTATAGCCTATAATTTAGCAGTAAACTGTTGATAAAGGGGGCTGTAATTAAGGGTGTCTTCCTTATCTAGCTTAATCTCAATCTTATAGTCGTACGGTTAGTAAGGTGGGAGTATATTAGACGCTGCCTTAGAGAATATATCCTTAAATTTCTAGTGTCAATGGGGCAGTTTTTGTTTTACTAGCTTTTTATCTATAAGCTCACTTTTCTATCCGCTAAGCTCGCTTTCCTTTTCCTTAATTATTTAATTAATTTTATATAAGCTGGTGGTAAAGGCAACGGTATTAGATTGGACCAAGTTCTGGTAGAATCTTACGGTACTAATGCAGCAGATATTAACTAGGGGAAGGTCCGTAAATTTTTTTACAGACTTTTATTAGGCCGTATTTTGCGGCATAGGGTTTATAGTCTTCCTTAGCTCACGTTCTATTTTCTATAAGTTATCCTTCTAGTCTATTAGTTTAGTATAGCGTCTAGTATTCCTAGCCTTCCTTTATAGCTGTGTAGGGCCTAAGTTCTCCGCAGAGGACTTAGCTAGGTCACTACTAATTTCCTAGATCTCTAGTATAGGTAGCATAACATAAGTGGTCTAGGGGCGGCGTAGTATATAAATCTGTTGCAGATTAAGCTGTATATCTTTCTTAAAGGCCTAGTCCCTACACATAGCATTGGCCTAGTAAATAGTATTAATCTAGGGCCGTATAAGGTTCTCTATTATAATACTAATTTCTTTTATAAAGGAAGGGGTTAGGGGTAGGGATTTAGGCCAGATAAGCTGTCTACTTTATATATTAAGCTGTAAGCCTAAATAGGCTAGCTATTTTCTTTCTAAGATTATATTGTGGCTTCCTAGGTCTATAATAAGAAAGGGGATATTATACTGCCTTTGTCTATTAACACGGAGGTAGATCCATAAGATAGTTATAATAGGTGGTCTTATCTGTCTATTATACCCGCGAATAGGGACTGGTTTAGGCAGTTCTTTAAGAGGCGCATTTAAAAATTCAGCTAGCTTTATAGCGCACTGGGTATCTATTAAGGCAAAGGTATTTGCTCTAGAGTCAGCTAAAGCAGAGGTTAAAACTTAATATCTATTACGAAATAAAGTATAAGGGATAGTGTAGCTTCTTCCACTAACTAGCTGATTTAGATTAATATGTAACATATTAATTCCTTTTAACCCTAGAGAGGAGTCTTTCTCTAAGGTTCCTCTTTTTCTAGCTCTATGCCATCCTCCTAAATTAACAGAACCTTACCCATTTTTACCTTTGTCTGGCAATCCTTTATAAAGTGGTCTTTCTGGCTATATAAGAAGTAAGCTCCTTAATTGCTAAAGGCCTATTTATAGGGGTTATTATATATAGGCTAAGTGTGCGCCAGACCCATAGCAGGACTAGCTGCTAAATTAATGGTGGGCTATACGGCTAGTGCTGTAGGAGTTGCAGATCGTGCTAGAGTGTTATAGGCCGTTTATATAGTGCTTATAGTTTAGTTTAGAGAGTTTCTAGCCTTATACCGCTTAGCTCGTGCCTTAATTTAATAGAGGCCTTGGTTAATAGATAGGCAGTAGTCTATAAGTACTTTTAGCATCTATACAGTAGTAAAAACTGGCAGTACAGCGTGCTATAGGTCTAGGGTAAGCTTGTTAAAGAGGTCTAGCATTAGGTCTTTATGGGGAATTTAGGCCTAGCTAACTAGGTGTAGAAAGTAGGTCTAGAAAGCTAAAAAGGTCTCCGTCGTCTTTATGTTAAGAGCTTTATAATTAAGGCGGGCGTTCTGTACCTTAAAGGGGTCCTTATAGATAGAAGACAAGTAGTTAATTATCTCATCTCTAGAGAGGAAGGGATCTGCCAAGTCCTAGGCGTATTGCGGACATAGGTGCGTTTATACGTCTTCGCCGGTATAGCCAAAGACATAGGCCATCTTAGCTTAAGTAGTGGGGAAGTGGTCCGTATTGACTTTAAGCTTGTCCTACAATTAAAGCTTCCAGTTATTAAATATAGGGTTAGTTCTGTCTGTAAGTAATAGGGGGTCTACAACCTTTGCGGACCGCAATAATGCTAATGCTATACGTTGGGCTAGGGCCTTAAAGACTATAGCAAGTCTCTAGGTGTCTAATAACTCCTTACTAGGTATAGGGGTATTTCTGGTTTTAAGCAGCTCTTAAAGCCGTTTAATTTCGGTATTAGCTACTACAAGCTCTTCCTAGGGGGTTAAAATGGCGACTGTTTTACTATTAGAGGTATTTATAGGTCCTGCAGCGGCTTTGCCAGCTGCTGTATTTCTTAGCATAGTGGTAAGGGTTTTAGGTAATTTCTGGTGTTTATTTATTTTCTAGGGGTTTTGGTCCATGCGTGTCCTATTCTTAGGTTTCGCATTCTATTTATATTCTTTTAGTTCTTAGGTCTGTCCTGTCCTTATAGTCCTGGTAATATCCTTAGGGTCCTATTCTGTGTCCTTGTCCTATTTATGGTCTTATAGATAGATATATTTAAGTTCCTTCTTAGGAAGAGAGAGTAATAATAAGCTTTGGATAATATTAGCGACTCAGTTAATTAAGGCATGAGTACGGCAAGAGGGACGCGCAAGCCTGTACAATTGGTAGTCTATAAATAAGGATCCAAAGCTAGAGAAAGAAAAGGAGAAGAAGGGCAGCGTCGCTCAAAGTCTTATACAATCCTCAAGTCACGTGAGCTCACGTGACTCTGCGTCTACCATAACGTCTACCATAATCCACCGTTTTCCACCAGCGCCGTAATAGGAACTGGGAATAAGTCTAAAGTTTTTTCTAATTTATAAGCTTACTAAAACTAAGTTAATAGCGCTTAAGGAGTTTATCCAGGAGAATTTATAAAAGGGATATATTAGACCGTTGTAGTTATTAGCGGGGTATCCAGTATTGTTTATCCTAAAGAAAAACAGAAAACTTAGGATATGTATTAACTACAGACAGTTAAATAGCATTACCAGGAAGGATAGGTATCCTTTACCCTTAATTAGCGAAATCTAAGATAGGATAGGTAATATATAAATCTTTACAAAGATAGATCTAAGGTAGGTATACTATTAAATAAGAATTAAGGAAGGAGATAAGTGGAAGGCAGCCTTTAGGTTAAGGAAGGACTGTATAAACCATTAGTAATATAGTTTAGACTTATAAATAAACTAGCAACATTTTAGAAACGAATTAATAACGTATTAGGAGAACACCTTAATGAGTTTGTTATAGTATACCTTAATATTATTATTATCTACTTAATAATAAAGGAAGAATATAGAGAATATATTAAATAGGTCTTAAGAAGACTATAAGAAAAAAAGATGCTAGTAGCAATTAAGAAATGTAAGTTCTTTACTAGGAAGATTAATTTTATTGGATTTATTATTAAGCTAGGCAAAATTAGCATAGACCTAAAGAAGGCAGAAGCTATAGTAAGTTAGTAAGAACTAGAGAACGTTACGCAGTTAAGGTTGTTTTTAGGGGTTTGCAATTACTATAGGAGGTTTATTGCATAGTGGTTAAAAAGTATTAAGCCATTTATAAGACTTATAAAAAAGGAGGAACTGTAGATATAGGGTAATAAACAAAAGAGGTTGTTTAAGGAACTTAAGGAGTTGTTTACCTAGGATTCAATCCTTAAAGTCTATTAACCTAAGTTAGACATAGTTGTGGAAATAGACGTATTAGACTTTGTATTAGGAGTATGTTTGCTATAAAGGCACTAGGACGCATGGCATCTAGTAGCATACTATAGTTAAAAGATAATACTACTAGAACCAAACTACGATATCTACAATAAGGAGTTATTAGGTATAGTTATAGTACTTAAAAAGTGGAGAGCATTCTTACAAGGCATAGAAAAACCGTTTATAGTTAAGACAGATTATAAGAACCTAGTGGGGTTCCTAATAATAAAAGAACTTAACTAAAGGTAGGTTAGATAGGCAGAGATACTTATAGAATATTACTTTAAAATTTAGTATACTAAAGGTACTAAAAATGCAAGAGTAGACGCACTTAGCAGGAAGGTAGAGTTATAGAATAATAAGAAGCTGTTAGGCGTAATGTTACGTAAAGACGAAGATGGATTAATTAGGTACAATTATTTAAAAATTACAGCAACTAGAGAGGAGAGTTAAACCTATAAGATACCTAAGAGTGTGTGGTTATAGAGGATCTAAGATATATAGAGTAAGGATCTAGACTTAGAGTAGTATAAGAACTAAGAAGCTACGTACGTACTAAAAGAAGTAGCAGAAAAGTTTGTAAAAGACTTTTATAAGGGAATAACGTAAGGACACAATGGAGCTATAGGCTTAGTGTTAAGACTCTAAGAGGAATACATTATTTAAGGAATTTGGGGACTAGCGAGATAAGTTATAAAAGAATATTTAGATTGCTAAAGGAATAAACTAATAAGGCATAAGCTGTATGGAGGGCTATAACCTATTAAAGTACTAGAAAGACCATAGGAGGTTATATTATAGGACTTTATTATAAATTTGCTGAAATTAAGAGATCCTATTACTGGACAAGATTATAATGCGATCTTAGTAATAGTGGATAAGCTAATAAAGTGGGGATACTTTATAGCGTGCATAGAAGAAATCTTAGCGAAGGATATAGCTAGAATCTATGTTAAAGAAGTGTTTATAAGACATAGAGCACTAATAAAGATTATATTAGATAGAGATCTAAGATTTATAGCAGCATTCTAGGAGGTATTCTTAGCAGAATAAGGGGTTTAAGCAGTAATATTAACTATATATTACCTATAAACGGATGGTTAAACGGAGAGACTGAACTAAACGTTAGAATAGTATCTAAGGCATTACATTAACCACGCGTAGAATAATTAGGCATTATTATTACTAATTATATAGTTTATATATAATGCAATACTATAGGAAGGGATAGGCACGTTACCTTTTAAGGTAAATTATAGGTATGAGCCAAGAACGTTATTGTTACTATAATAAGTAAAGAAAATAAGTAGCACAGCTAAGTAGAGAATGGAGAACTTGATAAATCTTTATACACACCTTAAGGAAACAGCTAAACTAGTATAAGAAAGAATAAAAAGGTATTATAATGCTAAGAGATCTAAGGGACTAGATCTTAAGGAGGGAGATAAAGTATGGCTACTATATAAAAATTTTAAAAGTTAATAACTAAGTAAGAAGTTGGACCATGTTAAACTAGGACCGTTTATAATTAAAGCAAAGATCTTAGAAGTTACGTATAAGTTAGACTTACTAAAGAAAATAAAGATCTACCCTATATAGCACGTTGCAATGCTAGAGCTAGTATATGGGAATATTAAGCCACTAGTCTATAAAGTAGATACATATAGAGGATAAGAGGAAGATAAATAGGAAGTTTTAAAGATTGTCAGTTATAAGGACGTTGGTAATAAAATATAGTATAAAGTAAAGTAGATAAACTATAATAAGACTACCTAGGAGCTACTAGATAACTTAAGGAATACTATAAGAAAGGTATAGAAGTATTAGAGGAAAATGGGTTAGGTAGTGTTAATAAAGAAGGATTACTAAAGAATAAGTCACCTAAGGGGGACCTAAGAGGAAGAGCACCTGCTAAGGTATTTGGAGTTGTTTCCCTTTCTATTAGAAGAGAATCCATTCTTTTATTGCCAAGTTCCTAAAGACCTTGTTCTATAAGTTTCCACTCCTTAAAACACACCTTTTTACGTACCTTCTTAAGATAGATTAACTAAGTAAACGCAGCCAGATAAGAATCTAGAGCGCGCTGTTAAGTATCAGCAGCCTCTTTTTTAGCGTTACAAGAACAATAAAGTTTGGCTAGCGCTACCAACAACTTATTATTAAGTTTTGCAGCAGTAGATTAAACCTAGGACCCTAGTAGCAATTAATAAGGATACTTAAAGACTAGTAAGAGTAATAGAACGCGTATACTTAGCGTTAGAAATAGAGCGAACATTACAAGACAATTAAATATTTGCTTTAGTGCACTTTAAATATAAAGAGGGTTGCTAAGATAAGGGACTTGCCAATATAACGCAAACTAATCCCTCTTTCGCATAGCGAGAATATAGAGATGGCATTATCTCACTAGGAGATAGTATTATAGTAATAGTATAAGACTAATAAACTATAGAAGAGGACAAAGAAGCCTTAGGTATAATAAGTAGGGATATTAACTAAATTAATTATACGGACATTATACCTCTAGCAGACAACTTGGAGATATTAGAAATCTTTAAGGATAAAGATAAAGAGGAGGGAGATAGTGTTATAGATGCTTTAAGTATAATGTTATAACTACTTAGAGAGGAGTTAGAAGAAGCTAGTTAGTTAATAAAAGCATAGTCTAGGACGGAGCCTATAGAACCATATAATAAGGAATAGTAAGGTTATGGGATGTAATTTATATGATTTATATAATCTGTGTAATCTATAATAGAGTAATGGCTTTCTTAAGAGTATGGGTGTGTATTTAAAGGGCCACGGTCCCTACCTAGGCGGCTTCCTTCCTTGTAGTAAATCTTAAAATACAATTGGAGTTAATCTATTGGGTAACCACTCCACCAGTTATACTTGTTACTGTTACATTGTTAACTTCCTGTTTACCTACACACCTAGCCTATTAGCGAGTTTACCATAGTGTTTCCTACAAGGCTTCGTTACAATAGAGTGCTTCTATTAATTGCTAATGCTAGGCTTCTAGTATAGCTCGCTACTAAGCTAAGGTATCTATAAAGGACTGTTGCATTATAGTTAACTGTTCCCTAACTAGGGATATAATACTTATAGTTATTAAAAGGGATTTGGGTTTGTTTGCTATTTTAATAGTGGTTGTTTTAATATAATATAATATAAGGGCGTAAAAAGGCGTTAGGGAAGATTTAAAGGAATAATATAAATTCTATCTAAATCTAAGAGTATATAGCTCTTATAGAGTACAAGACGTTATATAAAGAAGAGAAAGGAATAACGAAAGAATCTTATAATTAAACAGTCAGGGGTTTTAGTGGTCGATGCGTGCGCACATACGCACGCGGTCTTCGACGGATTTCGGTAGAATTCAATTAAATTGATCAAAGCGTTGGAATTCATCTGTCGAGTGTTTCACCGAGACATTCCTACTGTAACTGGGATAGTCCCGTTACACCCTTAGAGGTAAGTGGGAGGCTAAAGGTAAGCGAGGAAATATAGGAGCCTAAGGAGCTTAGGTAGCTTCTTAAGAGGCCATAGCTTAATACCGCGGTACTAGTATAACTGGCGGCTCCTGTGTTAAATACGGCGACGTATAAGATCTTGATTAAGGTAATCTACTAAACTAATTTTAAGAAGCCTGCTGATTTTGGTAATACGTACGCTAATATACTACCTCTTCCTTAGCCTCTGCTGCGGCTTCTAGATTGTCCTCTATTTCCTTAAGCTCCCCTAGTGTAAAACCCGGCTGAACGGCGTTGTATTTGCGCCTTAGCGGCTATTGTAATAAGGAGGGAGGAAGGACGCTTTATTGAGATCGTTAAGAGGGAGGACTCTCGCCCATTAATTAAGCCGCTACGCGTTTTAAGGAAGGATGCATATTAAAGGCAAATTAACGGTAGTATAATATAATTTTGGGTGAATATTACGGGTAGGTAGGTTGGGCGGATTCTGCATGGCTTTAATTTGATCTCCCTAGCAATAAGGACGGTCCTTGCGTGCAGCCATAGGCGTTCGCTACAATTACTATGTACAGTTGGTGGCAATCAAGCGAGATTGGATGCTCGTAGCGAATTTGAAATCCGGTACGCAGGCTCGCCAAATCGCCACCAACTGTATATAGTAATCGTAGCGAACGCATGTCCTTAACTATGCCTCCGTTACGGAGGTCGCTAATATCTAAATTTGCACCTTCCCAATTAGGAAAATTGGCTCACCGCCCACCGGCAGAACATGAATTTCAACGCTGGACGCATTAAATTCGTTCTTGACGCTTTAAATGAAAGGTAATATATAGGGAATTGATTAATAAACTAGCTATTTAGAAGGTAACGATGATTATATAGGCGCAGCTTTCTACCCTACGGTGACTCCGCTGAGGCCTCTACTGCTTAATCGGAGTCACCGTAGGGTAGGAAGCTGTGCCCGCGTAATCGTCGTTACCTTCTAAATAGCTAGTTTATTAATTAATTCCCTATATATTACCTTTTATTTAAGGTCGCCACTATTCATACACCCCCTAAATGATACACGTACAGCCCCTAATTGATACGCATACACCCCCTACCTCATTTGGTTTAGATACTTCCTCATTAAGTTTAGACGCTTCCTCACTGAGTTAGAATATTACGTGCGTTTGACTTGTTTGCGCCTGCATCACGAAAATCAAACTGCGCGCCACGTAACTTTTATGACTGCGACACCACGATCAAGTCTTGGTTTCAGTTATAGTACAAGTAGTAGAGTTTAAATTGGATTTGGAACGCGCCAAAGGAGCGATTAATTAGATTGCCCAGTGCTTTGTGAGGCGTTGCGCGAGCTAATTTGGGTGCTGCCACCTCTGTGAGCTGCCTCCGCCGCGCCCGCGCGCGCCCGAGGGGAGTTTTCGCACAGTTGGTGGCACTTGCTTGTCGGGTTTCG
>Ga0307507_10004551_pt1 | contig 24332 bp, 23 predicted proteins | sample 7_EM_MG_FD_207223 | JGI IMG/M metagenome (GOLD analysis project Ga0307507, IMG submission 207223) | Populus trichocarpa ectomycorrhiza microbial communities from riparian zone in the Pacific Northwest, United States - 7_EM | ecosystem: Host-associated > Plants > Roots > Unclassified | place...
TACTTTTGTATCTTCTCACTGACTCACTCTGACGCTATGGATGTATAAAGATATCACTGACCCGGCCAACATCCTCATCAATATATCCGAATCTGCTTGCATGAAGCTGCTTCCCGCTTCTTTGACCGGCCTCATTTCTCACAGTTCCAACCACTTGCGGCGCATCTTCCCAAAGGGTACCCGTATTGACTCGAGCAACCTTGATCCTCTTATGTTTTGGCGTAATGGAAGTCAAATTACCAGCCTAAATTGGCAGGTGTATGATACAGGGATGCAACTTAACGAGGCAATGTTCGTTGGTAGTCCGGGTTGGGTACCAAAGCCAAGGGAGATGAGGAAGGAAATGATTTCTTCGGGCGCTTCTTTGAAAGAGAACGAGAAGCAGAGACTGGTCGTTGAAATTGTTGGAGTCAGTTCTTGTCAGTCCTGCCTTCCATCTTCTAAGCCGAGGCCTATTTGATGACATCTCTCTAGTACCAGCACCGAATGAGCGTGAGGGGAAGAGTTTCCATACGTACATAAAGGCCCAATTTTTTCACTCCACTGGAGATCTCTCCTGGCGTTCGCCGACTCTCGAAACGCGGCATGAACCCGAATGTGGTGCAGACGTACTTTGGAAGGAACAATTTGAATGGTATTATGAAGAAGACGATTTGAGTTTCATACGGTTCGTAGAGCGCTGTAGTTTTTGATGTGCTCAAGCCTGACCTTTGGTTGCTAAAGATTCATGATCTGCGAAGACGAAGTGGGCAGAGATGATTGCATAGTCGTCTTCTGTGCGAAGTTTGATCATCTCGTGAAGGGCCAATGGGTCCTCCTTCGTATGTTAAGCAACCAAGGGAAAAACTCTGGGGCTACTGTTCTGGCGAGGTTCACCGTCAATACCCTCCATTGAACCCCGCGTTAAATCTGAATCCTTCGATTGGTAGGCCATTTAAACTTGTTTGCTATAATTTACGCAGAACCTTCCTTTGACCTGAATTCGAAGTTATGCAGTCCTCTGAACCAAGATTCCGCTTGACACGGCGTGGCGCCTTCTCTCTACCGACTTGATATAACTCGGGACCATTTACTTCATCCATAATGGGAGTTTGGAACAACTGTACATGCTCAATTGTTATAATAATGCTTTTGGTTGACGTATATGCCTTTTGTTTTCTGATCGAAAAACTCGCGTATTTTTGGGAGATTTTAATTTGGAAAAACTAGATACATTGTAGGCTCGAGCCAAATATAAATCTCTGAAGGGTAGTCATGCACGATATCTCAAGCGTCCCTAGATGGTACCAGTCACTATGCTGAACAACGCAACATGTGTATGGCAACTCAGTTCAACATGCTTGCCTAACTCTCTAAAGGACCGGTGCCGTAAGTGCACATATAGATAACGGGAGGAAATTTACCCGAGGACAGTGTGGCCTGACTTTTAATTCTTCCATGCTTCCTGACAATCGGTTTTCATGTGCTAGCATTCGTCGGAACTTGTTTGGTGCGGAGAGAATCATCCAGCTTTTATGCAAATTGATGAGATGATTGAATGTTGCTGCCTCAGACTGTTACGAATCGCACCATTGGACCACTCAGGCAGAAATCCACCTGCCTAATTGCAGCAATATTCCACTTCTTCCGAGTCGCAGTACCGGCCCGGAAACATGAGGTCCAGTCTTCGATGGTTATAATTATCTTACCGTAGGTAATGGAGTCGTTGGAAGTCGTTAAACGGTGTGGCAATTTCAGGTCGATTTCTTTTGAACACGGAGAGCAAATCGTGGTCAAATCGCCCGTAAGAGTATAAGCGCTCATTTGGCGCCCACGGTCATGGGAATTTGACTTATTACATAATAAAAGGTTGCCTTGCCAGTGGTCGAATGTCAACCTGTGCAGATCAGGTATTTATCTGACTTATGATTAATATCTTACTGGAGATTCATCAGTTGGCGTTATAATAGCTTATAAACATCGCTGTCTCACCCAGAGTGCCAGGATACACAGCCGGGACCTCCGACGACGTGTCCCCATTTGCTCTCTGAAAACACTTTCATCCTGGGTCTGGATTCCTGGCCACGCCTCCAGTTTCAACTTCGTCTCGAATTATCTCCGTTTTAACATTCAGCTTCGAAAGCCACTGTATATTTTTTTCTTATCTTGGTTCACCGCGGTTTCGAATTACGGGATGTCTGATCGTGACAAGATGACTTCGGATGCTTCGGTGCTGGTTCTGGGTCCAGATTTCACTCGGGCTGCACCTCACGACTTTCCGGCCATCCCCACAATTTTATTTGCAACCCAACTTCAACTCGGGCTTCAGGTATCAGCACCTAGATCCATCTGCACAGCTGACGTACGAGAGCAATTCTTGATGATCGGTTGATGTGAATTTCTGGGTGCTTCGTGAGTCCGAAATAGCTGCGTATCATGAAAGATCGTGAATAAAAGGTCGTCCAAAAAGTCTCGAGTTTCTGCAGCAGTACCCGTTCGTTCTGCGACGTCGCCCATTTCCCCTCATTTCTCTGCCTTTCCTTCATCTACGGTCTTTTTCCTCTGGTCTTGATACAATCTGAGCTATGAGCGCGCTGTACATTCGCTTGGGTTTTCTGCTACTCAGCGTTTTTCCGGTGGGATGCCAGACTCCTTACTCATGCTGATCTCATAAACACATCACAGCAGTTCTCGTACAGCGCACCTACTGTTCCACCTCCGTTAACGGCGGGGTTACCTGGCAAATGGCAATACAAAGGATGTTTGCCGTAAGTTTCGTATTGTATTGCTATACCAGTTTTTACGACCTTATTTTCTAGTGAACCAGGTAATAATGGAAGAATTTTTCCATATCAGATTAATGCGCCTGGCACCAACACTCCAGTCACATGCATGAATCAATGCGCTGCGTTCGGTTTCTCTGCAGCTGGTGTTGAGGTAAGATTATATTCTTTTCCGTCAGACTTTAAGACGTAACGACTTTTTTATATCAATAGTGGGGACAACAATGCTGTGAGTGGCCATCGCCAGTGACTTATCTACAACAGACTCAAAGTCGATTCAGTCTGTGGTGACATTACCGATGTTGCCGCGAAAAACGGGGTTTTCGTCGCAGATTCTCAATGCAACATGGCCTGTGAAGGAGACCCTGCCCAGTCATGTGGAGGTTTTTCGCTCCTGAACGTGTATTACTGGCCTGAGATGAATACATGGAATACACCGGGAAATACTGGTCGCTACGAGGCATGTATTTTTGTCGTCTATTCTCATTTAATACTGATAAGGAATTCTTTGACAGTATCTCGGTAAGCCGACCATTTACTGTCAGATATTTTTCTAACGACCAATCTTTGTTTCCCAGTGCCTGGGTGTGTATATTTAATTGAAATTGTTCTCTAATCAGCCTTACGTGCATTAGGGTCGTCGTTCCTATAGCTACGTCCGTAAGTATCAACAACAAGGTACTCTTCCTCGAGAAGCATGGTTCAGGGTAGGTTTAACATTTTTTGTTAAATCAGCTGATCCGTTAAACTTCATATGATGGCAGGCCTCCAAATAGTACAGGCGCGTACGAACTCGATTTGACATTGGTGAACCAGTTCGACCATGCGTATCGTGAAATGCATGTCAAGACGGATTTGTTCTGTGGTTCCAATGTCGTTCTTCCTGACAAGTCAGGTCGCCAGATCAGTCTCGGCGGATACAATGGGGTAGCTCTAAGCGGCGTTCGCTTGTACACACCTGACGGTCAACCGGGTGTCAACGGGAAGAATGACTGGGAAGAAGATTTCACGGTTCTGAGCCTCCAAGTAAGCTCAAATTTTATATAGTTATGTATCAACGTCTCTAACCACTTCAACAGCGCCCAAGGTGGTACCCGACATCTGCCATTTTGGCAAATGGATCTGTTCTTACTATCGGGGGTCTCGATGTTAGCAAAAACGTTCAGCAAGGAAATGCGGAGACGTTCCCTAAACCTGCGGGTGGCGACACAGTCGTGAACCTCGATTGGCTTACGAACACTCCCAATTCCATGTACCCCTTCGTAACTGTTCTTCCCTCCAAAAACATTTTCATTGGTATGCCTAATTGTTTTAATCATTTAATCCACATTATTCACGCTGGTTTAAAGGCTATTATAACAAAGCAAGGATCCTAGACCCCGCCACGTTCGCTACGATTGCCATGTTGCCCGACATTCCAGGCGCAGTTAACGATGGTAAGCTTTGCGAGACTTCGGTGGTAACAAGAAATTGACAATTTCTCAGCAACTGCGGGTCGTAACTATCCTTTATCAGGGGCATTTGTGCCTCTTCCTCAGTCTGCGCCGTATTCGTCTCCTCTCAAGGTTTTTGTTTGCGGTGGTACAACATCAGCAGGTGACGCTTTGGATAACTGTGTTTCTATCGAACCAGAAGCTGCTCAACCAACTTGGACTATCGAACGGATGGTGAGGGTCCAATACATATCACGCAGAAGGGCATTGATTGAATGGTATTTGGCTTAGCCGTCAAAACGCGTGATGCCCTGCATGGTGCCGTTGCCAGATGGGACTGTCCTCATCGTGAATGGCGCTCTTCATGGGCTAGCTGGATTTGCTGCAGCCACTAATCCAAACCTGAATGCGGTCCTTTATAATCCTTCCCTCCCTGCTGGAAGTCGGTTCTCCGTCCTTGGAAGCACTACCATTGCTCGCATGTATCACTCTGAGGCCACGCTGCTTCCTGATGGGCGTGTCCTCATCTCCGGTTCTGACCCTCAAGACAATAACTTCCCAGAAGAGTACCGTGTCGAGGTAAGGTTATGAGTGTATTCGATCGAGGACGAAAATAAAATTCCTTGTGTCACACAGGTTTTCATTCCCCCTTACCTAGCAGAAGGTCTCAAGCAGCCAACCTTTACAGTTCCAGATAAAGACTGGGCTTACGGCGGTTCGTATGCCATTACAAATGTCAACCTCTTCCAAGGACAAACTTCTACACTCCGTGTATCACTTCTTGCTGCTCCTTCCAGCACGCATGGCAACGCAATGGGTGCGAGGACGCTATTCCCTGCATTCTCTTGCTCTGGAACGGGATGCACCATCACCGCACCGCCAAACAGCGGTGTTTGCCCACCCGGTTGGTACCAAATTTACATCCTCGACGGGCCAACTCCGTCGGTCTCGCAATGGGTTCGGATTGGAGGCGATCCAAGCCAACTCGGCAACTGGCCTAGCTTGAACGGATTCACTCAGCCTGGCATTTAATTTATGACAAATCACGGGACATTTTTTATCTTTATTCCTTTTGTTTATGGACTAAATAAGATGACCTCTTTGTATGTATGTATATCGATATTCGTTCTCTTGTACCCAAATTTCTGTCCAGTAGGTAGTGTGGTGTCAAATCGTTGAGTCAATTGCACAGGTTTTCCCGATTTCATTAAAAATTTCCGGAAAGTAGAATTATGTATAGCTTGGACAGCATTATGTTTTGGATGTCATCGAAACGTAATGGTGGCGTCGTTCTTATATGGTCAACAACACCAGATTTGGCAATAATGATCGATCGCGGTCGTTATTTTTAACTGATGACGATACTTGTGTGCCCTTGTCGACAGACCATATTTCGGTTGAAGGGAGGTCATTAAGAGATGAAAATGTGCTGCAATACTAGTAGTTCCGCCAAATAGATTTGAGAATTAATTTGTCAGATTCAATATAACCAGTTGATGGACTTCACAGATTATTGAGGGACATATTGCTCCGGATCATGAAGCATAAAACCAAATTCGACCTTTTAACTGTGCTTTAAATTGGAGAAGGGTCAACAATTTGATTCAAGACAATTTACCTGCTCCAAGTCTTTATTGTCGCATACGTCAGCGTGTTTCGAATTTTCAACATTCAACTTCTCAAATCACCCTCATTTGATTTGAAAACTAAATGACAGGAATTCGCACTCACTCCTTACAAGAGCTTTATTACATCAGGAAATTGAATGATGTCAAACCAATAAGTCATATCGCATTGACTCGGGATTGGCATTCATTCCACGGATATATACGAGATTCAAATTGAGAGGTGATATATTTGCAGACGATGTGCTTCTATGACGGTGATAACAGTGGTGAATTTCTAATGACGTGTTTACTCAACACGAGGTCTCTTCGTGCCATTGACGACACCGTTTGGGTTGGCTTGGTTATCCCCAGTTGCTTCAAAGTACTCGAGCTTAGCGAGGGGATCAGCCTTGATGGTCTTCGAACCGACAGTCCAGTTGGCGGGGCAAACTTCGCCATGCTTGTCCTACATTTTCAGAGTTAGGATGAAAGAAGGAGAGTCTGTATATATAAAAAGGCCGTACAGTAAACTGGAAGGCTTGGATAAGTCGAATGGTCTCATCTACCGAGCGTCCAACCGGAAGGTCGTTGATGGTGATTTGCCTACAACGCAATGAGTCCCCCTCCGCTGATTTTTTTCAGGTGGGGTAAACATACCTCAGAATACCCTTGGGATCAATTATGAAGAGCCCTCGCAGGGAAATACCCTTTTCTTCCAGAAGGACGCCGTACTCTTGGGAAATTTTCATATTTCTGTCAGCGACCAGAGGTAACTTGAGATCGGGGCCTAGACCTCCTTCTTTTCGTGGTTGAGTGGCCCAAGCAAAGTGAGAGAATTTCGAGTCTGTTGAGATGCCTGCTCAGCAAAAAAAAAATTACGTTAGAGGCGTCATCACATTCGCATATGCATATCCTCACCGAAAATAGCGGTGTTGAGTTCCCGGAAGCGAGGGATGGCATCGTTGTAGGCTATTATTTCACTATGCACATTTATCAGACAAATTCTCGTCGATTTAAAGCAAGAAACCACGCACGTCGGGCAAACAAAGGTGAAGTCCCTACAGTAACAGTTTGAAATGACGTTGTCAATGTCGGACTCATGACACGTGGCAATTGAATTAGCACCTACATTGGGTAAAACAGGAGGACGACCCTACACAGTAGCATACCAATAAGTAAACATGCCACAAATGATAGAAAGTCTTATGTACGTACCATTGTCCGAGGTAATCCTGCAAGTTAACTGTGGAGAATGTTCCCTCGGTGACGGCCTCGGCTGAGAATGAAGGAGCGGGTCGTTGGACTAGAGCGGGCATCTTTCTAATTTCTAACGAAACTCTAGGAATCACAACAGGGGATGAGAATAAAGAGAAGGCAAAATATTAGTAAGTGGAATGCTTTATGAGTTTACGAAGCTATTTGGTGTTATTTATTACTGCTTTTGGCACGCTAACTACCAAGCCATTATGGAGTCATCCGAGTTGTGGCCCGAAGTTATTATGCGCTCCTTTTTCACCGCTGGTACATCGGTCGCGACGTCTGAGAAGCTTTTCTTCGGGTCTTGGAACCGACTTCTCAACACAATGTTCCCTCCTGATACATCATTTGAAGTTGTTCCTCAATTTCCTGCTGTCACGGCATGTGAGGCAGCGGACTTCATCCTCCTCCTCCTTATCTACGTTAATTCAACTCCTGTCTTCGTCGTGGAGGTCAAACCACCTGGAAATTTCCCCTCTTTTTTGAAGCGTCAAGAAGCTGACCTCCAACTCCGGAGGCACTTCTTGGATATTAGCTCTGACATGAAAATTCCTATCTTACATGGAGTATCGGCTTTCGGTACCAAGATCGCGTTCTACACCTACGATAGTGAATCTAGACGCTTGGAACCAAGGAGCATCGCCTCGGATCCTATCGTGTTGGTCGATACAGCCCCAAAGGAATGGTGGGAGTATGATATACTCGAGCAGGAAGGTGCGAACAAGTTCCGAGAGGTTGTGGAAGCTGTGAAGCAGATGTGTGCAAATGTCGCAATGTAAAATCACGGTACGCGCCCTTACCTGGAGCTAACTCACATCTCATTCAAGGCGCTATCTATGCAGTTTCTGTGTCACTGGAAATAAAAATTCGGCAGAAGGATTTTATCGGTTCTCATGAGCGAGTGCCTTTTGAACACCAGAATGACGTGGCAGCTCGCCGTACTGAAGACATCGTAGACTCAGTTACATACAACTCTACCAGTACGACAATTTTATCTCTGCACAAAAAAAGTTGATCGGATCAGGCAGTATATTGATCCGGTCGTTATATCCCTGCCCAAATCCAATTGTTAATCCATAAAATAAAGAACAAAAAAATCATCGACCAGCAAGTAAAACTTCTCAAATAACAATTCATGCATTCATGCTTCATGGCCCTGGAATTTAGCCCGCCAAGATTTATTGTTCATCATTTTGCCTAAGGCTATTCTTTTGACCATTGCATGGATACTTAGGTGTCGGTTGTCGTGGAAAATGGCCCGCGCTAAAAATCAAAAATATCTGATCTGTGAATGAGTCAAATCCTGTCCAAATCCTGTCCGGCAAAACAATCTGCATCCAGCCGCGATGATGCATATCGCAATCATATGTAGATATGGGATTCGGAGTTCCGATTGGTTTGTAATCATATGATGTGGCTGTGCTACCCGCGCCTAGGTTTTACTCAGAGTCCAGACAAGTACTTAGACCGAACAACATTTACATCTCGCCACAGCACTGCACCCCGCATCGCCGTCATGTCTCTAGTGGCATGCCAAGAATTTACTATATAAATCTGCCGTAACCCTGAGACATTTCCCCATCATGTTCGTGCCATTCATATCCAATCTCTCTTCCCGGCGGTTATTCAAGCGTAAAGGTGGTGGTGGTGGTGGTAGAGGCGGCGGTGGAGGTGGAGGTAAATCAAGTGGATCCTCCGGCAAAAGTTCCAGCTCAAGCTCAAGTTCAGGTTCATCAAAGTCCGGTTCAATATCCAAAGCGAATAGTTATTCGTCTCCAAGAGTAATCCCAGCAGGTCAACCTTTTGCTGGGCGAACAGAAGGAGGTGCAAGTAGATCCCAAATTTTTGGATCAAGGTCAGTGACACCATTCTTTCTCGTACCAGAAGTACATCTAACTTGTATTTTTTTTTAAAAAAAAAAGATCATATGGAAGCGGTTATCCAGGTTCTGTGGGACGCGGTGTCGCTGGACGTGGGTTCCCATTCATCTTCTGGCCAATTGTATGGCCAGTCGTTGCTATAGGCAGCGCAGGCTATCTCCTGAGTGAACACGAGGCAAGTGGACGTCTCCTCCTGTTTCAATTCTATTGAATTGATCCCCTGAGATAGTATGGCTCACCAACGAATTCAACGCGACCTGGTGGTGTGCTGGTCTATGCAACGTTCCCGTCTTCATCAAATTCGCCCCCAAACGTCGTTTTCCGCGTCTTGGCCGATAATGCCACAATCGTGTCTCTCATCCCAGACTTGACCGCGAACTGCACAACTTACCTCTCCAATTCCTCTGCTCCCCCAAACGATCTATCTAAAAATTCAACACCCTTTGCTCCTCCATATACCTTTTCAAATGTTACGGGCCCTGCAAATCCTCAACCAGAGCAGGTTATTCAGTACTACCGCGCTTCGACTCTCGTCCTTACCCTAGATTCATACAACAATACTGCTACATATGCTGCAGATGGCACCCCGGACTCCCCGTTACCACCCTTAGGGACGAAGGATGTCGCGTTATTGAATTGTTTAAATGCTACTATCGGATCGGCAGCACCACTTGTCGGCTCTGGCAGACGAACTGCGACTATGGATACCCCTTTGCCAATATTTTTCATGTTCTGGTTGGTATGGTGGTTCTTCATCTAATGACTACTTTATTCCCTTTTTATGCTCATCCTTGTTATGCTTATCTTACATCGCGGAACGACCACAATTCTTGTAGCTTCTATCTAGTATCATGGGTAATACCTTTACTGTAGTTCTACTTCTAGTCGGCTCCCTTCCTTGATTCAAGAAAGGAATTCATTTCAAGATATATTTCATTGATACCGCAATTGAAATCCTTCTATGTATTATATACGACATTACTTCCATTTCAAAAGAGAGTTCACAAGACGCTCAGCAATATCATTATTCCCTTCCTGTCGAGCCATCTCAATGACCTGCAAGAGGTCCTTGATACCGATTCGTGATTTCGGAAACACCTTGTGTTTGTTGATCATGCTGATTGCCCGTTGCTTCTCTTGAACTGAAGAAAATAAGTCCACTTCACTGATGACTTTGTCTACCGCAGCAAGCGAAGAAATCGGAGGGACGAACAGCTCGGAATGAAAGGCGTTGGGGAAACCCAGATTACTAAGAATCGTGGTGCACGAAGTTGCTATGACCAAAAGCCGGCGACCCTTCAAAAAAAAGATCAGAAAATGTAAGATAATAACATAAGCAATTAGCTACCATTGGAGGTCGACGTTTGAAGAGCACCACCAAGGCTTGTAAAACGGAGTTCGAGTATGTCCCAGACTTTGGAGCCCAATCTATCAGGCGTTCGATGTCGTCAACAACAATCAGGCCAAGTGTGCTATTTTGGCTGTCGGTGAACGATTTTGTGATTTCAGAAATTCTCTCCTTTTCCGAGTATCCGACCATGTTGTCAGCGGAAAGGAATCTGATGAATGGATATTCGGATTTTCGGGCAATCGACAGAGCCAGTGCGGTCTTGCCTGATCCTGGAGGACCATATAGCAGGATACTAGAGCGAGTTGTCCAGGTGGAAGTGCGGACTTGGTCTACGACTAGCTTGGCCAACTTCAGGTTTTCCTGGAAATGAGATGTTATAAAAGAAAGTTGTAAAGTTGGATAAATGGGACTCACATTGACAATGTCGTCGTAAGGTATGATGTCGTTCTGAATGGCAAAGTCTTCTACCGAGACTCCAAACGCGGGACGAATTTCTTTTAATGCATGAACGAAATCATCTTTTTTCACCCGAAGATCCTGGACGGTAGAGGTTTCTGGCATTTTCCCCGAGACTTGGTATCGATCGAGTGCAAAAGTCGTTGCGCATCTAATCAAGCTAATGATCTCAGCCCCAGAAAAGTTTGTCGTCAAGTTGGCAATTTCCTTCAAGTCCACATCTCCGTCTATAATCCTATTCGATCGCATATGACTGGTATGGATATTCAGGATCTGATGCCGTCCACTTTCATTTGGGAGTGGAATCTCGACTTGCACTTCGAAACGTCCAGGTCGCAAGAGAGTTCCATCGATGGCTCCAAGATCGTTGACAGTCCCTATGAGGAGAACATTTGGACCTGAGGTGTCCATCTTTACGAATGAGACAGACCGTCGTGAGAGAAATATACGGTAAAACATACTTTTGATAAAAGCTGGTTGACGACAGTCTCACTCCGTTTGACGATGACATCCAGATAGTCGATAACTATAATGTGCAACCTGCTTTTACGACCGCTCGTCTGGTCTTTCTCTGCATCCAAAAACAAACTGCGCATGACGTTCTCGGTTGTGCTGGCTAACTGAACGAGTTCGTAACCGTTGACGATCATTGGATCCCAAGCATCCAACATCTTTCCGATTTGTCCAGCAAGAAGAGATTTTCCCGCTCCAGGTGGCCCATAGAGAAGAATGCCTGGTTCCAAAGGTTAGTTTAAGGAAGGTATTCACAATTCACACTCACCTCTGACGTGAGGAATCCCAAGTTGATTGAGGGAAACGCTCGGTAGTTCGTATGAAGCGAGGACGCGTCGTATGTGGTTGAATTCGTTATCTAGGCCGCCAATGCCGAGTTGTTCCGCTGTGAAGGTCCGTGGATTCAATGCCAAAGAGTGATCCCTGGGACAAAAGTGTCAGTAAAGTCTTGGTAAAGGGGCAGAGAAAACAGAACAAACTGTTTTGCGCTTGGGATGATCCTGATGGTAGAGTCCTGTGCACTGACGAATGTGATTTGTGTTGTCTCTTTAACAATACCGGTAGTCGCCTTCGTCAAGGGTGGGGAGCCAGGAGGTCCTACAACTAGTGATACAATTTTCCCTCTTAATCTCTCCCCGAGATACTTGAAGAGGATTGGTTCGTGTTGGGTCATAAGAATTTCTTTATAAGTATTCGTAAAGGTCGTGATCATGTCATCTTCCAGGTAAGGTTGAGAATTCTGGTACCCCCGTTTCAAAAAATCGAGTTCGAGGACCATTTCTTGAATAGAAAGTTCGGATTCGGGATGAGGTAGCATTTCAACAGAGACTTGTGTGCCCTCTGTTATTCCCATCCATTGTCGTTGTGCAAGGGAGACACCAATACAACCTGGTTCCAATTCGCCATCGTCGCCATATCTAAAGAGGAGTTTCGGATGAGGATTTTATTCGGTTACCAACTTTTTCTCACATACCGAATCGTCAGAGGAAATGCGCTGTTAACAAGTACATGCACAAGCTCATTTTGAAAATCCGAACGATGGACTCCAATACAATTGGTGTACGGAAAGTGCTCTGAAGGAGACCTTGCTACAATGAAACTTTTGTTGGTAAAGTTAGTATCATAACCAAACCAACAAACGTTTCAAAATTGGCACCTCCGTGATATGACGCTCTGTGAGTCAGAGGGAAAGGTCATCAAACAATAAACAAATAGTTTGCCCGCTGACAGCCGTTTGCGTGATCTCTTCAGATGGCTACTACTACCGATACCACAATTCCTCTGCAGATTTCTATACCAACCGACATTCTCTGCATTATATTTGACATACTCAGGAGGAGCGTTCGGAATCAAGACCACAAATCTTCCTCGAAATTCGATCGGTCACTTCACTGGGTCCCCGAGGTTACTCACATCTGCAGTTCTTGGAGGGAGGCAGCTCTTTCCGTCAGCTTTTTATGGACACATATACATATTGACGCCTCAGTTTCTTGGGCCGTCGAGTTTGCCCGTAGGTCTGGGAACGCTCCCATTCGCATTACCGCATGCACTACACCTAGTTTGGGACGCGAGGGTTTTGCATGTATGAGGAGTTTGCTGCACGAGAATCGGCAACGTGTTCAGGGGATATACCTTAAACAAGTTTTCGAGGACTACGAGGACAAAATTATCGATGCACTATCCAACGACACCGATACCGACGAATGGCCCGTATTTTTCCCCATCCTTGACGACCTCGAGATCTCTTCAGATGAACACGAAGAATTGGAATACATTGCCCATTACTCATTCGAGCTTCCAGACGGGTTGCTCCATACACCCGAACTGAAAGCATTATCCCTCACACATTGTGCCGTTGCAAAGGAGTTTGGAACTTTTGATAAACTCTCCCATCTATATATCAGAGAAAACACCTTGTCTTATTTCGCGGCACCGTTCTTGCGCGACGCATTATCGAACATGCCCAACCTTGAAACACTTGATTTGGGACTAGAACATCCATACTACCCTGCCAACCTCAAAACAGTTAATTTCGGAACCCAACTTGACCTTCCTAAACTCCTTCGTATCAAACTCCATGGATGGCGCACCAAATGGATCACTTCCTTTTTGCAGGCGATGTCCCCTGGACCACAGAGGACGATATGGGTTACTGGCATTCCTCCGATTTATCAATTAGAGCAATATCTCCATCTTTTCAGTGGCATCATGTCGCACACAATACAAAATTCCGCCGTGCGTCGATTGACGCTGGCCATCGACGTGACTAAATTTACCATGATCGCTTCGCAACATAGTCAGACCCCCCATGATGATGACATACGTTGTGTTTTTCGATCTCCCGAAACAACGGAACCTCGAGATTTTGAGCGCTCCCTCTTGGATGGACTGCTACGCAGGACGAATCACCAGGATCTCCAGATACTTAGAGTGTCCCTTATTCACCCTTTATCCACTCGGTCGTGGGTGGAATTCTTTGGGAAACTTCCGTCGTTGACCTCAATAAGCATTTCCTCAGGAGAGATACAACTTTTCGCCGCACTCATTGATGGATCTAAAGACGCACCAGTCGAGGCGAACTTAGCAGCGGCTCTACCATTCCAAGCACTGAGGGAAGTGAGGATTAGTAGGAAGGAGGGAGTGTATGCGGAAAAGGATAAGGAGTGCATGTTGAAATGTCTTCGAAAGCGCATGGACCTTGGAATGTCATTAAAGAAACTATCTTTCGTGATTGGTTATGGTATGTCAAATCTGGAATCACAAATTAATGTTTTCAGAGACGTAGTGACACAGATGGACTTGGAAATGCCCGAGGAACTCCTGTAGTGTCGGTAGATAGACTAGCCCTCTGCCCAGCCACTCTTGGCAGGATACATTGCATATTGATCATCCATGGAAGCATATCGGTCATTTGGCTCAATGAAAGTGATATAAATGAAGTTCGAAATTTTACAAAATAAAAAGGATATCAGCGACGAAGTCGACGCTCTATCAAATGCTTACAGTTGTGTAATTCGGACACAAGCCTTCTATCTTTGCGGATCCATTAGACTCTCGCTCTTATGAGGAACCCGCTTCTGATCCACTTTGCAGCGTAGCAATGAACTGAGAAGATTTCTGACCATCTCTGGGTGAAGTTGATATTAAAAGTCATAACCTCGGGAAACATGGAAGTGGTCTTCGTTGGACAATAAATGGGATTGTTGTAGAGGGCTCGGGTATGGTAACAGGATTCGAAGCTTTGAAGCCTCCATGATGGCGAGTAGTATGCAGTCTGACTGGTTATGCCAGGGCCGGACGGACAAAACTCCCCCTTTACGACACTGTGTTGACCAAACGAAAGTTTTTTTATTGCTGACAACGGAGATGCGATCAGCCATTGGCCAGACAATCGGCTCGAAGTGACCTGGACTTTTTTTGTTGTTATGATCCTGTGGCTGACCGGGTCAACGTATAGCTTTCAGCATAGTTGCCATAATGGCGTGTAGCTTGCAAGCAATGATGACAGTAAGAGAGCTCGAAGTTGGAGGCTCCCATTCCCGCTGGAGAGATAAAATACACCGCCATTGGCAAGCGGTCTGTCAGTGGTTACTTGAAGGACCTGTTCGTTCGAGGTGATCCTGATATTATCGGAGCAGTTATTGGCCCCAGTACTGCCCAGTGGTCGTCAAAGAGATCGTCTTATCTTATCTGCAACAAGTACCCGAAAATAGATGTCAACATCATTTTATTTTCGGTGAATGAAATTTTTAAGAAACCATCGATTATCGCTCTCTGTCATCCCCCTTGGTACATATTTTTCGTCGCACTTTCTGTGAAACCCCCCATACAAGACCTCAATTAATCTGTAAACGCTTAAATCGTGGTCACAACAATGCTTTATGAGCTTTTGCATTTTGCTATAGCTCTACGAGATGGAAGAACGATGATGGTAACCGTCCTATCCATTAAAATGACATGAACTAAGTTCTGTGTTCCAGCTTCTAGTTATAACAATTATAGAACAGATCGTCTCTCGCACAGACAAAATGATTTCCCAAATCAGATTTCCACTGGCGATATCGAGAGGCTTCGATCTTTACTGACTAAAACACTGCAGTCTGTAAAGTACAAGATGGTTCTCACACCAATCCTTGCGATTGACCATCGGATACAAGCCTTCGTGACGCTAAGACCAAAAAAAAAGAATCAGAAACGGTCGATCGCCGCAGACAAAGTGAGTAATGCTTACATTGAGCCTTCCCAGCACACCTGCGCTTGTGTGCCTTCCAATTCTGCATGTGGAGACTCCCGGGCTTGCGGTTATCTAGCTGGATGTACTTTTTACAACCCAAACAGCGGACTCTGTTCTCCTCCTTCATGATTTCCCAAACAAACGGGTCTTCCTTAAGGGTTTCCAACCTGCCCTCAGGTGTCGCGTAGCTCAACCCGAGCTCGCCCCTTCGAGGACGTGGTTTTTTTGAGACAACCTTCTTCTGCTTCGGAGGAGGTTTACTAGAGAACTCGTTGGGTTTGCTACCTGTATGTTCGGTGCGTGGCGTCTGGGGAAGAGATAAAGCGGGGACACGGTTGAAGTCCATAAATTCGGGATCGAGGGAGATTTGCATTGAATCGATACCCGGAAACACGGACTCGGAGACGTGTGTTGGGACCACATGCCCCTGCATGCACGGTCTGTTTGTGGAGTATGGGCCTGCGTCATTAGAGGTCGCTGGGAAAGTGAAGTTGAAGTTGAAGTTGCACGTTTGGTCGACAAAATTGTAAGTCGTAATGTTGGGGAACATGGGAGTGGGCTGCGTTGGATAATAAACGGGGTCGTAAGGTGTTATAGATGGTTCGGGCATGTTAAAGGGATTTGAAGTCGAGGCTGCATCAACGGCGACTCTCCTGAGGAGATACTCCAAATACGCAGTGTCTGTCTGGTTCATGATGCCACAGGGCGTGGGGGTTGAACGAACAGAACACCCCTTAAATATATGTCCAGTCACGGCACAGTGTATTTTTTGATTGCCTTTTCATGGTGACAACGGAGACAAGAAAAAGGCCAATTGGCCCTCAATAACTCAGACAATGGACATTGACACGGAGTGGCTTGGGAGTGGCCTGGAAGTGGCACACCTTTTTTTGGTTGTCGGAGTTGGCCATATACGGCCAAACGTCAAAAACTGGCCCTTGTTGGCCTTTGGGTTGACGTAAACCGGCATCCAGTATAGTCGATGTAAGGCACAGTAGGAGAGCTGGGACTCGAGGTTGGAGCTTCCATCCCCGCCGGAAAGATCAGTTCCAGGAGGTAAAAATCACACTGCTGATGAAGAAAATTGTTGCCTTGCCAGTGGTCACCCTTTTGGCGGACCTGTCCCATCCCGATATTATTGGGGCAGTTATTGGCCCCAGTACTGCCTAGTTTACAGCATCATGGTCGTAGATCATCTTATCTTATGACAGTGAGTGGCCGAAAATAGACCCCAACATGATTTCATTTTCTGTGCATAAAACCACTCGGAATATGGCCCGACATGCTGTCTAAGCGATCCCTGATATTTTTAAGCGAAATGAATTGGAGGGAGACAGAATTATAGATTGACCTGACAATGGGGCCAATCAAAGGCGGTGTGCGAATGCGGCTCAACATTCTCCACCGCATCCTCCGTCCATTGTCCACCATCCGGAGAATAACAAGTATGTCTCAGGTCTATGTCATAGAGGAACAAGTCGCTGTTACTGCCGTCCGACGTGCTTGCCAGCTTACTTCTTCCGTATTCACCACCTTGGTCAGTGGCGAGTCAATCATAAAGGACGACAAATCTCCCGTTACGAGTTCGTTGTTTTATGTAATTCCTTTCATATAGCAAAAAAAAGTGACATTTGTTTATCGTTACAGTCGCGGATTACGCAGCGCAAGCTGTCATATCTTCTGTTATTCGGGCAGCTTTCTCTGAGGATCCAATCGTAGGGGAGGAAGATGCATCCACCTTACGATCCCCTAACACTCAATCCGAGCGGGATATGCGTGATCGGATTGTAAAACTTGCAAATGATGCATTGACGAGTGAGCTTATGCTTGGTGATAGTAAGAACTGGGGGATAGGGCCAGGGATGGAGAAGAGCGATGTCGAAATCTTGGATGCGATCGATGCCGGGAGTTACGAGGGAGGACCCGACGGACGTTAGTAGACTTTTTTTGCTACTAGGTTTTCTTTTCTAATTCTTATTTTGCAGGAATGTGGACTATCGACCCTGTCGATGGCACAAAAGGTTTCCTCCGAGGGGACCAATACGCCGTCTGCGTTTCTCTCATCGTTGACTCTGAAGTAAAACTAGGCGTGATAGGATGTCCAAACCTCCCAGTAGATCAAGATGACCCAGAGGGTAAACGAGGCTGCATATTCGTTGCCGTCAAAGGACACGGAACTCGTCAGGTTTGCCACCCCTTTCGTTTCAATTCTCAAGACTTGTCCTCACCCCTTTAAGCTGACACTCTCAGGTGGTAACCCGACCCCACTGCGGTTATCCCCCTCCACACCCATATCTTCCGTTTTTCTTTTGGAATCTTATGAAGCCTCACATTCGTCTCATTCTGTATCCTCCGGTGTTTCATCCTACCTGTCTCTTTCTAAACCACACGTCCGCATGGACAGTCAAGCAAAATATGGGTGCCTCGCACGGTCGAAGGACGCTGGTGGGGTGTACATGAGGATGCCTATAGGAACTGGGTATCGAGAGAAAATATGGGTACGCATGACTCTTGCCCAATCCTTTCAAGTTATCCTTCTTACATTTCTTTGTCCCGAAGGATCACGCTCCAGGCCAACTCATTGTAGAAGAAGCTGGGGGTGTCGTTACAGATTCCCGCGGGGAACGTCTCAATTTCGGATTGGGAAGAACGCTTGGTGAAAATTATGGGATCATTGCTTGCAGCAAAGATCTTCATCCCAGGCTTTTGGAGGCAGTGCAGAAGACATTAGCGGAAAGGAGTGCAAAAGTCTGATTTGAGATCGTTTGGAAAAAGAGAATCGGTTCAGGTTAATTCCAAGTAAATGGTGAACAATGCAGGTTATATTGGCACTCATAATGAAAGAGGCCCTATCTCTCCGTTGTCAACAGAATCGCCCTGAAACTCTCTAACTATTCATGTGGCTGATCACACTCATACAAGAAATAGGATATCGATATAAAATCTCAAATGCTCAAACTTGATTTATGTAGTTGTAGTGAGGTTACATGTTAATTTTTGTAGAGGTTCTCCAGGTGGCGTAAATATATGATCATGCCTTCTCTTTACCGGCCAGCGCACGCTTGCACATTATCTCCGCATCTTCGTGACGTCCTTGAATTTTATAGAGGGTACTCAGGTTGTTGACGAGGTCGAGTGTGGATGTGTGATCAGGACCCCATGCCTTCTCATAACCAGCCAGCGCACGCTTGTACATCATCTCCGCGTCTTCGTGACGGCCTTGATCATAGTAGAGGCTACCCAGGTTGTTGACGGTGTTGAGAGTGGATGTGTGATCAGGACCCCAGGCCTTCTCATAACCAGCCAGCGCACGCTTGTACATCATCTCCGCATCTTCGTGACGTCCTTGAACTTTGTAGAGGACACCCAGGTTGTTGACGGTGTCGAGAGTGGATGTGTGATCAGGTCCCCATGCCTTCTCTTTACCAGCCAGTGCACGCTTGAACATCATCTCCGCGTCTTCGTGACGGCCTTGATCATAGTAGAGGACACCCAGGTTGTTGACGGTGTCGAGAGTGGATGTGTGACCAGGACCCCATGCCTTCTCTTTACCAGCCAGTGCACGCTTGTACATCATCTCCGCGTCTTCGTGACGGCCTTGATCATAGTAGAGGACACCCAGGTTGTTGACGGTGTCGAGAGTGGATGTGTGATCAGGTCCCCATGCCTTCTCTTTACCAGCCAGTGCACGCTTGTACATCATCTCCGCGTCTTCGTGACGGCCTTGATCATAGTAGAGGAGACCCAGGTTGTTGACGGTGTTGAGAGTGGATGTATGATCAGGTCCCCATGCCTTCTCTTTACCAGCCAGTGCACGCTTGTACATCATCTCCGCGTCTTCGTGACGGCCCTGAATTCTATAGAGGTTACCCAGGTTGTTGACGGTGTCGAGAGTGGATGTGTGACCAGGTCCCCAGGCCTTCTCATAACCAGCCAGCGCACGGTTATACATCATCTCTGCATCTTTGTGACAGCCTTGATCATGGTAGAAGTTACCAAACGTTATGAGAGCTTCCAAATACTGATCACCCAAGTCCAAACTCTCCACGCCTCGCCAGATGATATCTAAGTGCGCTTGACTCTCTTGCCGTGTTCTGTGGTCACCATGACGGCCTATGGAAAGTATATGACACTTCAAATGCGATATGGCGTCGGTAAGAAAGATGCGTTGCGACTTTTTATCAAGTCGAATACGAAGCCATTCAGACACCATGGAATGAAGTGATACCGTAATTTCACTTTCATTGCAGTACGAAAATTGAAGCAGCGACAGCTCCTGCATCTTCACTATGGCGTCTTCGAATTTAAAATGGTTCCAACGACCGTCGACCTTGAAAATGGACATTGGAGAGGTTGTCGGATCACCATCCTTGCTGAAGAGTCGTTCGCCGATATTGACAGGATTAAAGAAAGCAAAAAATGTTATAACCTTCTCTAACTCTGCCGCTTGCTCACCAATGCCAAGCAACTGTAGCGACATTTCCCACGTTGTCAATAGGCTAAGAGAAGTCTCCTTCTCCTTGCCTGGTAACATACGCCGATACGGCCAGAATTTTGGAGTTTCCTCCATGACACTCTGCTTTCGTTTCTCGTATTCGGCTACAAACGCTCTCAGGCCAAGTCGTCGCTTCGAAATGTAGGCTCGCGCCTGATCGATCCCCAGTGGGAGATTTCCTAGTAGGCTCAGAATCTCCTCTGCAGCATCAAGCTCATCGGTGTCTCTCGCTGGAGAGCGAAGTAGAAGCTGGAGGCCCTCCTCTTTCTCCATATAATCAAGTTCAATTGATTGACCCAACTCGTTGGAACCAGCAAGACGACTGGTAATAAGAATAGAGCCATGTTGACTGGCTGGGAAGAAGCTACCTATCCCAGGCAAGTCTTCAGGATTGTCCAGATTATCGAAAACCAGAAGCCATCGCTCGCTCCATCTTGAGAGAATATCGTTGACCAAAGCGACCGCGCCATCAGGATTGTCCAACACTCGATGAGGGAGCAGCTGCTTGGCGGCTGCCTCCATCGAACTGTACAAGGTATTACGAGAAGAGGCATCAAGCCAAAATATTGCTCGAAATCTTCTCGAGTTTTTCATGCGTTGGCAATATTCAAGGGCAAGTTGTGTCTTGCCCGCCCCACCCATTCCAATCAGTACGACGATCAGTGGAGTTGGAGTGGTATTGGCACAGTCAAACAGCGTTTGGAGGTGAGTGTATAAAGTTTCTCGTCTGACGAAATGATTGACACGAAGTGGAGGGATGATGTAGAAGGTTTTGGCCTAGATATGACCAGTGAGGATTTCAGCCAGCGAAGGGGGCGAGTATGACTTACCTCTTCGCGTCCAACGGAGTCTGATTTCACTGTTCGCAATAATAGCAATTTAAATACTGTAATGTGTAGGTAATGCCAGAATTTCAACACACCTTGTTTGGATGGAGGTTGTAAGCCCTCGCCCAGTCCTTCAAGCAACATCTCGATTGAATTTAAAACCTTCTTATACCCTGCATCATCTTTCGTTGAGAACTTCACCATGCTGAAGTGGTCGCCGTGAATAGTCTCGCGATTCTCGAAGGGGTCACCAATGATGGCCGATTCCCCAGGCACCACCTGGCCAATACGAGTTAAACCTAGTATTCAGCATATAGGCGACATGCATACCTTCCCTATCCCTGTCATAGCCAGTTCCTCTGCAAAAGACCAAACGGCCAGCGTGCGCCTGTTCAAAATTCGGCCAAAATTATCTCCTATCCGGTCGAGGGTTTGCGAGTCCCTTTCAAGATCCCTTATCAGATCGAGATCTGGGTTCCGTAAAGCCATCTGTGCAACAGAAGCCACCACTTTTGCTATCGAAGCCATGGCACTTCCTCTGTGAGGAGTGCCCAGGAAGATTATACCCCGCGTAACGGAGAGGATCTGAGCGAGATGGGGGTGCGTATCCTGAACTCGATTCGAATAATCGAGTGCCTGTAAGGTAACCCGTCAGGCTGGGAATTTGACAGAGAAACGGGCTTACATCTTTGACTATCAGTCCACCGAGAGAGTGTGCTACAAAAATGATGGGGCGATCGCACTACAGGAACTGAGTTCTCAACGAATTTCCTGACGATAGCGTCCAACTCACTGCATCCTTTCTCCTTACACGCGACAATTCTTGCACCAAATTGATTGAGTGCTGAAACAGGGTATTCAATGAAACGCGCCCGTTGACACTGACTATGTTTGCGTCGTATCCCAACGTGAGAATACGGGTGTGGGATAAAGGCTCCTCCTTCGATAGCAATTCTTGGGGCCAACATACATTGTCCTTGGTCCAACTGTCTCTACGGTGACCGCGCAAGCCGTGAACAAAAACAATACTTTGCTCAGAAGTCAATGAGGTGTATAGTAAGCCAGGATGGAACTCACTCGGCTGTGATAGGATTCACACCTTCAACTAGGACCTCAGAATCCACGGGATGTGGAGTAGTAGCTGAATGTGCACCACCAGCTTGACCATATCTAGGTTGCTTCTTGAACACAGAAAACAGCTTCATAAGAAAACAATAGTCGAAGCGATAGAGAAACGTACGACGGACCGCTAACGACTTCAAATGTCAAACTGCCAACACGTGGCTGCTGGTGAAAGCCTGGGCCTGAATATTTGATCCATGAAAGTACGGAATGAACCAAAGGTACCCACTCGATTCCTTGAGTCTCTGACATTAATGAAACCCGCTATTTCTTTTACCAGCATTCGTGTCAGGGGAGAATCTCTGGACGCAGTCGTGATTCATGTTCTCATGCGATCATTTCTGTAAGAGTCCTGGATCACTGGCGATCCTTTTCAGGGAGACCTTATTCTTCCTTTACCAATTTTGGAACGGCAGATGATTGTATTAGTTACATAAAGGAATGAAGATTTTTTTAATCGCCCTGGGCTGGTGAATAACTTTCTCATATCTTGCTATCTAAACCTAAGGCTACGATAATAAAATACAAATACTATCTAGCCTGGTCAAGATTTATGCCCTCCCTCCAGGTCGAAGAACAGACATCATACTAAAACACCATTGTGGTTTCCTCATGCCCAATTATCACAACAGTGGTTATCCGCAATAAATGTATTATCCCCCTTCTACGACAACTCCGAGTCATGTAGCGGAATCACCCGCCATGGGTCAATAATTCCATGGTAATATGTTTATCCCTTTTTAACATATATGCTTTATTTAGTGACACATACCAAATAAAGGACTTTATTTAAAGATCATAATGTCTTGATAATGTCCACCATCGTCCCAATCAACGCTGGAATCAAACAGCCGCCTAGCGCTGGTCTCCCAGCGTCCGGGTCTGCCGAGGAAGGAGCGACCCAACGTATACCGAACCAAGTACAACAAGCACGAGGACATAATACACAAAATATCCCCCACAATAACCCTTCTCAATCGAAAAGGAGAATAGCGAATTCGCAAGCGCTGGTCCGATGGCACGCATCACGCTCACCGTCATCTGAAACGAATGTGAAAAATATGGCAACTTTTTGAAAAACTCAAAGACGAACCTGGCTTAAGCCGTTCGTCGCCCCGAGGGACGCACGACTAGGTGATGCAGCTGTGATGAAAATGAATATGGCACCTAGACATTGTTGGTGAGGATATTGATATCACTAGTACCAGTCGTGATACTAAACATACCAAATGAAAAATTCAGCACCATGAAGAACAACAACTGAGCTCCGACTGCGATCCAGACAAGAGGCGAATATCCTTGTAGTCTTGCCAAGGTATTTATGACAGGGAATAAAGCAAACGCAAGGATCGATGACATCAACCCTCCGATGAAAACTCGTTTCGAGCCCCATCGATCTTGTATCCTTGCGAAGAAGCAGACTTGGAATATGCCGTTTAATAATCCAAGGGCGGAGAGAAGTTTTCCGATTGTTGGTGGTGCGAGACCGAGGCCACCGATTTCAATAGGTGTAGAAAGGAAAACCGGGTGAACAGCTCGGAAAGAGATCTCTACAAGAGCCAGAGAGGCATAATTTGCAGACGCTATCACCACTTCATATGTGAGAAGGGATCTGAGGGGGATTGGCTCCTCCACCTTCAAAACAGCTTCTCTTCCGCCAGCCTTCCGTAATCCCAGGAACTCGGCGACTGGGATGGGGTTAGGAGACGTTTCCTTTAGGCAAAAGAATGTGATGATCCATGCGAAGACGACGAAGGTAGCTGGAACTGCACATGGGAGGAAGTATGGATAGTTCTTTAGAAATTCGTTATTGCCAAAGAGGTCGGGGAATTGATCGGCCGGTCTTGAGAGAAATCCGCCAATGATTGGACCAAGCTGGATTTGGTCAGAGCAAGCAACTGGGGAGTGTAGCGCGACTTACTGAACCTCCAGTGGACCACGCTATGGGTAAATAGGCGTAAGCCTGAGCAGATGAGTTGATATAAGACCTGATAAAGACCGTCGACTTACCTTTGAGATATTGGTAGAATCTGTCAATTCCGCCATCATGCTTGACACTCACGCCTCAGCTCAAATTCGGTACTATTAACAGAGATTAACCCTACCTCTTGATAACGCCAATATTACCATCTGATTGGAAAATCCATCAGAGGAAAACACAAGGATCATTCATTACTCCAGACACTTACTCAATGCACCATTTAAACTTCGACTGAGCGATTCATGAGGACTTGTGGTTCGAGATAGCACGGAGGTGGCTCACCTTATGATAAGTGCCCAAAAGGTTTTCGACCAATGCGGTCTGATATCCTGCTCCAGTGTAAGACTGTGAGAGCCTGCATCAGAAAGAAGAGCGATTGCTAGAAGAGAACCCAATCAGTCTTCAAAATGCATG
>Ga0307507_10004552_pt1 | contig 24330 bp, 19 predicted proteins | sample 7_EM_MG_FD_207223 | JGI IMG/M metagenome (GOLD analysis project Ga0307507, IMG submission 207223) | Populus trichocarpa ectomycorrhiza microbial communities from riparian zone in the Pacific Northwest, United States - 7_EM | ecosystem: Host-associated > Plants > Roots > Unclassified | place...
AACCCCCCCCCCCCCCCCCCCCCCCACCCCCCCCCCCCCCCCCCCCCCCCCCCCCCCCCCCCCCCCCCCCCCGCCCCCCGCCCCCCCCCCCCCCCCCACCGCCCATGATCCATAAAGGAAAAGATAATCTAATTTGAGCTTTAGGGTACAGAATTAGCCCCCGACACTGCGGACTAGAGCCTTACGGTCCTGATTTGGACCGTCGGTAGAGCCCTTCTGCACACAATCTCCTCATGCTATCAAAGCCTCATGTTCACGTCTTTTGCCCAGCAATCTTCCAATCTCTGCAGGTTGGCAATCTAAAATCCACTTTCTGTAAGGAAACTTAATTTATCAGCACTTTATACAATAGGGACTCCTATAAGTTAATAAAAGACACTATTGCCCAGCACTAGATATTATAGTTCGAGATACCGTTTGCTAGCATTGCACCTTACGAGTGGAATCTACAATATGGTATCGGCTAGTTGCGATAAGGTAAAGCATTCTACGGCGTTATTCGAACGCTACCGGCTCAGTAAGTGACAAGGTTTTCCTGCCTAGCTAAGGAGATCGTGGATTCATAGGGCATCCGACCCGAGTATCTGGGAGAATGCCCTGAGGAAAAGAAGAAAAATTTGTAGCGGGCGATAGGAGACTCCGGGAGGATGGGATATCCCTCCTAGCCCGCTCGTAAGCCGATATTTCACAGCGATGCGGGCCGCTCGATTGCTCGGCAGGCTGTAGGAGGACATTGGATAAGCCCCAAAAATTCAGTATGCACCTATGCAAGTACGATACAGGTCTGGATATCAGTTATATAAGTCGCGTAGTAGTTATCAAAAGAAGCAGAGATTACAGCAATGTCGGTGGAGCCCTGTTAGAGACTCGGAAGCAACCTTCGCAGCGTATCAAGGAGACTAAGCTAAGTATGGGCTGATTGGTGAGGGGGAAAGGAGGGCGGGGGGTTGGGGGGAGGGGGTATTGATGAGGTTGCGGGGTGGGGGTTGGGTGGAGTTGGAAGGAAGGGGGAGAAGAGGGAGGAGGAAGAGGAGGAAGGGGGTTTTGTGAATTGGGAGGGGAATCGCGGGGAGACTCGGGATAAGGGGGAGAAAGAGGAAGCGACTGTGGAGAAACGCTGCTACCCACCGTAGGCGTCGAGGGGGAAATAGGTGGAGGCATATTTCGATCTCGAATTCCTAGAAACCGGTAAAATCCGTTGAGAGAATACTTACGAGTGAGATTTTGTGAAATAACTTCACAAGGTGAACCTGAGGGAAAAATTGGGAACAAGGAATTATGGCTGCATGGGACTGGGGAAAAAGCTCTGGTATGAGCTCTCTGTGGTGTGACAACTGCTGAACTAGTCCTGCAGGGGAGGATGCGTACGCAATTGAAAAACGAAAAACCACGCTAGCCGGATTCGTGGATAGTAAGGGAGGTATGGGGCGTGTATAGTAGGATGTCGCGCGTTGATGCCATATATGTCGCTTACCATAGGATTTCACGACCGGAAGAATAAATACAGTGCTAGATAACAAGTAAGCCATTCGTAATCCAAAATAACTCTTGTAGCACTGCAGGTGTACGATGGAAATTCTAGGGCGTGTTTGATACCAAGCTAATATAAAGCTCGAGACAACGTAGGCTGTAAAATGTAGCTGCAAAAAAGTGATTGCCCAATGAGTTTTTCAATCCACCGAATTGATGGATGTGTGATGTTGGAGAACCTAAGACGAGTGACTCAAAGTGCAGGATGTGGTTCAAGCTTCCGCTCAAGGTCTGAAGCAAAGGAAAGCTCACCTGCACGCATCTGCGCGAATATTTCAATCGGTCCTGTATAAACTATATACCCCTGTTGACTCGGAAAAGAAACATTGCATATGGGAGGAAAACTAACTGATGGAGTACGACCGCCGTTGCGTCACCCCCCGTTGAGCAGTACCATGATACAAGTATGAGCATATTAGGCACAAATAGGCGAACAGTGGCAAAATTTAAATAGTCTTGAATATGAGGGGCATCCTTCAAGAGCTCTAATAATTTTTAACAAATATGTGTCCAACCAGGCCAATCCCACTCCTGTGAGGTAAAACGATAGCTGTTGGACAGGGTTATGGAGACAGACGTTTAAAAAATTAGGCATCGTGTGCAATGGAATTCCTGTCTTCACTGTACTCATCGAACATCATTCCTCAAGGTTCTCATAAACCTTTAAAGAGATATATTAGGGCAAAAAAACTTGATAGCCCTGATGGCAAAAAGGTGGTTCGCCAGGGCTTACTTTACCTTTTATTATTAAAGGCCTGCTTGCTACATCCACCCTGGCCGGGAGTTGAACTCCCGGCCTCCCCTGTAGGAGCTAGTAGTGACCGGTCTTTTTACCATTAGGCTATGAGAACCGGTCGATAGTGCTTCTTTATTTGGAAATTTAACCTAAGGAGGGATTCACATTCTCCTTTCTATTTTTATTTCGGATCCATCAACAAAGATTATGATTTAACACCTTTGTGATACGTACCGTATAGGTAAAGATGGCCTCGTTGAAGCTGCACTTGAACAAGGTCAACTCTTACTGGAAATGGCCTTCGGGAAAACTCGACCTCAAATCGTCTTCAATTATGATATCACTACGCCTGTTTGTAGATAAAGTCTAAACAGGGCATAGTGACCTAGATTATAGTTCTTCTATCTTCTATCTTTCCTTCTAAAGCGTGTCATGATCACACTGTAGTTGTTTTCTTCGCTTCCTGATCTGAAGACAATTAGTGATTGTGGTGGACTACAGATTCTCTGCTTGAACAGTGGAGAAGAGTGGGGATCTCCCTGGGCCTGCAGGCATCTGTGGGGATCTGTCGGGACCTGCCGGTATTTGTGGGCATCTGTGGGCATCTGTGGGGGTCTGTGTGGATCTGCAGGGATCTGCAGGGATCTGTCTGGCTTCACACTCTGAGACACTCTGCAATCTGGTTGTGGGCCCGGTGTCTTCCCCTGTCCTACAGCCATTAGCCCTGGGCAAAGTTCTCTCCAGGACTGGACAGACTACGATTCATAGTCCGTCCTGGTCCTACCCTCAGGACCGATGGACTGCCCCGTTGCGAACACTGATTTCGGCCTGAATATGCGGTCTCCCAGTTACCAATATTCGAGTGCCCGGAGACTTTTGGAGTATTTGATGCAGCGAATCCAGGAGCTCGACTCGACGTCCTGCCGCACATTCATCCAGGCCATCGATGCATATGAATGTACGCTTTTTGGAAGGGTGGTCTGTAGCATCTCCACAATATAGGAAAGTTGCGGTCCCCGTCCACCGATGACCTTTTTCTGATCTTCATATGCTTCCGCTATTTCCCCCGGTACCTCCTCCAGCCCACTCACAACCTGTTTGATTAGAGCGCCTAGCGTGCTCGTCGATGACTGCTCCTTTTGGGCGGCGAAGTCGAAGTAAAAGCATGCAACGGCGACATTTTGTCCTCTAGCACGATCACACAAGCTATCTATCACCAATGAACTAACATCGCGGCTTGTCAGCATATGCGCTTCTTCCATTCTCGAGGTTCGTCCTTGTTACCAAATATAAGTCTTGCCGACCCCTGGATTTCCATAGCAAAACAAAACTGCGTCGTCGGATTCTCCTCCCCCACTATCAGCGCACCAGCTTCTAAATTTCTCTGTTTGTAGAAGCCATTCCCCTACATCTTTGACTCGGCGGTCCCGAATATCCTGGTGCTGTAACCTGGGCTCTAGTGGCGATAACCAGGTTAACAGCTGAGACCGGCCATCGGTAATGGTACAGTTGTTCAACACGTTATTATACGAGCCGATAGTATTGAAGGAGTTGGTATGAGCCATCTTTGTTGATTTGAACGCTGTTGAGGATAGGTTATCGAGTTGGTCGGCTGATGGAAGCGCTAGGCTGAAGAAAAGCGGGGTCTTTGTGGAACCTCGTGGATTCCTCAGCACCGCCTAATCGACCTCCCCTAAATCTCTTCCCGCAACGCTCTACTTGCGCCTACCATATTGGTGGCAGGAAATGCCACACCTCTCTATGTTCTCTCTTATATCACCGCACAAATCCTGCACTCCCATGGACTAACATCTATGATATGACCCCCTCCCGTAGAATCGGTTTACCTATAGTATATACAGTTTATCCAAAGTTATTAATCCTTATGAATTAATTATCCGTAGACGTATACAGTATACCACCTAACTTAAACTAGCACTGTAGATTTCCTCGCGATGTCGATTTAGGACGAAAACTCCCCCGCAAGCTCTTCCAAGGTTTAGTGAGGATAGTGACTGTGCTCCAGATATTGATCGCAACCGCCAAACACTGCACCTTCCCGGTACTGTTCTTGTACTGTACTCGGGTACAAGTACGAGTACAAGGGTAAGTCGGGCGCCGTGCTACAAAAAGTCTTGGTTTATTGCTTATTCTGGGTGTCGCCAGACTTAGCACAATATGCATAAAAGAACCTTAACTCTGCTTTAGTCTGTTCCCAGAAACTGCTCCAATTGACCACCATTATCTCCAAGCAGGTGACCTAGTTATAGACACTATTCTCTCTGTTCTTTATGATGCTATCACAGATTGTCACTCGTCTAAGTTTAGTCTTTGAATGGTATTTTTACAAAGCATGCAATACGACCCAATATGATACAGTATACTAGCTTACCACAAACCTACTAGAAGCTGCTAGCCGGGCCAATATAAAAATGCCTTTGACTTCAATGAAGATCTAAGAGGGGGGGTTACCTATGACCCACAAAAGCAAAGTCTACTCAATTTGAATTTTTAAAGTGCACGATTAGCCCCGGAATCGGGAACAAGAGCGTGGACCTAACTCGGCTCTTTAGTAGAGCCCTCCTACACACAATCCTTTTTATATGCTATCAAAAGCCTCACGTTTAACTCCGGCTGTACCAGAAATTACACCCGCAAGGCACGATACCCGAAAACGGTATCTCAAACTATATAATCTTATGCAAAGTAATAGCGTAATTTTGCCACAGGAGTCTATTCTGCAGAAATTGTTGATAAATTGAGTTTCCTTATAGCAAGGGGATTTTAGTTCGCCAACCTGCGGTGATTAGATGATATAATAGCTAGACAAAAGGCTTAGTTGCAATAGGGTGGCATACGGTGTTACTAGAATACTTTTATCCCCGGGGATGGCGAGGTTTTCCTGCCTGGCTTAGGAGGCCATATGGGTTTGCAACGCCCGATCCAAGCATCTAAGAGAGTGCCGAGAGAAGAAAAGCAAAATTATATTGGGCTATAAGGAACTTCGAGAGGATGGGATATCCTTCTCGCTTCCCTCTTAAGTAGATAATCCACCCCGCCGCGGGCTGTTCGCTTACTCGAAAAGATGTGGGTGGATACTGGATAAACTTAAAAATCCGTTATGCGCCTATCTGCTATCCCCAAGTACAAGCCGGGATATCGGTCATTTCAGTTATTAAAAGAAGCCTAGATTACAGAAACGTCTGTGGCGCCCTGATAGAGACTCGGAAGCAACCTTCGCAGCGAATTAAGGAGACCAAGCTGAGTATGGAAAGTACACCAACATAGGCTGAGTACTACTCTCGAATATCGCACTCTATGCAGGTGATTTACGTCTAGTATCATGGGCAATGGGCTAGCGATATAGCTAGTTTTCCGAGTTTATCCGGCAGTTGTAGAACTAGCTTCTCGGAAGGTGAAAGTTCGTGGCAAAAAGGTTGATATCACGACTGTTAGAGGAGGGCCGAGGTTTTTGGAGTAAGGTAGTTATAATTTCTAGCTATGATAATGCTATCAATTGAATTTTGTTTTTGCCTTGTTCAAAGAGTTAGGGAATTTGATCTAGGCGGCAATTTACATAGAAAGTACTCTGTAGAAGAAGAGGGGATATCGCGATATCCTAAAAGAAGAAAGCTATTAGGAGGGGATACCGGAAATCAACAGAAGATTGGTGTATCTCGAGAAAAAAGAAAGGATGAAATGAATCGGATAAAGCTATGGAAAGAGTATAGTGGGATAACTTAGAGCTAAAAAAAAAAAAATCAATAAATCAAATACCCTATCCCCAAAGAAGAAAAGGAGCAAAATGGATCGGGAAAAGAACCCGTTGGAAAGAGGTTATAATTCCGGAACCACAAAAGGCATCAGCAAAATGGATACTCAGTTTTGGAAATCATATTGGTCTTCTAAAACAAACCCAGAACCGTTATCCATAATATCTTCTGGCATTTTCTCTTCATTGTCTTGAACTTTCCCGTCCCCATCTTCCTCATTCCCATCACCATTCCCACCCTCTTTCATATCACTATCTTTGTCCTGACCCTCATCACAGCGGTCGCCGTTATAACTCCTATCACTCTTGGTCCTCTTTCTCTTAGCCACCGCTTTTCTACTCCCCCGAGCATCCCACCTCCTCCTCTCTGCCCTATCTCTCTCCCACTCAACCCACTTCCCAATGCCCCTCGAAATCTCCCTCTCCATACCCTCCTCCTTGCCAATACCCCTCATCTCCGCAAGTGGGTAATTCCCATACAGCGCGCCAACCACCCTCTCCAACCCACCTAGCAGGCAGAACCCCTGAACAATACACCTCATCCCCAGAAACTTCCAGAAGCAATCCTGATTCTCACCTTCAGCTTCACCCTTACCCTTACGCTCACGACGTTTAACCAACATCATCGGGGGAATCTCCATAAAGAACCCCACAACCTCACTTAGGTCTTCGCGCTCCTCGTCTGATAAGGTGGCATGCTTAAACCCCTTGACAAAGTCTACGCACCAGCCAAAGTAGTCATCGGCCGTGAGTTTAAACCCATCCTGTATCCCATCCAGAGATGCAGAAATCGAAACACTCCAATTCTCAATACAATCCAGTAATCTCCAGAACTGCAGGAGGATAATCTTTCTTTTAGTCCCCTCTATCCCAAAATGCACCCTCTTGTTCCCCTTCCCCTTATGCTTCGCATCACCCTCAATCTCGGAGAAGCGCCGATCGATTAAGTGCACAACGTAACACCTCTGCTGTAGCCAGGAAAAGTACTCCCCGGCTGTGAGGTCCTCGGAAAGTGCCTCGGCGCCATCGTAGCTCTCGGCAATGGCCTTCGCAAAGAGAGGGTGTAAATACGGATCTGCGAAGAGTAACTTTTGAACGGTCGGCGGGCGCGCGGAGGTATGGAAGTTGTGAGCCAAGTTGAAGACCGTGTCAGTTATAGCGTTGCTGGTTTGTATGTCGGTACGGAGGGTAGGGTGAGTTGTTGAGAGGGTTAGGAGAGTGGAGATGGAGGTTTCGGAAACGATTTTATGACGGAGGGGGGTTGGAAGGGTGGTTAGGCTGAGGGGGAAAGGAGGGCGGGGGTTTGGCGGGAGGAGATATTGATGGGGTTGCGGGGTGGGAGTTGAGTTAGGTTGGAGGGAGGGGGGAGAAGGGGGAGGGGGAGAGAGAGGAGGAGGAAGGGGGTTCTGTGAATTGGGAGGGGAATCGCGTGGAGAGGAGGAATGAGGAGGAGAGGAGGGAAGCGACTGTGGAGAAACGCTGCCACCTACCGTAGGCGTCGAGGGGAAAGTAAGTGGAGGCATACTTCCGTCTGAAATTCCTAGAAACCGGTAAAATTGGTTGCCTGATTACCTACGAGTGAGATTTTGTGAAATAACCCCACGATGTTGGACTTGAGGAAAATTAGGAACAAGGAATTATGGCTGCAGGAGGGAGACTGGGGGAAAAACTCCGGTATGAGTTCCTTGCGGTGTGACAAACGCTGAACTAGTCCTGCAGGGGAGACGTATGCATACGCAACCGAAAAATGAGAACGACGCTAGTCGAATTCGTGGACAGGAAAGGAGGTGTGGGGTGTGTGCGAGGTAGGATGTGGCCCGTTGCTGCTATGCACTATAAGTACCGCTCAAGTGGTACCTGAACACAAGGGATCATGAATTTATATGGCAGATTTTCTATGCACATCCGAGCGCCCATACTAAATTTGGGCACAAACGGTTAAGTATTTCTTGAGGGGTACCTGTATTTTACTTACTTTAGGATTTCACGGCGGTAAGGGTCAATATAGTATCCGATAAGGGGTGAGCGGTTTGTAAGTTAGAATAACTCTTGAAGAGCTGCAGATCTACGGTGGAAATTCTGGGGTGGTTGATACCAGACTAAAATAAAGCTCAAGACAGGATAGGCTACAAGATATAGCTGCAAAAAAAACCATTAGCGCGATATGTTTTCAATTCACTGAATTGATATGGTAGATGTGTGCTTTTAAAGAACCTAACATGAAGGACTTGAAGTACAGTATGTGTTTCAGGTTCCCCCTCAAGGTCCAAAGCAAGGGAAATATCCCTCGCACCTACATATACGCTAATATTCTAATTCGGCATGTATGGACCATACACCCCTGTTATCCTAAAAACGAAACATTATCATACATATGCAAGGAAAACTAATTGATGGAGTACAACCGCAGTTGTGTCACCCCCGTTTTTGAACGGTTCCGTGATACAAGCCTCACGAATCTAGCCACGACCACCGTTATCAAATTCGTCCACACTCTTCTCCCCCTTGTATCTAACAGTTCTAGGTGGCCAGAGTTACAAAAGTACTCTCCAAGATTCGATTATACACTTAGCGAGGAATTTGGGACATTCAAGGCTTCATACAAACCAATTTGGTATTAAGCCTGCCAGAAATTAAGGGGAATAACAACTTATCACTACCAGCACGGATAGTAGAGCGTAATGGGTTTCTGGATTGACCGAATCTATCACCTAGATGTGGTTTGTGCTGGAAAGAGGTTAGCCTTTAAAACGGTAAGATGTCAAACTTGATGATGACGAGGCCAACTGGAGAATTTCAGACCCTCAAGAGAACAGTAAAGGATTCTATAGCGATAACAAATCTGAAAAAATTGGGGTGCTTACTGATTCGATAGAGTACTCCTAGTAGTGGCTCTCGAATGTCTTTGTGCCGTAGACTAGGCTCCAGTGGAGATAACCAGGTCAAGAGTTGAGACCGGCCATCGGTAATAGTACAGTTGTTCCACACATTATTATGCGAGTCGATAGTATTGAAAGAGTACTTATGAGCCATCTTTTGTTGTTTTGAAAATGGTGGAGGATAGATGATTGAGTTGGTCGGTCGACGGAATCGCTAGGAGCTGAAGAAAAGCGGAGCCTTGGTGGAAACTCATAGATATAATACCGCCGCCCAATCAAGCCCCCACAAGTCTGTTCCCACAGTACCCTGCTTGCGCCTACCGCATCGGTAGCAGGAAAAGCCACAGCTCTCTCGGTTCCTTCCTGTGCCACTGCACAAATCCTACGCTGTGATGGACGAATATCCGAGGCCACCCCCGCTAGAATCGGTTTACTTAGTGTATATACAAGTGCATCAATCCTTCTAAATCAATCAGTCGAAGAACTTACCTATTACTTAACATAAAGTATGGGTGTGCATTTCTTCATGATGCCACGATGCCAATATAGACTGGAAAGCTTTTCCGGCAAAGCTCGCACAAGGTTTAGTGAAGTTCGGGACTGTACTTCTTAATATTCACAGAGACTGCCAAATATTGTGCCCGCGCGGTATAGTACAGCACAGTACAGCACAGTGTTATGTCAAGGTAAGTTGCCACATTTACCATACCGGTATTCTACCCCATCCTTCCCAAGACCGAGGAGTAAATTCGTCGGGACTAGGTACCATTCGACGACTAAGCTAACCAGTGATCCAGAGAGTCCTCAATATGCTGATGAATAGTCTCTCCTCAGAGCCTAGGATGATTCCGAACCCAACACTCGCCACTAAACTAGCCAAGGCGACCGAGTAGCCTCTAGCGATACCCTTAGTATATTCTACCCAAAATATAAATAAAGCAAAACTCCCATGATTAGTACAGTATGTGCGAAAAAATCTTAACTCTACTTCGTTCTGTTCCTAGAAACTGCTAATAATTGACCACTATTATCTCCAACCAAGTGACTTAGTTCTCACCACTATTTCCTGTTATTTTACAATGCTGTCACAGACCATCACTCGTCAACTAAGTTTAGTTTTCAAAGAGTAATTTTGCATAATAGCATACAACACGATCCAATACGATATACTCCCGTAAACCTACCAGAAGCTATGATCCGGGCAAAAACAAAAAAAAGCACCCCCAATCTCAATGAAGATGTAGGAGCGGTAGGGTCATTCATGACTTACCGAGGATGAAAAGAAACCCCAATCTAAGTTTTTAAAATACACAATTAACCCCCGGCACCTCGTGTTTTAAGGCTTTTGTTTAATAATCTTACACTCTGTAGGTCTGCTATCTAAAATTCGCTCGTCATAAGGAAACTTAATCTATCAGCGCTTTCCGCAACATGAATTCCTATATCAAAATGCTCTATTTCCGGGCATCAAAATTTTATTGTCCGAGAAACGGTTTTCTGGTATCGCACCTTGCGGCTATAATTTGCAGTATGTACGGTATAACTCAAACACTACTACCCCAGGATATGGCGAGGGAGACCATATTGGTTCGTGACGCCTGACCTGAGCATAGAGAGATTGAAATGAGAAGAAAGGAATAGCAGGCAAAAGGAGACCCAGGGAGAATAGAATATCCCAATTCGCTCGTAGGTTGATATTTCGTAGCACCCTAGCCTATCCAATCGCTCTGATCAAATTGAGGTATTAGGTGTGTTCAGGGTGGTCCTTTCATGGTCCTTTCGGCAGGTCCTTTTCAAACCAATAAAATGGTCCTTTCAGAAGTTGCAAAAGGAACAGATGTGTTCCTTTTGCTATGTCCGAACGGTTGACGAACGGTCCTTTTACTCTACCGATCAAACTAGTATTACTAGTGCAACCTCTAGATATATGTACTATGCCCATATCAATTAGTGTAGAAAATAACTATGCAACGCAGGGGTGTGTGGTAATAATGACGAAAACTTTAAATGTAAAATAATAAAGAAAGTACTGCTATTGAAAATTTTCCGGTGTGAGTAAGGAGGTCAACAAAGCAATAAACAGAGAGCAAAGCATTGATTACGATCGCGGTTCAGGTATAAACTCACATTACCTAAATGAATAAGATGCATTAATTTTGCTAATAATACTCTTCATAATTACGAAAGCAGGAATAGTCTATTTACGTTCCTGAAATGCCATGAGTATCCCGAAGCACGGCAAAACTCGATAAGGAGGAAGTCATGGTAGCTGGGATACGCAAGGCGCGAAAGGAGAAAAAGAAAGAGGTGCAGTAGGCAAGGCATCCAGAACGGACGCTTGAATTGGTCTCAATCTTGCTAGAGGACAGTACGATCCAGGATGGACTTTTCCATGACTCCAAGAACAAAGCCAATCCGCCCATTCATGAAAGAGCCTACTACTATGGAAAATTAGCAGACAGGATTTTCCAAGAGAAAGTAGAGGATTATGATAAGGGCAGTGTCCAGAAAGAGTATGCTGAAAGCTTAGGCAACTACTTGGATCGGTATGTAGCTTTACTTTAACATAATGCTATTACTAAACTTATATGATACTAATCCGATGAGCACTGTAGGCTGAAAAAGGAGTACAAGCAGATGGTGAAAGCTTTACACAGTACTGGAAATGGAGTTCAGAGGGGGGCAATAGTGCAAAACCGTACTGGTACCCGATTGCAGACGGATACCAATAGCGTGCACATTGGAGATGGGATCGAGATTTTGGAGGAAGGTGGAGCAGCAGGACAGCATGAAGATGGGGAAACCAAACAAGATGAAGTTAATTTAATTGAGCAGTACCAAGCGAAATGGCCTTGGTGGAACGACCTTCACTCTATTTGGTCACAAAGACCAAATTTCAACCCGATTGGTATTGAAAATGCAGGAAAAGGAGGAAACCATGTCGAAGAATTTCACCAACTCCTTGATGATACTCAGCTAGCCGAGGATTCTCCTATACAAAATGAGAATCAGGAACCCAGGTTATCCCAGAAGAGTGTGTCCTGTGAAGCCCATGATGGATATCAGAGAGAGAGAGTTGGAACTCTTGCTTGCTGAGAATGTTGAGCAAAGCATGGGGGAAGTATCTGACAACCACGGGCAAATATCCAACCCAATTCCAAGCACTACAGTTAATCGAGTAGCCTTATCTTCAAATATTCCTACTACAGAGACACCTCTCAAGAGACGCAATACCCGAATTCCCAACTCTAGTGTTCAAGCATCGGTAGCCGAGTCCTCTGCCGTCTTGTCAAAAATTGCTGAAGCAGCAGTTGTGACTGCAAATGCGAAGGAAAGTCAGGAGAGATGGGACCGGAATTTCCGCACCTCACAGTGGGCTGTAGAATTAGAGGACCGGCAGAGCTCAAGAATGGAACGCCAGTATCTCGTCCGCCTTGAAACCTATAAGGTTCAAATGCAACTCTACGCATCAGGAACTATTCCTACCATGCCCTCCTCACCAAAGTAGGACTAATGAGATGAGGCTTCTCCATTCATTTCACTTCTACCCTTGTGAGTCCAGCTTATAGTTCCTTTTTTCAATTAATTATTGACAAAACTTGCTAACAACTGTGCTTTTAGACTTTCTCTTCTCATTGTTCCAAGCTGCGCAGTGTCACAATTTAAGCTTCTACCCTCATCCTCTCCTCTCCCAAGTCTCATTTCCCCTTCCTCGGTCTCTTCAGCTTCATCTTGTATCCAATCTTCCAAGCTTCCTAGTACTTCTCCTCCCTCTCTTGACTCCATCTTGTATGCTAGCATGTGTAATACAATACATGTTTTAATCCATATTAATGCAAGCTTATGCGTAATAGGATTGCAAATTTTTTGCCTTAACCCATTCAAAGAACCAAATCTCTCTTTTAAGAACCCAATTGCATGCTCAGATCGGACTCGAATGCGTGAAAGATAATAATTAAACGTTTTATTATTAGGGTGAAGACTTTTTGGTAACTTGTATGGTGCAATAACGTGTGGTGTCAATGCATAGGCAGAATCGCCCCACATAAACACCTCTTCGGTAAATAGGTCCCTACTCTTTAACACTGCCAATGAGTCTTGAAATGCCCAATTATCATGTGTACTACCAGTATGGCCCACTACGTAGTCAATTATAGTAAGATCTGGTAGTGTAATCAACTACTTATTATTTGTCAACTTTTTTCTCTATTATTTATATGCAGCTTAAGAAGTAGACGAAAACATACCTGCAGATTTAGTGAATAATTGGATCGTCGATCAAAGTATGACTCGCCAAAATGAGTTGGCTTTTCATATAAAGGAATCAAGGTTCCATCCACCATGCAGTAGCCATTACGCCATGCAGGACATGATAGTTCTTCAACACTATCCTTTGCCGCTTTCTTATCTTCCTCGTTGGGCCACATGATTACACCATCATGAAAACGAAGAAACGCACTCATTACACGTCTTGTGCAATTGACAACCGAGCCTGCACTAATCCCTGCCCACTGGGCAATATCTTCACAAGTTGCAGCATCTCTATAGTGTCCAAAACGTACAATGCCATTGCCAGTTGAATATCTGCAGGGAGTAGAATGCCAGAATTTACAGAATGAGGAGCATTCTGTGAGCTATCATGATGGCCAAAGGTATGATCATCGTTCATCATATATAGGAGGTAATCGAATATTTTTGGATGAACCTTGAGATTTCTCCTAAATCGCCGGTAATCATGAACCTTAAAATGTGATAAAATTAACGGAAGTTGTAAGAATCGTTTAACGGCTGCTGGATAGACCCTCTGTAATGAATCAATACTCATGGAAAGCATTTGGAAATTTTGTGATAGCATGGGATAAATAACTGAGTGTAGGAATATTGCCTCGGGTGGCAATGGTTTAGAATTCGTCGTCCAAGGATGATTTGATACTCTCCAAATCGTGTGGTTTGTATCATTGGGTTCCCCATCTAAAGGCTTCACCCTACTTCCGCATAACGATTCCAAAATTCTGAGAAGTCCGAGCTGCTGCAGGTGTAACCCTTGTAGCTCATAATATTGAACTGACTCTGCCCGGAAAGACTCTAGAGACATTCTTTCGAGTAACATGGATGGTTGAGGGTGCTGGTCAGCTTTGTTCTAAACGCCTAGTAGTTTTTCGCTTTCTTTTTTCACACTACTCCCTTCTTGGCTTACTCTACACATTTGTACTATTAACACTTTAGCAGGTAGCTTAACCTTATTCATACATAGTGTGTGGCAGCACGATAATCTAAAAGGACCATTGCCGAATTTCTCCATGTGTTCTATGCATGCTTTTCATGTCGTTCAATGGTCCTTTCCATTAACGGACCATCCAATGGACCCTCGAAAGGACCGCCAAAGGACCACCCTGAACACACCTATTATAGAATACCGGACATACCCGAAAAACTCGATATGGGCCTAGTTACTATATGCAGGTAAGGGCAGCGAGTGCTTAAGCCACGCACCTGGGACCAAAAGAAGCAAAGGTTACGACAATAGTTGTTGAGCCCTATTCAATTCAGAAAAGCGACCTTCGCAGCGTATTCAGGGACCGAGTTGAGTGTGAGGTTGGAGACAGTATACCAGCGTAGGTTGAGTACTACTCTCCAAAATCGCACGCCGTGTAAGCCCAAGACGATAGAGAAGGTGTTAGTCACGCAGCGAGTTTTTGGAGTTTATACGATTATTGTAGAATAAGAATCGATTTTACAGCTAAAACACTTCTTACTGCATTTGTTTTCCTTGAGCAAGACTAAAAAGTGCGGACAGCCTTCCAACCTCACCTCTAAGCTTATGCCTAGTGGATGTTCCAGATAAGCATGATCTTCATTGAACCATCCCTATAGTGAAAACTAATCGCCACCATAGACTACCTTAACAACGGCTGGCTGCTATGTCGCTTTTCATGACCGTCATTAATACTTGCAACGCATATTTCTCCATCTGTATTTAAACCCTTCATCAAGCCTCAGAGGGGGGGGGGGGGAATGTGATAAATGTGCCAAAAGAATTTATGACCAGAAAATAACGAAAATTAATATTCCAGTATGATGAGAATTTTAAGCAACATCAGTTTATCTCAATATAATAGTAATAGCCATTCCGCCAACGCCAAACTCTAAATTATAAACAAACGCAGAAATCCTGACTCGAATACATATGGAAATTCGTACAGAGGTTTGGACGGGCATATGATAGACATATTCATTCCGACCGTCTACGATTCCCTTCGACAAAGAAATATTCAAAGTGAGTTTCTATGGCAGGTTTACTCCAGAAGGAGAGGATAGACGGTAATTACCACAAGGTGGTGCTTAAAGATCCGAGGGGAGGTTGAGCGGGGGTGAGGGGAAGGATGGGGTGGTGGCGATAGACATATTTAAGGAGCAATTGCGGTCCCCGCGGAAATGGCCCATATGTTACCCGAATTCAAAGGAGGTGGGAGTGGATGTGTCTTATCCAGCTTAGGACATACTGGGGATGGCAGACGGTCGGGGTTGTCGAGACCCATCACTCCCGCCGGGACTCTAGGGCCGACCAGAGCGGTGTTCAACCTAATTTGCGCCGCTTAGCGGGGTTGAGGTCATCCTGCTCGAGTAGTATCCTCACCACTCCCTCATGCCCATTCTCAAGAGCACGATAGAGTGGTATTTGGCCGTTATGATCTGGTTTGTTGGAATTGACGTCGTCCCGTCCGAGCAGTATTCTTACCACTCCCTCGTGTCCTTTAGAAGCAGCCCACCAGAGCGGCGTCTGGCCCCATTCATCAGGTTTGTCGGCGTTGACCCCCTCACGTCCCAGCAGTATTTCCACCACTCCCTCATGCCCATTACAGGTAGCAAGACACAGTGGTGTTTGGCCGTCCTGATCAGGTTTTTCAGGGTTGACGCCGTCCCGTCCGAGTAGTATCTTCGTCACTCTCTCGTGCCCATTCGAAACAGCGCAACAGAGTGGTGTTTGGCCGTACTGACCTAGTTCGTTAGGGTCGACGTCATCCCGTTCGAGTAGTGTTTTCACCACGGCCGCGTGCCCATACGAAGAGGCAGCAGACAGTGGTGTTAGGCCGTTTTGACCTGGTTCGTTGGGGTTGATGTCATCTCGTCCGAGCAGTATTTTCACTATTCCCTCGTACCCATCCTGAGCAGCACAGCAGAGTGGTGTTTGGCCGTACTTATCTGGTCTGTTGGGGTCGACATCGTCCCGTCCGAGTAGTATTTTCACCACTCCCTCGTGCCCACCTTGGACAGCACAATAGAGTGGTGTTTGGCCAGACTCATCAGGTTCATTGGGGTCTACGTCGTTCTGTCCAAGTAGCATTTTTACCACTTCCTCCTGCCCATTCCCACAAGCCCAGGAGAATGGTGTTCGGCCGCCCCGATCAGGTTCGTCGGGATTGACATCGTCTCGTTCGAGCAACATTTTCACCACTCCCTCGTGCCCCTTCTTAGAGGCACACAAGAGTGGTATTTGGCCGAACTTATCTGGTTTGTCGGGATTGACATCGTCTCGTTCGAGCAACATTTTCACCACTCCCTCATGCCCATTCTCAGCAGCACACCAGAGCGGTGTTCGGCCGTCGTCACTTGGTTTATCGGAATTGACATCGTCCCGTCCGAGTAGTATTTTCACCACTTCCTCGCGCCCATTCAAAGCAGCGCAGCAAAGCGGTGTATGGCCCGACTGATTTGATTTATCGGGGTGGATGTCATCCCGTTCGAGTAACATTTTAACCACTACCTCGTGGCCACACTGGGCAGCGCAACAGAGTGGTGTCTCACCATTCTCATCTGGTCCGTTGGGGTTGACGTCGTCCCGTTCGAGTAGCACCTTCACTACTCCCTCGCGCCCATCCTCAGCAGCACAACAGAGCGGTGTTCGGCCGTCCCCATCAAGTTTATCAGGATTGACATCGTCCCGTCCGAGCAGTACCTTCACCACTCCCTCATGCCCATTCAAAGCAGCACAACAGAGTGGCGTTCGGCCGTCCCCATCAGGATTATCGGGATTAGCATCGTCCCGTTCGAGTAACATTTTCACTATTCCCTCGTGCCCACTCCCTGAAGCCCAACAGAGTGTTTGGCCGTATGCATCTGGTTTATCAAGGTTAAAGTCGCCCCGTCCGAGTATTGTTTTCACTAGTTCTTCGTTCCCATTCTCAAAAGCCCAATCAAGTGGTTCTTCGTCCAACTTATATAGTTCGTAGGGGTCGACGCCTTCCCGCTTGAGTAGCATCTTCACTATTTCGTTGTGCCCATTCCGAAAAGCCGCACAGAGTGGTGTTAGGTCATCCCAATTAAGTTTGTTGGGGTCGATGTCCTCCCGTCCGAGCAGCATTTTCACCACTCCCCCGTGCCCATTCGCAGCAGCCCAGCTGAGTGGCGTAGAATCGCTATCATCTTGTTTGTCGGGGCCGACGTCCTCCCGCTCGAGCAGTATTTTCACCACTCCCTCGTGCCCATTCCGAGCAGCCCACCCGAGAGGTGTATTACCGGCACTGTCTTGTCCGTTGATATCACAACCTTCCACCACTACCAAACCAGCTACGATATCACCAATCCCAAAGATAGATGCCCAGTGTAGACCACTGAAAAGGAAGGGTTCATCTAAATCATCAGACCCAAGACCCCACAAGTTCTCAAAGAGGATTTCAGCAGATATGTGGTTGCTACAATCGTCAAATAACTTCAGCGCAAGCCGTTTCGCACAATCTGAAAGGTCCCTTTTTGCGTGCATTCCCCAATATAGAGAAGAATATTCGAGAAAAGGCGTGCCTTGGAAATTGCGAGAGCCAATTGGGAGAGCCCTGATCTGCTGCGAATCCAGATAACTCAAGCAGGTCTCTGCAATTGTCGAGTGAGCTGTGCCAAAAAGTTCGGGATGAGCACGGAGGTACTCTTGAAGGGTAAAGTGGATTAACCGAACAATGGAAGCCTCCTTGTCCACCACAACAAGTCCTTGGCAACAGCTTATCAGGGTCCCAATTGAAGGAATATTGTCGCTATTGAGATCCGGCGACCCTATCTCAACTGCTAGGGCGTGGCGCAGTTCGTCCGGCTCCAAGGGCCGCTCCGCGTGCGAGATCCACATCAAGGTGGCCATGCCAAGCCTCGCCTTCTCCCCACCTTGCCCCTTTACCCTATCCAGAGTTGCACCATAAGCATCCCCCAACCCCAAGCCATCGGTCATTGCGTTGAGCTTTTGTCGTCTGCGGTGGATTGTGATTTCTTGCAGGATCGCATCTATGTTCAGCGAGACCAGTAGGAATCTAGATATGTATCTGTTAGTGGATAACTCGAAGTAGCTTCCGGGGAGTCGTTGCATATACATACATTTCAGAAATATCATTAGGAATTTTCTTCAAGATGTCTGCCTCCAGACTACTGTCCATCGCATCAGGGTTCGTGTCCTCGCCCAGCCTGGCACGAAGATATCCGATGACATCATCTCTCTTGGGAGTAATGCGTATGGTCGTTAGTCTTCCAGAAATACGCCTCCCAATTTCATCTTGAATGTGTGGTCTTCCCGTCACGAATATCCGAGTGCCCGGAGACTTTTGGCGTATTTGATGCAGTGAATCAAGAACCTTGACTCGATGTTCTGCCGCACATTCATCCAGAGCGTCTATGCATATGAATGTAAGATTTTCGGAAGAGATGGTCTGCAGCATCTTCAAAATATCTGAAAGCTCCGGTCTCCGCCCACCAATGACCCTTTTCTGGTTTTCATAGGCTTTCGCTATTTCTCCCGGCACCTCCTCCATCCCGCTCACAACCTGTTTGAGCAGAGCGCCCAGCATGCTCGTCGATGGCTGCTCTCGTTGGGCGGCGAAGTCAAAGTAAAAGCACGCAACCGCGACATTCTGCCCTTGTGCTTGATCGCACAACCTGTCTATCACCAATGAACTAACATCACGGCTTGTCAGCACTTGCCCTTTTCCTCCCACCCTCAAGGTTTGTCCTTCTTACCAAATAAAAGTCTTCCCGACACCCGGATCCCCATGACCAAACAAAACTGCCCCATCGGATTCATCTTCTCCACTACCAGAGCGCCAGCTTCTAAATTCCTCGGTTTGTAGAAGCCATTCCCCTACACCTCCGATTCGGCGCTCTCGAATGTCTTGATGTCGTAGACTAGGCTCCAGCGGCGATAACCAGGTCAAGAGTTGAGACCGGCCATCGGTAATAGTACAGTTGTTCCACACCTTATTATGCGAGTCGATAGTATTAAAGGAGTACTTATGAGCCATCTTTTGTTGTTTTGAAAGTGGTGGAGGATAGATGATTGAGTTGGTCAGTTGATGGAATTGCGAGGAGCTGAAGAAAAGCGGAGCCTTGATGGAAACTCCTGGATACCTCAGCACCGCCCAATCAAGCTCCCACACATCAGCTCCCACAGCACCCTGCTTGCACCTACCGTATTGATACCCGTAGTAGGAAACGCCACAACTCTCTACTCGTAGGTTCCTTCCTGTGGCACAACATAAATCCTGCGCTGTAATGGACGAATATCCGAGACCACCTCCGGCAGAATCGGTTTATTTAGTGCATATACAATTGCATCAATCCTTCTAAATCAATCAGTCGAAGAACTTACTATCGCCTAACATAAAGTAGGGCCGCGCATTTCTTCATGATGCCGATACAGGTCGGAAAGCTCTTCCCCCAAGCCCGTACAAAGTTTAGTGAAGCTCGGGAGCTTGCTTTTTGATATTCAATAAGACTACCAAAGACCATACCCGCGCGGTACTCGTACAGCATAGCACAGCATAATGCAGTGCAGTGTCAAGGTAGGTTACCACATTCACCATAATCTACCTCATCTCTCCCATGGGTGAGGAGAAAATTCGTCCGGATTAGATACCGCGCGGCGCCTAAGATAACTAGTAATTCAAAGAGTCCTGAATATGCCGATGAATAGTCTCTCATCAAAGCCTAGGATAATTCCGGACCCGATATTTACCATTAAACTAACTAGCCAAGGATACAGATTAACCTCTGGAGAACTCTTAGCATATCCTACCCAAAATACAAACAAATTACTACGGTTACCGGTAGTCCAGTATGCGCGAAAAAAACCTTAACCCTACTCCAGCTTATTTATACACACTACTACAATTGAGCTCTATTTTCTCCAAGCGGGTAACTCAGTTACCACCACCACCCCTCCCTTCGCCCTGCCCCATCACAAACTATCACTTGCTCAAGTCTCGGGCTCGAGCGTCAAGTTTAGCTTCAGCAAGTTAGCGTGCTGGACAATACATACGATCCAGCACATCAACCTACCACAAACCCACCCCACGCCATCCAAGCCAGCTCAAAAAACACTCTAGGCCTCAACAGAGACACGAGAGGGAGGGAATATCTATACATAGCGTACACAGGAGGAAAAACAAACCCCAATTCAATTCTCACCTTTCTCTTTTTATCTACCACACACAATTAACTACGTACCATGCACAACCAACCCCTAGCACCTTTAACAAAGAATATTGTAGATCCAACTTAGCTCCACTTCAACACCGCCCTCACAGACATAATACCCCCCCATACGCTACCCCTACCAAGACCACAAGTATAAGTCATCCCTCCAACCAGCCCATAACCTCAACAGGCCGACGATCTAAACCTCGTCTATTATAAGGAAGGTTACTTTACGAGTATTCTATCAGCACTTCCTACGACTAAACTCCTATCACAAAAGACACCACTACCCGGTACCAACGCCCACATCCCGAGGTACCACTTTCCAGCATCGTATATTTCAGCTATAATTTATGGTACAGCATCAGTCGCCTACCGGACGGTAACGTAGTGTATCATCCGCACACTAGCCATCACTGCAAGTTTACTGCTGGACTTAGTTCTAAGATATCACAGATCGGAACGTCTTATCCCAACAACTTGGCCGTTTCGACAACGTAGGTAGTCCAATAACAAATAACACTCCACAGCCTAAATATTTAGCTTCCCAAAAACGGCCAAGCTCCCCGGCTTGTACCACACTCCACCGCCTACCAAATTTACTAATAGAAGCAATGATCGAGCACGACTTCCGCACACCAGACTCCAATACCGAAACTAACCATCACAACACTACGATACAGTCCTATACCAGGCACCCCCAACAAACCAAAACCAAACCCTCCCCCACATCCAACCTAAATTCCCCAAATTCCCAAATCAAGAATAACTTACGCTAACCTCTTCTCGGGAGGAAGGTGTAAGTTAATTCGGTTTCCTCTCAGGCAATTATTTGAGTGATATAATAGAATACAACTTACCTATAAGTTTTTTTATTATTATTATTACTTTCACCTATAGTAAGGTCATAGAGAAAAGTCGTTCTCTCGATTGGATAAGAGTTGGAATCGAAAATGTTGCACAGTACATCTTCATCGAATGCCTAACTACTAAATTATTCAGGTCACTAATTTCATCTCACTCAGTAAAATAAAAATGGGATAAGTCATTGGGCGCCTCGCAAAAAGAGTCCCCTACGAAATTGCAAGAGGAATTACTATCAAGACTTTTTCTCGAAAGTTGATAATTCAGTATGCCTAGATTTTCCGAGAACTTTAAGCGGAGGGTAACCCTTGGTTGGCAAGCAAAATACAAACACTATACGTACTGTACAGGTATCCTTCCTCAGTGCGGGTATATTATATGATCCATACTTCACAGCAATACAATACACGAAAAATCGGTATCAAGCGGGATATAGTATAGTGCACCCATCTATTTACTATCCATCCATGCATCCATCCATCCGTCATAAAGCCATGCATGCAATCCTTAAAATATTTTTAACCGAAAATGTAGGAAAGAGGAAAAAGTGACACAGGAAACCGGGCTATTTAAGAGAAAGGAAAGGAGAAAAAGAGAAAAAAGGAAGACAATTAACTATTTCCCACCAGCAAGCATCTTCATAACCTCATCCCGATCCCCATCCGACAACTTCGCCATCGCAGCAGCAACACCCCGCAGCGCACTCTTCCCATTCTTTTGCAAAAGTCCTTCAACCTCTGATGCGATTCCGTCCTGGCGTAAGCCCTCAATCTTAGCAAGTACCTCCTTTTTATTGTCCTCGTACCAGGTCGCGACGAGTCTATCGTTGTCGTCAAAGACAGTGGACTCCCCCCCTTCGGCAATGATGAGCGATTTGAGGCGCTCAAGGTTCTCCTCGCGAGTGGAACCGCGATCCGCAAGACCCATCTTCTTGAGGAAGAGCTCCTCGTTCAATCTGCGGCGGATACGCCAGTAAAAGAACCTACGTGCGTGTTGCCATTGTAGGGGTTGGCGGATAGTGCCCTTGGCCATCATGCGGCCTGCGCGGTCGTGCAGGTCAGCGAATTGCAGGGAAATCTGAGTGTATACTGGCATGAGGAGGTTCTCGCGCTCAGCCATCTTGACCTTGATTTCGGAGGATTCCTCCTGGGAGAGGCTTCCTGAGGCGAGGCTGTGGCGGTATTCGGAGTACACGTGATCGAGCCGGGCCATTGTCTCGAGTTGTTTGTCGCGACGATATTTGATGTTGACGATACCTTCCGGCTCAAGGACACCGGCGCGAGCTTCTTCGTCGGCATACATTTCCATCATGCTTGCATTGATAGTAGGATCCACCACGACCTATAGTAATCAGCAAAACGAACCCATGCAAAAGAAGGGGAACACATACCCATGAACCGCCACGAAGCTCGCCATAAGGTGGAATGTAGACAAAGATCGGCTGCTCATACTTGACAAGAGCATCGACAATCATAGATCCGTACTTCAGCACCTCATTGTACATATCCCTCTGACCACCGGAGAATCCACGCCAGTTGGCAAGGATCATTAATGGCAATTGCTCTCCGTGGTTGAAGTCGCTGATAGCTTGAGCAGTCTTGAATGCGGAGTTAGGATACCAGACCTGACCAGCCTCAAGCGAGACCATCTCCGTAGAATCGGGGTTGGCGGGATCGGCAGGAGTGACGTTCTCAACTGAGCGGGTTTCAACAGCGATAACACCAATGGGGATGCCAGCAATGCGAGCACGGCCGACAACAACGGTTCTAGCCCATCCGCTAAGAGTCTCTTGGAAGGATCCCTTATCAAAAAGACCAGACAGGTACCCTTCTTCGTCGTCCTTTCCGGCAAGCAGCCATCTAACGTCATAGGCTTCCTTGGTGCTGGGAGGGGTATATGCGATATCACGGTCCCATGGGTCCGGGGAAGGTGAGATAGGAACAGGTGCTCCGCGCCTCTCAGGAACGTATGACATCCACTCAGTAATCTTCTGGACACCCTCGAAATCGTCGTTGGCAGTCAAATGAGAGATACCATTGCGGTACATGATCTGCGTGCCTCCCAATTGCAAGTTTGAAGTATAAACCTCACGACCAAGCAATTTGTTGATAGCCGGAGCACCAGTAAGAATCTAGGAAACAAATCAGTAAAAATTGCTCGTAAAATCACAAAGCGAAAAACTCACGATAGGCTGTCCCTCAATCTGAATAGCACGTTGGCCCAAGCGAACCAAGTAGGCACCAATACCAACTGATCGGCACGTGACAAGGGTGACAGTAAAGATATCCTCGTACGCTCTGCTAGTGGCACCAGCAATCAACCCAGACCCCTTCAAACATTCAACACCCAGCCCATCCTCCTGCCCGATAATAGTCGTAATCTTGTATCTCTCCTCACCCTCCTCAACAATCCGCTCAGTGAGAACCGCCTTAGTCTTCCTGTCGGCAAACTTCTTATTAACCTCCGGAGTGAAGTAGAGGTACTTAAACCCAGACTCCGGCTTATCCGCCTCATTCCACGCAACCTCGAAATGCGGAATCAATTCCTCCGCCATACCAATTCTAGCACCAGAATTGGCCGACAAGTAAATTCTCGGGATGCCCAATTTTCGCGCAAATTCCGTGCACTTGTGGAAAAATCTATCTTCGGCAGGGCCGAAAGATCCGATTCTGAAGGTGATGTCGTTGGCAATAATGACGAACTTGCGTCCACGAGGGTACTCGGGAGTCTTCGCGGTTAATACCCAACCAACCATGCCATGAGCGTTAGTTCCCGGCTCCCGTTGAACCTCAGCGAGACCACCATTATCATCCAATACCAACTCGCTATACTCTAAGCACTCAGTAAGAGGTGGGATCCTCTCCTTGAACGAGGGAACCTTCTTGGCAGATTTCACCCAGCTCTGATGGAAAGCCTGTCTGAATAGCTCGGGGAAATCATACACATATTGCGTTCCCATAAGATGCGCCTTGTACCTCTTGGGCTGCAACCATTCCTTGGCAGCGTATGGGGTGTTGACGGCACGGAGGTGCATGGATCCAGACTTGGTACCAATGCTGTGGAATACCCATTGCCCCTTGTCAGTCTTTCGCTCAGCGTAC
>Ga0307507_10004553_pt1 | contig 24325 bp, 6 predicted proteins | sample 7_EM_MG_FD_207223 | JGI IMG/M metagenome (GOLD analysis project Ga0307507, IMG submission 207223) | Populus trichocarpa ectomycorrhiza microbial communities from riparian zone in the Pacific Northwest, United States - 7_EM | ecosystem: Host-associated > Plants > Roots > Unclassified | place...
TAGGCGTAGTCTATTATAGGTAGTAGTCCGCTCTAGTTATCCTAAAAGTAGTTAATAAAGGGCCGGAGTCTCTAGTCTAAGTACTAATTTATAATCTCCGTCTAACTGTCTATCTAGGGGTGGTATGCTATAGAGAGCTTTAGCCTAATACCTAGGATCTAGGTGAACTTATTCTAGAAGGCTGATATAAACTATAGCCTGTGGTCGGATATAATAGTATCTAGTAGTCCATAAATTTGGTAGACATAGTGGATATACAGTTAGGCTGCCTCTTTAGCATTAATATTCTTATAATAGGGGATTAAAAATAGGCGCTTACTAAAGCGGTTAACTAGGATTATAACCATATTATATCCGTCGCGGTCTGTAGGTAACTCGTGGAAATCTATAGAGATATACTGCTAGGGGCATTCTAGTATTGGGAGTGGCTTTAATAGCCCTAGGGTCTTATCTTGTGGAATTATAGACCTACGGCAGTTGTTGTAGTTCTGTATATAGTGGTTAATATCCGTAACCATTCCAGGCTAGTAGTAGCGGTTGCTAATAATTCTGCGGGTCTTATTTTTTCTAGGGTGGGCCGTAGAGACCTAAGTATATACTTCGGTGATAAGCTAAGTCCGTAAATTCTATTCCTCTACTACTACCAGCCATTCCCAGTACTTAAGTAGTCCGTTTTTAAGGGACTATAGGCTAGTAGCATCCTTTACCTTTTCGCAGCACTTCTATAGAGAAGGGGCCGTACGGTTTGCCTATAGTAGTTTATTAATAAGGTTAAGTTCCGTAGAGTTAATAGGGCATATCTTAGCGTCTAAAGGGTCTGTATTTAGTTCTGCCTGTATCTAGGGGTTAAGGTGCTTTGGTTATAGTAGTGCCTAGGTCCGTAATAAGATCTTTATAGCTGCCTAGTTACCTAGGTCCTGTTTACGCCTTATAAGAGCATCCGCACGGTTTGTAGCGCCTGGTTTATATATAATTAAGAAGTTAAACTAAGATAGGATATCCGCCTAGCGTGCCTAGCGGGCCGTAAGGGCCTTAGTTGTTATAAAGTATTCTAGGGCCTTATAATCCAAAACTACCTTAATAGGCTTAGGGGTCCCCTCTAGCTATGCACACTAGTGCTAAAAGCTAGAGATAATAGCTAGCATTTCTTTGTTATAGATATAGTAGTTTAGCTCGGCATCTATTATAGTCTTTAAATAGTATGTAATAGGGTGCTATTCTCCGTCCAGTTGCTTCTGGGAAAAAACACTAGCTATTACACTATCTAAGGCATTAGTTTCTAGCATTAAGGGCCGTTCTAGGTTAAAGTGGGCAAGTAGGGGAGCTGATACTAGCTGCTTTTTAAGCTTATTAAAGGCCTGCATATATATGGTGTTAAAGTGGAATAGCTGGTCTTTCCTAGTAAGGTGGTTAAGAGGCCAGGCAATCCTACTATAGTTCTTAATAAAGCGTTAGTAGAAGTTATAGAAACCTAAAAATAATTATACCCCCTTTATGGTCCGTGGAGGTGTCCACTAGTTAATTGCGGCCGTTTTCTCTAGGTTGGCCTTAATTCTGTCCGTACTGATAATAAAACCTAGGTACTTTATACGCTTAACACTAAATTTTAACTTCTTAATATCGGCCTAGAGACCAGCCTCGCGGAGCTGTTATAGGACTTTATAGATATGCTCTTTGTGTTCTAGCTTATTCTTAGAGTAAATTATAATATCATTTAAGTAGGCCGTATAGAAGTTATTAAGGTAGTTAAAGAGTATATTATTTATATACCGCTGGTACGTAGCTGGTCCGTTAGTTAGTCCAAAAGGGAGTACCTTATATTTATATGTTCCGTAACGGGTTTAAAATATAGTAAGCTCTTTAGACCCAGGGTCTATTCTAATTTAGTAGAAGGCCTGGCGGATATTAAGCTTTATAAAGACCCTAGCTCTACTTATTTAGGCAAGAGTCTTATTAAGTAAGGGTAGTGGATAGCGGTCCTTACGGGTTATATTATTTAGCTTATAGTAGTTAATACAGAAGCGCAGTCCTCTATTTAGTTTTTTAGCAAAGAGAATAGGCGAGTTAAAAGGGGCTTGGCTAGGCTTAATAAAGCCCTTATTAAGGTTGTCGATAAGGTACTGCTTTATGGCCTATAATTCGGCGATAGACTATAGGTAGAGAGGGCTAAAGCTAAGGGTACTTCCCTTGCCTTAATTGATCTCGATCTTGTGGTTATATAGTTAGTAAGGCAGAAGTATATCTAATACTGCCTTAGAGAATACGTCCTTAAATTTCCAGTATTAATTAGGCAGTTTTTGTTCTACTAGTTCCTTATCCATAAGCTTACTTTCCTATCCGCTAAGCTCGCTTTTCTTTTCCTTAAGCATTTAATTAATTTCGTACAGGCTAGTTATAAAGGCAACAGTATTAGGCTAAACCAAGTTTTAGTAGAATCCTACAGTGCTAATACAGCAGATATTGACTAGTGGGAGGTCTATAGGTTTCTTTATAGACGCTCATTAGGCCGTATCTTGCGGTATAGGGTGTATAGTCTTCCTTAGCTTATATTCCATTTTCTATAAGTTATCCTTCCTGTCTATTAGCTTAGTATAGCGTCCAATATCCCTGGTTTTCCTTTGGGGCTGCGTAGGGCCTAGGTTCTCTATGGGGGACTTAACTAGGTTACTACTAACTTCCTAGGTCTCTGGTGCGGATAGCGTAATATATACAGTCTAGGGGCGGCGTAGTATACGGATCTGTTAAGGATTAAGATATATATCCTTTTTAAAGGCCTAGTTTCTGCGCATAGCATTGGCCTGGTAAATAGTATTAATCTAGGGCCGTATAAGGTTTTCCATTATAATGCTAATTTCTTTTATAAAGGAAGGGGTTAGGGGTAGGGTTTTAGGCTAGATAAGCCGTCTATTCTATATATTAAGCTATAAGCCTAAATAGGCTAGCCATTTTCTCCCTATAATTATATCGTGGCTCCCAAGGTCCGTAATAAGAAAGGGGACGTTATACTACCTTTATCCGTTAATGCGGAGGTAAATCCGCAAGATAGTTATAATAGGTGGCCCTATTCGTCCATTATACCCGCAAATAGGAATTGGTTTGGGCAGTTCTTTAAGGGGTGTATTTAAAAAGTTAGCCAGCTTTACGGTACACTAGGTGTCTATTAAGGCAAAGGCATTTACTCTAGAGTTAGCTAAAGTAGAGGTTAAAACTTAATATCCATTATAGAATAAGGTATAAGGGATAGTATAGCTTCTTCCACTAACTAGCTAACCTAGATTAATATATAATATATCAATCCCTTTTAACCCTAGAGAGAAGTCTTCCTCTAGGGTTCCTCTTTTTCTAACTCTATACTATCCTCCTAAATTAATAGAACCTTGCCTGTTTTTGCCTTTGTCTGGCAATCCTTTACAAAGTAGTCTTTCTGGCTATATAAGAAGCAAGCTCCTTGATTACTAAGGGCCTGTTTATAGGGGTTATTATATATAGGCTAAGTGTGCGCTAGACCCGCAGTAGGACTAGCTGTATAGCTAGCTGCTAAATTAACAGTAGGCTATATAGCTGGTGCCATAGGAGTTATAGATCGTGCTAGGGTGTTATAGGCTGTTTGTAAAGTGCTTATAGTCTAGTTTAGAGAGTTTCTAGCTTTATACCGCTTAGATTATGCCTTAATTTAATAGAGGCCTTAGTTAATAGTTAGGCAGTAGTTTATAGGTACCTTTAGCGTCTATACAGTAGTAAAAACTGGTAGTACAGCGCGCTATAGGTCTAGGGTAAGTGTAACGGAACCTTGTAGTAGGAACTACAGTGGGTCCTATTATTGGGCTGGGTATATAGGTAAGAACAAAACAACAACATAATAATAACTGGTGGAGTGGTTACCCAATAGATTAACTCTAATTATATTCTAAGATTCACTACAAGGAGAGAACTATCTACGGTAGGGACTGAGGTCCTTTAAATACACAACCGTACTCCTAAGAAATCCTCTCTTGTACGTAAGGTACGTGTTATACGTATTATACATAGGTGTACACCGCGTATACTTTATACACTACGTATAATATTATGTGACTCGCTTACTATTCCTCGTTATATAGTTCCACTAAATCCATTTTAAACTATACCTATATTAACTAACTAGCTTCCTACAACTCTTCCCCAAGTAGTTATAATATTGTACTTAAAGCGTCCGTAACACTATCTCCCTTCTCTTTATCTTTGTCCTTAAAGATTCCTAACATCTCCAAGTCGTCCGTTTAATTAGTCTAGTTAATATCCTTACTTATTATACCTAAAGCTTCTTCTTCCTTGTAAGCGCAACGTCGTGCTCGCACTATGGCTACCATACTATTACTTGGTAAGATAATGTCGTCCCCATATTCTTATTATGCAAAAGCGGGGTTAGTATATATTATAATAGTAAGTCTCTTATCTCAATAACCCTTGTCTTGCTTAGAGTGCACTAAAGTAAATATTTAATTGTCCTGCGATGTTCGCTCTGTTTCTAATACTAAGTATACGCGTTTTATAACTCTTAATAGTCTTCTAGTTCCCTAAGTAACTTATTATAGGGTCTTGTGTTTAATCTACCGCTATAAAGCTTAAGTCTAAGTTGGCCGCCGCGTGCGCTAAACTCCACCATTCTGCTAAAGAGACCGCTCGGGCCCTTAAGGCTTAACGTCGCTCCTTTAAGTCTTAGCAGGTTGCGTTCGCTCAGTTAACCCATCTTAAAAAGGGTTGCGAGAAGGTTTGTTCTAAAGAGTAGAAACTAGTTTAGTAGGGTCTTAACGAGCTAGGTAATAAAAGAACTGGCTCTTCTCCTACGAGGGAAATAACTCTAAGTAGCTCAGTAATTGCTCCTCTTAGGTCCCCCTTAGGTGACTCGTTTTTTAGTAATCCTTTTTTGTTAATATTGCCTGACCTACTCTCTTTTAATACTCCCATACCTTTCCTATAGCGTTTTCTAGGTTGCTTAGTGGTTCCTAGGTAGTCTCACTATAGCCTATCTATTTTACTTTATACTACGTTTCGTCCTCTACGTCCTTATAACTAATAATCTTTAAAACTTGCTATTTGTCTTTCTCTTATCCTCTATATATGTCTGCCTTATAGACTGGTGGCTTAACATTCCTATGTACTGGCTCTAGCATTGCAATATGTTGTATAGGGTAGATCTTTATTTTGGCTAGTAGGTTTAGCTTATACATAACTAATAAAATCCTTTACTTAATTTTAAAAGGTCCTAGTCTAATATAGTCCAATTTCTTGCTTAGTTGTTAACTCTTAAAATTTTTATATAGTAGCTATACTTTATCTTCCTCCTTAAGATCTAGTCCCTTAGATCTCTTAGCGTTATAGTACCTTTTCATTCGTTCTTATACTAGTTTAGCTGTTTCTATAAGGTCTATATAAAGATTTATTAACGTCTCCATTCTTTACTTAGCTGTGCTACTTGTCTTTTTTGCTTAATATAGCGATAACAATATTCTTAGCTCGTATCCGTAATTTGCCTTAAATGGTAATATCCCCATTCCTTCTTATAGTGTTATATTGTATGTAAACTGTGTAACTGGTAATAACAATACCTAATTATTCTATGCGTGGTTAATATAATGCCTTAGGTACTATTCTAGTGTCTAGTTTAGTCTTTCCGTTTATCCATCCGTCTGCGGATAATACGCTATAGATATTACTGCGCGAACTCCTTATTCTGCCAGAAACACTTCCTAGAATGCTGCTATAAATCTTAGATCTCTATCTAATATAATTTTATCTGGTGCTCTGTGTCTTATAAATACTTCCTTTATATAGATTCTAGCGATATCTTCTACTAATATCTCTTTAGTGTATGCTATAAAAGTATCCCTACTTTGTTAGCTTGTCCACTATTACTAAAATCGCGTTATAATCTTGTCCTATAATAGGATCTCTTAACTTTAGTAACCTAATAATAAAGTCCTATAATATAACTTCCCATGGTCTTCCTGGTATTTTAATAGGTTATAGCCCTTTATACGGCTTATACCTCGTCGGTTTATTCCTTTAGCAATTTAGATACTTCCTTATAACTTATCTTGCTAGTCCCCAGATTCCTTAAATAATGTACTCTTTTTAAAGTCTTGATACTAAGCCTATAGCTCCATTATGTTCTTGTGTTATTTTTTTATAGAATTCCTTAACAAATTCTTCTGCAATAGACTTAGGTATATACATTACTTCTCTATTTTTATATTGCTCTAAGTCTGGATCCTCTGCCTACGCTTCTTAGATCTTCTATGTCTAATTACTCTTTAGTAATTTATAGATCTAACTTTCTTTGGTTGCTATAATCTTTAGATAATTATACCTAATTAATCCGTTTTAATCCTTTTGTAACAAAGCTCCTAATAGCTTTTTATTACTTTATAATTCAGCCCTTCTGCTTAGAGCGTCTGCTTGTGCATTATCTATACCTTTAGTATACTGAATTTCAAAATAGTACTCTATAAGCATTTCCGCCTATCTAACCTGTCTTTAATTGAGTTTCTTTATTGTTAGGAATCCTATAAGGTTCTTATAGTCCGTCTTAACCATAAATGGTTTCTTTATGCCTTGCAAGAATGCTTTCTATTTTTTAAGTGCTGTAACTATACCTAATAACTCCTTATTATATATGTCGTAGTTTAACTCTAGTAGTATTATCTTCCAACTATAGTACGCCACTAGGTGCTATCCATCTTAATATTTCTATACAAAGTATGCCCCTAGTGTAAAGTCTAATATATCTATTTTTACAACCGTCTTTAGACCTGGTTAATAGATCTTAAGAACTGGCTCCTAGGTAAATAACCCTTTAACTTTTTTAAATAGTTCTTGTTGCTCCTTTCTCTATGCCTATAGTTCTTATTTCTTTATTAACCGCGTAAGTGGCTTAATGTCCTTTAACCATTGCGCTATAAACCTTCTATAATAATTGCAAAACCCTAGGAACGATCTTAACTGTATAACGTTCTCTGGTTCCTGCTAATTCACTATAGCCTTGATCTTTTTTAGATCTATACTAAGTTAGCCTAGTTTAATAATAAATTTAACAAAATCGGTCTTCCTAGTAAAGAACTTGTATTTCTTAATTACTACTAGTATCTGTTCTTCTTGTAGTCTCTTTAAGACCTATTTAATATGTCCTCTATATTCTTCCTCACTCTCTAAGTAGATAATAATGTTGTTAAGGTATACTATAACAAACTTATCTAGGTGTTCTCCTAACACACTATTAATTCGCTTCTAGAACGTTGCTAATGCGTTTATAAGTCCGAATTATATAACTAATAGCTTATATAGTCCTTCCTTTGACCTAAAGGCTGCCTTCTATTTGTTACCTTCCTTAATTCTAATCTGATGGTACGCCCACCTTAGATCTATCTTTATAAAGATCTTGGCGTTGCCTATCCTATCTTAGATTTCGCTAATTAAGGGTAAAGGATACCTATCCTTCCTAGTAATACTGTTTAACTATCTATAGTCTATACACATCCTAAGTTTTCCATTTTTCTTTGGGATGAACAACACTGGATATTCTACTAATAACTATAACGGTCTAATATATCCCTTACGTAAGTTCTCCTAAATAAACTCCTTAAGTGCTACTAACTCCGTTTTAGTAAGCTTGTAGATTAGAAAGAATTTTGGACTTATTCCCTCTTTTAATTCTATCTTATAGTCCTATGCTGTATGCTTTGACAGCTTTTCACTTTCTAGTGACTATAACTTTTTACCATACTTATGGTATCTTTTTGGTACATAACTTAAGCCTCGCTTAGTCTCTTTATATATCGCTCCGACTTAGTACTATACCAACTTAGTTTACTGTCGCACTTTACACCATTAAGTATTCTTAATATTGACCTAACCTATAACCCAATTAATCTTTAGATTATACTCCTATAACTAAGGCATTCCTAGTATCGCCTTGTCCTGTCCTAGCGGTAGGATATCAAAAGACATTCTAACTGGTCTCCCTTTAATAGTTAACTAAATAGGTCCTATTTTGAGATTAATAATACCTCCTTTATAGGCTATCTAATCTCCTGAAATTGTTATAAGTGGATATAGGTGTTCCTTTTGTCTATATAGTAACCCTATCCTTTCCACTACCTTTGGTGATATATGGTTCCTAGTTGCTCTACTATCTACTAATGCTTTAAACTACTGATCTTGCTATTTAACTCGTAAATTTAGGTGTTGTTTTTGAATTCCTTTAAGGGTCTAAGGCTCTAATACTAGTTCCCTTTAGTTCTATACGCCTCCCCTTTTCCTAACTGTTGGCTGCTAGATCCTGCCTATACTTAGTCCAACTTAGGCTAATACTTAGTTTATTTCTTTTCCTCTATATGCTATAGATAAGTGTTCTCTAGGCACTTTTACTACTATTATCCATCTAGGCATTCTTCCGTAAGGAATCTTCCTAGTTAAAGTATTAAGTCCCCTTAACCTTGTACTTCTACTGGGTGCTATCTATATATATACTTAGCGTTCCTAAACCGCTTTTCCTCTAGTGCCTAATATATCCTTACTAGGTACTTCCGGTTCTTGTCTTTAGGTGCTCTATATATATTATATATATTATCCACATAAGCTATCCACGATAGTGTATAATGCGCTGTATATTTTAGGTTAACTCTTAGTTTGTCTTTATTTTTAAGTTTAAATCTATACCTAGTTAACCTAACTACTGGTATCTTTGCTGTGGGTACTAAGACTTATTACTTACTTCTCTAGTCCCTAAATCCTTCTTCTAGGTTCCTTGACGTTATAATTAACGCTCCTTTAATGTGACTTATGCGTTTTTCCGTAATAGGTTAGTCTTGGACAACTTTTTTGTCTAGCTATATATAAAAGTCTTCCTATTTGTTATTATGTCGTTGCCTATACCACTTTCCGTACAACTGGTTTAGTGTGTATGGTTTGTCTATTAGAAAGTACCTTATTATTACTATATTGTAATATCCTTTAGTATGTCTTTCTTTAAACCTAGTTAGAATATTTAGATCCTCTTCTTGTTTTAATTTATCTAACTATTTTACCCTAGGTATTCCTGCACTTGGCCTATTAGTAACTCTTTATATGGGTACTCTATTCCTTATATAATCTGGTATAGCTAACCTCTTGTCTAGCTTTTGCTCTTACTATATAATAATTTTTGTTTTAAACTTATCTATTATTTCTTGTTTTCTACGTCTTGTAGCTAGATCTTTGTAGTCGTCTTGCTTTTTAATTTTAGTATTAACTATTTAATCTTTAGGCTAAATACTGTGTTTATTTAGGATTGCTAACGTTCTTATTCGTTCCCTAAACTTGTAGTTTTTAAACTTGTATCCTGTACTTATTTATTTATTACTAAACTAAATTACTACTCTTCCCTATTAGTTGTTATCTGTTATGGGTCCTTGGGTATGTCTTATCTTATCTTAAGAATCTTAAGCTTCTTTTATCTCTTCTTAAGAATTTTAAGCCTGTGGCCTTTTGCCTTTATTAAGTAATAAGCTAGCACTAGCAGTTGTCTGCTTACTTAGTTTCTTCTAAACGTTGCTTCTATTATCTTATAAAGCGATGGAAATCGTATCTAATGGTATTGTAATACCCGTTACTAAACCTTGTTCCGTGATGGTTTTAGTCTCTGTTTCTGTTTTGACTTCTCTAAGGTCTATATACTCCTAGTAAGCTGCCTTTATTGCCTTATTATTAGTAAATGCTTTACCTATATTAAATTTATCGTCTTTAATGTCTAATTTATAAGCTGTCACACGGGGATGCAGGTGTATGGTGGTGTGAGGACTCCATGTCGTGGAGCAGTCACAAAGGATGAGAATATATACAACAAGCGAAGCTATCACGTGAGGAAGCTCCTGTGGATGCCCTAACCCCCCCCCTACCAACACACCCCCCCAGACGCAGAAGCTCTCCAAGCTCTATTAAAAACAAACGCCAGTAGGTATACAGTCCTCTATAAGAAAAGGCCGTGGTGTAGCATGCAAATAGTAGGGAATAAGGAAATTAAGTTAGTAATATAGGAAGCTCAAATCTCAAAGTTTAACCATATGCTCGCGTCGTTGAAGAATAGAAAAAGGATTAAGATTATTAAATTAATTAATTAATCTGGTGCTTCAATTTGAAGCTAGTGCGTTGTTGCTGCCGTAGTTGTTTGCCTATGGATTATCTTGTAGATCGAACTGGATCTTGTTGAGCGATACCGACAGTAACGTCTTTTAATATGGTGAGGCTTTGTATATAGCCGTTAATTGTGTCGCACGTGGTGCTTCTGGTAAGGCTTTAGATGAAGCCGTTGTATTTAATTAAGTCTCTTGTTGCTGCTGGGTATATCTACAGCTCTCTCTTAAGTGCTTATGAAGCTTGTTTCCTGATTCGAGTTACCTCTTGTATCTTTAACAGGTTGTCTTCTTTGCACGGGCTGTTGGCTGCGCTGTATTCGATGACTCTGGTGACGTTGTAGTCGTTATACCTGGTAAGGAGATATTTAAAGCAGCACCCTCCTTTAGGTCCTCTGGTGACGCTGTCTCGATGCTTAAAGTCCTTCTATGCAGTACCTTGATCTTGGCCATAAGCTCCTGGGTACTTGATACTCTTTCCCTAGGTAGCTTCTCTCTAACATCCTGCGTTAGGTATGCATTTATGAAGATAACCTCTTAATCTAGTAGAAGCTCTTAAAGCTCTAGATATACTATAACTTCTAACTTCCATGGGTAAAAGTTCTTAATATTTTATAAAATTGGAACCTTCCGTTCTACCAAGCCGCTATTGTAGAGGCGACGTCTAGTATATCGGTAGTAGTTCTGGTGTTCGGCCATAGCTCTATTATATGAGAGCTAGCTGATCTGGTGTAAGTCAATTAAGCTCTGGTATAGAATCCCTCCGCTAGTCTTTAACTCCTAGGTATATTTCTCTAGGTAGTCTTTCCTCCTAACCTCTGGTAGTAGGAAAACCCAAGTAGCTGATCTAGTGTCAAGATCTGACGTTGTGGTGCCAAAAAGGTCGACTTCGTCGCAACCCGTGCGCGGTTGAATTTGACGAATATGGTGTTAGGGGGTCGATTGTTAATCGCGTCGTTCGTGCACGTTCGGTCGGTCTAACGTATATAGTGCAGCAATGGAGTCAATAGCTGTAATAAAGCTGAATCTTGAAGCTGCGAAAAGGGCTCATAACCTGTCACACGGGGATGCAGGTGTATGGTGGTGTAAGGACTCCATGTCGTGGAGCAGTCATAAAGGATGAGAATATATACAACAAGCGAAGCTATCACGTGAGGAAGCTCCTGTGGATGCCCTAACCCCCCCCTACCAACATAAGCTGGTTTATTAGTTCCTTTAAACTTAGATAATAATAGCTCCTATAGCTAATAGCTTGCGCCATACTTGGCATCCTTATGAATTTGGTATGTGTTGTTGTAATAATACGTAAAACTGTTAATTAAACACTCTTTTATTCCTTATAGTGCACCATCGTCCCTTTATATATATGTGCCGTCTGCTGGCCTAGTTCCCTTTACTATATAGTTACTCTAACTACCTCTATAGTCTCTAGCAAAATGACCTTGTTTTCTATAATTTATGCAAGCCCTATCTTTGAACTATCTTTCTTGCTATAAAGTCCGCCTAAATGTCTTCTGCTGCTAAGATCCCTGGTTTAGCCTCTGCTTTTAGGTCCTTTAATTACTTAATCCTTAACCTCTAGGTTTCTATAATTTCTTTTCCCACCTTTAGGTTTCTTTGGTACCGCTTAGGTCTATTAGCTCTGCGCCATTCTATGGTTTTTAACTCTATGTCTATTATTGCGTACTCTGCGCCTTATACAACTATAGAACTCTGTCTTACCCTCTCTTAGCTTGTTCCCTTTAATAGATCCTATTATTAATCTTTATTAACTAATCTATTAACTCTCTTAGAGTATCCGCATCTTCTATTAGGATAATTGCGTCCTAGACTTTAGCCTTAAGTCCCTGTTTGTACTGTGCTATAAGCGCCCTGTTATTCCACTTAACCTATATAGCTAGTGTTTAAAACTGTGTTGTATACTTAATTGCTAAAGTGCGTTGTACTAAGTTCTAAAGCTTTTGTTCCGCTGTAGTTATAGCCTCCAGGTCTTTAAATATCTATATTAGTTATTCCGCGAACCCGTTTTAATTAGTAAATATATACCATACGTCCTGGTTAGTAGTTGTTATGCTATTAGCCTATACTTCCGTGAGATACGGTTTAAACTACTTAAGTGCCCTCCCTATTAGGAACAATCCTGTATAGGCTACTTAATCTAACAATATTGCTAACTTCGCCCCTTCCTGTACTACCTTGAAGTGTATCTGCGTAAGAAACCCCTTAAGCTTCGACTTCTCCCCTAAAAATCGTTTAATTGAAGGTAGTTTGATTTTCGCTACTCTAATTCTATTAATGCGTTCTTTAAGTATCCTATTATTATCTTATAAGTGATTAACCATTTCCTGTAACTGACTTTGCGTAACTACTTGAGAATCCCTATTGTCTATACTGGTATCACCTGGCCCTGAGGTTGTGGCTGCCGTTGACGCCGTCGTAACTAGTGCTCTAGGTGGCATGTTGTTCGATCTTATTTAATACTGTAACCTTAGTAGTAAATGTGTAATGGAACCTTGTAGCAGGAACTACGGTGGGTCCTATTATTAGGCTGGGTATATAGGTAAGAATAAAATAATAATATAATAATAACTGGTGGAGTGGTTGCCTAATAGATTAACTCTAATTATATTCTAAGATTTACTACAAGGAGAGAACTATCTACGGTAGGGACTGAGGTCCTTTAAATACACAACTATACTCCTAAGAAATCCTCTCTTGTACGTAAGGTACGTGTTATACGTATTATACACGGGCGTATACCGCGTATACTTCATACACTGCGTATAATATTATGTGACTTGCTTACTATTCCTCGTTATATGGTTCCACCGGATCTATCCTAGACCGTGCCTGTATTAACTAACTAGCTTCCTGCGACTCTTCCCCAAGTAGTCGTAACATTGTACTTAAAGCGTCCGTAACAGTAAGCTTGTTAAAGAGGTCTAGCATTAGGTCTTTATGGGGAATTTAGGCTTAGCTGGCTAGGTGCAGAAAGCGGGTTTAGAAGGCTAAAAAGGTCTCCATTGTCTTTATATTAAGAGCTTTGTAATCAAGGCGGGCGTTCTATATCTTAAAGGGGTCCTTGTAAATGGAAGATAGGTAGTTAACTATCTCTTCTTTAGAGAGGAAGGGGTCTGCCAAGTCCTAGGCGTATCGCGGACGTAGATATATCTGTACATCCCCACTAGTACGGCTAAAGACGTAGGCCATTTTAGCTTGGGTAGTAGGGAAGTGGTCTATATTAACTTTAAGCTTGTCTTGCAGTTAAAGCTTCCAATTATTAAATATAGGGTTAGTTCTGTTTGTAAGCAATAGGGGGTCCGCAACCTTCGCGGACCATAACAATACTAATACTGTACGTTGGGCTAGGGTCTTAAGGACTATAGTAAGTCTCTAGGTGTTTAATAACTCCTTACTAGGTATAGGGGTGTCTCTAGTTTTAAGCAGCTCTTAAAGCCATTTAATTTCGGCATTAGCTGCTACAAGCTCTTCCTGGGGGGTTAAGACGGCAACTGTTTCACTATTAGAGGTATTTGCGGGTCCTACAGCAGCTTTGCCAGCTGCTGTATTTCTTGGCATGGTGGTAGGGGTATTAGGTAATTTCTAGTGTTTATTTATTTTCTAGGGGTTCTGGTCTATGCGTATCCTATTTTTAGGTTTCGTGTTCTGTTTGTGTTCTTTTAGTTCTTAGGGGTCTATCCTGTCCTTATAGTCCTGGTGATGTCCTTAGGGTCCTATTCTGTGTCCTTTATAGATATATTTGAGTTCCTTCTCAGGAAGAAAGAGTAGTTGAGCTTTAGATAATGTTAGCGACTTAGTTAATCGAGGCACGAGCACGGCATAAGGGACGCGCAAGCCTGTATAATTGGTAGTCTATAAACGAGGATCCAAAGCTAGAGAAAGGAAGGGAGAAGAATAGCAGCGCCGTGCGAAGTTTTATGCGGTCCTCTAGTCACGTAGACTCACGTAACTCGGCGTCTACCATAACGTCTACCATAATCCACCGTTTTCCACCAGCGCCGTAACACTTGCCTATTATGGTTTAAACTAAGTAATAAAATTTAGAAGAAGGTAGATAAAAGGATTGCTAATATAACACCCGAAATTAAGGCTTGTATTAAGTAAATTAAAAAGGATAATTAAGCTAATAAGAAGCTAAAGAAAGGCAACTAGTAGAGCTCTTAAGAGCCTAACGGAGGCTTTATAGTTTATTAAGTAGGAGCCTATAATATAGCTTTTAGTTATAAGTTTTATAATAGTATTATTCTTAACTTAGGAACTAACCTACATATTATTAACAATTGAGCTAGATTTGTTAGCGATATTAAGCCTACCTTAGACTATATCTATATAGGCTCGCATATTAAAGAAATTAAAGGCTATAGTATAGCTATAGTTACAATTAACCACCTAAAAGGGAAGAGGTAGATATAGCTCTTAGGAGCAGCCTTTATACTAGGCTTCTATACTAACCTAGTATGCCTCTAAAAGCTTAATAATAAGGGCGTCTATTAAAACAATAAAAAGAATACTCTTTACTATAGCAACAATATAACATACGCCTACTGTAGCTACTACTATAGTTAGAAAACTATTAAATATAATAAGCTAAAGAAAGACTTACCGGAGGCTTCCTTTGCGACTTAATTAAAACTAGTAAAGCATTTATTAAAGCCTCTACTAAATTAGGTAGAAGGTTATGTATAGCACTAGTAATTGGGCTATATAGGAAAAGAAGCAATTATATAACTACTTAAGTTAGTAATAGGCGCGATTCTAAAAGGCCTGATAATAGTAGAATGTAAAGTATATAGAGTAAGCAAAGCTTATAAGGTAATATCTAGAAGAACACTAACTTAGTTAATAGTTCCTTTCTACAAAATCTACCTTAATTTAATACCCAGAATATTCGCATTTAATAGCGATAAGTATATAGTACACTTTCTTAATAACGTAATGTAAATAAATAAGGTAGACATAATGGTTAAAAAGTCGTCCCTTACCTAAAGAGTTATTATATATTGCAATATTATTAAAAGATGATACGGCTTTAAGGTAGCCATAATCTATATAGATAGAGAGATATCTCTTAGAGATAAATTTAAAGATTAAATAGCTAAATAAGGAATTACTCTTAAAAGATTAGCACCTAATACTTAATTATAGAACGGTCTAGCGGAATGATCTAGGGGGGTAATAATATAGAAGGCTTGGTGTATAAGGATTGAGGCCTATTTACTAGAAAAGCTAATGCTAGAAGCCTATAAAGCAGCTACCTATTTACTTAATTAGACGCCTAGTAGAAGACTTAGGTGGAAAATACCTTTTAAAAAAATCTAGTTAGTAATGGGTATAATACTACCAAAATCTAATATAGGACACCTATAAGTCTATAGCTGTAGGGCCTATCCCCTTAAATATAATATTTTATACCTAAATAAGCTTGTGCTAAGGGCCTATATAGGATATCTGGTAGGGTATAATTTAATAAATATCTTCTAAATCTATATTCTAAGTTAAAAGAAGGTTATCAAAATAAGAGATATAAAGTTTAATAAGCAGTTGCTTTATAATGACTTATAGCCAGATTTTATAAATATACTCTAAGTAAGGACTAACTAAATATTGGAAATTATTGATATCTATTAAATAGAGAATCTTTAAGACGAATTAGAATTGTCGTCTAATAAAAGCGATAAGACTTTAGATGAGATTTAAGTTGATACTAAAGAAAGACAATAGGTGGATTCTGGTGGGAATTAAAAGGAGCCTAATACTGAAAGTAGTAAGTAATAAGATTTAAGCTCTAAAGATAACTTAGCTCTAGGGCTTTCTACCCTAGATAAGACGCTAGAACCTAACTTACTAGAGCCTCTACTACTATCCTTAAAGACCTTAGTAAAGAAGTAGTACTATATTATAGTTCTGACTAATAAAGCTAAGCTAAAGAAGAAGATTAATAGTAATATAGGGAAGTAAAATATGGTTAAAGGAAAGAGACTTAAAGATTAATTAAAAACCTATATAGGTTCTCTTACTAATGTTACTAATAACTAAAGCCTTTAAGCTTAAAGATTAGCCTTTAATATAGGGCTTACCTTTTATAAAAAGCTATACCGTAATTAGCTCTTACTACTACCTAGGAATTAGAAGGAGCTTTAAAGACATTAATATAAGAAAGAGTTTATAGCTGCTGCTAAAAAGAAATACGTGGACCTTTAAAATTAAGGAATGTTCTAAGTTGTTAATAAGACAATCTATATTAAAACCGTGCCTATTATCTAGGTATTTACTTATAAAATTAATAATAATAGATATCTAACGAGGTTTAAGGCTTGTCTTTATATAAGAGGTAATTTATAAGAGTTAGTTTATAAGAATATATATACTACAACTCTAGCAGCAAAATTATTTAGAGCCTTAATAGCTATTGTTATAATATTTAACCTAAATTGCTAATAGGGCAACGCTATTAACGCGTTTACAAATAGTAAGATTAATAAGGTTATATATATTAAGTATCTAGATAGATTTCTAATTAAGGGTAAGTGCCTACTGCTTTAATAAGCGCTCTATGGATTATAATAATTACCTCTACTATAGCATGGCGACTTAACTATAATACTAAAAAAGGAAGGCTTAAAACTAGTGGCGGAGGAGCCTTACCTATATTACAATAATTGGCTAATAGTCTTCTTCTATATTAATGATATTATAGCTGCTTATAGAAAGAAGGACCTACTTAAGCTTAAAACGTTTAAGAAGTACCTTATAAAAAGGTATAAAATAAAGAACCTAGGTAACCTTACCTAGTTCCTAAGGATTTAAATTATTTATAACTAAGAGAATAGGAAGATTTAGCTTAGCTAGGACTCCTATATTAATAAGATTATAATAAGCTTTAAAGTTAAAGATTATTATAAGGTATATATACCTATAAGAATTAAGGAGCTTAACCTAAATCTAGAATAGGCCTTTAAGTAGGATACCTATCTATACTAGAGGAAGGTTAGATTAATACTCTATATAGTAAATATTACCTATCTAGATATAGCAAAAACGGTAAGTAAGCTATTGGAATTCTTATAAAATCTATTACTAATATATAACGGAGCTGCTATAAGGGCAATTACTTATCTCTATTAATTAAAGACCCTTATAATTAAGTTTTTAAAGAAGAATATAATAAACTAAATCTTTATAAGGGTAAGTAATGTATTATTTAAAGATAATCTAGTTGTTGGAATGTTAGTCATATAACGTGGTCACGAGACCACGAAGCGAGGCTAGCTAACCTAACCTTAGAGCAACCCCTTACTTCTAGACAATCAAACAACTACCAACTTCAACACCGCATACGTATCATACAGTGATATTCGTGCCCGTTAATAAAGCGAGTATACCGACACTGATTAGTAGATGTATAGATTAGGAAATACGCAATAAGCTAGAGCTTAAGAACCGTACTAGAAACAGTACACGGATCGCCTAGCCTTATCTATTTTAGTTAAAGGAGAAAGCTACATTACCCTTAAAGCTTAAGACTACGTATTAGCTTAACTGCTAACGCGTTAGATCGCCTAGAGAATTATATCTTTATTTAAAGAAGATTACGACCTCCCTTAAGCTTAAGAGAATTTGTACTAGCCTTACAGCCAATACAACAGATCGCTGAGAGAATCACAGTCTTGCTAAGAATACTTTACAGGCCTGACGGCTGTAAAGGACATACATACCTAAATACCCTTACCTCAATACCCTTACCCCAACAACCTTAACCTTGATCTTAACCTTAACCTCAACCTCGACCTTAACCTTAAACTATAACATATATAAGGACTAGCATACTGCTTTACACAACAAGATAGATCCTAAATGGAAGGAGAGAATTACCAGACATAGTTACGGGATTAATATAACAACTGCCTTAGAGGAAGACCTGGAAGAATATATAGAAACAAAAATCTATGAGTATATATATAAGAACTTTACGGATTATATATTATGGTTACTATTCCAAGAAGAATTCGAAGGCTTTACCATTAAGGACTTTAGAAAGATACACTCTATTACTAGAGTAAAGCTCCGTACTTACCTACTCCAAAGAGGAGTATATGTCGCCACACACAGCAATAAATACCCACTCTATAAGGTTCTGCATAATGTTCTTACAGAAAAGAAACCTCACAAATAGACAAATAAGGAAATTATAGGAGCTCTCAAGGAAGTCAGCCCTATAATTATAGTGGCACTATAAGAACAACTTAACTTAATATAAATAGCTCTAATATTAAATCAAGCTATAACCCTATTAGTTATAGCCTCTTTAGTTCCTATAACCCCCCCCCACAGCCCACTACCTTCCCACACGGTGCCGACGCCTGTAAACCATTAACTACCTCCACTACCTCCAACACCTATAATCCAGCCTATAGCTATAGCTACAACACCTAGAACATAAATACCTACCCCTATAACACCCCAACTAGCTGTTATATCTATACCCCAGTAAACTGCACCAACTGCTACCTAATAGCAAGCTGCACCTACCTCTACCTAAGATTAACTACTTACTCTCCTTACTTAACTCCTATAGACGCAGAATTAGTAATTATTGCCTATGGCAACTGCCTCTACCCTCCCTCTAGCAACCGCTCCTATCCTACCTAGTCTTCCTCCTGCCTAGTATCTTCACCCTAGTACTACTAATACCGACCCTACTATGCACCTGCCTACGTATAGCAAAGAGGCAGCCACTATTGCTAAGATCTATATAGACGACCAGAAGTACAATGGAGTAAGTAATAGCTTCGACTTTAAGTTAACTATCTTCTATAATATCTATAAGAGAGCTGGTCTACCTCCTAAAGGCTATATAACTGCATTCCTAACCATGCTAAAAGGACTTGCTCAGGATCACTACTACAATAGTAGTCTTTTAACTAGATTATTCACTAAGGCATATAACCATATATGTCACTTCTTTAAAGGACCAGAGTACTATCGGAGAAACCTTACTAAATAGAACGCCACTAACTTCTAAGGAGTTATTAACAAGAACCCTAATAAGCAAATCTATTAGAGTTTCCAACTACTTCTTAATAAGCTCTTAAAATACCGCCATAGATTATACCTAGAGTTTTGTACAGACCTCTTCCTTATAAATAAGCTAGTTACTGCTTGCTAAGGAGTACTAGTATGCCGTATTGCTATTTCTAACCCCTCTAAAGACCTCTCCCAGTTAATTAGCAAGTTGCAATCTTCTATAGTTATATAGGAGAAGGAACACCCTTCCTAGGCCTTAATAAGACCGTCTTAAGGAGCCTACTTTACAGATCGTATATACCGCCGTAACATCCGTAACAACCGTGACCGAACCCGCTCCTATAGACAAAATACTGTCAGATCCTTAAAGGCCAAGTGCTACGTTTGCTAAAAGGAGAGCTGCCGCTTATAGAAATATATAGAGAAGGAACAGAACCGTTCTAGAGATAAGTACAAAAGACGTTTTAACAATAATAAGGGCCGTAACGGTAACTTTAAAGAACGCTTTAGACAATACACTATCTACTATAAAGGAGACAACAACAATGAGTATAATAAGACCTTTAAAGCTCTTATACTAGATATAGATACTAACAAAAACACTAATAATAACAACAGCGAAGAAGAATTAGAAGACCCTAACGGCTGCTACCTTATATTATTTAGGACTTTTACTATAGACAAAGCAACCTTTACAAGCGTAGAACTAGCCAATAAGGTATACGCTTACTTACTTACTACAACCTCCATAGAACCTACTACGGAAACTGACCCGTTTAACTATAACACAACAACTACTGCTTTACGCTATACTTCCACAGTATTTATAGGAATTATAATTAATACTAGTGCATTAAAGAAGTCTATAGCCGGTTACGGATAATTCCAGGCACTATAGAACGCGGACTAATTTATAAGACTTAACACCTTAACTAAAGGACAAGTTAACATGCAGTTTGGCATTAGAATTGCTACCTCTATTAAAACTACGGATATTGTCACCCCTATAGGTAAGATACAGTTTTATATTATTTATATAGATACCCCCTTCTTGCTCTATTTAGCGGATATAGACAAACTCTAAATCTACTACAACAACCTTAGAAACGTTGTTATTACTCACACCAAAAAAGTGCTAGTAGTGCAACGGTTTAGCTACCCATTTCTCCTATAGAGCTTATCACTATAGTTATATTTATCCGAATCCTTTAACGCGAACCCCTGCTATTTAATAGATATAGAGCTACGGCGCCTACATTACCGATTTGGACATCCCTTAGTTAAGAAATTATAAAAGCTACTCTACTATACTGGCTATAAAACTAACAGAATAGCTATTAAGCAACTAACTAAGTTCTGTTACCACTATTAGAAGTTTAGTAAATCACTAGGTAGATTCTGCTTCACCCTATAAAATAATGTTAATTTTAACTATAATATCATTATTGATATTATGTATATCAGCGGATCACCCCTCCTATATATTATTAATAAAGGAACGCAATTCTAAGCCGGCAGATAGCTACAAGACATCAGCGCCAAACATATATAGGACGTTCTACGGATGTGCTAGATTAATACCTACCTAGGGCCACCAGACCTAATTACCCACAACACCGGAAAGAACTTCGTCAGTAAGGAATTTAAGTAATACACCACTATTATGGGAATTAGTATAAAGGGAGTACCGGTCAAAGCACATAACTCTATTAGAATGGTAGAGCACTACTATAGTCTATTATACTAAGCCTATTAGATTATTATAACTGAAATCCCTAAAATTAATAAGGAGATGGGACTCTAAATAGCGTTTAAAGTAATTAACGATTCAGCTAGCCCTAGAGGACTAGTTCCTATACTTCTAGTCTTTAGAGCCTACCCCCAAATAGTTAAATCTAATACACTATCCCCCACGGTTATATAACGCGCTGCCGCAATTAAAAAGGCTATAGTAGAGATATAGAAGCTATAAGCTAAACGATAGATTGCTAACGCGCTAAATATGCAAAACGGACCCAATACTAATGCGATTTATGATCTCCCACTAAATTCACCCGTTTTGGTCTGGAGAGAAGAAAACACTAGCTAAAGCGGCTATTAGGACGGGCCATTTACCTTACTTACTATTAAGGGTAAAATATATACCATTAAACTGTCTAGCGGACCTACAGCCTTCCAATCTATGGTTATAAAACCCTACCTTTAAGCAACTGAATTGTAGGAGCAAATCGTTGGACTAAAATCGCCACCTAAACCTCTATTTAGGTCAGCCCTTCCTAAGACTATCTTAGAGAGACCTACTAAAGCTCAGCAACAACCCCTAAAACAAGGCAGAGGACGCCCTCGCAAATACCCTCTACTTATGGCCATGGCTGACATCACCATCTACCTATAGGATGACAGTTAATTTAGTACTCAATTCAGCGCCTTCTAATAGAAGGAGCTTACTGGTCTACTTAAGAAGGGAGTTTTTAAGATTATAAGACTTATGGACATACCATAAGGCGTACAACTCTTTAATTCGCGATTTATTAATAAGATTAAGAACAAGGGAACTAACAAGGCTTTTAAGAAATCCTAACTAGTTATACAAGCTTATAACAACTTAGAAAAGGAACTGGTTCTTACCTAATTACTAACCATTTAATAAGTCAGCCAACGACTAATTCTCTATATCGCCGCTATAAAGCTTCTATAGGCACGACTTTACCTCCAAGACATTTTACAGGCCTATGTATAATCAACCACCACACTAAATCAAGAATTTTACGTACGACCTCTATATAAGCTAATTAAGCAACTTAGGATTAATAAGGCCTCCGTTTTAAAGGTTGTAAAACCACTCTACAGAGTACCAGAAGCCAGTAACCACTAGTTTAAGATATATTACTTACATCACATCCAACAGTTGTATATAAACCAGTCTATATACGACCCCTGTCTCCTACAGAGCAACGAACCCTTTAGTATTATAGGCCTACAAACCAACAATACTCTATTCCTGGTAGATAAGACCTTTATAAATATAGAGCAAAACGAGCTGCATAAGGCCAAGTTTATAGCTAAAGAACGGGAATAACTTACCGTTAATACACCCATTAAGTTTAATAGTAGAGTCATTCAGCTACTAACTAATGGGAGCATTATGCTTATTTAGGAATGACAATGCACAAACCTTAGTACGATTAGCACCAAGCTTACCATAAGTACAGGATTAAGAGGAGCTATAAGAACCTTAACTCTAAAGGACTAGTACATCGCTTAACGCGCTAGAGGTATATATATTGCTTTAGTTTGCCAGCTAGAAGCCTTATTCAATTTATCCTTTACCGCCTAGGTAATTAACCCTAATAAGGAAAACATAAAACAGTTAAACAAGCGTCTAAACTGGCAAATCGAGAACGCTAATAGAGGCCTTAAGTTTGTTAAGTTAGATATTAAAACCCTATAGCTCCTGGTATTCACGGACGCGTTATTTACTAATAATAAGGACCTCTCTTTGCAGATCAGCTACGTCATCGTACTAGCTAATACTATAAAGAAGGCCAACATCGTCCATTGGAGCTCAGTTAAGTGCAAAAAAGTTACTTAGAGCGTACTAGCTTCTAAACTCTACAGTACGGCCTATAGCTTTAACATCGGCGTTGCGATTAAATCTATAGTAAACAAGATCCTATAAATCAACCTTCTACTTGTGCTTTGCACTAATTCTAAGTCCTTATATAACTGTCTAGTACGACTCGGAACTACCTAAGAAAAGCGCCTAATAATTAACGTAATGTGCCTCCGGCAAGCCTACAAACGGAGACAGATTACAGAGGTGAAATAGATTAACAGAGAGGCCAACCCTACTAACGCTATAATAAAGGGAAAACCCTACGCGGCTCTTTAATAGCTTATTAATACAAACCGAATCAATCTATAAGTTGTAGGATAGGTTGAACGAATAAACTTAGATTTAGCTTAACATCAGGTAACTAATTATAACGGTACAGACCCTGAATTTAACCAGCCAATCAGGATTTTCCATCCCCAGGATAGAAAATCGCTATTAGCTCGCTTACCACTAGCGCCTTGGCAACCCTCGCGATATATCAACCTGCTACCCCTAACGATTCTTCTTACAATTACGGACCTGTAAAAGGAGCGTGGAAGCTATTGCGTATTAATTAGATCTCTAACTATTACGTATACGCTACGAATAGTCTAGAAGTAAACTTGACTTTAGAGTGTAGATTAGCCTTCTTTTTAGAGTTGCTCCAGTGTCGGAATGTTAGTTATATGACGTGGTCACGAGACCACGAAGCGAGGCTAGCTAACCTGACCTTGGAGCAACCCCTTACTTCTAGACAATCAAACAACTACCAACTTCAACACCGCATACGTATCATACAGTGATATTCGTGCCCGTTGATAAAGCGAGTATACCAACACTAGTTAATAGGAAGAGTATAGAAGGCTACCTATTTACCTTATTTAGAGGACTAATTAACTGGCAATTAACTAAGCAAAAATTAGTGCTAAAATTAAGTATAGAGGTAAAGCTTTTAGCTCTATCGTATATAGCTACTAAGTTAATTTAGTAGCAGCAATTCTTTAAAGAAGTTGGATTTAATATTAATAAAAAGCAAGTAATTGTAAGAGTATATATATTAGGTCCCGCCGCGCTTGCGACAAGTTCGCAAGCACTCTCAGTCTTTTTGGCCGTATGGCGACGTGGAGGCGGGCCACGTTACAGTAATCTACTGCGATAATATATAGATAATATAACTCCTTACTAAAAGCAACGCTAAGCTTAATACTAAGCTCTAATATATTAATATTTATTACCACTAGCTCTGCTAGGAAGTTTATAAAGGAAGAATTAATATTAAATAGGTCCTTACTACGGATATAATAATAGATAGCTTAATAAAGGCTCTACCTTGTTAAAAGTATAAAACGTTTATTTAATAATTAAACCTTATTAACATTAAAGATCTAATTTAATTTAATTTAGATAATATTTAGGTAAGATAACTCTATAGGGGATTTCTTAAACTTAACACTAAATTAATATTATAACTTTTTGCAGCAGCCCAGAAGGCTCTGTGCAGCGGGGGGGGGGGGGGGGGGGGGGTTTTAAATGGTTT
>Ga0307507_10004554_pt1 | contig 24323 bp, 24 predicted proteins | sample 7_EM_MG_FD_207223 | JGI IMG/M metagenome (GOLD analysis project Ga0307507, IMG submission 207223) | Populus trichocarpa ectomycorrhiza microbial communities from riparian zone in the Pacific Northwest, United States - 7_EM | ecosystem: Host-associated > Plants > Roots > Unclassified | place...
ACCCAAAATTTAAAATAATTCTCGGAAAAAACAAGAAAAAATAAAAAATAAAGAGAAAAAATATTAGTAAATAAAGCAATAGGCTGCATATTAAATAATTCTTCCTAGCGAGAAAGGAAGCCTGGGATGTTAGAAAATCTAATAATTGAGTGATTACTAGGGTAGAAAACCGAGAAACAAATTTCCTAAAAAGTTTTAAAAATTTGAAACGTTAATTTAAAGCTAATATGTTAGAATAAGCGAGAAATTGGTGAGCGGTATAATATAAAACCGAGAACCGAATTTCCCAAAAAATTTTAAAAATTTAAATTGTTAATTTAAAGCTAATATGTTAAAATAACCAAGAAACTGGTAAGCGGTATAATATAAAACCGAGAAAAGAAAAAATAGATCTCTATAAATTCAAAAATATAGTTCCAGAGGCCTTTTTTTTCTAAAAATATATGAAAATTATATAACTTGAAAAATCACTTACCTGGGAGGTATGTTGGATGCTCTATAAGAGCAGTTGGATTGAAAATCTAGTATATAAGTTAGTATATGACGTATATAGCTAATATAAAGCTCTAGCTTACTGGATACTCGCTTATTAATTAAGTGATGGGGTGTTAAAGGTCAACGTGGTTAATTGAGAGTGAAGTTATCTTGGGCGCCAAGACCTCGCGTATGCTAGGCCGTTTCGGGCTTGGCGCCCCAACTGTCCGCGCCTGGACGGTTACCATCTGAGAAGAAGCGAGGCTAGCTAACTTAACCTTGGAGTAACCCCTTACTTCTAGACAATCAATAACTACCAACTTCAATACCGCATATGTATTGCAATACAGTGATATTTGTGCACGTTGATAAAGCGAGTATACCGACACTTATATATAAAAACGGGCTTTAAATTTAATAAGATATCCATTAGTATTAAACTTATAAGTAAACACCTAGGTAATAGGTATAATATTAAGCAACACTGTCTGTTTAACAGACTTAAATATCCCTTACTACTTAAGATTATTGTATTCCTTATTAGCGGCTTCTATAAAGCCATTTTTATATAGGTAAGCTTAAAGCTCCTTCTAGCTGCATAGTGGTAGTAGAAGCTTATTATAGTATAATTACTTCTAGTTATATCTAATTGTCTAAACAAGGTTGTCTGTAACTAATTAGGTTAGTTATATAAGCTAAGCAAGCTTAGGAAATTCACCAAATTCTACCTATAGAATAGGAGAATCAACAAGCATTAATCAAAATCAGTTACCACCCCATACTATTGCAATAGCATTACGTATTACTGGAAGTAATACCGACACTAATTAGTAATTACAGATTAGGAGACATACCACCTATAAAGAGAGACGAGCTCGATTAGTCCCTGCTAAAGGCCTCTACCGATCTCATTTGCTAAGGAGTATCAGTTAATATGTATTTAAAAAGTCAACCCCTATCTAATAGGCCCTTGATTTTTCATATACGGCCCTTAGGTATTTAAGGAACCGACCCCTTTTAATAGGCCCTCGGTTCGCGTCCATTACGCATTTTGTACTACCTAGATTATATTAAAGAGCATTAGTTAACGTATACTTAAAAAGTCAACCCCTATCTAATAGGCCCTTAGTTCGCATCTATCACACATTTAAACTTAATAAAAGTTAAGCACTCGCGTCTATTACGCATTTCAATCAGCTCGCATCTATTACGCGTTTAGAACCTAAAATTAAACTTAACAAGAGTCATAAGACAAGAATTAACATATTAGACATTAGGGCACAAGTTAACGCAGGACAGAAGAAATGGCCTAAAGGCATTAACCTATAGTCCGATAAAACTACAATAGAGGACATTAACAAATTTGTAAAGTTTAAGATCCTTAAATATAAAGCCTATAATTTTAAGGACGACGAACTATGGGAGGTCTATAAGGAAGATTTCAACAACTTTATACTATAAACCTTTAAGGATTGCAACCAATACACTATCTAAAAGCTTTAAACGTTCCTATAAACTAATAGCGTATAGGTAAGGAAGCACAGGAATGCCACAGTCCCTAAATTACTATTTAACACCTTATAAGAAGAAGACCCTATAGAATAGACTAAGCTTAAGATAAGGGAACATATGGCAACCAGAGGAGAGTTTAATTTAGGACGAATTAAATACCTTCTTAAGAACAACTTTACTAGCACCAATACCATTAAAACCCCAATCTTAACCTCATTAACTATAAACTCTACTCTACTTATAATACTACCCATAAACCCTATCCTACCTACAATACCACCTATACCTATACCTACCCCTACACTGCCCCTACAATAGGAGTCTAATTATATTAACTTAACCCTACTACTAGAACCACCTAGGGGATAGAGTTAAACCTAGGGTTTTGGCAAGGAGTTAATAAACCTTATAAAGATATATATAGAAGATAATAAGTACAGCGAAGAAGATGACAATTTTAACTTTAAACTTACTATCTTCTATGACCTTTATAGCAGAGCTGACGTACCCCAAGAAGCCAAGGTCAAAGCCTACCCTATAATATTACGCGGCTTAGCACTTAACCACTACTATACCAACCTTAAGAACGTCACACTAACCCTTTTATTTAATTAAATCTGCAACACTATATATAATTACTTTAAGGGACCTAAGTATAGGCGTGGCATACTAGGGCAATGGAACTTAATAACCTTAAGGTCTATAATAAGTAAAGGCGAGAATACTGGAAAATTAACCCTAGACTGCCTATAGTTGCTTATTAAAGAACTAAGATACCTCTAGTATGGTCTTAACCCAGATTTATATATAGACAAGTTCCTCTATAATAAGCTTATTAATACCTACCAGGAGTTATTAGCGTGTTAATATACCTGCTTTAAATCTTCTAACAGCTTAACTGGTCTAATTAATAACTTATAATCCTCCATTACAATGTTTAAAAAGTTAAATAGTAAAAACCCCTAAGCCTTCTTTACTAACCGCCGCTACTATAGACAACACCCCCAATTACCTTACAGAATATAATTATCCTTGTCCAGCCGATATATATTATTAAAGAAGCGCTGCTTTGTCTATTATAAGGAAGATTGCTAGTCATCTAAATACTTAAAAGAAGAACGTGATGAATTAAAGAAGAAGTTTAAGGACAGATTTGACCGCCGCTTTAATAGATATGCCCAATAATATATTGCTAAGTATAAGGGAATAGATTATAACAATAAACCTAATTTGGAATCTATTAATAACGTAATGGAAGCTCTTATAATTAACATTAAGTTACCACTACTATCTCTAACTTAGGAACAGACCAAATTATTCCTTACCTCTTTTGGAACGATATAGCATAAAGGAGCCATTAATACTGTAACTGACTTAGCGGACCAATCCTTTACCTATGTAATTACCAGCACTAACCTAACTGCTTACTATAATAACTTAGACCTATTTACCTACGTTGCTACCAGCTAATATACCTCTAATAAGTTCTATAGAGTAATAATTAATACTAGAGCTTTAAAGAGATTAATAGTAGGTTATAGACAATACCTCATATATAGGAAGACCTATAATACCGTTATCAATACCTTAAAGGCCGGCGCTATTAACGTCCAGTTTAGCATTAGCTCTACCCCTTTTATTAGCTCCATTATAGTTAATACACTAGTTGGCGATGTTAAATTCCATATTATAAAGGCCGATATACCCTTCCTACTATGCCTCGCAGATATGGATATACTAAAGGTCTATTACAATAACCTTAAGAATGTCCTAGTTACTCTAACAAAATTAGTACCAGTAGTTTACTAATTTGGCCACCCCTTCTTACTATAGGAATAGTTACTGCAGTTATTTATAACCTACTTATTTAATTAAAACCCTTACTACCTAACCACTACTAAACTCTACTAACTCTACCGCCGCTTTAGATACCTATTGGCAGATAAGCTATATAAGGTATTAAAACGCTCTGGCCACGATAATATTAACAAGTAGATTATTAACCATTTTACTAAGTACTATTCCCACTGCTAGAAACATAGTAAATCCCCTAGATGGTTTAAGTTTATATTATAGGAAGACTAAGATTCCAATTTTAACCATTCTATTTTTGTTGATATTATATATATTAATGGAAACCCTGTCCTCCATATAATTAATAAAGCTACTAGATTTTAAGCCGTAAGATAGCTACGCAATATCTCCGCAAAATATACCTGGGATATCCTACAACTATGCTAGATTAACACCTATATCAGACCACCTGACTACATTACCCACAATACCGGGAAGAACTTTATAAGTAAAGAGTTTTAATAGCACGCTATGGCAATAACCATATTAACTAAGAGCGTCCTAGTAGAAGCTTACTGGTCTATTAGAATGGTAGAAAGAGCTTATTTAACCCTATACTAAGTATACTAGATAATTATGGAGGAGCTATAGGACTTAGGAATAACCAAGGAATTAGCTCTATAAATAGCAGTAAAAGCCGCTAATAATATAGCTGGCCCAGACGGCTTAGTCCCAACACTTTTTGTCTTCGGTGCCTACCCTTATATAAGCGAACTCGACCTACCAGCACCCTCTATTATATAGCGAGCGGCAGCTATAAAGAAGGTAATGGAGGAGATCGCAAGGATTAGGGCAAAGAAGCAAGTTAATGATGCACTGAACCAATAAAACAGTCTATCTATTACCATAATCCACAACCTCCCCCTTAACTTAGAAGTACTTATATGGCGCGAAGGCAATACTAGACAGAGCGGTAGATAGACTAGCCTATTTAAGTTACTTGGAATCAATAGAGAGATATATAAGATATAACTTCCCAGTGGACCTACCGATTTTAGGACTATAGCAGTAAAGCTATACCTATAACCCAAACCAGGAGAGCCCAATAAGGAACTAGAGGAAGAACTAACTAAGAAACCAACTAAGGAACTGACTAAGGAACTCACCAAGAAACCAGTAGCTAGTGCACCCCCTAAAAGATTAAAACGGACATAATAATTACTGACAAAGTCCTAGTAAAACATCGTAGATATATTAATATTTATTAACAACAGCCTGACGAAACCTAATACTACAACCTTTAAGTATACCTCACCGTTATTTACAAAGTCTTAGCGCAAGGAGATAAACGGCTTACTTAAAAAAGGAGTCTTTAAGTTTATTAATACAGCAGACATCCCAGAAGGAGTTAGAATCTTTAACTCCTAATTTATTAACAAGATTAAGAATGTCGGAACAGATAAGGCCTTTAAGAAGTCTAGACTAGTTATATAAGCCTATAACAACTATAGCAAAGATCTGGTCTTAACACAATTACTAACTATTTAATATATTAGCCAGAGAATTATCCTAGCACTTATGGCAACCCTATAAGGAAATAAAAAAAGACTAGCTTCTCTATACTTGCGCAATATCTTACAAGCTTATATATAGTCCAGTACCTACCTAAACAAGGACTTCTTTATACACCCACCACTAGAACTTAGACTAAAGGATAGATTAATTCTAAGAGTTATTAAACCACTCTATAGTATCCCGGAAGCTAGCAACCATTAATTTAATATATACTACCGTTACCACCTTAACAAACTATAGATAAACTAGTTAATATATAACCCCTACTTATTATACACAAACAGCAATAGCTTTGGAATTATAGGATTGCAGACTAATAATATACTATTTCTTGCTAATAAAACCTTTATAAAGGCTAAAGAAGCTAGACTTTAGGAGGCAAAGTTTCTAGTAAAAGAGAGAGAGAAGCTTACGCCAAATACCTTAATTAAGTTTAATGGAGGCTATATTAAGTAAGAAAAAGATTTAATAGCCTTTACCCAGGAACATTAATACTAGAACCTAAAGTTGGTTACTATAAAGACTATAGACCTAACTAGCTCCAGAGGGGAAGTCTACAAGGCAGTCACACTAAAAGACTAGTATGTTACTTAGAGAGCAAGAGGAGCCTATATCGCTACAGTCTATTAACTAGAAGCTGCCTTTAACCTCTCCTTTATAGCATAAGGTATTAACCCAAAGGAAGAATATACGAAGCAGCTTAATAAACGGCTGCAATGGCAAATTAATAATCCCTCCTAAGGACTTCGCTTCGTATAACTTAATATAAGCACTCTTAAACTAATAATATTTACAGACTCATCCTTTACTAATAACTATAACCTCTCTTCTTAGATCGGCTTTGTTATTATACTTATAGACAAGGACAATAGGGCTAATATCCTCTATTGGTTATCTATTAAATATAAGCGAGTTATATAAAGTGTCTTGGCATCTAAACTATATAGAATAGCCTATAGATTTGATACTGGAGCTGTAATTAAAGCAACTATTAAGAAGATCCTATAACTTAAACAACTACCGCTTATCCTTTATACCAATTTAAAATCTCTATATAACTACTTAGTCAAACTTAGGACAATATAAGAGAAACGACTTATAGTTGACCTAATATGTTTATAATAATTATATAAGAGAAGAGAGATAGCAGAGATTAAATGGATTAATAGGGGTAGTAACCCTATAGACGCTATAATAAAATTAAAGCCTTGCTAGGCGTTAAAGGACCTAATTAATACAAATATAATTAAGCTATAAGTTACCAAGTGGGTAGAGAGAGGAGAAGACATTAAAGCAGGAATAGAGAGCGCGAAGATATAAGGCCAGCCACTAAGGCGCTAGTACTAAGTGAGCTAATAGCAATTTTCCATTTTGGGGATAGAAAATCATAATTAATCACTTTAACCACCTGGCAGAATTTAGCAGAACTTAATAGAATTTGGTGGAACATAGTGGAATTTAATAGAATTTGGTGGAATATGGCAGAATTTGGCAGGAGGCGTGCTTAAGTACTATTAAAAACTAAATACTCCTAGTATCTAAACAAGGTTATCTGTAACTAATTAGGTTAGTTACATAAGCTAAGCAAGCTTAGGAAATCCACTAAATTCTACCTATAGAATAGGAGAATTAATAAGCATTAATTAAAATCAGTTACTACCCCATACTATTGCAATAGTATTACGTATCACTGGAAGTAATACTAACACTAATTCTAGTAGCAAAAGCTCTATAGAAGGCAGGAAGGGTATCTACTTACTTAGGTAAGCTACTTAACGCGTTAAGAGCTTTTTAGTTCTTCTGCCTTCTATAATATTAACATTACCTACATTACCTATAATCTCCTATCTTAAATAGGCTTCTTCTTTAGGAACAAGTTTAAATTAAGGTCTTTAATTAATTAAGGAACTTAACAGCTCTATATTTATAGTATTTAATTAAGGTTCTAGTATCTTAGCTAGGGTAAGGAGGCTAGGTATAGAGTTATCCTTTAAGGATTATAGGCTAATTACGTCATTATCTTAATCTGTTACTTAATCTTAATTTTTACTAGCATCTACCTATTAGCTTCCACTACTATCCACCTTATCCTCCTTATCTAATATCTTATTAAGCTCTTCCTAAAGCGTCCTATTACTATTTAATATATTAATTACCTCCAAAATTTAATTAGTATATTTTTGGAGCAGATTTACAAGATCTGGCTAACTATTATTATAAAGCAATTACTCATTAAATATTATATCTCTTATTTAAATTACCTTTTTTTCGCTAGGTATATAGACCCTATAGATGTTTATTAACTAGTACCCAACTAGGTATCTAATATAAGCCCTTAGCTTAAGCTTTTATATATGCGGAATATTATATTTAAGTAGGTAAGCTCTATAGCTATATACTTATAGGTAAGCTATATTCGGCTTTAATGGCGAAAACCTTAGTACTAACTAAAGCTTCTTAAAAGGTATTATCTAGCTAAGCTAGGCGTTTAGTGTTTAATTAATTAAATATACTACAGCTCTAGTAACCTCTGGCTATAGTTCTTCTAGTAGTTAAGCTTTAATTTATATATAATAAGATTTAATAATAATTACCCCCCTAGAGCGTTTAGCAGAACTATTCTAAGACTTTATATATAGGGCCGATTTCTCTAGCAATATTCCTTTTTAAGTCCTCTAAGTATTAAACTCGCCACCTAGGGACGTTTCGCCATTAATTCAAATTATTATAATTTTTAGGTTATATTAACGCTCCACCATATTCAAATATTATATAATTACTTATATTATTAATAACTTATAGGCGAATATCTCTACCTTATTTATATGTAGATATAACCATTATATGCCACAATCTCTGGAAATAAGTTAATATGCACTTAGTAGAAGGGCTTAGTTACCTTACTAGTAGGTGCTTTTCTTAATACAATTTTATAAGCCTTACTAACAGCATAGGTCTTATAGTTAATTATTACTAGACCTTAAAGTTTTATACCACCTGCTTCCTAGGGTAAATGCTTAATTGTATTAAGTCCTGCATAGTCTAGTCTCTTATACTAGAGTTTGCCTAATATTTTCTAATTAGGAAGGGGGTCTTGTAATTAAATTGCAAATAAGGCCTTACTTAGGGTCCTTAGTTGTGGTTTATTATACTTAAACGTTAATTAGTTATAATAGCTCTCGTAAAAGGCAAATGTCTTATAATCATTCTTATAATATAGTAGGTTCCTTTTATTATCCCACTATATATTCTTCTTATTAAACTTCTTTAGGCAGGCTAAATTTATATAAAAGGCTAGTATATATACTATGTTGGCTAAGAAGATCTTTCTAGGACCTAATAGCATCTAAATAGTAATTACTGCCATCCCTATACCATTAATCAGATTAATGCCCGTTCCGGCATATATAAAGTTATTACTTAGTTAGAGCTTATCAACAAACCTTAATTAATTATTAATAACGTGTATTATGGTTCCGCTGTTAAAAATTATACTATTATACAGCTTATAGTCAGAGCCTGATTTATAGGCGCTTATTTAATATATGGCAAAGGTACTATTATCTTCCTTTTAACTTCCGTCTTAGTTTAGTGTAGTTTCCTTTTCTAAAAACTGCTTCCTAACCTTCTCTAGTGTTCGCTTATACTATTCTAGGGCATTAGCAATCTTTTCCTTAACCTTCTTGGCCGTAGCTTTGTCTAATTTCCAGTCCTTTAATTAAACTAACTCGTTAATATAAGGATAATCTTAGAACTAGTAAATAGCTTCATAGTAGCACGTTGGGGTATCCTTTTTCCGTGCCGTCTTAAAAGGGGCAGGGGCCTTATCCTTAGGAGCCTTATCCTTAAAAGCCTTATCAATTAATTTGCCCTAAAAGCTTACTGCATTAGCACTAAACTAAGCTCTATTCTTCTACTAGGCAGTCTCCAATCTTTAATAGTCCCAATATATATTAACTAGTTAATGTATGGTTATCACATAGTTATTGGCCCAGTTGTATTTATTAAACTTAACCCTCCACATTAAAGCCTAATTTAGTAATACTGGCTCTACCACTATTAGAAAGTCTCTAATTGCTCAGTCGCCATATATATCCAGCAGCTTAATCTTTTTATAGTCATTATACGTCTTCTCCCACTACTATAGCCAGGCCTCAAAGTTCTGGTTCTTTAAGCCCTTTTTAACCTTAGCGTATTAAGTAGATAGGTAGAGCTAACGTGCTATATTAGTAGGGGCAACTCTCTCCTTAAGAGCCACTAGGGTATTATATACAGTAAAGCCGCGTTTTAACGTTATCTTGGTACACCGTTTATCTACGGTATACTGGTCAATAGCCAGAAACAGTTGATTTTACTATAAGGCGTGTAAGGCTTTACGTTCAAATTTGATACGCCGTTACGTTCAAAGCTCTCTTATACAAGAACGGTATAGCGCGAGCAATTATGGTGTTGGAAACCCTATTTTTGGAGCTAATTTAGGCGCCTAATAGGAGGTTAATTGCCCCGGAGGATTAGGAACAACCATTCTTTAACGGAATTGCTTAATTCTTAATAGAGGTTAACTATATATATCTGCTTTATTAATCTATAGTTTAACTAACTAGTGAATATATATCTATAGATTATTATAGGGGTAGTTTAAATTCCATCTCTACTGGGCGCAATTTGGCGCTATGCATTAACCCCTTACTCTTAAGCCCATAAAGCACCATTAATATTCATTAATTTAACACCCCTCTTGCCCTATATAACGGCGAAGTCTAAGAACCTTAAGTGCCTTTACCGCTATAGTATTTTAGAGCATAAGAGGCAGCAGATCTGGGTATACTGCCGTAAGAACCCTAGAAAACCTTAGAGAGACGCTGCTCGCTTTTTTACTAATTAATTTTAACGCTCTTATATAATGCGCCAGATAACAAGGAAAGCGATAATAAGGTTAAGCCATAAGTTATTAAGCTTAATAAGGCTTTAGATGCACTAGAGCGCCTTAAGCTCTATAAGGGGTAGCAAGAGAAGGGTAATGAGACTCTAATTACAGCTCTTATAAAGGCAGAAAGAGTAATTTAAGGCCGTTAAGTTGCGCAAGTAAAGCAGACAACTATCATAAGCTTCTTTAAGTAGTTATGGATAGAGAGAAGAGTTAATTTAGCCTCTTGCAGCGATTAATAAGTGAGCTCGCAATATAACGTTTCCATACGGCATAACGTTCAAACCCCCTACTACCGAGCTGAACGGTATAACGAGGTTTTACTGTACTGAGTTAACACCCAGTATATAGGTGTTAAGGTTCCTGGTTACTATACCAGTAATATAGCTTTATAGAGAGGTTAAAGCTGTCTTTTTCCTCTTATATTCCTTCTCTACTATCTTATATCTCTTGCAGATAATTCAAAGCTTATCCTTCTTATCCTTAAAAAGAGTTGTATAGGAGGTTATTCTTATCTTCATATCTAAAGGCTTAGGAAAGGCTAGTTTAATTAGTTAGGGCAACGCATCCTATTTGGTTAAGGGGTTAACATATTCCTATACGTCTCCTGTTCGGGCTTGAAGCCTAATAAGGTTAATCCATTTGTCCCAATTAGCTTAGCTTAATAATATCACTATTATGGTAATGGTCTGGGTAGGTAGTTAAAAAGTTATATTAAAAGGTGCTTACAAAAAGGATAAAGGATTTAATAAATAAATAGCAATTTAATAAGGGGTAGAATTAATTAAATAGATTAATTAAATTAATTAGTTAAACAGGGGCAATATGGCAAGCAACCCAGGCTCATAACTATTGACTAGATATCCGTGCACTGGTCATAGGAATTAAATAAGGACTCTGTCTATTAAAATATGGTTCTAAAACCTCTATATATACATAAGAAAAAGGTATAGGAAAGGAAAGAGAAGGAGGGTAGGGGATGGCAATGGAAACAAGGAGTAGGTGACCGAGTCAATGACTGACTCAATGACTGACTCAATGACTGACTCAATGGTAGGTAGCTGAGTCGGGGCAGTAAGGACCTGATTCGGGTCGACAAGTACCTAACAGGTTAGGTAAGTCAACTCATATTGCATACCTCTCCTTTGCCACGCTGACAATTCCACAGCTCATGTTCGGAGCCTTGCTCTAAAGCAGCGGGAAATCCAAGTCCTTCGCTTCCAATTTCCCAGCTCATCGCTTGAATGTTTATCTTGGCTTGATTCAAATTTCGTACCCACCACCTATTCGGCGCGAAGTTGTCAACGGGACAGAAAGAAAGCTCTAAAAGGCAATTCTGTCATATGGTTTACTGAAAAGTAACCTATAATCCTCACCTACTCATAATTCATCACCCACTCACCCCCAACACATCCTCTCAACCGCTCCCTCCCTCCCCTCAATTCCTCCCCCTCCCCCTCTATCTCTTCATCTCTCTAACCACCCTCTGGCCCCCCACACCCAACCCCGCAACAAGGCTATCCCCAAGCGCCTGAATACTGCTCTCGAAATCCTCCTTCGTTGCCGCCGTCCAGTCCGCCCCGCTGCCTGGTACAGCGCCATCGCCCGGAAACGCAATATACAGGATATCATGCCCAGTATACCCATTATCCCCACTGACGGCATCGTCACCGAAACACAGCTGCCCAAGCGCCAGCGACGCTTCGCCGGTCGAAGTACCTCCGTTGGTATCGCCCCAGATGCCGTAGATCTAGCGAGATGTCAGCCCAGCCCGTAATCGCTCCGCTCTCTCCAACCTCCCGCCTCCCACCTCCCGCCTCAGCCCGAACCGGCCTAGGGAACCAATAACCGATTCCGCTCTTACTCCAGGGAAAAGGGGGGAAAGGCGGGACGGGACCGCAGACTCACCAACTGCCCATTACACACCACCGCCACCACGCTCAACGGCTTTACCCCCGCGCTCTGCGGATCAAAACTCGGATCCGCGCCCTCGTTCCCCAGCACCACGTACGGATGCACGTGCGCGTCCAGATCCGCGATCCCGAACTCCTGCACCTCGCTCTGGAACGCGGTCTGCGACTGGCCCGAGGGGTCGTTGTTGCACAGCCCCGTCGACGCGTTCAGCCCGTCGCAGTCGATGTCCATGTCGTCGTAGGTGCCGTCGGGGCCTTTGAGGTACACGGCGCCGGTGGAGGCGTCGCTGCAGTAGACGATGTTGGCGGTGTCGGTTTGGCCGTCGGTGAAGGCGTCGGAGAGGGGGCTGGCGCAGGTGCCGGCCTGGTGGGGGGTGTTAGCAGAGGGGTTTTGGAGGTGTGGGGAATAAATATAAGTGTGTTGTGGATTGGAGAGGTTTGTTATATATATATATAGAGAGAGAGAGAGAGGTGGGGTAGGGGATTGGGAGGAGAGGGAGAGACGCACGATGTTCGCATTGTAGAAGTCCTCAACGTTGCTCGGGATGTCGCGGGCGAGAGCGCGCAGGACGGCTGTTGCGAGGACGAGGAGAGGTAGGCGTGACATTTTTTTTTTTTGGTTGGAGCCCGAAATGCCCGAAAGCTGTGAAATCTTGAAGCGAAGGAATCTAAAAGTCGTAAAATAAATATTATAGCCTAAGAAATTCTCGCAATTGCGTCTTAGCTGCGGGATGAGGACTATCCTCAACGCGCGCTCTTCTCCTCTTTATACCCTCCAGCTGATTTACAGCTCGGCGACGGGCTGATGACAGAAAAGATCTGGGCGTGTATCACAAGAATTGATGTAGTCATCGTATCGGATGACCAAGACTAGTCATCCTACAGAATTAGTCCAGCTGGCTGGGCAGCTACACTAGCTGCCGCATGCAGACGTTTCCGGGGATGAAGGACCCCCGCCAAGCGTGGCTGAGCAGGCTTGGGTGTTCCAGAAGGGCGGAAGCGAGTAGCCAGGGCTTTATTTTACGACGGCCTAGGGTTGGACGATTGGCGAGGAATGAAATTGGAGAGGGTGTTTTTGGCGGTTTCAACCCTCAGCTGCACAACCTGGATAGTAAGCACGCTTGGGCTCGGGTCTCAGCTGTTATGGTATGCTGATGAGCTGCGAGGCTCCAAAAACCCCCTTCATGTAATCTGCACCAGCGTGGACGAAAGAAGGCACATTTAATTCTGCTACCCATACACGCCTGCGAGATCGCTAGGCAGGCTGTGGACAGACCTCGATACCAAAGATATCGCAAAATCCCAAAAGCATAGCAAATGCCAAAATAGAGCAAAGGCCAGAGTATAGCAAAGGCCAAACTATAGCGGATCGCAATACAGCATAACGAAAGCGAACGAACCAGTGAAAATCAACGACTGAATAACCCAAATTTCTTCTCGCTCCCCCCCTGCGGACTGCTCACGCTGCTCACGCTGCTGCTACTGCTCTCCTCCACCTGCGAGGCCTGCGAGAGCGACTGCTCCCTCCTGCCGAAGAACCGGCCACGACTCTGAGCTCGCGGACACCCAGCGCCTCTGCCGCCGCCGCCGCCACCGCCGCCTCGTAGTTCGACGCGGGGAGTCCTATTGCACCTACATTAGCACTTCTCCCTTACGCAAAAAGTACATTCGTGAGAAACATGAGGACCGCAAGAAAAAGCGAAGCGAAGGGTAAATAGAGCACAAGGGACGAGCAAACCCACTCACTCAACCAGCGTCTGCACCTGCTGCGCCTGCTGCGCCTGCGGCAGCGACCCCCTAAACTCCTGCTTCATGACCTCCCCTTTCACCATCCACCCCTCCTCAACGGGCATCAGCACGCACAGCATCCGCACCCACTCCGTCCGGCTGCGATTCCGCCACGCGTGCATCGTCCCGCGCTGAACGACCGTGTCGCCGCGCCTCAGCACCCGCACCTCGCCGCCGTCCAGCACCAGCTCCACCTCGCCGTCCAGCACGACCGCGTAGTCCAGCGTCAGCGTGCGGTGCATCGGCGTCGCGCCGCCCGGCGGCATCTCGGTGTGGCGCAGGACGGTGCCGTTGGGGGTTGTGTGGGTGGGCGGCAGGGGCGGGTGGGATGCGAGGTGCGCGTTGTAGGCGCTGATGTCCGCGTCGGCGGTGTAGGTTACCGGAGTGCTGGAGGTGGTGTAGTCGAGTTGGAAGGCGGAGCCGTTAGGGAGAGTCGTTTTCGGGACGGTGGCGGCGTGGAAGGGAGAGAAGATTGAGAGGCCGGTGTGTGGGTCGTGGGTCGTGATATAGCGGGAGATTTCGGGGAGGTTGGTTTGGGATGCCATTTTGGGGTTGGGATTGAGTTGGTCTGCGTGGGTTTGGGTTGGATAGGAGAAATGGTTCTTTGGTTGGCGTGTTGGAGGCTGGAGTGTTTAGTTGTTTAGTGAAGCTGGAGATAATTGTGGTTGTGATGATTGTAATTGGAGAGCATCTGGAGGTTCTTTTATATATCTCAGATCGCTCTCCATGTTTCGTTCGGGAGCATGAATTGCGCAGAGTCGGTACATGTTTTGATGCGATGGTATACAGCAAATGGCGGCGTGTAGCGATCACGATGGAGGGGTTGAAGGTGTAATCGGAGCCAAGTCAAGATCCGAGCAGGGGATAATGCAGGGGCTGAAGCTCGCTAGCAGGGATGGCGACAGCTGAGGCAACCCCTCGAACCAAAGTTCCCGGCGTTCTCTTCCCACCGATGCCCCGAATCCCCCGACACCTTAACTTCAAGCCTCGAAATTCAGCCACCAACACCCTCATTTTCCCTAACCATGTCGTTTAAGTCTGGGTGAGCTCGGAATGCTGTTGCTTTGCACGAAATATTCTTGTCCTTGCCCTTGCTCTCGGGTGTTAGTAAAGAAGCACTCGGAGGCACGAGCATCGCCGACGCTCCACCATAACCTGCTCCAGGAATTGGTGGGCTATTCTTAGCGACACTCTATCTTAAACGTTGCAGACAGTAGTGCGGTAACCATCTTGACTACGAGAATGCTTGTACAAGCTTTCGGGAAGCCCCTAAAGCTTAACCTGTTAATTGCGCATTTGAGGCATGACAGGCTAGCGGATAACACAAGACCCATAAGAGTTGCTCGACGGCATCTTCAAGATATCGGGGTTTGTGAGATAACCGTACATGACTCCAACCTGTGTGACAGGCTGTTCCTACGTATTCTCTATCCACATCAATCTAGCCTTCTGCACTCAGCATTCCTTTAGGTGCCTTGACTAGTTTCTAGGCTAATGTTAGTGAGTATTGATGGTCGCAATCTTAGTGGTTCGCTGATGCACCTCGGTGCTTTGATCCGGTCTGGAGTTACGGCAGGCTTTAAAATCTAGTTGTGTGGGTGTTGCCAGTTCCCTTTAGCATTTCGCCTGGCGTGCGGTCTGGACGACCTACATCAATAATGATTGCAAACTGCAGGCTCAATTTCGGAGGTACAGATTCATAGACAATACCACTGTCATCCTAGTTTTGGAGATCATAATGCATTAAGGGAAATATCCGCCCATCGCAGAGCGAAGCCGTAACCCCGCCGAAGATCTACTAGTAAATACATCTCGAAGGCATACCTGCCATTGAGATCTAGAGTTCAATATCCAAAAACCCCTAACGCCGCCTTTATGCACTACGCATCTACACCTCGTAAGCTGTATTTTTACTGCGTCGCGCATTGCGGTCCGCCTTCCTCATCCTCATCTTCCCATTCTCCCCCACCCCTTGGGTCATCGCTGTCGGCTCCAAAGTCATCCAGTGTCGCGTCATATTCGATCTCAACTTCGTCCACGGTTTCTGGCTTGGCACCTTCGCTCCCTGCTCGGCGGGGCAGGGCACCCCTGATCCTTTTAACAACATCTTCATTCTTTATCCAGCCATCCTCCGGGAACTCAATGTTCACTGCTAGATACAGATCCCCCTTGACATCACTTTTCTTGATTGGCATACCTTCACCAGCGACTTTAAGAACTTGTCCCGGCCTCAGCACTTTGCCCTTAGGCTGATGGACGTTTAACTGAATGCCTCTCCCGTCCAGGTGCGTCAAGACTACTCGATTAAACCCTGTTAGAGCCTCCGCAAGCGTGATGTTCAGTTCGGCTTTCAGATCACCGCCTGCACGCTGGAATACATCATGCGGTGCCTCGACGAGCTCAAAAACAACGTCGCCCGGTTCCTGATCCGGAAGCTGATCCGCTTCGCCGGGTAAAACAATGCGCTCACCCTCTCTGGCTCCGCGAGGGATATATAACTCCAGCACCTTCTTAGTCTCAACGATGGTTTTGCCCTTGCACTTTTTGCAGCGGTCTTTTTCTTTGAAGAGAGACCCGGAACCAGAGCAGGTACTGCAAGCAACTGTCTCTTGGGTCACGAGGCCAGGGCCAACATTGCGGAGGCGCGCTGTTGAGCCTACATATTTGCGATGGACATGTTAGCGTGACACTCCTTCATTAATCTGACATATTTTCACGGGGTTGAGTGGATGGGGGAATTGGTGACAGGAACAAAGGCCTAGAATCGGATATGAACGTACCGGATCCACCACATACAGCGCATTGGTGTGGCTTCGCTTTCTCCTTCCCTCCACTCCCTTTGCACACAGTGCACACCACATTCTTCGTGTTCGAGAACCGTGTCGTCTTGCCCTTGTACAGCTCTTCCAGCGTGACTTGGTACTCCTGCACAACGTCCCTGCCCTTTCTTGGCTTCCTGCCCATCCCACCCGGCGTTCCCCCCATCCCAGGCATCCCGCCCATCCCCGGCATCCCGCCCATATTCATGCCGCCGAACATCTGCTGCAGTATATCGTCGAGGTCCACCTCGGCTCCCATGCCTCCGGGACCCCCGCGGCTCGTGTCGAAGGCAGACATGCCGTGGGTGTTGTAGAGGTGGCGTTTCTCGTCATCGTAGAGGATTTCGTAGGCTTGCTTTGCGGCCTTGAAGCGGATTTCGGCCTCTGTGCGTTCGTGCTCGGCTACTTTGTCCGGGTGGTGAGAAAGGGCCGCCTGTGAACTGGAGTGTCAGATATGTGGTATGGGAAGGGCAGTGGCTAAAATTGTGTCTAAGAAGAAAAGGGATTTCTGTTCGAGGGGACGGACTTTATGGTAGGCTTTCTTTATTTCGGCCTTGCTGGCGCCGCTGGTGACGCCCAGGACCTCTTATCGTGTTAGTCTCCACGAGGAGTATTTGCCAGAACGGACCAACCGTAGAGGTCCACCTCGTCGACAACGTCGTTCACTAAATTGATATAGCGTGTTAGTGGTTGTTACACGAGGGTTGTTTGGGGTGTTTTACTTTTCTGTAACAAGAGATTAGGCTGTTAACTGTGGGGATTGGAGAGAGAATAAGAGAATTATGTACAAAGAAAATTAGGATGAGGTTTAGGGTAGAGATAGGGGAATATATGGTTAGGAGAAGCAGCGACTGGTGAGGGAAAGTTTGATTACTGCAGAAGCTCAAACGTCCGGAATAACCCGACAAGTTGATCCGTTGCCGGGCTTGGCATATAACAAAGCTGCAGCTCTCACGACATATCTTATAACTTTTTATATAGCGCGAAGAATGTCTGTTTTTCTCTCGTTTCGTGCCCAATTTGGCCAATATACTTGTAGGTCATGCCTTGCACGCCTCTCTAAAAATGCGAAACGATATTCCTCATCTGCTAGCTCTCAATCGCAACTTCGTCGCCCGAATCCTTTGAATAAATCCAAGCTTTCTCCGGGTCCTGCTAGGACGCGTTTTGCCCCTTCTCCGACAGGCTATCTTCACCTTGGGTCTCTGCGTACTGCGTTGTTCAATTATCTTCTCGCGAAACGGACAGGCGGCCAATTTTTACTACGAATAGAAGACACGGACAAGGTGGGTGGTCCAATTCCAACAGCACGAACGTATAGGCTGATGGAAGAAGAAAAGAACAATACCAGGTGCGGAGAAGAGACTCCTCCAAGATTTAAGATGGGCTGGCCTAGAGTGGGATGAAGGTCCCGAAGCGGGAGGTCCGTATGGGCCGTACAAGCAATCTGAACGGACAGAAATGTACCACGAACATGCCGAAATATTACTCGAATCGGGCCGTGCATATCGATGTTTCTGTACAGCACACCGTCTGAGCGAGCTTGCCGAGCAGAGAAGTAAACTAGGCTTACCTACCGACTACGATCGAACATGCGCAAATATTCCGAAGGAGGAATCAGATCATAGAGCAGCCCGAGGGGAAAAGCATGTTGTGCGACTGCTTGTTCCAGACGTCTACCCTCAGTTTGTCGACCTGATTTATGGCAATGTAGGGAGGACGCTGAAGCCTGGACGACGCGGAGACGAAGCGTACGAGGATCCGATTTTGCTGAAGACAGACGGGCTGCCTACGTACCATCTTGCCAATGTGGTGGACGACCATCACATGAAAATTACTCATGTTATCCGGGGGACGGAATGGCTGCCTGCGACACCCAAACATCTTGCCATGTATGAAGCGTTCGGATGGACACCGCCAGAATTTGCGCATGTGGGCCTGTTGACGGACCAGGAGGGAAACAAACTCAGCAAGCGGAACTTCGATACGGATATTGCATCGTTTAGGGATAATATGGGTATCTTTCCCGAAGCGTTGGCTAATTTCGTGGCTCTGCTCGGCTGGTCTCACGGATCCAGGTCCGATATTATGACCATGAACGATCTGATAAATAAGGTAAGTAGCTAAGTGCTGTTTCTTGGATTTGATCTTGACGCATTCATATAGTTCACAATGAAGTTCACTAAAGGCAACACAACCGTTACATTAGGGAAACTATGGTTTCTCCAAAATGAGCATGCTCGAATTCGTGCCAATGATGGTGGTAAGGGGTTTGAGGAAATGGTCGACGAGGTTGTTGAGCTTGTTAACAAGAATAATTCATTTGGGGATTAGTAAGATTGGAGACTCTGAACTCTTGTTTCATCCAGAGCGGCTAACTATCATCTTCTACAGCGAAACTATCCTTGGGGGGAGATCCCTGCGTGACTATGTTGCTAAAATAATTCGTGCCGATGCAAAGAATTACTCCACTGCTGAGGGCTTTGTCATGAGAAGTCACTTCTTCTTCAATCAACTAGGCCATCCAACCTCAGTGACAGATGCCCCCGGCATGCCACTCCTAGCGAAAGGTTTGGCAGAAATTTCCGAGGCCGACTGGCAACCCGATCGATTAAAAACGAAAATAAAAGAAATCGCTGCTGGTGCGCAAGGCGTGGAAAATCCCGTCAAGGAGCTGTACCATTACCTCCGTAAAGTTCTTGCAAATGGGAAAGATGGAGCTGGCATCGCTGATATTATGGCAATATTGGGCCGCAAGGAGTCGCTGCGGAGGCTAGGCGGAGACGTGTCAAGATCAAATGTATAAAAGCTGCTAAATATCATGCTACAGTATCCCTTCGAACGTCGAGTTGTGTCCAACGTTATCGATAAGATTTTAGCCAATGAGGAACCCTAGATTGACGAACTTTTGGTGTTGCATGCACGGACCCATTATCTTATCGATAACGTTGGACGCCGACGTTCGAAGGGATACAGTTCCGAAGCATCCTTAGTCTTCACTAATCATGAAGCTAAGTCTTATCAGGTTTAACGCCGCTAGCTATGGGGCGTGGCGGCAGGCTCTACTTTGCAGAGGCTAGAGGTTACCAAGAGCATTTTGAAGGAAGCTCCGTCGGTTTCATTGTCGCCGATAGTATCCGTCTGGCGCATTGCCTCTTCCGGTTTAGCGGAGCTCTTCCTTCGCTCCGTCGTTGATCCGGCCACCACCTCGTTGCTGCTCTTACTGCCTCTATAAAGTCCGCTGCCCCTGTCTCCCTTTCTCTCCTGATCAATTCTTCTAGTTCCACACGCGTTCTCTCTTTCGCCTTCACAGTCCCCCTGTCCCACGCACCCGCCTTACCCCCCATACTTTGCAACCCCCGAAACCGCACCCAATTTTCAGAACTTATCTGAGTCACTCTATCAACTACTGCGACGAAACCGATGCCAAGATGCGCAAACAGATGCTCCCTTCAATTTCAGAGCATGTGAGAAACCACAAGGTGAATGGGATGATGAGTCATAAGAAGGGTGCGGAGAATTCTCCACAACGCGAGCTCTGTGCTTCGGATGAACGAATTTCCTGATCCCAGGCCACAAAATGCGTGGGAATCTTTCTTGAGGAGGTGATGTTCGAGTTGTGTCTTAGATCAGGACTGTGCTTGCCTTCTATCAAACCCACACCATGAGTATGCCATCGAGAGTACCATCTCGAAAATTATCATGAAGAGTGGTTCGTACACATGAATAACTACCGAGATGCGACAGATGATCCTGAGAATTAGGTCACAATGCTTTTTATGCTATTCTCCAAGGAGTAGAACGGATCCTTCAAAAGAACTTCACGGTTCCTACCTGTACGAGGTCTACTCGGCAGACGTCTAATATGCGTTCACGGACTGTCCCTTTGACCTTGAACATATTTGTAACCTGTTCATTGACCACACGGAGAGCGACAGAAATAAGTCTGATATAAGAACCGATGATGGGTATCTGTACCTGCGTCCCCGTCGATTGCTGTAGGATGTGTTCGTCCATGTCTCCCTCAAACATATGCCGTTGCGTAGAGATGGCTAGCGAGCAGCCAAGATTCAGTTTCGCTTGTCCCTCTAAAAGGCGCGTGGGGGTTTTCTCAATGTCCTCGGATGATGAAAAAAAAATGAGCTCTAGCTTCAAAGCTCTTCCCGCGCTCGGCGCCTTTTTGGCCTATCCTTTTAGGTTTGGTGCCCTCGCAACGTGGTATGTTTTACCGTCTGAGGGTTTATCAAATTATAGCGGCAGCTGTAGTAGGCAGCTGATAGAGTCAATGTGGGATGAAACAGCGCGAACTGTTGCTGCCCCAGTGGGCGTACGCCACACTGCGAAGAATTGCACTGCTTATCTAAGCAGCTCTGGCGTTCCGCTAGACTCTGAAACTCTTGCTGCCATTCGGCGCCTCGTTATGCATCTTAGCGCCTCTTAGAGTATCCCTGTACATGCGCCCAGCTTCAGGCAGCCCCACTGGCCACGCATGCGCTGTGCCGATCTTTAAAATGGTTGCTGAACTCCGCATTAGCTTTGCTGGATGCCCAATTAATCCATGTGCACTAAAATTCACGGCCAGGCTTCTATTTCATCTCCTAACGACCGTATACCGGCTGATGCGCGATGGGTTCGGAGGGTGACAGCTCGGATTGGGATACCGAAAGCGATGACATGGAGGAATCGGCGGGACCTGAAGTTGTAAAACGTCCTGTAGTACCTCCTCTCCTACCCGTCCCTATTGATCTTACATCTCCCGGCGACAGACTTTGCGATACCTGCAAAGCGCTGGAACTTACTCCGAGACGATTTGTCGTCCTCCCTGACGACCCCGATAGGGAGAGCAACGTGCCGGATAACCTCGGCATCCCTCTCGGACTGGTCAAGGATATTCTGGGAAAGAACTACTGCCCACTCTGTCGCTTGGTTATTGTTGCGCTTGGAGGGGACAGGGTCCAGGTACCGGAATTTGAGAATGGGGACCGACCTCCATCATCATGAGTTGGAATACTGATGGGCCCAAACCCAACCCCTACGAACCATGGAATCACAAGCCGCAGATTCGTGTCTTGAAACCGTATTGCCAGACAGCAGGAGGCGGGTATGTGCGGTCAGTACGGCTAAACCTCTTCCCGGAAATAACACTACTTGCAAACGATTCGCCTGTTTCAGCGACGACGTTCTTTGCCAGGCCGATCCGCAGGACAAGATTGACTTCGGGATGGTGCGAAATTGGTTTTCCATCTGCGAAGCCTGGCATGGGGACTATTGTAATAAGGCAGAGATGCTTGAAATAGACACTCACCCTGCAGATGAAATCCCAGCCTTTAGGTTTATCGATGTTATTGACAACTGTCTTATGCGTGGAGAGAGTAAGAGCAAATACGCGGCTTTGAGTTACGTCTGGGGGCGCGTGGAATTCCTTCGCACCTTGAGAGAGAATGTCGAAAAGTTAGAGAAGCCCGGAGCATTGAAGCTGACGGAGTTTTATGACAAGATTTCATGGACCATTCGGGATGCAATAGAAACGGTCCGGGAGATCGGGCTTCGATATCTGTGGGTCGATAGTTTGTGCACTGTTCAGGACGACACAACCGGGGAAAAAGCCGAGGCTATCTCAAAGATGGATATCGTGTACGGGGCGGCTTTTGTGACCATCATCGCAGCGACGGGCGATAGCGCCGATGCTGGACTCCCGGGCGTACGCTCCGGGACTCGGGAATATCGCCAGCCCATTGAAGAACTTACACTAGGTCTCAGACTGGCATTTAAACCAATAGCCGCAAATTATATTGACGATTCAGTTTATATAACGAGGGGATGGACGTGAGAATATTCCTAAATTCAGTATCCCACTGCAATCAACTTACTGCTGCTAGCTTCCAAGAGAAGTTATTCTCTCAACGAAGCCTCCAATTCATCAACGGCCAGGTTGTCTTCAACTGTCGTAGGGCGAGGGAATGGCGTGAAGACGTGGTATTCGAGGACGAGACAGGTATTGTCGGAAATCTGCCCATGCCCAGGGAAAGAAACGATATCGGGGAATTTGAGGGACTAATTCAAGACTACTCGGATATGAGCCTTACCTACGACTCCGATATCTACAATGCCTTCGCCGGAATTGCCAAATACATAACAAGGGAGCTCAAGTCGAACTTGTGCCATGGGATACCGGAGGCATACTTTGACTGGTTCCTCCTCTGGACGACGTTAAAGCCTCAGACACGCCGAAAGAGCGCACCGAGTTGGTCATGGTCAGGTTGGATTGGAGGGTCGTGGCCAAGAATATGGGATTGGTACACGCGAAACATGAAGAAGGTGGGCAGAGCACAGCGAAACCGGACCTGGATCATTTGGTACCAGCGTATGGCGCACAACTCTGACAAGTGCAGCCTCGTCTGGGAACATGACAACAAAGCCTCCAAATCTCCCCCAAGAAACTTTTATAGGGGAGCCATCCGACGTCGCTTCGATCTCGACTGCTCCAAGACAATCCCGATGCCTAGAAAGTTGGATGGTACCCCCGAGTACACCGAGGATACTCTCAATCCTCGTCCTGGGACGGGCTTCTTGCAGTTTTGGACCGTGTCCGTCACTTTCCGGCTTGATACGCCAACTAGTAAGGCAAGCGACGAAGGGCCCCCAAAAATAGGCTCTCGGGTCGGTATTTTCGGCCAAAGCGGTGAGGAATTAGGTATTGTCTTCGTGGATGAGAGCTGGAGGATGGGTCATGTTCCAGGAGAGCATGAATTCATACTCTTGTGCGAAGGTAGAGATGAGAGGGCGGAAACTGGTAGAGAAGACGACGAAGACGGATGGAAGTACATGGTGATGTTACTTGAATGGCATGGTGAGTGGGCCGAACGTGTCTCGGTGGGATCAATTGAGAAACATGACTTGTACGAAGCATTGGGTGACGGAACGCTTTGGAAAGAGATAATTTTAGGCTAGCTTTTTGAATCTGAAGAGGGCCATGGAACTTAGATCATATCATGGATATTTATCGGTGTCTCGGAACCTTCGGTTGTAGCCACACGCCGCTCGGGTAGCTCTCATGATCATCTGAAAAACATATCCTTTCTGCAGGCTAGTGAGCTAAAGTAGAATAAAAAGAGAGAAATATTAAGCAAAACAAAAATGGTAGGTCCAAATACCTCTACCCATACGGCAGAGCTCCCTGTCGGCTCGGTCACAACTTGGCCATCCTACACAAACATCCTAGTTAACCCCTCGACATAATGTGAGAGGTCAATGGCTGAAGCTGGGTCCATAATCGCATGCTTTGAAGTATTCTATTTCAAAATTGACTAAACATAGGCTTTAAGAACCCGAATATCGCTCTTACTTAATGTAGCTGTAGTAGTTGGGAAAGTAGCATCAGAAACAATAACGGGGGCTTCTAATTTAGGGGTCGTTCGGTTGCAATCTGACGCTTTTGAATCTGAACTGAAAGTCCGGCAGAAAGAACGCGTTCCTTCCCTATTCGACACGCGTCTGTGGCTCTACAAGTTGCACGGACGT
>Ga0307507_10004555_pt1 | contig 24323 bp, 18 predicted proteins | sample 7_EM_MG_FD_207223 | JGI IMG/M metagenome (GOLD analysis project Ga0307507, IMG submission 207223) | Populus trichocarpa ectomycorrhiza microbial communities from riparian zone in the Pacific Northwest, United States - 7_EM | ecosystem: Host-associated > Plants > Roots > Unclassified | place...
CGCGTCGGTCGGTGTTTACCTACTATGGTGGCCCACGCACTGTCACGTGCACGTCGCCGAGCTCAAAGGGACTGCCCAAGTAACCCCCCTACTAATATATTCCTATCGTAAAAAAGTAATCAATTATGGAGGAGGCTGGTCTAACCCGACTCGTTAGTTTATTAGGTTAAATAGGTGTTATTAGGGAGTCAAATATACAGGAGAGAGTATCTCTCATACAAAATTGTGAAAATTGAAGTTGAGCACTATAGAGTTCCGCACCAAAGGCCCTCAGACGGCAGGGTAAACTTAAGGTCGGTAGATATCTAATTGGTTAAAAAAAAGTGGCGTTTGTTTAGGCGGAGACTAGTGATACTTTAGTATTAGTGAGTGCGCCTTTAGTTTGCCCTTGCTGTCTAAGTCGCTTACTAAGATAAAACTTCGCCTACTTTTTAATGCTTAATCCTTAATTAAAAAATAACCACTAACATAACTATGCCCCGGTGGCCTCTGCTAATTGGCAGGGAGGATTAGATATAAAAGGCTATTATTGCCTAGCGTTCTAGCCTTTATTCATTTAAAGAAAACTATATAAAAGCTTACGGCGTAGATCCGCAAACATTTTAATATCGCCTGGATGGAAAATAGGAAGCTTATAAAGTCGCGTATACTAATTAATACCGAATAACTACTGCAGGCGAAGCAGCAATTGTTTGGCATTATATATATCTTGCTAAAGCCGGGTTTCTATGTCGATTTTATATAATTTAAACGATTGCGATAATAGTCCTTAAGCGCGAATACTCTAGGCTTCCTCGCTATCTTATAGTTGAACCTTTAGGTGTTAATTGGGTCCCTACCTTTCTAAAATAATAGGAAGAGCTTTGTACTTATTATATACGTTTAATTAAATAAAAATGAGCCCTTACTAATAACAATCCTAGCCTGGTATAGAGGTTCTTTACCAACTATACTAACGCTACCACTTAGTATAATATTGCAGAACTTAACACCTGGAATATAGATGAGATAGGCTTTGCTATAGGGTTTACTTTTAGCGCGAAAGTAGTGGTACTAAGAGGTAATATCATCAACTTTAAGACAATTGACGGTAATAGGGAGTGGGTAAGTTAAGTTAACGCGATTGGCATATATAGGCAGATAATACCACCATTTATTATCTTTAAAGGAAAGCAATATATAGAATCTCTATGGCAAAGTATAGAGGAAGCTGTAGGCAAATATATAATTGGAATGTTAGATAATGGCTAGTTAAATTATAAGATGGGTATATAGTGGCTTAAATATTTTAAACGCCATACTCGTTGAATAGAGGCATGGGAGGCCTCCAAAAAGGATAATAAGAACGTTGAATATCACGGCTACCGATTGCTTATTATAGATGGACACAGCAGTTACGTTAATATCGATTTTATTAAGCTCTGCTAGCGCTATAAAATTATACCAATATGTCTTCTACTCCACTCTACATACTTCCTGCAATCTCTTAATCTTGTCCTCTTCTTAATGCTTAAACGCCTCTATTTACGTAAAGTCGATGAATACGGAGCTTACGGTATTACTGGTATTAATAGGGAGTATTTTCTAAAGATTCTTGGTGAGATTTAACCTTATATATATACCTCTAAGTTAATTAATAAAGCCTTTACAGTAGCTGGTCTCCTACCACTTAATATTAATTGCGTCCTTAAGCGCCTTATAAAGCAGCCCTTATCTTTATAACCGTCTATACCTCCTTCTAACGAGCTAACGCTCCTATCCTTACCTTTACACCTAAAAACGCCAAAAAGCCACTTAAATCGCGCCTGGTACGCTTATATAATCCTCTATCCTAAAATAACACTTAACGTAGCTAAGTTAGTTATTACAAAGCTTATAAAGCACCTATAATTGTTGGAGGATGGTCTATATTTAATATAGGTGGAAAACAACGATCTTCGTAATAATATTGCAGAGAGGAGGGCTAAGAAGAAGAAGAAGTGGGTAGTACTCTCTACCAAATTATTACTCACTGCTAAATAGGCAAGGGCAATTGTTGCCACTAAGGAGGCTAAAAAGGAAGCCAAGGGACAGGCCAAAGCTATAAGAGAAGCACTTAAGACGACTTAATAGGAGGCAGCCATAATCGCTAAGGCGCAGGTTAAAGAAAGAAAGAAGGCTCGTACTACTGCTGTAGAGGTAAAGAAGCTATCAGATTAACACCAAAAGCTATTAGGGGAGGCAGATAGGGCGGCAAAGAAGGCGTAGAAGACGGTTATTACTGCAACTAATATTGTAAACAGGAAGAATATAGATAAAGCTTAAGAGGCGGCGAATAAAGTAGCGAAGGAAGCGACATTGAAAGCAGAGGCTTTAGTAGTAATGCGGACGCAGTCAGAAGCTTCCTCTGCTGCGGCTGCTATAGCCGCTACTTACTATAAGGCATTGCAAGAAGCTGTAAAAAAGGCGAAGGAGGCTATATAGGAGGCTACACGGGTAGAGGAGGCAGAGGACGATGAGCTGAGTAAGCTGAGCGACGATGAGATATTAGATGAGGATATTAATGTGGAAATAGGCGACGTCTAGTTAATTGAGAAGCAATTAACACCTCAAAACACCAACAAATATTAATATAGAGCCTCTATTATACAAAAATAAGGCTTTATATAACCTCTATAAGATGACTATGCCGTGCGATGTTTTTAACTAGTATTTTGCCTGCAAACAAGCATTTGGCGGAATTTTGGTGTTCAAAACCGTCATAACCCCATGGACCGTCATAACCCCGTTGCCCACGTTACCTCGCTACGCGAGTTGGCGTCTCGCTGTTTGCGACGTTAGGCTGCCTTCACGTGACAATCACGTGATATAGATTCACATAATTGATCACGTGATGTATAATGACAATAGCTATTCACGTCGTCCTCTTCTTCTTCAAGCAACAGCACTACCACCACCATCACTATCACCACTGCTGCTGCTGCTGCTGCTGCTGCTGCTGCCACCGCCACCGCCGCCACCACCACCACCACCACCATTACTACCATCACTACTACTGCTGCCGCCGCCGCTATGTCCGCGCCCGGCCGCCGCTTCTTGTCTGTGCCGCCACCGTCTTGCGCGCGGGACTTTGGTCCCACAGATGAGCGTACTAGTGAGTGTTAGTACTATAAAAGAATTTAAGATTTAAGAAGATACTAACATATAAATAGTTGCTGCGGCTGCTGCTGCGGCTAGGCCCCTTTTCGCTCCCATTACCGCCGCCACTGCCGCCGCCGCCGGTCACGATCACATTTGAATATTAAATATCGGTTGCAAGTTCAGATTTCGAGGGGAAAAGTTATGATTAAAAGCTAGCCGAAAATCCTTTCTAATAACCTCCAGCATATAAGTATTCCAATCGCCCTTCGGATATAATGCTGAAAATAGCCCGTCGTTGAAGAGCGTGAAGGTCCGGTTCGACGACTCCTCCACCAGATGCGCATGTCCTTCCCAAGTTTCCGCAAAGGAAGCGACGCTCAAGCAAGGAGAACATCATCGCGAGCGGTTAGCTCAAGCAACGATACCTCAACCTGCAAGCATCAAGCTCCCACGAACCTAATTTTGCCCTTTTTCCCATCGCACATGCGCAAATACAAAGTCCCAGGGCCAAGCTTGATGGACCGATCCGGAATTTGGAGCCTCAACCCAGCCGAATTAAGCACCAAATCCTTTCACTGCTACAAGTCCACGCTCGGGTTGTCCCACGCCTTTGATATGGCTGCCAGAGTCGCCGAGATGTGAGAGAATTAAGATAAAATTCGTTAATAACGCCATCACCACTTCAAACGAATCGAAAATGTTTGCAAGATCGCGCCGGCCGTGAGCGAAACGTTGGCAAAGGAGAGTCTTGTATTGCTATGGACAGAAGCCCAACACCGCTAGTCGAGGATCGCAGGGAAGAAGCATCAACCTGCTGCAAATGTACAAAGTCATAAGCCTAGCACCGTCACGCCATCTTTCGCCAACTGGCGCAGGGTGGAGAGGGGATGTGGAACTTATTGGAGGTGGGTGGGCTGTCATGGATCTACATAGTCGATGTCGTTGAATAGATCCATGACCACCTTCAACATTGGTTCACAGAGGCTTACTTCATCACCGACCTCGCCTCCGAAGAAGCGAAGTCGTTGAGCTTCCAAGGCTTCCTCCTGTTGCCGGCGGAGGCGGTCTTGCCATGCAGAATACGTTTGATGCCAATGATTCGTAGAGCGGCTCGCGAGAGGAAGTGGAGAGGGTGAGGGTTGAAGAAAGGATGCAGATGAAGAAGAAAGGAAAGATGCGCTCGAGTCGATAGAATTGGTTCGATAGTGCAGTGAGCGTGCTTTGCCAGCGTCGCGATGACGAGGCCGACTCCTTATCCGCTTTCGGTTGTGTCTTTGTCCCATGTTGATAGATTGCAGCAGAAGAGTGGAAAAGTCTTTGTTCCGCAAGAGAATGCGAAGACAGCTGAGTGTGCAGAAATCTAGGTAGGGTACTTACAGGGCATCTTTATACACGGAGTCCGGAAGGATACAGTCAGAAGGACGAGTAGTGAGTCATAGCCACAAAATTGGTGGTGTGAGTAAAACCGGACTAGGTCCGTGCGCGCGTTGGGTCTTGTGGCGAAGTTCGAGAAACTTGATGGAACCAAGCCTACGCGGCTTATCATGATTGTTCGACCAGTGTCCATCATTTCTCCAATCATTTCAAATCCATGCGGGAACAGCCTTGACACGCCCTGGTTAGCAGCAGTTGGGCTGTGATCACATAAATGGTGCGTGTGCCGCAGTATTCGTCGTCAGATTGTGGCTTGGCCGCGTGAACGTGTTCTTAAACGGCGTGAACGGTAACTTGCCGTCCCGTCCTCATGCTAGCCGTCTTTAAATTGGTGGCTGTGCATAACAAATCCCATCGAGACACATCTCGTGTTCATCGCATTGATGATGGTGTGTTGGAAAATATTTCCGCCAGCTGATTGGCTTGCCTGCGTACGCATCTGTTCGCCATCGTGGACGACTCTCTGACTTCGAAAAACTTGTCATAGTTGGTGTTGTCGCCTGATAATTTGCTCAGACTTGAAATTAAGAGCATGCGAGTAGTCATTGTCGCCTGGAAGTTCGTTGAGACAGTTGCCAGTACCGTCTTCAATGCCGAAGTAGCTATCTTTATGGGAGGCAGCAAGATGGACTCAGCATTTCTGCGCGGCGTTGGTGAATCTTTTCTGCCTTCGAGTGTCAAACCTGGGTTGTCCAATGGTGATGCCTCGCGCCTGTTGGAGCCCTTGCGGGTTTCAAAGACGTGACTCATCTTGGACGAAGCCATGATCGCGAACGATGTCGAGTTTGCATCAAGAAACTGGAGCCGAAGATGAGAGTTGACAAGAGTACCCATCCGAAATCGGAGGACCCTCAAGAAAAGGACTTACCCTCTTTACAGCAGTCTTTGCAGCAGTGTTGTATGCTACCGTAGGGTTAGATTAGTACCTTCTGCTGACCAGCACAACCTACAATGCGGCACATCCAGCCGCGCGACCATATGGCTTCCACATAAAGCTTTCCGTATAAAGCTTTCCGTGTAAAGCTTTCCGTATAAGGCTTCCCACGCGGGGAGTAATTCTCATGATAAGCCGAAAACAGCAGTGAATGATGTGAATGATGTGGTTGCAACAGAAGTGGTTGAAAGGATTAAGCTCATGGAAAGTACGAGCTTGTAAGACAAATGGCTGGATAGAAATGAATAATAGAAAGTTATATATTAACTTTTACTCCAAAAGTAGAGTCGTATACTATAGTGCAGGTGAATTGATTAGGCAATAGCTCTTTGAAGCCAATCCGGTCCATTCATGTTGTGCCACCGAGGCTTGCGGCTTTCCGCATCAAGTCTACCAATAAGACTTGTTGAGGAGGTCACAAGGGCCTAATTTTTCTTTGAGGGAAACTAAGTGATAAATATTATATATTGCTTGCGCCGCCGCCTTGCAAGGCTTGCTTGAGATCATAGTCGAAAACTCTATAATCATTGCGCTGGTACACGAAGAAAACATGTATCGACATCCTAGGCCTCAGCCTTGCGGGACACATTCCGGTTCAACTTAAAGTGGTTTTGCGACGGCGGGATTTCTCCACAATATTTTCGCGAAAAGATGTTTATTACACCTTTAGTTGGCCAAGAGAAAGTACCGTCGTTTGCAGTAAATGTAAAATACGATGTCGGTTCCACCAGTAGATTTTGGATAAGCTTCGAGGGGCTTTTCAACTTTGGCTAGTCGCAGGGTCCCTGGATTTTCGAGCGCCAAAAATAGAGTGGTGGGCCAGCTGAAAACCCCCCATGGCGGTCCGCGGGAAAGTCGGTCAATTCCTCGTCGAACATTTGCTTTCTTTGTCAAAGAAACAATTGGCGTAGAGTTATTCTGTTGGCAAATCTCTTGCCGGCATTGATAAGGCTGAATATGCCGTGTAAACATGAGCAATCAATATCTGAGGTGAGGAGAATTCATATTCATGTTCATGTCTGCAAGGCTGGCACACAAGGCTGAATGGCGAGTGCTAAAGCTGGCGAAGTGTAAGTGACCCTTGCGGGCTGCCAACTCTCCCTCAGGAGCCTTGGAGGCTGAATTACGAGATGCATCTTTGCCGTGTGAGGGTGTTGAGGGCAATACGGCGTCGACACTGGTCGGCTGAGCGAGAGGTTCTCCAGGAGAATTCATCTGCGGATCAGTGAGACTCGCCTTGCATACAGTTACCCCACGACCTTCCTAGTGATGCCCTAGCTCTTTGCACTGCCACCGCCCTCGATATAGCACATCGACGGGCCGACCTATCTAGTAATCGTGTTGATGCGGCTCGGGTCCAGTCTGACCGTGCTGCACGTGCGGCTGGTTCTGGGCTGAGGAGACATCCATCTCTCGCGCACATTATTGAGGAGAGCTGTCTTCATCCAAGCCCAGTACAATGTTGTCTCAAGCGCGAAGGGGCGCTCCCTGCGACTGACTCCAACAGCCCAGCGTCGATCGCACGTTATTCTTAGCTGTTCCATCCCCTCGCCCCGCCTCCTCGTTAAGCTCCGCAGTGTGAAGCTCCTTGGCCTTCAACTCTGCGATGCCGACTCCAAAACTCCCCTGGTCAAAGTCGAATCGCTCGCACTCATCTGTTGGCAGTTCTACGGACCATCCCCCCTCTGTGTCATCTGGTAAGTTTCTGAGACATTCTGATCCTCCGTATGCGGCTGAGTAGGAAGCACCGCCAGTAAACCACGAAGCGGCTGCGCAGCGATACCAATCACCCGAGGACCAGCAGCAACAACAGCAACAACAACCGCAAGGCCCGCAAGGACCGCAAGGCCCTCAAGGCCCTTACAGACAAGTCTACCCCACACGTTCTACAAGCCACAGACACTCTTCAAACCTCTCCTTGGACCCCCCTCCTCAGGGACCCATAGGCGTAGCTGTGCACTCGGCTGAACAGCAACCAAACCCGAGTGTCGAGAGAACCCCCGAAAATCGATACTCATATAATCAACCGTCTACCAGCGGGCCATACGTCCAGGAGCCGAAAAAGTCCTTTCGCAGTCGCCTCGGATTCGGGGGACATTCCTCGCGAGAGAGTGAGGACAATTCGCGGGCGAGTGCTTCAAATAAAGGCGGGCTTAGTAGAAGAGTCTCCGTGAGGAAGAGTGACGCGCCAAACGTAGACAAATATCAGAACCCAGGGAACGACCAGCAGAGACTGCAGGCTCAGCCGTGGTCTCAAAGGCAAGGTTCTAGTCCACATTTACCCACCTCGAACGAAGAAGACGAATCCAACCTGGATCCATTCCTTCAGCAAGAAGACCATTCTCCTCAAGTTCCTCCGAAAGATTTAGAGTTCCAACAACAGTTTCCGCCAAATCATCACCCTGACCAGTATCGGCCCCCACTCGCTAGGGTTAACACGGGATCTAGCTACCACACACCAGGCGGGGTCGAACATTACAGCCCGGAGCAACACGGTCTGCTACAGCAGCAGCAACCACCACAATACCAGTCCTACTCTCAGCCAGTAGAAATTCAGCAACAACATCAGTACCAAGCATTCCAACCACCCCCCGGAAGTAGCCCGCATCCCGGGAACGGACAATCCCAGCAATCTGACATTGCACAACAAATTCTCTATCACCAGCAGCAACTGCAGCAGCAAGCACAACAACCGCAAGGACAACAGGATAATTTACAATATCAACAGCAGCAACAATATCCTCCGAACCAATTGCAACAGGGACAGCAAGAATTCCATCTTCAGTCCGGTCGACCTCAATCGCAGCAACAGCCACAACCACAACAACCGGAGCTCCACCACCCTCAAGCCACCCATCAGCTTCCTCAGATTTTACAACAAGATTCTCAGCAGCTAGACAATCAGCATTTACAGCCGCTTCGCCCTGTGTCGCAGCAACAGCTCGCGCCTCCATCTCCGTTAGGTCCGCCATACCAGGCTTACGACCCTCAGCAAGGCCAAATTCAGGGTGTTGAAAACCACATCCAAAATAATCCTTCTCCCCAGGGTCAGAACGCAATGGCACCACCTGGACAGCAACAGCGAAATGCTTCACGCAAGGTTGAACCAAACCAGCAAAACATCCCAAGTGGGCCTTCTCGAGAACCTTCCGCTATTCAGCAGCCTCAGCAAGGTCAAGGTCAGGGTCAGGGTCAAGGTCAAATGCAACCCCTAACGCCCGGAATGCAATCATTTGGAACTAATGTAGTCCCCCCAGCTTCTCAAGGACAGCCATATCGTGGAGCAAGTAAACAAGGGCAACAGGGTCAACAGGGTCAACAAGGTCAACAGGTTCAGGAGAGCGATATGGGACGATCGACTCCGCCTCCACGGACGGTCAATGACATGACAGATGAGGAGTTGCATCAAATGATAAAAGATCATGACGTGCTGCGTAAGTCTGGCGCCGGCCTCTATTTTGTTTTGTACTAATAACTCGTCGCAACAGGAGAGAAATATCAAAAGGTAAAGAGATACTTCTTCGAGCAGCAGACCCAGGTGCATCAACTTCAGAATACCCTCGCTCACCAGCGCCTATCGCTATCGCGCACATCGTGGGACGACAGCGAATATGCAACAAGGTTCAACCGACTGGACGGCCTTATCGCTCAACTATCCTTTGCTATACGTAAAGACTGGAAAACAATACCAAACTGGCTGCAGGGAGTCGTCAATAGAACAGCGGTGGAGACAGGTAAACAAGAAATGACTGCTGTTGGTCGTGCATTTATCTCTTCCTGGATAGTTGACGAGATTTTCGAAAAATACTTCCATCCGGATTTGGAGCCCGGTCTGTCAACACAGCTTAAGATGATACAGCTCAACATTCGGAAATTTGCTCCTACGGCTCAATCAGGTGAAGAAGAAGAAGCTTTAGTTACCAAAGTTATCAACTGGCGTCTTGCTACTCTCGAAGGTTTAACAGAACTCCTGCGCTCGCCACAGTCCGCGGCAAATCGCGAACGCCTAACCGAGGGATTGAACGAGAAACTAATCGCAGCTCTACAAATGAATCTTCAGGAACCCGCGCCACCAGATATCCAAGGTGGCGTGCCCATGATTGTGGAATTGGCTGTAAATATCGCTCAGCATCTACCACTTGAGAGTCGGGAGGTCCATATCGAATACTTCCCTCCAGGTCACGGCATAGTGGCGGACTTCATGAAGATGGAAGCCGGCATCCCTGCCTTAACCAGCCCTATCGTCGACCCCAATGCCGATGCAGACAGGGTATCGTTGAAGAGCATAGCTTCGGACATGCGCGACTCAGCCAGCTCGTCAATAGCAGAACAAGAAAATCCCTCGGGCCAGCCTCAAAATCAAAACCAAGGCAACAACCCTGGTGCTAACATGCTTATGAACAAAGACCCTGGAGAGAATAAGCGGGGCAGGGGCATGTTTGGCGGTCTAATGGGGCCAAAGAAAGGCACCAACACGCCTCCACAGCTCGGGAAACAGCAATCTTCCACCGTCGGCGCAGGGGGTAGCCAGGTGTCGCTGACGCAGCAGCCGCCGGGCAGCTCGAACGGGCCGAAGGAGGAGCAGCCGCCACCGCGAGTACGGATGGCTGTGGGCGTGGCGGTGCAGATTCGGGGGAAGAGTATTCTGATTAAAGCGCCTGTGTACAGCACATAAAGCCCCATTTACTGCTTAATGTGCTCGCATCACTTGGAATGGTAATAGCGGTAACGAATGGTTGGGGAAGGAATAGTGGGGATGTTGTGATGACTTTTTGGGGACGTGAATTTTCGGACTTTTTCTGGATAAAATGTGACGATGAGGCGTGTTGGCTTGGTGCTGTGACGAAGTTCTTCTACATGTGCATGCCGATACCCTCATTTCGATCTTCCGGTTGGTGCATTAGCGGTTTTTTTGAGCGCGTTCACGAATTTGGAGGAATGCTTTATGTAGGACGCTGCTTTTCTTGTGTAGAGCGTTTTTCTTCCTAGAGTATAGGCTTGAATGTTTTCTCGTCGATGCTCAATTCCTTCTACGCAATTAAATGGTAAGCTGTAAGAAGGATTGAGCTCGTCAATTATGCCGTATCATTCCCCAGCATGGCTACTTGAAAGGATAGAATCGGACGTATTCGGTATAGCACCTAAAGTGTTACTTCTCTCCATGCTCCATGCCTTCCTGTTGAATCCAGATCAGACATGATACCACAATGCAACCAAGCAGTATATCAATTTAGAGAAAATTCTGAATTCTGCTAAGGAACGATGTTTCCTTCCCACTACACTCGTTGTAGTTCGGAGGCAGTAAAACTCGAATACATAGTTAGTACCTTTGGCTGGACAAGTCACCAGCATTCGATGATATAAAAGAGTATTGAAGCACTTTGAAGCATATGGATCTTCATTATTAACTGGAGTTATGTGTTTTTGCTTGTAGACAACGAAATGTGAATAAAATGTACAACATTGGCTGATAGGTTATCCAGTGAAGTGATGCGCTCTCATTGGCTGGATCTTTCATCACCTTTGTTTACGGTTTTCATAAACCGCCACGAGAGACTAAACACACCGACATGATGGAAGTATCACAACAATTCAAGAGTACGGCAAGTAAGACCAAAACCATCTCACAAAAACACTGACACTCGAGCTCCAGCAACCCACAATGCGGTCCCGTCCCCCGACAACCTCTACATCGCCAGTCTCAACGGCGCCCGCCTCCAAATCCGCTCCACCACCTCCTTCGACCTCGTCCGCAGCATCGCACTCCCCGCCGACCAGAACGCGCGCAGCACCGTAATTCGCTGGGCACCCCCAGCCCGTGCCAGCGGCCGCTCGACCCGCTTGCTCCTCTCCGACGACGACAACGCGAGGGTCTGGGATCTGCACGACGAGAAATGGGCCGCGGTGATCAACAACGGCAGCGGCGGCATGGGCAAGATCGTGAACGGCGACTTTGGGCGGGGTGGGGATGAGGTGGTGCTGTTCTCGGATTTCGGGGCTAAGGTGACCGTCTGGTCGCTCACCAGCGGCCGCAGCGTCGAGATCAAGGATCCGAAGTTTAGCTCCGCGAAGGGGTTCGGGTATAGGCCGACGACGGGCATGTTTGCACTGCTGTCGCGGCCCAGTGGGCAGGATGTGCTGACGCTGCATGCGCCCGGCACGTATTTCGTGCTGAAGACTGTTACGCTGTCGGCGGTGGACGCGCAGGGCTTGAAGTGGAGTCCAAATGGGAGGTGGTTGGCGGTGTGGGATGCACCGAGCACAGGGTATAGGATATTTGTGTATACGGCAGATGGGCATTTGTATCGGATGTACAGTGGAGAACAGCAGGGGGAGATCAGCGGGCTGGGGATCAAGAGCGTGGAGTGGACTCCCGGCGGGGAATTTCTGGCGATTGGGGGATACGACAAGAGAGTCACGCTGCTGAGCACTCGCACGGTATGCCAATCCTCCTCCTGATCCGCACTACCATAGTAGGAAGCTGACAGCTAACTCCCCCCAGTTCTCCCCCGTCGTCTTCCTCGACCACACGCCCACAATCCAACTCACCACCGGCGCCGTCTGGCAAGAAACCGTCTCCGCCTTCTCCGCCCGCGCCTACATCGAAACCCCCCAGCCCGTCTCTCCCCCCACCACCGCCTCCCCAGCCTCCGACTCCTCCCTCAAACTCGGCATCTCCCTGATCGCCTTCAACGCGGACGGCACCCTCGTCGCGACCCGTGACGACGCCACACCGTCCACCGTCTGGCTCTGGGACCTCACGCAACTGACCCCGCGCATAGTGTTGATCCAGCACGCCCCGGTGAAGCAGCTCCTCTGGCACCCCGCGATCCCGGATTTGCTAATGATCCAGTGTGCACACGACGAGCCGGCGCTGTATCTATGGAGCGCGGCGCTCGGCGCGCCGGAGGTGCTCGCTGTCCCGTTGCAGAAGGGGACAGGCGCGGTGGGGGCGCGGCTGGAGGCCAGGTGGTTGCCGACGGCGAGGGATAGGAAGCCGGCATTGGTTTTTGGGCACGCGCAGGGGTATGTGCTTGTGTGGCTGCAGGGAAAAGATCCGATTCTGAGGCTTGAGAGGGAGGGAGAGGAGGGTGAGGAGGGCGAGGGCGATAGTGAGGATTCGCTGTATGATATTTTGACGGGCAGGACGCCGCTGCCGAACGCGGAGGATACAGGGAGGTGGGACGAGGTGGAGGAGGATGATGGTGGCGGGTTGGAGGATACGTTTCGGGAACGGAGGAGGGGGCGGGAGGAGCTGAGGGAATCGGGGTTGAGTGAAATGTTTTAAGGGTCGAATAGGAGGGGTGTTTGGCGTTAGGCGTGGACGCGATGATACCCGTTTTGTGTAGTTTATCAATGAATTTATTCATGTACTTGTTATAGCGGAAGAACTGCCATTGCGATCATATTCCTGTACACTGTTCCCATATCCGGTTTACTGGTCATATTCCAAAACTACGAATACAATTTATGAAACTCCAACCCTCTCACTTACTACTCTCCCCCTCCCTAAAGCCCCACCGTCCCGTCTGATCCAGCCCGAGCGGGTTATCCCCCGTCTGCAGCTTGCCACCTATGCTCTCCTTGGTGTGCTCGTAGCTATCCTTGTTGTTACCGCCCAACACCTCCATCTTTTCGTCTTTGCTACCCACGATCGGGCCAAGTACTGGTTTAGTGATCCCGCCGACTGCGTTGGTGAGCGGCTTTGTGATGGTTTCGACGCCCACGCCGATGGGGCGTAAGCCTGTGCCCAACGCGTTGCCGATCGGGTCAAGGAGAGGAGCTAGGAGGCCTAGGTGTGTTAGAGGTGGCGTCTTTGAAGATAGGATGAGACTAGATGTAGGATATGATGCAACATGAAAAGATAGGATGTACGGCAATGCATAATAGATGGGAATATTGGAATTCGATACTAAATGCAAAGTTCCTTAGAAAAGTAGAAGTACATACCTCTTTGGCCCTGTTCCTGTTGGCCGTTCTCTTCAGAAGACATGTTATAGAACTTTGATTACGGTGATGCTGTGGGTTGAGGTATTTGGATTTTATTTGTGGTTAACAATTAGATGCTTCAAGTTTCGTTATAGATGATAGGCGCTTACATGCGGGTGTTGATATTTAAAGCAAGAATTCAAAATCATGGGCAATGACGTCGTTAGTAGCCTGTGGCCCTCCCTACGCCACAAGTGCGCCACCAATAAGCCACAAAACCGCTTTCTTGGCGTTCCGGATTAGGAGGTTGGTTTGGAAGATGGATTTTGGCTCTCTACGACGAGAGTGTGATGTATAGGATATATAGGATTACTGCTTCTGCCCACTACCTCGCCCACCGCCTCATCCACCACCTCGTCCACCACCTCGCCCACCACCTCGCCGTGGCTTCTTTCCTTTTGATGACTCAGCCTGCTGGTGCTGTGACTCCTGCTGCTGTGGCTCCTGCTGCTGTTATGGCTCTTGTTCGGGCTCAATAAACGTCTCATTGAGTAGCTTAATTGGCAGGCGGCGTCGTGGGTATCGTCGTAGCTCCAGAGGTGGAGCTTATGGTGGTTTGGGAGGTGATTTGGGAGGTGGCTCTAGAGGCTCTTGGGGTAGCTCTTAGGGTAGTTTATAAGCTGCTTGTATCGCGAAGATAGCAGTAAGAGTAGCGCTCTTAGCTACTGCTACTAGTGCCTTCTTTGGAACATACTGCCGTGGCTTTAGCTATGGCTCTTCCTTCTTAATATCAAAGACCTAATAGAGTAGGTGTTAGCGACTCGGTCAATCGAGGCACGAGCACGGCAAGAGGGTCGCGCAAGCCTGTACGATTGGATTGTCTATAAACGAGGATCCAAAGCTAGAGAAAGGAAAGGGGAAGAACGGAAGCACCGCTCGAAGTTATGTATAATTCTCTGGTCACGTAACGGCAATCTGCGGCAATTTGCGGCAATGTGCCAGTACCGTAACATTACCCCCCCTCCGAAAAAGCCTGCCCTTAGGCTTTATATGTCCGTATTATACCTATAGGGCGTTCTTGTCTTTATGCTCTATAGGCAACCTATTATCCTTACTGTGCTAGCATTCTATCTATTTATCTAAGTACCTTGGCGGTCTAGGTTTGTTAGAGTAATGGCTATAGAACTCTTATAACTTATAGGGACTACCTATAAAATTCTATACAGGGTACTAGGTAGGGTCTGGATTATATCCTTTCCAACTTATATAGTACTTTAGTGTTCCCCTTACAAGTTTATAGGCTAGTATTTCTTTAATTTTATAACGGCTCGTATAAATGCCTCTAAACCAAAGCTTGTGGATTGCTATCTAATAAAGATACTAAGCTAAGGAGAAGAAAAGAAGGGGGTCGCCAGGACCATAGTAAACATATATAAAAGGGCAGCCGCCAAGGCGCTAGCGGTAAGCGAGCCAATCATAGGTTGGCAAAATATGGCAGCAGCATAGCAGAATTTGGCAGGTGACGCGCTCTAACACTATTACATTACCCCCCCCTCCTAAAAAAGCCTGCCCTTAGGCGTTGTCCAAGCTCCCTATTATCGTCCAAATTGTTGTAATTATCTAACCCTTCTTCCTAGCATTTAATCCAGTTGTCTAATTTACATAGTAGTCCAGGGAGATTAGGGTGGGCTAGGTGGAAATCTCGTAGCTTATAAAGGGAGTACTTAAAATTAAATGCGGGGTACCACTCTAGGTCATCATTATAGCCTACCCAGCTTACACGGTATTTTAAGATATTACGGACCTTTTTTACTACTAGGATTTCTTTAACTTCCCATTTTTCGTCCTTAGCAATCTGGATTAGCGGTAGGGGGTCGTTATACTATCCAGGTAGTAGATCATCCGCAGCCTTTTATAGCCAGTTTAGGGAGAAAACGGGGTGGATCCTTATTAACTCTAGTAGCTTAACCTTAAAAGAGTGTCCTACCTTTTAAAGAGTCTTATATAGGCTAGCCATTTAGTGGTCTAACTTACGGCTCAGCCTCTAGGTTTTTCAGTTCTTTATTAACACCTATACCTTATCTCCTACTTAGAAGTCTTCCTCGCAACAATATCAGTTTATATTAGACTTCTTTTTTTCTTACGCCTTTCTTATAATTGTTTAAGCAGTCTTCCAGGCTCTATATATTCTCTCAGCAAATACCCAGGCCTCCTTATAGCTAAGGCGTTCACGGGCTATAGCGGGTTTAGTAGGCCTATCCCAATTAAAGGACGTTCGTGGTACATACCCATAGAGCAGTTCAAATAGGGACATCCCTATACTATTATAAGGGAGTGTAAGCTGCGCGTAGTCTATTATAGGTAGTAATTTTAACTAGTTATCCTAATAGTAGTCTACAAAGGGCCGTAGTCGCTGGTTAAGGTACTAGTTTATAATCTTAGTTTAGCCATTAGTCTAAGGGTAAAATGTAGTAGAGAGCTTAATCTTAATCCTAAGAATACAGCAGAGTTTATTCTAGAAATCTAATATAAACTAGGGGCTATAGTTAGAGACAATTAATTCAGGGGCACTATAGAATCAATAGATATTATTAATATAGAGGCGGGCCATATCCTTCGCAGTTATAGTCTTAAAACAAGGGAGGGAGACAGATTGCTTATATAGTTAGTTAACCACTATAAAGGCTACATTATGGCCGTAGGCGTCCTTCGGAAATAACTTAAAGTCTATAGTAATATATTACTAAGGGCGTTTTAGAACTAGCAGTGGTCATAGCTACCCAGGAGTTCAATCCCTAGGGGCATTTACGCGTCTATAGGTATAGCAGTTTCTAACAAATCAATCCACATTAGATAGAAGTCCTCGCCAGTAGTAACGGGGCGCTAATAGTTAGTGGGTCTTATTATAACCAAGGTATACCATAGAGACTTAACAATAGGCTTCGCGGATTAACTCTATCTATAGGTTATTAATATCTAGAACTATAAGCCGTCCTTAGTATAGAAGCAGTCCTTCTTCTATTTCCAAATTAGGGTCCTCCTTTGCGGCTTAATCGCGGAGGGCTTTTAGGGAGTTAGCCGTGCGGTTTATAGTTAGGATGCGGTTAACTAGCCCTATTAGTTCATCTAAGACTACTCCCTCTAGGGGTACTAGCTCATTCCGTTTAGAGTTTAGTTCTTTAAGAATTTATAGGTTAAGCTATTCAGGATAGAGGAGGGGGCGCGTCTAGTATTAGGTCTTTAGCTTATCCTAAGGTCCTATATCTTATTCCCTTTAGGTTAATACATTAGCTTTAGTATTTTGCTTACCAGAATAATATATAATCGTAAAAAAGAATTTAGAGAGTATTTTAGCCCAATAGGCTTATTATCCAGTAAGCTGCTTTATAGTCATAAAGTACTCTAGGGCTTTATAATCTGTATATATCTTAATCTGGGAGTTCATGCCTTTAAGCTCTATACGCCATTAGGACAGTAATTAGATAATAGCTAGCATTTCTTTATTATATACTTCGTAGTTACACTTAGCTAGGTCCATTATTTTTAAGAAGAAGGCAATAGGGTACCATTCGCCATCTAAATATAACTGTAATAGGATTCCCGCTATAACTCTATTAGAAGCGTCCGTCTCTAGCATTAATTCAAGGTCTGGGTTATAGTAACAAAGGATTAGAGAAGAGATAAGCCAATCTTTTAACTCTCTAAAGGCTTCCATATAGTCATTATTAAAGACAAAAGGTGTGTCTTTCTAGGTAAGTCGTATAAGAGGCGTTGCCACAACTCTATAGTCACGGATAAATTGGTAGTAGAAATTATAAAAACCTAGGAAGAACTAGATCCCCTTTACAGTATAAGGGGGCTTTTAGTTACGGATTACGTCAACCTTCTTAGGGTCGACTTTGATCCTATCTATACTCACTATAAACCCAAGGTACTTTATGCGTTTTACCCCAAATTTATATTTCTTAATATTAACTTGCAAACCCGCGTTCCGTAATCTCTCTAGGACCTTCTTAATATAAACTTGGTGCTTAAGTTTATTATTTAAGTATATAAGAATATCGTCTAGGTATGCCGTGCAGAATTCATCAAGGTAATTAAAAAGAACGTCATTTATATACCTTTAGTACGTAGCCAGTCCGTTTATTAGTCCAAAAGGAAGAACTTTGCATTTATAGGACCTATAATAGGTACGGAACATTATTAAATCTTTAGATATAGGGTCTATCCTAATTTGGTAGAAAGCTTAGCAGATATTAAGTTTAGTAAAGATCTTTACCCGGCTTAGATATATGAGGGTTTTGTTAATTAATAGAATAGGATACTAATCCTTTTAAGTAATAGCATTTAGCTTCTAATAGTCAATATAAAAACGGAGGCCTCTACTAAGCTTTTTTATAAATAGGATAGGGGAAGCAAAAGGGGCTTAACTTAGCTTAATAAACCCTTTATCTAGGTTATTAATTAAGTACTACTTTGTTACTTTTAGCTTATCCATTAATTATTAGTAAAGGGGGCTATAGCCTAGCAAGTTATTGGCTTCCAATTAAATCTTATAATTATATGTCTGGTAAGGGGGTAACTTGTCTAAAGCCGCCCTTAAAAACGCGTCCTTATACTTAGCATAGACAGTAGGAAGGAGACGTTTAACCAATTCCTTATTAGTTTCCTTAATTAGCTTTTCTTCCCTCTTATTAATAATCTGGTTAATTTTGTATAGGCTTATTATAAAGACCTTATTTTCCTTCTGGTACATATTAAAGTGGAACGCTATAGCGCTAATTACGGCAATGTCTACTATAGGGGGGTTATAGGGCAATAGGGGCATACGTGACCTTAGGGCCCTCCAGGGTATTAGCGTCATTGTTACTTCTTTTAGCTCCTATTATATCTTTTAGAGGTTATCCCTTATATCTTATTAGTACGTTCTTTTCCATACTAATTAAATCTGCGTGATTTAGACACCATCTATATTACTATCTATCCCGCTTCTGTATGTAGAGTCCTCCTTAAATATAGCGCTTTAGGAGAGTATCTTTATTAGTATAGAGTTCTTTCCAGCTTCGCAGCGGGCGTCTTCTTAGGCGAAGGCTAGGTTACAGGCCCGGACATCCTACTAATATATAGGGTTAGACTTCGCGGCTAGTGTCTTATAGTTAGTTCGGATTTCTCTAATAAAGGAGGGTAATTTTGGTCTATCCTCCGGCTAGACAAACTGTCTTTATTATACATTTAGCTAAATATTAAAGTAGGACATCTATTTTCGGCTAAGGATTATATCGTAGGACCCTAGGTCTAAGATGCAGAAAGGGATGCTATATTAACGTCGTCCATTAAGGAAGATATATAACTTCAGGATATAAGTAACCGGCTTACCAGCTTAGCCATTATAGCCTTTTACCTAGACAGGCTTCTCTAGTAGGGTAGCTTTTATATTTAGAAACTTAGCAACGTTAATTATATAGGTAGTATTTATAAAGGCAAAGCCATTTACTCCAGTGTTAATAAGGGCAGTTAAGTTAACTCCATATCCATTTTAAGATACTATATATGGAACTATAAAGTATTTTCCACCTATTAACTAACTTAGATCAATCTCTTTAAAATTAATAGAATACCCTAGGGGGGAGTCTTTCCCTAGGGTTCTTCTTTTTCTAACTTATTAGACGTTTCTTCTTTCTCTATCTTCTTAATATCCCCTAGTTCTGGGCAAGATAAAGCAAAGTAACCCTCCTTATCGCAGTTATAGCACGTGGCCAAGGCGGGGTTAATTAGGGTATTTCGACGAGTACTAGTTAAGGGCATAGTATATAGCTAGTCAGGCAAGGCTTGCCAGTATATAGTTATAACCGCTTTTAGTGCAAGAGTAGACGTAGCTTATCTTCCTGCTCTAGCTCCTATAGGTATAGCTAGCGAGTTGCAATTACTATATAGTCACTTCTGCTAATTAGGGCGGGCGTCAATCCGCTTTAGTTCTGCGTCTAAAGATAGGCAACAAGCTGCGAGTTTTTTATAGGTTAGTAAGTTATCTAAGGTTATAGTAATCTTCTCTTATAGCTGGATTATTAGCTTATTATATAAGTTTAAATAGTAGTTCTTAAGGGGAACCTAGCCTTCTTCTGTAAGGTATAGGAATTAAGTCTAAAATTCAGCAAAGGGTTGGTTTGGTTTTATTATTAGGCAATTATAGTCGTACTAGGCATCCCGTACTTTATTTAGGTTAACGTAGATAGTAGCCAGGTGCCGTATTATCTTGTTAATAAATATAAATCGGACAGGGGAATCGTCCTTAAACTTAGCTTAAAGGTGCTATTAGGCATCCCCTATAGTTCGACCAAAGAGGTAGAGCATTTTAGCTTCTTTAGAAAGAAAATAGTTATAGTTAACACGGAGCTTTCCTTATACTTAAACCCTCCAATTTTTAAAGGTAGGGTCTATCCCATTAGATAGTAGTTGGGGGTTAGGGAGCTTAACGGACTTTAATTATTTTATTATCGTGTCCGTACTCCCTGGTATGTTATATTTAGTTAAGTAAATAGGACGACTAGGACTTCTAGAAGGGGGGGCTAAGCTTTATAGGGCCGCAAGGCTGTCTAGGATCTCTTACAGGGTCTCCTATATACTTTAAGCTTAGAGACGGTTAGCTTCCTAATTGGCCGTTAGGGCACAAATCTATTTGTATATGTCTATACTATCATTATTATCCTCAATTTCGGATCCTAATTAAATCTCGTGTTCTTCTTGGGTTGGGGCAGCTCTTTTAAATAAGCTCGCTTTAGGTGCCATTATTAGCTTCCTAGGGTTTATCAGAATTATATAATTTAGTTTTAATTTTGGGGGTACAGGTCCAATCCTGTCTGGTTTATAGGGTGGGATATTATTAAGGCCTTCCTAGGTAATGTAAAGTTATTTTAGTGTCTAAGTATAGCGCGTTAACGCGTTATTGCAGACAAAGTTTCTTATGGGGTGGGATATTATTAAGGCCTTCCCAGGTAGTGTATGGAGAGCTTAGTATAATATAACGGCTCGCATAAATGCCTCTAAACCAAAGCTTGTGGATTGCTATCTAATAAAGATACTAAGCTAAGGAGAAGAAAAGAAGGGGGTTACCAGGACCATAGTAAACATATATAAAAGGGCAGCCGCCAAGGCGCTAGCGGTAAGCGAGCCAATCGTAGGTTGGCAGAATATAGCAGCAGCATAGCAGAATTTGGTAGGTGACGCGCTCTAGCACCATCACAAATTTCCTATTTACTGTCGCTATTAACTTAAATCAGTAGGGGTGGTTTATTCTTTTATCTAGGTAATAGGTTGTTTATAGCTCTCTATAGCTTATCTAGTAAGAAGATAGGGTAGACCTTAATTAAATCTGGGAGCTTTACTTTGTATAAGTTACCTTTCTTCTTAAGGACCTTATATAGTCCTACTATCTAATAGTCTAGCTTACAGCTAGGCCGTTCTATTTTTTAGTTCTTTATTATAACCTAGACCTTATTGCCTATAGTAAAGTCAGGCTTATGCCTATGCTTATTTACCTACTATTCTATTAATTTCTGGGCCTTTTCTAAGTTTATATAGGCTACTTTCCAGGCTTCCCCCAAGCATTTAGTATAATGCCATGCTTCCTTATAGGATAGTTTTTCGCGTATGGTCTATGGCCCTTTTAGTCTTTCTCAGTTAAAGCTTATATAGGGTAAATACTCCATTTCTAGCTAGATAGGTATAAATCCTATAGAGTTATGGGGTAGGGTAGCCTAGGTATAGTCTATTAGAGGTAGCAGTTTAGCCTAATTATCCTAAAAGTAGTTAATAAAGGGTTAGAGTCTCTAGTTTAAATACTAGTTTATAATCTCCGTCTAGCCGTCTATCTAGGGATAGTATACCGTAAAAAGCTTTAGCTTAATGCCTAGGATCTAAGTAAACTCGTTCTAAAAAGCCGATATAAACTATAGCCTATAATTAGATATGATAGTATCTAGCGGTCTATAAATTTGGTAGACGTAGTAGATATATAGTTAGGCCGCCTCTTTAGTATTAATATTCTTATAATAAAGGATTAAGAACGGGCGCTTGCTAAAGTAGTTAACTATAACTATAGCCATATTATATCCACTATGGTCTATAGGTAGCTTATAGAAATCTATAAAGATATACTGCTAGAGGCGCTCTGGTATTAAGAGTAGTTTTAATAGTCCTAGGGTCTTATCTTGTGGAATTATAGATCTATAGCAGCTGTCATAGTTCTATATATAATGGTTAATATCTATAACTATTTTGGGTTAGTAGTAGCGGTCGCCAATAATCCTATAGGTCTTATTTTTTCTAGGGTAGGCCGTAGAGACCTAGGTATATGCTTTAGCAATAAGCTAAGTCTATAAGTTCTGTTCCTTTACTACTACTAGCCGTTCCTAATACTTAAGTAATCCATTTTTAAGGGACTATAGGCTGGTAACATCCTTTGCCTTTTTATAGAACTTCTATAGAGAAGGGGCCGTACAATTTGCTTAGAGTAGTTTATTAATAAGGTTAAGTTCCATAGCGTTAATAGGGCACATCTCGGCCTTTATAGGGTCCGTATTTAGTTCTGCCTATATTTAGGGGTTAAGGTACTCTAGTTATAGCAGCATCTAGGTCTATAATATAATCTTTATAGCTATCTAGTTATTTAGGTCTTGTTCGCACCTTATAAGAGTATCCGCATAATTAGTTGTGCTTAGCCTATATATAATTAGAAAGTAGAACTAAGATAAAATATCCGCCTAGTATACCTACTAGGTGTTACGGACGCTTTAAGTACGATGTTATAACTACTAGGAGAGGAGTTGGAAGAAGCTAGTTGGTTAACAAGAGCACGGTCTAGGATAGATCTAGTAGAACTATGTAACGAGGAATGGTAACCGAGGTCACGTGGTGAGCTCTGTGAGCTCTGGAAGGTCTATAAGGAACATCTTACGTACCTTATGTACCTTATGTATGTTACGTACAAGGAGGATTTCTTAGGAGTATGGATGTGTATTTAAGGACCCACAGTCCCTACCTAGATAGTTCTTCTCCTTATAGTTCTTCTCAGAATATAATTAGAGTTAATCTGTTAGGCAACCACTCCACCGGTTATTACTTATACTAATAGATTGTTGGCTTCCTGTTTACCTATATACCCGGCCTAATAATAAGTCCACCATGGTATTTCCTATAAGGCTTCGTTATACATTTACTACTAAGGTTATAGTATTAGCAAAGTCAAACAATATGCTACCAAAAGCACTATTTATGACGCCGTCTACGGCAGCAACCACCTTAGGTACTAGTGGGGACACTAGTATAAGGGGCACTAATTCGCAACTAGTTACAGTTAGACAGTTATAAGAAATGGTTAATTAGCTATAGGGTAATAACAAAGTACTTAAAGATAGGATTAATGGTATTAGAGCAGCTAAGGTTAAGTTACCTTCAATTAAGCGATTCTTAGGTAAGAAGTTAAGACTTAAAGGGTTTCTAATATAAATGCACTTTAAAGTTATGCAAGAAGGAGCAAAGTTGGCAATAATTATAGATTAAGTAGCGTATGCAGAACTGTTCTTAATAGGAAGAGTACTTAAGTGGTTTAAACCTTACCTTACGGAAATATAGGTAAATAGTATAATAACTACTAACCAAGACGTTTAGTATATATTCTTAAGTTGGAATGGGTTTGTAGAACGGTTAACGTAAATATTTAGAGATCTGGAGGCAATAATAATAGCGGAAAGAAAACTATAGAACCTGGTACAACGTACTTAAGTAATTAAGTATACAATATAGTTTTAGACACTTATAACGTAGGTTAAGTGGAATAATAAGGCGCTTATAGTATAGTATAAACAGGGACTTAAGGCTAAAGTCTAGGATATAATTATTCTGATAGAAGACGCGGAAACTCTAAGAGAGTTAATAGATTAGTTAATTAAGATTAATAATAGAATCTATTAAAGGGAATAAGCTAAGAAAGGGTAAGATAGAGTTCCACAGTTATATAAGGCGTAGAGTACGTATTAATAGATATAGAGTTAAAAACTATAGAACGGTAGGCTAGAGCTAATAGACTTAAGCGGTACCAAAGAATCTAAAAGATAGAATAAGAAATTATAGAAACCTAGAGGTTAAGGATTAAGCGATTATAGGACTAAGGAGCAGAGGCTAAACCAAGGATCTTATTAACAGAAGACGTTTAGGCAGACTCTATAGCAAAAAAAAAAATGGTTTAAATTAGGAGTTTGTATAAATTGCGGAAAATAGGGTTATTTTACTAGAGACTGCAAAGGTGGTTAGAGTAATTATACGGTAAAAGGCACTAGGTTATTAGAGTACGATAACGCAAATATAGGGATATTGCGTGGGACTAAGGAGTGTTCAATTAAGCACTTTGCGTTTTATTATAACAACGCATGCCAAATTTATAAGGATGCTAAGTATGGCGTAAGCTATTGGCTATAAGAGCTACATCGGGAAAATATTCGCAGGATGAGATTTAAGTAGACTTTGATTTTCGCGTTTCGCGTAATTAATATGCAATTTGACTAACTCGACACGCAATTAACTAACTTAACACGCAATTAACCAACTTAACACGCAATTTAACTAACTTAACATGTAATTAACCAACTTAACACGTAATTTAACTAACTTAATACGCAATTAACTAACTTAACACGCAATTTAACTAACTTAATATATAATTAACCAACTTAATACGCAATTTAACTAACTTAATATATAATTAACTAACTTAATATGTAATTTAACTAACTTAATATACAATTAACTAACTTAACAACTTTAAAAGCTAACTATATATTTCTTAACACGCAATTAACCTACTTAGTAACTTTAAAAGGTAACTATATATTTCTTAACATGCAATTAAGGT